>Ga0180437_10008796_pt1 | contig 12702 bp, 3 predicted proteins | sample SS_ome_4_FD_132410 | JGI IMG/M metagenome (GOLD analysis project Ga0180437, IMG submission 132410) | Hypersaline lake sediment archaeal communities from the Salton Sea, California, USA - SS_3_D_1 metaG | ecosystem: Environmental > Aquatic > Non-marine Saline and Alkaline > Hypersaline > Sediment...
ATACCGCAAAGCAATGGTGCACATTGGGGCGATTCATTTGACGGAATGAGTTTGAGCTTTAATTCTTTGTTAACAGCAATGCCAGAGAATGATTTAACAATATTACGATGAATTCCTCCGGCTTCTTTTACAATATCAAAATTCTTTAGCAGCGATTGATCCTGAATAAAGACATCAAAAACCCGTTCTCCTGTGGTTTTTTCTTCCAATTCAGTAAAGTGCAGATGGATGGTATAAACCGCATCCGACTGTTCATCTGATTTTGAGAGGGTAATTTGTATGTTGGAGATTCCCGAAATGGCTGAGGCGGCGACCCAAGGAAGAACATTTTCTCCAGGTAAAAACCAGGAATGACGGCGGATATAATCAGGCTCCCGGACTTCGATTTCTACCGGAATATTGGGTGATGGTCCACCGACAAACGGGAATTCCAGCCATAACGTGCCGTTGTCGGCCATACGGTCGCCTGGCGCATTGAAATTAATCCCGATCTGCTTCACCCGTTGGCCACTCCATTCAAAATCACTTTCCGTCCAATATTCGACTCCCGGCATATACACCAGGGCCAAAGAAGTTTGATTCTGAAAGGAACACTGGCAGGTTCGCGTATAATCAGGTGCGTTCAAAACCCCGTTTGCGGCAATAAGATTTGAGGTACAACCCGATTTAAATCCGCCGAAATGACCGGTACCTCCATTATCCCGCAAATCAAAAAAAGCGGCGGCTGAAGAACGAAATGATAATATATGTTCACTAGCAATACTGTAGTTGCAGCCTTTGGTTCGGGTATAAGTCCAGGGCATTATTTCATGAGTTATTGGATCCCGGCGTTGAATCGGTTCACCGGTTAACAAATGAAAAGCCCGATGCTCGGTGATAATGCGATCTCCATGCAAAATGGGCGGGTTATCATATTCGATTTCCTGATCCCATAATTTCATCAGGTCGGCCACACGATAAACAATCATCCGTTTGCCTTCTTCACCCTGCAGCATATCGGGGGAAGGACTCGTCGCCTGAAGCAGTACATCATACTCCTCAGAATAACTGAGCCAACTCCCGAAGACATCCTTATTAATTTCTTGCAAAAGCGCGCCACAATCTATATCGAAAACCAGGAGCCGATAATCTTCCGGGGGCGAAATTCCCCGTCGTTTCATTTTCTTTTCTACAAATGCGGGTAATTTATCCAGACAATAGAGTTTTTCGTTGGCAACAACGATTGAGTTGTGAATAAATCCATGTCGCGCGCTAACTTGCCATTTAACATCACCAGAATAACGATCCATCACAATCAACGCCTGGCTGGCAGTGAGATCGTAATTTTCTTTATCGCGAATATCGGTTCGCTTTTTTAACGAAAGTTGGGTAAATTCAGCCTGTTCTTCAGAAGTCATTGGTACTAGGGCTGAAAATTGGGCGAATCCGGCGCCGGCAATGAGATCATTTTCATAAACACCGATGTAAGCCCACCGGCTCGATCCATGTCCATTCAATCCTGGCAATGAAAGAATTTTCGTAGTGCTCCCATTTTTAATATCTAAAACCTTACATTTTGCCCCCTGAATAATATAGACTAAATCATGTGTAGCAATAAAATTGGTACCTCTGCCGTTAGCACCCGGAATATGGCGCTGGTTATAACTTGCTTCAAGGGGGGTATTGGCATAAGTTTCGTTGTAGTATATCTGAAATGTCTCGAGGCTATCCAACGGGGCTTTCCAGAAAACCCGTCCGGTGTACACATCGCGTGCACTGATGCTTTGCATGCCTTCAATGATTAATCGACCATCAACGACCTGTTCCGGTGGTCCGTGGCCATGCCGAGGTAATACATCCAGATTTGAATTTCCACCAAACCACAGTAATCCCAACGGCATTTTTACCAGTTGATCATCCGACTTAACAGTATTGGTTATATCACCATACTGGTGCGTCCAGTTATCGGCACCTTCCAATCCAGTGGTACGGGTGAGCATAATAGTCCGCTCCGATTGAGAAAGCTCGCATTGGTTTGATTGGGCAAAACGGGCCAGAAGGGGAAATTGTTGGGATTGCTCTAAAACCAGCGGTGTCCAGAGGACGCCATCATAAGGCCTGATGGAAGCATAGATTTTTTTTAATAGCAGGCTATCTGACAGAATTTCGGGAATATCGACATCCCACAAAATTGTCAACGATGCAAACCAGGCGGGTAATTGAACTGAGGTCAGGTCGCCCGGAATTAAAGTCACCCGGTGGCCATAAATTCCACAAGCATCAAAGCGCTGCCGTAATTGATCAATTTTATTTTCATCTTTTTCAATCGCAATGATCTGTAAATTGGATTGTTGCGCCAATGCCGCCAATAAATGACCATCTTTTACTCCATAGAACAAAGCATAGCCGGCGTTAATCCCGGAATGATCAAGTATCGCCCGGGCCTGGCTGGTTATTTGAGCAGAAGACACCCATTGTTGTATCTCCCGATCAAAATGGGTTGGCTTTTTTCCACTCCCATCAAAGGCCATAATCCGGCCATCAAAGGTGACCGCAAACAATTTTCCATTAGCTGCAATCAGACGTTCCGCCATTCCGTCAATGTTCTTCTGCCAGAGAATGGTCGGCTTTTCACCATTTTCTGCTAATTGTAAAGCGGTAATGTGATTTTTTCCGGCGGCGTAGAGCTGCGATCCCGCCTTAATCAAATCGCCAGAGGCATCAATTTCCATTTTCCAGAGCATCGTATCTGGATTCTCTATCGAACTGGCACTGAAGGACTTACCGGAAAAATAGAAGTAATTTTCGGCTAGCACCGGATATTTACCGAGTTCGGCGTGAAGTTGCCTGCCATCTTCTATTTTATAAAGATGCACTACCCGGTCACGATGATGGTTAACAAAGATTTCATCATTAGCACAGACAAACGCACCACCGGTTTTCCCATAAGCGCCGAGATGATAATATAGTTGTTTGCCGGTGAGTAAATCAAAACAGGCGGGAACCGAACGGCCACCGGGAATGAGTAAGCGATCATTGCTAATTACAAATGCCCCCTGTGGTGCAATGCCGGCATAGGCCGTATAATTATGGGGCTGCATAATGTAATTGGCATTGGTTTCTTCATTTCGCCAGATAATTTTCCCGGTCTCAGCATCCAATGCGTAGATAAAAGTGCCCATCCACGGCCAAATACTGGCCGCAAAGTAGAGCACCCCATCTTTAATAACCGGCCCTCCGCGGGCCGGCCACATGGAAATGAGTCGTTTATTACCGAGGAGCTTACGATCATCCGGGCCACCACGGAATTTCCAGATTAATTGCCCCTGTTTTGCCGAGAGACAATAGAGATAACCATCATCGCTGGTCAAATAAATCCGTTTGTTCCATCCGACTAAGGGAAGCCGCACGGGGCCATTGGTATAAAAAATCCATTGTTGTTCCCCGGTTTCAGTATCCAGGGCAATCACCTTATCACCATCATTAAAACCCAGATACAGATATTTTTCCAGCACTATCGGTTCAAATATGCGGTCATATTGCATCAGGTCCTGATTTAAAGGATCATCCCAAACCGGTTCACGGGGAAGATATTGCCGGCTCCACAGGAGAGTTAAATCGGTGGAAAGGGCTTCGGGACTATTTGCTGTGCGCCCAGCATCATAACGCCACATTGGCCAGTCGGCCCCCCGGACGAACGGTATTGAGCTTGAAATCAAGATAGCAGTTATTAATAATAAGAACTTCACACCAGGATTCATCGCTATCATTTTCCTCCGTTTTTTTTTGATTTGGGCCAGGTACAACTATTTGTTATTATTAAAATGTTTCTGCGTTGAATTGGTACCTAAAATTCTAAATTCAAATTGGCTTTCATAGTCTTTCTTATTTTTAGAAAGTTATGGAGTGAATTGACTGTGTCAATTCATGCAGTGACACAGTCACTGCACTCCATAATTTTTTAATGACATATAAAATAATTGACAGTTTCATTTTAGAAATTTAGGTACTATTTTTTTTCTTGTTAAAAAATAATGAAAGGAGCGATGTCAATGAATTCTGATCTAATCGAACAGCATCATAAGTTATGTATCTTTTTCACCATGCTGACATAATTCCCCAAATCGGAAATAGTTGTTTCCGGGTGGGGTGAGATACCTAATGGATCGTCAACCTCCTTTTGACCCAGCAGGCTCCGAACAGAATTGGCCACGCCAAGCGCCAACGCCTCCGGATGATAGCCCCCACTTAACGAAAAAATGATTTTCCCAGCGCATATTTCACAGGCCAGCTCCACCAGAAAATTACTTAGCCAGGCAAAGCCGGTTAAACTTAAGCCGAAATTACCGAGGGGGTCTTTCCAGTGGGCATCATAGCCAGCGAGGACCACGATCAGGTCGGGGGAGAATCTTTTCAGCAGGGGTGCGACAATCGCCGGGTAAATTTGTTGAAAAACCTGGTCACCATCATTTTGTGACAGGGGTAGATTGACAATCGTTCCTTTACCCGCACCCAATCCGATTTCATCCATTTTTCCGGTGCCCGGGTAAAAGGGGTAGGAATGGCTGGAAATATAGAGCGTATTTTCCTCGCTTTCTAAAATACGCTGCGTGCCATTCCCGTGATGCACATCGAAATCCACCAGGGCCACCCGCTCGACGTATTTTTTTTGTAATAAGTGCCTCGCGGCAATGGCCTCATTATTAAAAATGCAAAATCCCATTCCACGGTCCGGTAAGGCGTGATGCCCGGGTGGCCGCAGCAGGGCAAAGCCGTTCTTCAGTTGTCCGGTCGCGACGGCTTCGGCTAAATTAATAAGTCCTCCCACCGCTTTACCGGCCGCTGCGAAGGTGGCTTCATTGAGATAGGTATCCGCATCCAGCCAATGTTGCCCGGGCTTGCTCATTGCCTGAACGGTTTGAATATAATCCGGATCGTGAGCCAGGTTAATTTCCTCGACGGAGGCCATTCGGGCAGGAATGGCTTGCATTTGGGCCAACAATTTTTGCGTTGACAATTCCTGGTAAATTACCCGCAGTCGCTCGCTATTTTCGGGATGACCGCGTACCGAATGCTCCAAAAAAATCGGGTCATAAACATAACCGGTTTTTGAAGGATAACCGGGTGCCGCTCCGGATTCACTTTCTGAGCCGGGTGAGGCCGCGGCGAAATTTTTCGATGAAGGTTCCGAATTATCCATTAAACAGCTCCCTAATAATCCAATTCCAAATTGACAAAGTTTAGTAAGAAATTTTCTTCTGGAGTTCATTTTCATATTCACGGTTGAATGATAACAGTTCACCTGTCATTCTGGTTCTGCCGCTCTTTGGCAGATAGCCTGAATCTCCCTCAGCGAGTTAATTAAGGAGATTCCGGCATTTTTCGCACCAAAAACCGGTGCGAAAAAGCCGGAATGACAGGTTCGCTCAGTTTTCGTTCAAGCACGAATTAAATTTAAAATGCCAGTATCTTAAGCCCCACGGTCAGGAAAAAACCGGTATTCCTGACGCTTGGTGGTTTGTCTTCCCAGTAGGCCTCAATGGTTTCTTCTTCCTCAGAATAGCTCCAACTACTATTTTTGTTACTCACCCGATAGCCGATGTTAATGATAAAATCCAGGCCGGAAGTCACCAGAAATTCACCTGTCAGCCCCAGTTGCGCCGAGACGAGGAGCGTATTCACGGTCCGACCGTCATCATCTTTTTTAAAGGGAATTTCCATATCAAGACCCAGTTTTGTACCCAAATCGTAGCGTGTTCGATTGCGAAAACGCCACAAGCCGGAAAAACCAAAGCCAACGCCGTGATCCTTCTCTTGATAAGAATCTACAATGTTAAAATAATGGATGTCAAATCCCAGCTCGTAATCTAGCAGCGGGTTAATCGCGATTTGTCCCCCCATTCGAAAATATGAATCGGTGGTAGGGAGATAATAATCAAAGAGCAATGCCCCCAACAATTGCTGGCAGCTCACCGCAAAAGTACCCGCTTGAAGAGGGCGCCATTGGCGGACAACCTGGGCTTGACTGCTATCTTCGGTTACTTTCTTAATACGGGCAAATCCAATGCGTTTACCCGGAACGGTGTATTCGTGGTGGCGGCTCTTAACGAAGCGGTTCGGTTCGATTAGCTCATACAGGTTGTTTTGCCGGACGTCCAGCGTTTTCCCCAACAACAGGGTAATTTCATTATTTTCGGCGGCAACGACTTCAGAGAATAAACGATACCATTTTTTAACTTCCTGGTGAGCCATTTTTTGAAATTGTTCCAGTGCGCCGACTTTTGAATCGGTTTTTTGCTGACCGAGGTGGACTACATCCACATAAAAAGTGTCAATGACCTGGCCTGAATCAAGCAGCACCAGTTGCACCATCACCGAGAGGTGTGTTTGAACGGGTTGTGAGGATTTATGGCTCATCGATTTTTGTTTTCGAAAAACCTGTAAAAGCGAAGACCACAAGGGGCGTTTGAGGTCCTGGAATAATTGAGTGGTATCTTCAGAACTTTGGATGATTGAATCGGCGGAGAGCTGTTTTTGCTCAAAATAAAGCAGGCTCAGGACCAGTGCTTCCACGGCAAAATTAATCTGGGACAGGTGGCTTAATTTCGAATGAACCTCAATTGAATCATAGCTCGAAAGCGGTTGATTTTCCGGGCTTTGGCCGACAATCACATCGTAAATATTTAAATCTTTGAGAATTTTCTCTAATTTATTGGTTAGCTCTAGACGAAGCTGGTAAATGAGTGAGTCGGCGGTTTCAGTTTCATTACTCGCGATATTTTCTTCCGATTGATTAGGCGACATTGCCAGATTAATGGATTGGGCTTTTAAAGACACGGGTATACTTGAAAAAATGATTACCAACGTGATTAAAAAATACCAGTTATTTTGTTTGGACATTGTGGCATCCTTTTGATTGACCTCAGTTTAAAAAATAACTACTATATAAAGGGTGTTCAAACAACTGGGTATAAGATAATAATAATTTATCAGATAGTGATTGGTGTTTTTTAATAGAAATTTTTTCGATTTTGGATAAAAATAAACTCACCCCCCGGCCCCCTCTCTTAAAAAGAGAGGGGGAGTAATTCATTGTTCTACAGTCAGTTCAATAAATGACTCCCCCTTCTCTTTAAAGAGAAGGGGGTTGGGGGGCTGAGTTTTTCATCGCTTTGTTTGAACACCCTTTATATAATAATCAAATAATCGTTAGATGTCAAGTTTGTTCAGGAGTGGGAGTAAAATATTTTGGCATTCACTCCAAAAGTGAGGATCAGGAGTGCAATCCCTTTATGGATTGCCGATTTGTGCAACGCATAAAGGCGTTGCACTCCGGCGGAAAATTGGTAAGTTAACGGATATGAATAATTTTCCTGATTTGAGTTGCGTGATGATGTTGTAACCGACACCAGAATACACCACTGGCAAGCTGGTTGGCATTAAAAATGACGGTGTGTTCACCCGCCGCTTGAAATTCATTTACCAGTGTCTGAATTTTTTGGCCAATGGCATTAAAAATGTCTAATTGAACCAAACCGGCTTGATGAATTTGATAGGAAATTCGGGTTGAATTGTTAAAGGGATTGGGATAATTCCGCATCAGTTGAATCGAAGTCGGCTGGAAAGATACGGCCTTCGTCGCGCTGATGAGACCATTTCGAAGAGCAACATTCATACTGTCAATGGTGGCATTTCCGGCAACATCCCGCGCCTCAACGTAGATTCGATATTGACCGTCGGGATAGGCCGCCGTATTAAAAGCCAGTGCCTTTTCTGAAAGCTCCGCCAGCGAATCACCATTGTTATTGGTCAAAATTTGGTAGTAATTACGCTGTGAGTTCATCCAACTGGACGGTTTCAAGAGGTGATCGCGTTTGTAAATGAGGGTTGCGTACGGTTCGTAGTAATCAGAATCATAAAACGAATAGGCATGATTTAAAATCTGGCCCAGGCGGCGGGACAGTATGGTGTCGGCCTCCGGAATTTTAATAATCCAATAATAGGTTTCAAAAGCGGGCAATTGCCAGGGGGAAGTGCCAATGTAATCTTTCGTTTTGACAATAATGTCAATTGCCCCGTGCAGGCTGTCCGGCTCAAGATAAATGCTGGTCTCGTTTAAACAAAAAGCAAATTTTGAATGAGAAAAAACCGGTTCGATCACCGGTGGAATCAAATCCGTACGGGGTCGGAGGGAGAGTAGCGGATTGTGGGTGATTCCCCACTCGTTGTCGTCATAACGCCAGACCAGGCCGGAGTCTTCGATTTGAACAAAATGAATGTGTCCCCAATTACCTGACCACTGGATTATATTTCCCAGATAATCATGCTTTTGAACGGTGTCACCCACGTCGAACTGGATCGTCGATTCGATTAAATGGGCATAAAGCCAGCCTTGGGAGTAACCCGGTGATTGTTCCGGGCTAATGGCCAGCCGCCAGTATTTGGGCCCCCCAATGGTGAGGACACATTTTACAATCCCGGGTGCCACAGCGTAAGCGGGTTCGCCAATGGGGGTAATGATGTCCAATCCCTGGTGCAGATACGAATATTCGGAACCATAGCCACCCATGTGCTGTTCGTAGTAATTCCAGACGGTGTGTACCTGATCAAAGGGCATAAACGGCCAGGGAATGTCAGGATAGGGGGGAGCGTTCTTTTTTAATCCCCCCCGCCGATTGAAGGGCGCGATTGATTTTGACGAACCGGCTTTTTCTTCCAGTACTTGCCCGCGTAAATTGTAGCGTCGTAAAATCCCTTTTGAAAACTGTTGGGTGCGGTGATGAATGCCGGTGATTATTTGACCGGACTTGATCAGGAGGTCGCGAAAAGCATATTGTGCGGGTAGGGAATCAGTAAAAAGAAGTTGACCCGAATTTAATGAATAGACCTGAAGCTGCCGTTTATCAATAATCGCGACTATTTGGTCGGTTGATGAAATTTTAATCTTTCGAGGGTATTGAAAACCGGTGGAAAATGCTTTCAATAACTTACCTTGAAAATAGACTTTTGCTTTACCCGGCTGGGCGGTGGCCAGCCAGTTTTCATCTTCAGAAATATCAAATTGGAGACATTTTTCATAACTTTCTTTTCGCCTTTCGAGAACGGAAATGATCTCCAGTTTTTCACCGGAGCCAACACCAAATTTTAATCCTTTTGGTGAAAAGCCGAATAGGGAAGCCCCTTTAAAAGTCGCGCGATCAAGCAGATGTCCCTTGCTGGAATAAAAAATGAGGGTGATTTCATTTTTAAAATGAGCTTTCATGTCAAAAAAGACAATGAGCCCCGCATTGGAAATGCTTAAATCAGCACCCGGCGCTTCGTCCAGGGTAAATAATAACTGGTCGCCTTCAAAAAATTGTAAATTTTTCAACTGACGCATTTCATCACTCACCTGGCCGATTTCATATTGACACCAGTAACGAGCATTGGCGGAAAAGATTTTGTTGGGACTCTCCACATTGCGGGTAAGTAATTGCCCGTTCACCGCCACGTTTAAACTATCGAAAAAGTCATTCCCCCAAACGAGCGGGCTATTGAATCGTAGCAGACAATAAATGCCGGCTAGCAACCCGAACCACTTGAAACGTAACATTTTTTTTCTCTTTTGGTTTATTTCTATCTGTTGGCTTGTTTCTATCCGTTGGAAAAAAAAGAGATTCTGAACATTATTATCAACAAAAAAAATCCCTTCCCGTGTGAACAGGAAGGGATTTTCAGACTGATTTCAGATTATTTTCCGGCCATTTGTTTATAAAATTCATAACGCCGTTTTACGTATTCTTCAAACTCATTCCAGTAGTCTTCGACCCGTTCGGGGAAAGTTTGATTGAGTGAAGTATATCGTTTTTCGCCTTTTAAGAATTCTTTCACACTCTGGTTGGGTTCTTTCGAATCCAGTGACAATGGATTTTGCCCTTTGGCTTTCAATTCAGGATTATAGCGATAAAGCATCCAATAGCCGGTATCAACGGCTTTCTTCTGCTCAATTTGTGCCAGGGACATATCAATACCGTGATTAATACAGGGTGAGTAGGCAATGATAATCGAGGGGCCATTATAAGCTTCTGCTTCGGAAATTGCCTTAACCGTCTGATTCTTATTGGCACCCATTGCAATTGAGGCCACATAAACATAACCGTAGGTAATCATCATTAAGCCCAGATCTTTTTTCACGGTTTTCTTACCGGCTTCTGCAAACCTGGCCACGGAGCCTAACGGTGTCGCCTTCGAAGCCTGACCACCGGTATTGGAATAAACTTCAGTATCCAGCACCAGGATATTCACATTGCGACCCATTGCCATTACGTGATCTAAACCGCCGTAACCAATATCGTAGGCCCAGCCGTCACCACCAAATGCCCAGACACTTTTGTCAACAAAGTAGCTCTCGAGCTCTTTAATGCGGCGAAGAACTTTCAGTTGATCGCCGGAGGCTTTTTTCAGCGCTTCGGGAAGGAGTTCCTGAATACGTCTGGCATTGGCTTTGGCGGCGGCGTCTTTGGCATTCCAGAGCTCTTTTGCTTTTTTCAAGCTGTCGCCGAGGACGCCATTAATTCCCATTTCCAGGGCACGGTCCAGACTCATGATTAATTGTCGGCGATTGGATTCAACGGCCAGGCGCATCCCAAAGCCGTATTCAGCATTGTCTTCGAACAATGAATTCGCCCAGGCCGGACCGTGACCCTCTTTATTTTTCGCGTAGGGGATCGTTGGGAACGTGCCACCCCAGATCGAAGAACAACCGGTCGCGTTGGCGATGATCATTCGATCACCAAATAATTGGGTAATCAATTTCACATAAGGCGTTTCACCACAACCGGCACAGGCACCCGAGAACTCAAGCAGGGGTTGTTTAAACTGACTTCCCTTCAGGGAATGTTCCCTTACCTGAATGCTCAGCACGTCTTCGGGTAAATTGACAAAGAATTGCCAGTTTTCGGTTTCACCATTCGCCCGTTCTTCTTCAATTGATTTCATCACCAGGGCATTTTTCGGACAATCATTCACACAGAGTTGACAGCCCTGACAATCCTCGATAAAAACCTGGACCTTATAATCATATTGTCCGCCATCCTTACCATTGGCTTTCAGCGTGGTAAAAGTGGGAGGAGCGTCCTTCAATAATTCGCGATCGATGAGTTTGGCGCGAATCGCGGCATGCGGACAGACAAATGAGCATTGATTACATTGAATACAATTTTCCGGAATCCAATGCGGTACAGACGGTGCCACACCGCGCTTTTCGAGTTTGGTGGTGCCTGAGGGGACGTACCCATCAAGCGGCATCTGGGAAACCGGAATTTCATCTCCTTTTTCCCGCATGATTTTTTCAATCACATTATTCGTAAAATCATCCGCATCATCGGGCACCAATTGTTTGGTTTCCATATATCTTTCTGGTAATTTATCAGGGACCGGAATTTCAACCAGCGCTTCATTGGTTTTATCCACCGCGGTCCAGTTCATCTGAACCACTTCATCGCCCTTCTTTCCGTAGGTTTTTTTAATGGAATCCTTAATCATGTCGATTGCCCGGTCGCGGTCCAGGACGCCCGAAATTAAAAAGAAAGCCGTTTGCATGACGGTGTTGATTCGATTTCCGAGGCCGACGTTATTGGCAATCGTGAGTGCATCAATATTATAGAATTTTATTTTCTTCTCAATAATCGTTTTTTGTATGTCGCGTGTGAGATGTTCAAAAACCTCTTCGTTTGGCCAGTGTGAATTCACTAAGAAAACACCACCCTCTTTTATCCCTTCCAGTATATCATAGCGGCCGATAAATGCTGGATTATGACAGGCAATAAAATCGGCATGTTGGACCAGGTAAGGCGACTGAATGGGTGATTGACCAAAACGCAGGTGGCTCCGGGTAATACCACCGGATTTCTTGGAATCATACTGAAAATAGGCCTGAACAAACATATCGGTATTGTCACCAATAATTTTAATCGAGTTTTTATTGGCGCCAACCGTTCCGTCCGAACCTAATCCCCAGAATTTACAACTAATCGTTCCTTTGGGGAGCGAATTAATTTCTTTAGTAACCGGAACCGAGGTAAAAGTAACGTCATCCGTAATCCCAACGGTAAATCCGTGAGAACATTCGCCATCAAGATGCTCATAAACGGCATTAATCATCGAGGGCGTAAATTCTTTGGAAGAAAGACCATAGCGGCCGCCAATGATGGTAATGTTTTTATCTTTCAGGGCCGAAACCACATCCAGATAGAGCGGCTCACCAATAGCGCCGGGTTCTTTGGTTCGATCCAGCACGGCAATTTTTTTTACCGTTTCCGGAATGACGTTGACCAGATGTTCAATCGAAAACGGACGGTACAAACGGACTTTCACCAGCCCCAGTTTGGTGCCACGGTTTTTATTAAGGTAATTAATGGTTTCATCAATGGCCTCACAGCCGCTTCCCATTGCAATAACGATTTTATCGGCATCCGGTGCGCCGACATAATCAAACAGATGGTATTGTCTTCCGATGACTTTGGCGACGATGTCCATATATTCCTGGACAATGGCCGGCGCGGCGAGATAATACTTATTCACAGTTTCGCGTCCTTGAAAATAGACGTCCGGATTTTGAGCGCCGACTTTCACCTGCGGTTTTTCGGGATTCAAAGCGCGACTTCGGAAATCTTCGACATATTCCCAATCCACCAGTTCGCCCATTGTATCAAAGTCAATTACTTCAATTTTTTGAACTTCGTG
>Ga0180437_10008797_pt1 | contig 12699 bp, 11 predicted proteins | sample SS_ome_4_FD_132410 | JGI IMG/M metagenome (GOLD analysis project Ga0180437, IMG submission 132410) | Hypersaline lake sediment archaeal communities from the Salton Sea, California, USA - SS_3_D_1 metaG | ecosystem: Environmental > Aquatic > Non-marine Saline and Alkaline > Hypersaline >...
GCTCTCAATACGATGATTACTGAAAAGATGAACCACGGAGACTAGTGTCAGAAAGCTTTACTTTTATCAGAGGATGGTTCATTATATTATCGTTTGCCGGGGACCTCATGGAATGGGACCGTCCGAACTAGGTCAGGATCGGAAGATAGCAGCCTTAAGGATTGTGTTTCATGCCTTGGGATAATCTCCGGTTTTTTTATTGCGTCAAAATATCGAAGATGGAGGCGTTGGGGGGTTTGGTGCGCGCGGGATTATCGATAAATAGCTTATACCAGATTTCCAAGCATAAGATAGACCATAACAATGGAAAAGGGTTGCTTCTTCTTCTTCTTTCTTCTAATAAGGTGTTAAGCCACCTTTTTGAAATGATCCCATTGCCGACGAGAGTGCCTGAAGGCAGCAGGGAAAAGGCTTTTCTGAGTTCTTTCTCATATGTCCAAGTTCGAAGAAATCCTTGACGTAGCGTTTTGGTGCGCTCTATGACGGCTGATGGCAAGACGTTCTGAAGAACGGGTTTTAAAACTGTCATCGACGGCTTCTTCAAGGAAACATCTTTGGGTTGTGACGCTAGAAAAGCGACAATGTCTTCGTCGAGAAATGGCGTTAACCATTGGAGACTGTGCGCAGTGGTGAGGCGTTCATATTGTAGAATGTAAAGATCAGCAAGACGGGTTTTAACGTCGAGATATAAGGTAGCATCGATTTCGGAGGAGAACCTGGTGATATGGTAGAACTTGTTGAGAAAGGTTTCCGGATCGAAGAGGTTAACAAGTTCCGGAGCAGCGTTAGCAAGCATGGGAGTGTTGAACATCGCATTTTCAGTGAGATATTCCACTTGCCAGAGGCTCGCAGGATAGTGTTTAAGAAAGCGGAAGGCTGTGGGACGATGGATGCGGCTGATCAGAGGAAGAATGAACCTCTTAAGGAAAGGTTTGATGGCATTATAAAAATGATAGGATATTCCTAGCTTCTGCTTAGGAAGTACATAGCGGATGTGTGCTGCGAGTAATTCGTCACTACCCATGCCTGAAAAGACTGTTTTTGTATGCGTAGCGGCAAGTTTTGCTAATCGCCAGGTAGCCACGATGTTAGGATCAGCAAGAGGTTCTCCTAGATGCCAGATGATGTCACCAAGGTCATCGAGACAGTCGTCAGGACCGATAGTGCCCACGTAATGTTTGAGTTGGAGAGCATTGGCGGTCATGGCAGCAGAGGCAATGTCCCGGTCTGTTTCCCCTTTAAAGCCTATGGTGAAGGTTGACGGTGGATGATCTTTGCTAGCATCGCAAAGATAGTGAGCAATACTTGCCGATCCAAGGCCTCCCGATACAAAGCATCCTGATTCTTCTTCTGATGGGAGCATCTTTTTCACTGCTTGTTGCAAGAGAGCATCGAGGTATTCTGTCTCCTCATCAGGGGCGCAGCATGGTTCTTTGCAAAACAAGTCACTATAGGACCAGTATTGTTGTATGGCTTTATTATGGTCGAGATGTACCCTCAGATAATAAGCAGGGAGCAGCTTATTGACCTTTTCGATAGGAGTGACATCCTGAGGGAAGTATCCGAAGAAGAGATAAGTCGCTAGAGCATCGAAGGCAGTCGTTTGGGGTATTAGACCAGTAGTCAGGAGCGCCTTTAGGTCACTGGAAAAGACAAAGTGGCGGTGGTCGTGATACCAGTAAAGAGGTTTTTTGCCAATGCGATCACGGAAAAGGAAGAGCTGCTCACGGTTGTCATCAAAGATTGCGATGGCGAAATCTCCTTCGATTTTGTTAATGAAGTCGCAATCCCATGCTTCGAAGGCGTGGATGATGAGTGTGGTGATATCATCGTCGGCAGAAACAGGGCGACTGTCACGTTTAAGGTCATCGATGAGGTTTGCCTTGTTAGTGATGGTTCCGTCGAGCACTAACCATAGTGAGTGGCGTCGATTGTAGGCTATGGGTGTTCCACAAGAACCAAGTTCGATGTTTTTGCAGGTATTATGACTTTGAAGGTGCTGTCCCCGATGACGTAACGTCTTCAACATAGGTTGTATAAGTTGTGTAACTTGAAAGGCATCGGGATAGATAATACCAGCAATTCCTGCCATTAAGGTTCTCCTATTAATCCGGGTTATTATTAATCCTAATACTCAAGGTGATAAAGGTTGACACTATAAAAGGCAAACTGCTTTTCTTAACCTCAGCGTTAGCAATATACACCGCAGGTCGTAATGATGAACCTATCCGAAAATTCATATTTGACATCTTTCCTCATTTTTTGGCCATTTTTCCCTCCCAATTCTTAGCAAACTTACTTAAGTTTACTTGCGAATTGGAAGGGAAAACTGTCTCAAAAAATGAAAAAATAGGTTCATGGATAATACGCCTATCAACGAACACTTGATACTTTTGGCCAGCTTCATTCCCATTGCTATTGTTGTGGGGATTTTTGCATGGAAGAGAGGTTTTTTTCGCTTATCATCGAAGAGCGCATCAAATGAGTTATTGTTATCATTTTGGGAGGTGCTCGGCGCTTTCTTCATCTATTTTATGGTTCATTTTCTGATAATTCCTATTGTGGTCATGGCGGTGATCCTTTTTATGACGGGGTCTTTGTTCTCATTTGAGACTATGGATGCTCAGACGCAAGGATGGTTGAACATTACGACCATGGTAGCCTCCCTGGTGGCTGTGGTGGGGTACCTCTGGTGGTTGCCATGCGATAGAAGGCGAATCTTGTGGGGCAACGGCCGAACGAGTCTTCGCCGAAGAGGACGAGATGTTTTAGTAGGCATTGGTGGTTTATTTGTAAGCTATCCTTTCGTGATGATCATAGCACATCTGATGGGTGTGATCGTAATAGTTACATTGTCACCAACGAAAGAAGAACAAGTCGCTGTACGGTATTTCAAGACAACTTTAGAGTATCCGAAGTTATTGTGGGTAACGGTGATTTCGATCGTCACAGTCATTCCTATCATTGAAGAATTGCTATTCCGAGGCTTCTTGCAAACATGGCTACGGCGACACCTACACCAACGTATGGCGATTGTTATTAGTGCTTTTGTATTTAGTGCTTTTCACTTTTCGCTAACACAGAGTTACAGCAACATTGAACTGCTCAGCTCCCTCTTTGTGCTTTCCTGCTTCCTAGGATTTGTATATGAACGGCAACAGTCCCTAATAGCACCCATCACCTTGCATATGGTCTTTAACGCTATCAATATCGGAATCATTCTTTTTAGTTCCTCTGAATAGTGTGTGATAAAATATTTGCTAACAAGCCATCTGGGTAATGTAGTGGAAAAATATTATGAAGAATTATATAATAATGAGCGATTGGCTCATGATGGTGAGATGGTGGAATCATTAACTCCCTTTGAAGTTTTGTATTTTGGTTTATCGGATCCTGGTCTTCGTCGAAGTCACAATGAAGATCGTTGCAAGGTGTTGCCGGAGGCTAATTTCTTTGTGGTTGCTGACGGCATGGGTGGGCATCAAGGTGGCGAGATTGCTGCAGAGGAGTCTGTCAATCAGTTGTGTGAGCTTTTTGGAGAGTTGATAGAGTCTGGGCGTCTTGATGGGAAAACTTCTGAAGAAGTTGGGGGGATTTTGGGGCAGGTTTTCGAATTGGTGAATGAAGAAGTTTTCGATAGAGCTTGTACTGAACAACAGCTGGAAGGGATGGGAACCACGTTGTGTTGTGCTTTTCTTCACGATAGCAATATTGTTTATGGCAATGTAGGTGATAGTCGTATCTATCGACAGCGCGAGGGTTGTCTTAAACAGCTGACTCGTGATGATTCTTTAGTACGAGACTTGCTGGATTTAGGACAGTTGGAAGAAGCTGACATTGAGGACTTCATTTACAAGAATGTGATTACCAAGTCGATAGGCATGGGGCCTACCTTGGCTCCTTCGGTGGATGTGGCATCGGTGATCCCAGGCGATATCTACATGTTGTGTACAGATGGTCTTTCCAATATGCTTTCCCGTGAAGAGATGGAAGCAATCATTGCAACGTTAGAAAGCGACGAAGCTGTTACTATCGAAGAGAGTACCCGTGCTCTTGTCGGAGCTGCTAAAGAACGTGGCGGTGATGACAATGTGACTGTCATTCTTGTACAAGTTCAATAATAACCCAGGTTGTGACCTATGAATAATTCATAGGTCACAACCTGGGTTAATATGATATGAACAACAGAATATATCTCGATAATAATGCTAGCACTTGTGTTGATCCTAAAGTGGCTAGAGCAGTGAAGGTTGCTTTGGAGGAATATTGTGGAAATCCTTCAAGTACGCATTTCTATGGTCAGCAAGCGCGCAACGCTGTCAGCGATGCTAGAAGTACGGTAGCCGCTTTCCTGGGTGTTGATCCTGACGAGGTTATCTTTACTTCAGGAGGCACTGAGGCGGCAAATCTTGCTATCAGAGGCATCCTTGGCGCTGATGCTGGAGGACATATCATCACCTCTGATGGTGAGCATGCTGCGGTGTCTCGTACTGTCGAAATGATGCAACAATCAGGCTATGAAGTTTCATTCCTGCCAATAGGATCCGATGGGGCTGTCACTGCTAAAGCTGTGCGTGAAGCTTTGAGGTCCGATACGCGCTTGATCATATTAATAGGGGCCAATAATGAAACTGGAGTAAAGACCGATGTGGAAGCTGTTGCTGCTGTTGCTCAAGAGGCAGCGGTCCCTTTTATCGTTGATACTGTCGGTTGGGTTGGTAAGGAGCTTTTTCCCCTTTGCGAAGGGATTTCAGGGCTTTGCGTAAGTGGGCATAAATTACATGCGCCTAAGGGAATAGGCTGCTTATGCTTACGGCGTAACGTTAAGATAGTTCCCTTCTTGCTGGGAGGACCGCAAGAGCGAGGGCTTCGAGCAGGCACAGAGAATGTTCCTGGTATTGTGGGATTAGCGGAAGCGATAAGTATCTGTCGCCAAGAGCTGCCTGCAGCAACACAACGAATGGCTGCTTTGAGAAATCGATTGGAGCAAGGTTTGATGGAAAAGATTAGTGGTGTAGTGATTAACGGTACAGGGGAGCGCATCTGTAATACAACGAATATTGCATTCCCTGATGTTGATGGTGAGACGCTGTTGATGGCTTTGGATCTCGAAGGTATTGCTGTCAGCCATGGCTCAGCATGCACATCAGGAGCTTGGGAACCTTCGCATGTTTTGATCAATATGGGCTTTCCTATGGAAAGGGTGGTGTCATCGTTGCGCTTTTCTTTGAGTCGCTTCACAACTCCACAAGAAATCGATCATACTATCGACGTCATTGTTAAAATCACGATGCGGCTTTCAGAGCTTAACTAACGTTCTCGGCGACTGGCCACAGTGATGGTTTTAGCGCCGATGAGAGAAGTTTCTTTAACAGTGAGCTTCAGCGAACCCACCGTTGCTGATTCTCCAGCTTCGGGGATGTGTCCAAGGATCTTAGTGACCAGTTGTGACAACGTTTCCGCTCCTTGGGCATCAATAGTGATGTTGAATTCTTTTTGGAAGTTATCGATGTTCATTTCTCCCGGCAAAGTTCTTTCGATGATGCGACGTCCTCTAAAGAATAGTGGAGGTGTTTTGTGTGCAATTTCTGCTTCTACCTTTCCAAAAATTTCCCTTAACATCGCATTGAGGGTTAAAATTCCCACGGCTTTGCCTTTGGTGTTAAGAACGATGGCGACGGCTTGGTTGTTGCGACGGAACTGTGTTAGGACTTCCATGATTTTAGTATCTTGGGTAAGGAACCATGGGGGCCGTGCGTAGCCTCTGACAGGATGTTCATCAGCGGCTTTGATAAGATCACGAGGAAACGCAATGCCAACAACGTTAGCATAGCTGCGATGGTAGATAGGAAGGTAAGGGAGGGTGGAATTTTTGAGAATATGGCGCATGTGCGCTACAGTGCAGTTGGAAGGGATCATATTGACAGGATTAATGGGTTCCATAATCTGAGCTGCGGTTTTTTCTCGGAGTCCGAAGATGTGAGAGACGATGATATTGAAGTCTTCGGTGCCAGTAGGAGGGGTGCCGCTGTCGTCTTGCTCTAAGATTTTCTGCAGCTCATCGCGACTAATAAAGATATCAGAGCGTCGATGAAATTGTTGTCCTATGAGCCAGGTGAAGCTTTTAGTAATGGCATCGATGCCGAGGAGTAGCGGGTAGAAGATTTTGGAGGAAGCATAGAGTAAAGGCATGCCGAGCATGGCCACGTGTTCGGGATAGCGTCGTGCTGCTAACATAGGAGCTAGCTCTCCGACGGTGATGGCAATGATAACTTGCGTCAAAGGAGCAATTTCAGGGATCAAGCCAAGTGATGAGTAAAATTGACGTGAACATTCAGAGCTGATCATCATGGCAACGTTGACACCGACAAGTGTGGTGCTGAAGAGACGCGCCGGGTTCTTAATGAGAGAATCCAACCATAAGGCTTTTCGATGACCCTTGCTGACATAGTACTGGAGGCGTACCTTGTTGAAGCATACACAGGCGAATTCGGTCATAGAAAAGAATCCTGCGATTGCTAAAGTTAACACATTTAAAAATAACCACCAAAGAGTTGTATTCACTGATATCAATCCTCGTTTTTGCGATTTCTATGGCTCTGATGTAATAGATGAGAAGGATGGAGTTTCCTAATGTATAGGCGTCGGACGCGGTTAGGATCCGCAGCTAACACATGGAAAAGGAAATCTTTGGTCTTGTAGTAAGCACCGCTTTTAGGAATATCATTTATCTGTTCTGTGAGCCAACCCCCAATAGTTACCATATTGTTAGGACTGTGTAGCTTAATACCGAAGATGTCTTCGAAGTCATCAAGCTCAAGTTTGCCGCTGGCAATGATGACATCATCGCCTGCTCGCGTGTAGCGATTTTTCTCATCACGACGGTCAATGATTTCCCCAATGACTTCTTCGACGAGATCTTCCTTGGTGATGAGACCTGATATTGATCCGTATTCGTCGACGACGAGGGCGATAATGTAGTTCTGTTCTTCCAGTTGGCGTAACACTGCAGGTGCTGGAGCTGTTTCTGGTACGAAGAAGGGCTTGTCTAGGAAAGGAATAATGTCGTTAGGTGTCGATGGTACATTACAATGCATGAAGAAATCTCGAGAGGTGATGATACCCAAAAGATTGTCGAGATCTTCACGATAGACCGGAATTCGTGAACATTCCAAGTCGACAAAGTTGTGAATCAGCTTCGACAACGGCTGATTGATATCATAAGCGATGATGTCTTCGCGAGGGCGCATCACTTCCTTGACGAGTGCTTCGCGTAAATCCAAGTAACCGTGCATGAGGTAGGCTTCGTCGGCGTGGATGATGCCTCGTTCCTCCGACTCTTGAAGAACATGTTGTAGCTCATCTCTGGAGATGAGCTTTTCCTCTTTGAGGAAAAAGAACATGAGACGTGACAACGGCATCGTTATGAGAGTGAAAAATTTACGTATTGGACCGCAATAATCCTGAAAAAACGCAATAATTGGTGATACGAAGTAAGAGACACCTGCATTATTCTGTAGAGCAATGTACTTGGGGATGATCTCTCCAAGGAGCAATACGATCACTAAGGGTACACCAACTTTGAGGGTCCAGCTTGCGAGGGCGCCAAAGAGAGTAGAAGCTGCATTTTGTAGCAAAATGTTGACAAAGGTGTTGAAGATGTAAATGGTGATGAGAAGATCGCGAGGATGTGCCAGGAGGTGAGCGATGAGTCTTCGCCGTTGGTCTTTATGGGTTTTATATCTGTGTACCTGCGCAGATGATAAGGAAAATAAAGCGATTTCAGAGCCGGAAAAGAAGCCGGATGCCAATGTTAAGATGATTAACAATAGGATGAGAGCCAAAGTTACTATCATGGGATCATATTGCTATTGAGGTTTGTTAAGGACTTCTTTTCATGGAGAAAAAACACTTTTGTTTGTCCTTCAGGCACGACACCAAGTACTTTCATTAGAGTGAGTTCCACCCAAGCAGGATCGTTCTGGCTGTTGATTTGTAAGAGGAGGTCCTGGCGTGTGTGAAGTGCGATTTCTTTTTCTTCGACGAGTTTAGAGAGTTGTTGAGATAGCTGTTCGTATTCGATTTTATAGTGTTTGCTGGCTTGTTCGTAGGTGGCATAACATAGAATCAAAAATAACACGACCCACCACGAGTGTGTGAGCACTTGTTCGAAGACATATGCTAAGACTGACCGATAGGGTGCTTCTGTTGTTTTGGAGGCTTTCAGGCTGAAGAAATCTTTCAGCATCGTCCTATCCTATTTTGATGTTCTATCCAAATGTATACTAAATCGTGAGAAATAATCGGAATTTTTTTTGGGTACTAAATCGCGGATGGTAAGCCACTTGACATTATTCGTAGACGTTGGAGGTGAGAAGTGTCTTGAGAAATATTGTTCATTTCATTAAAAATCTTGTGAAAAATGATCTAGTGCATTGTCATTTTCGATTTGGGATACAGGGGTCATAGAGGGAAAAATATGAAGAGACATTGGTTATTAGTGGGATGGGTCGTCAGTCTTTGTCTTGGAAGTTTATTGATGGCTGATGTGGCTACTGAGAAAACCGATGTTATGTGGGCGCGATTTGACGAATATCTGGCAAAAGTATCTAAGACGATTGGAATCCTTAGTGATAGTGATTTCCCTTCGGAAGTTCAACGTGCTATGGAGAGAGAGGAATACGTTGATGCAATGGCGATATTTCTCACCGTTGACGTTTTGCAGAAAATGATTCCTGTGGATGCTCCAAGAGTCGATAGTAAATTGTCAAGTGTCCACAAAATGTTGGTCTTACTTCAAGAGATTAAAGAGACGGGCAACACAGCGACCTTAAGGGATCTTAATGAAGAAGTGGATGCTTTTAAGGAATTATGGAAGCCTTTCGAAGAGGTGGCTACAACGGATTCTACGACGGTTCCAGTCGCTGCGGAGCAAGGTTATGTTGGTGATCAAGGAACCAGTGTCGATGCCACCAAGGTTCAGGTTAAGGCCCAGGCCGTTGCTAGGGCTAGAGCGCGTGCTAGGGCTAGAGCGCGTGCACGTGCGCGTGCGCGCATCAAGCTTCTTGATGAGCAGCGCAAAGCTTTGAAGAGCAAAACTTCAATGTCACCGGCTACTAACAGACATCAAGGAGAATTATCGAGCATAGGAATTCCTGAGCTTAGCCAATGAAAAATTTTGCTGCTGAGGCACCAGAGGTTATCACATTACTTTTGAGTGAAGAGATAACTTTAAACAACACTAATGAGGATTTTTACAGAACACTGTAGAAGCTCTTATTATTACACAACACCCTCTGGTGTCGTTAGCGGCAGGTTGTTGTCAATTATTACGTTGGCACAAACACAATGAGTTCGGCGGGAGATGTTCTTTGCCGAACTTATTTTAGATTAGGCCGCAATCAGCGGTTTAACCTAGCGAGAATATATCTTAGTCCAATGATAGGATGCTTGATGAAGTACCATGAACCTTGAAGATAGTTGGCTTTTGTCAAAGGACGCTTAATGACATACGGGAACTTTTGAAAAGCGTCGTTTATCCAATCACGGTGGAGAGGAAAAAGATTGTTTGGAAAGTTGTCGATGGAGAAAAATTCTATATCACCTGTTTCAGGTCCGACAGTGGGTTGTCCTTGAATACTTCTGCATTCAAAAACATGGGTGAGGGATGAGAGTTTGTTGATGGGATGGTATTCTGCGACTTTTCTGACAATTTCTACTGTCAGTCCCGTTTCTTCATAAACTTCTCGAGTTACGGCGTCTGCGGGGGTTTCTCCGTCTTCGATCCCTCCTCCGGGTATGACCCAGATAGGAACATCGCGTCTCTTGATGAGTAGTACTTTATTATCATTAGTAACGATGATGCCAATGGCTGCGTTCTTCATGGGTTTTTCTTGTGTTTACTCATACATAGTGACGACTGTATAGTTATCTATGGTAAAAGTTTTTTTGAGAATCTGATGGAGTTCTTGCAGGGAGAGACTTTCGAGGCGTTTTTGTGCTGCATTGAGAGTAGCGGGATCCCATTGCCAGCGGTAATAGTTCGACAATGTGGCTAGCCAATAGCTATTTTCTTGGTTCCAGAAGGTATTGATTCTTTCGAACAGGACGTTGACGGCTTCAACATCTTTATGTTTAGGACCATTTTCCCACAGTTTTTTCATTTCTTTAAGGATGGTATTAAGGATAGGTTTAACAAGTTTTGGAGAAGACCGAAACTGCAGCGTTAACCATACGGGATGTAGGCGAGGATAAAGAGGGAAAACATAGCCTACATCAACGGCTTGGGTGGTGCCCATGGTGTCGCGAAGATGGTTACGAAGGAGGGTTTCGATGATCTGAGTGGCGAATTCCAGTTCATGGAAGGACGAAGGGGTAATCTCTAAGGCGATGGGGAATGTCAAGCGTGTTAAGCCTTCAGTATTATGATGGCAGGAGCCTTCGTGGGTGACAATACCTTTTGGAAAGGGCATGGGGATTGTTTCCTGTTGCCAAATTGGAGATTGCGGTTTTGGAGGAATGCTAGCTAGATGCCTGAGGATTAAGGGTTTTAGCGTCTCAACATCGAAGCGACCGACGATCACACAGGTGAATTCTTCTGGGCTTGAGAAAGATTGTTGAAAGATATTTTGAGAGTCTTTGACGTTGACATTGTCGAGTTCGCTTTCGGTTGTGGGTTTCAGAGCGGGATGTTCTTGGCTATTGAGAGCATTGAACAGGTCTTCAAAGTAAGCATCACAGTCGCGGCTGCGATGATGTACAGCATCTCTAGTGTTTTGCATTACTATGGCGAGGCCTTGTTCCTCATAGCGAGGATGGGAGAAATATTCACGGATGATTGCGAGGAGATACTCGGTACTATTCACTGGGCATGATGCTTCGAGAGAGCGTTGATCGAGGCGTGTCCTTACGGAAAATTCCACAGAATACTTAAACATGAACTTTGTGAGGTTGGCGGCGTCGATGGTGCCAAGGCCTGAAGCCAAAGCAATGGTGCCAGCGTATTTTGCTGAAGCACGTTGCTCAACAGGGAATGATAACCACCCACCGAGAGCGAAAAGATTGAGAAGAATTTCATCATCGTAGCTGTTTGTTGGCTTCAAGCAAACCTTCATTCCATTACTGAGAAGGAGTTCAGTGATATTGAGTTCTTCAATGACTTTTTCAGCGACGATGGCACCAGGCTCTGTGGTGACGGTCAATAATGTTTTTTCAATGCTGTCATTATCGATGCTGAAGACATGAATTCCAACCAATATGAAACAACTGAGAATGATAGTTTTTGTTCGCATCATGAGTAATGTTTAAATTGTTAGATGTCAATAAAGAGAGATTATAAGCGAAAGAAAAGAGTTAATCAATGAAAGTTTGTGAAGCTTGACGAAAAGGGAGGGATAGGTTCATAGTCTAATTTCCTCATAGAGCCCAGGTGGTGGAATTGGTAGACACGCCAGATTTAGGTTCTGGTGCCGTAAGGTGTGTAGGTTCGAGTCCTATCCTGGGCAAAATTCTTGGGTTTGAGATGTCAAGAGTGACGGCTTTGGCGGCCAAGTATCACCAGCAGACGCCTCGATATACGAGCTATCCAACGGCTCCACACTTTACTCGAGAGGTTGATGCGTCGTTTCATCGGTGTTGGCTAGCGGCTTGTGATCTTGCAGAGCCCTTATCACTCTATCTGCATATCCCTTATTGCCAGCAGCTATGTTGGTTTTGCGGTTGTCACACTAACGTTGTTAGAAGCTATCAGCCTGTGTACTCTTATGTGGAATCTTTAATTCATGAGATCGCTTTGGTGTGTCAGCTTCTACCAGGGAAGCAGAGCGTCAGCCATGTGCATTTTGGTGGGGGATCGCCGACGATACTGAAAGAAGCGGACATCCACCGTTTAATGGCAGCGTTGGTTCAAGGTTTCCGCATGGATGCTGAAATTGCCATCGAAGTGGATCCAAGGACTGCTCAGCGGGAAATATTGCAGGCCTTTGCCGCAGTGGGAGTGTCACGTGCAAGCATTGGTGTTCAGGATTTTGATCCAAAAGTTCAGGATGCTGTCAATAGGATTCAATCTTTTAAGCAGACAGAGCGTCTTGTCAGGCAACTTCGCGATGATGGAGTCCTCAATATCAATGTTGACTTGATGTACGGCCTTCCTGAGCAAACAATCGATGGGATGATCCGCACTGTGGACTTAACAGTATTGCTGGAGCCTCAGAGAATTGCTTTGTTTGGATATGCTCATGTCCCTTGGATGAAGAGACATCAACGTCTCATTGATGCAAAAGCGCTTCCTGATGCCAATCAGCGTTTAATGTTGTATGAGGTGGCTGCGGAGCGTTTGGTGTATCATGGCTTTGTGGCAGTAGGCTTGGATCACTTTGCTAGGCCTGATGATGGTCTTGCTGTCGCATTACGTGAACACAGAGTTCATCGGAACTTCCAAGGATACACGACCGATACGGCGGAGACCTTGCTGGGCTTGGGAGTGTCAGCGATCAGCAGTTTCCGTGAAGGTTATATCCAGAATACGACGGATCTGTGTCATTATCGTCGAGTTGTAGAAAAGCAACAATTTCCTACAACACGAGGAGTGGTTATCACTGATGAAGATCGACTGCGGCGGAGCATCATTGAACAGCTCATGTGTTATATGGAGGTGGATCTTGATGTCACATGTCATCATTATGGCAGGTCAATGGATGA
>Ga0180437_10008798_pt1 | contig 12699 bp, 10 predicted proteins | sample SS_ome_4_FD_132410 | JGI IMG/M metagenome (GOLD analysis project Ga0180437, IMG submission 132410) | Hypersaline lake sediment archaeal communities from the Salton Sea, California, USA - SS_3_D_1 metaG | ecosystem: Environmental > Aquatic > Non-marine Saline and Alkaline > Hypersaline >...
CGACTGGACAATCGACGCACTTTCGGCCCAGTTCCTGGTACTGATTACCGGAATCGGCACCCTGGTTTTCGTCTACGCCAGTGCCTATCTGTCGCATACACCGCATGCCGGCCGTTTTTACGGCGTGATGCTGCTGTTCATGGCAGCCATGATCGGGGCGGTCAGCGCGGATCATATGCTGGTGCTGTTTGTCTGCTGGGAACTGACCAGCCTGACTTCCTTTTTCCTGGTCGGATTCAATCACACCAGCGAAGACGCGCGCACTGCTGCGCGCCAGGCGCTGTTCATTACGCTTGGCGGCGGCCTTGCGCTGCTGGCCGGCCTGATCCTGTTGGCCCAGATTGCGGGCAGCTGGTCGCTGCAGGTCATCGTCGCTTCGGGTCCGCAGATCATCGAGGATCCGCTTTTGCCGGCGGCCCTGGTGCTGGTATTTATCGGCTGCTTTACCAAGTCCGCACAATTTCCTTTTCATTTCTGGCTGCCCAACGCGATGTCAGCCCCAACCCCAGCGAGCGCGTACCTGCATTCTGCAACCATGGTCAAGCTCGGTATCTATTTGCTCGCACGGCTGGACCCGGCATTCAACGAACTTTTGCTCTGGGAAATAACCCTGATCTGCGTCGGTACCATCACTGCGGTGTGGGCCGCGATGCTGGCTCTACGCGAGCGTGACCTCAAGCGTATCCTTGCGCGTTCAACGGTCTCCGCCCTGGGGACGCTTGTGCTGCTGATCGGCTTGCCGAATGAACAGGCCGCTGTGGCCGTGGTCGCGTTTCTGTACGCGCACGCCCTTTACAAGGCGCCCCTGTTCTTTGTCGCCGGCAACATCGATCATGCAACGGGTACCCGCAACATCGATCACCTTATGGGATTGCGGCGCTACATGCCCTTTACCACGGTTGCAGCCGTACTCGCCGCGCTTTCCATGGCCGGCCTGCCGCTGTCGTTTGGATACCTCGCAAAAGGCGTCGTCAGCGCCGCGAAGTCGGAAACCGATCTCGTGGTGATCGTCAGTTACGGACTGTTGTTCGTGAATGCGGTTGCAGTCGCGGTCGCGGCTGTCGCTGCGATTCGCGTTTTCTGGGGCCCGGTCAATCCTGCTTTTGAAAAGGTTAAAGAAGTCTCCTGGCGGATGCTGCTGCCACCCCTGCTGATCGCCGCCATCGGGCTGGAGTTTGAATTCCTGCCTACCGTTGCTGATCCGCTGCTGGTCGATGCGGCCCGCGTGATCGCACCGGGATCCGATATCGATCGGCTGGTCGCAGACCATCCTTCGGAATCCGTATTGACCGCAACGGAACTGACACTTTTTGTCGGGCTGCTGCTGTTTGTGTTCTGGGAGCGCCTGCACCGTATGCTGGGCGGCATGGCCCATATGGATCGTTTCGGCCCGGGCGCACAGTTCGATCGCCTGCTTAACGGCCTGTCGCGCGTCGCCGCCCGCCACACCAGGGCCTTGCAGCATGGCGACCTGGCCGGTTACATGCGCTTTACCGTGGCGGCGATCGTCGCGATCGCCCTGGCTGCGTGGTTGTCCGCTCACCCGCAGGGGCCTGCCTTCGGCGCCCTGTCGTTGCCAAACGACGAGCACCTGTGGGCGCTTGCAGGCGCGGCTGTTTTCGTCGTGGCCGGCGCGCTGGCCGCGCCTTTCCTGTACGACCGTCTGGCTCTGTTGATGGCCATAGGCGTCGTCGGCTACGGCAGTGCGGTTTTCTTCCTGTTCGCCGGCGCACCGGATGTTGCCTTTACCCAGCTCATGGTCGAAACCGTGCTGGTCGTGGTTGCCGCGGCCGTGCTGTCGCACTACGGCGCGCCGACCCGCTACCCCGAACCGCGCCTGGTCAACGCGGTTATTGCAATCGCAGCAGGCGCCGGCACGTTCTTCCTGCTGACGCATCTTTTCAGCCTGCCCGCCGACACCTCCCTGGCCGAGTGGTTTGCCGAGCACAGCCTGACCGAGGCCTACGGCCGAAACGTGGTCAACGTGGTGCTCGTGGACTTCAGGGCGTTCGATACCTTCGGCGAAATCGCGGTAGTGGCTTTTTCAGCGCTGGCAGCCTGGCCTTTGCTGCGAAAACTGCGTAAGCACAGGGGGGCACCATGAACCGCAGGTCCCTGTTGCTCGAGTATGTTGCATGGTTCGGATTCTGGGTCATGCTGGCCGCGTCAGTCTGGATATTGCTGCGCGGGCATAACGCGCCAGGCGGGGGATTTATCGCCGGGCTGATCGCAGTTGCCGGCAGTTCGCTGCTTGCGATTGTCTACGGCATCGACAACGCCCGCCGCCGCATGCCGTTTTCCCCATTGGCACTCACGGTCACCGGTGTCCTGCTCGCACTGCTGAGCGGTGTCCCCGGCGCGCTTGGCAGCGGGTCTTTTCTGACCCACCTGTGGTGGGACCTGGGCCCGGTCAAGCTTTCGACCGTTTTGCTGTTCGACCTGGGTGTCTATGCCGCGGTCTGGGGAGCATTTACGAGCTACCTTTTTGCGCTGCTGGATGAAGGGGAATCGGCATCATGACCCTGGTCCTGCTCGCGATTTCCATCGTGGTCGCCTCGGCTGTCTACCTGTCGTTGTCGCGCGACCTGTTCCGGGTCGTCGCCGGCCTGACCCTGCTGGGTGCCGCAACCAACCTGATCGTGTTTGCCGCGGGACGCTTTGCTTCCCAGGCGCCGCCGTTGCTGGCCTCGGTCGAAGATGCTCCGGCCGCGGCCGCTTCGAACCCGCTGGTCCAGGCCCTGGTCCTGACCGCGATCGTGATCAGTTTTGCGTTACTGTGTTTCTCGCTCGTACTCGGTGCCCGCCTGAGAAAGGCAACGGGCAATGATGACGTCCGCCAGTTGCACGCCGCGGAACCGCTCGCAGGCAAGTCACAGAAACCACCGGAGCTGGAGGACTGATGCTTGCCGCAAGCCCGGTACTGGTGCCGTTGATAACCGCCGTGCTGGCTGTCCTGCTGCACCGCCAGCCGCGTGCCCAACAGGCGGTTAGCATCGCGGGTGCGGGCCTGCTGCTGATTTGCGCGCTCGCGCTGGTCGGGGACATTGGCGCTGACGGTGCCGTATCCGTTGCAATGGGCAGCTGGCCGCTGCCGTTTGCAATTGAATTAGTGGCCGACCGCTTGAGTATCATCATGGTGCTCGTGACGGCCGTGCTGGGCCTGGGCGTGCTGGTGTACCAGCTCGGTTCGCCGGAAGCGCTGACCGCCTCTGACATGATGCATCCGCTGATCCACGGCCTGCTGGCTGCCGTGTGTGGCACGGTCCTGACAGCCGATCTGTTCAACCTGTATGTCTGGTTCGAGCTGATGCTGATTACCGTACTCGGCCTGCTGGTTGTGCACGACAGCCTGCGCAACCTGGAAGCGGCTTTCAAATACTTTGCACTGAACCTGCTGGGCACGCTGCTGTTCCTGGCCGCCGTCGCGATGCTGTACGGCGCCACCGGACAACTGAATTTCAGCGCGCTCGGCGAAGCATCGCAGCGCGCGGAATTGCAGGGCGCGATACCGGTTTATATTGCAATGCTGTTCACCGCGTTTCTGCTGAAAGCGGCTGCATTTCCACTGTATTTCTGGCTGCCGGCCAGTTATCACTCGCTGCCGGCGCCCCTGCTTGCGCTGATCGGCGGACTGATCACGAAGGTTGGCATTTACGTCATGCTGCGACTGAGCGGTGAAGTGTTTATCGATCAGCCCATGGTGTTCTACCAGGCACTCGGCTGGATCGCGGTCGTCACCATGGTCAGCGGCGTGCTGGGAGCGGCCTATCACTGGGACCTGCGCCGGATCCTGGCCTTTCACATCATCAGCCAGATCGGCTACCTGCTCTTGGCCGTCGCCCTGGCGACGCCGGCCGGCGGAGCAGCCGGCCTGTTCTTCATGGTACATAACATACTCGCAAAGGCCACGTTGTTTCTTATCGCAGGCATGATGTGGCGCGCGGCAGGCCATTACGATCTGCGCCGGATTGGCGGCCTCTACCCGGCACGCCCGCTGCTGGCTTTACTGTTCCTCGTCGCCGCGTTCTCGCTGGTCGGTGTCCCGCCATCGTCGGGATTCTGGGGCAAATTCCTGCTGGTGCAGGAATCATTTGTGCAAGAGCGTTATGCCTGGGGGGGCTTTGCGCTCGGGGTTGGTGTTCTGACGCTGTATTCCATGGTCAAGATCTGGCTCGAGGGATTCTGGAAACCGCACCCGCAGGGACAAACCATCGCCATGAATTCCCCCGGCAGCAACACGGCCTACCTGGTGGTCCTTGTTCTTGCAGCACTTTTGGTCGCGATGGGTATCTATCCCGAACCGCTGATCCAGTATGCAAACGAGGCAACCCGGGTGTTCTGGGCCGGGGGGGCACAATGAATCGGCCGGGCGCACTCGCGATACTGGTATGGCACTTCCTGAGCGCGATGATTGTGTCTGCCTGGATGACAAGCCGGACCATTCTGATGCACAGCGATGCGCCCGATCGCGGTTACGCCCGCCTCGCCTATGGCGACCTGGATGAAGCGGGCGTTATGCTGCTGGCAGCAATGGTGACCCTGACGCCCGGCACCAGCACCATCGACATCGATACCGAGCGAAACGAGCTGCTGTTGCACGTACTCGATACGCGCGATATGGAAACCGTGCTTGATGAACTGCAGCGGGATTTTCTGCAGCCGCTGAAAATCCTGTTCGGAGAAAATCGATGAGCCCGCTGTTGCTTTTATTGTTGTTGCTGGTTGTTGCTGCCATGATCGCTTTTTACCGGCTGCTGGCCGGTCCGGCGCGGTCCGACCGCGTGATCGCGTTCGACCTGTTGTTTGCCGTTGCCGTCGTGTTCTGTATCTGCGCGTCGCTCGCAAGCGGCAGCACGGCATTTCTGGACGTGGCCATCGGCCTTTCGCTGGTGGGCTTTCTTGCTACCATCGCCTGGGCGCGCCTGATCGACCGCCAGGTGAGTTCAGGGGAGAAGAACGAATGATCGGTGCACTCGGATGGCTGCTTTGCCTGGCCGGCGGCGTGACCATCATCATAGCGGCAATCGGCATACTGCGCCTGCCCGACCCCCTGTCACGACAACATGCGTCAACCAAGGCGGGTACCGTGGCGGTCATGCTGGTCGTGGTCGGTACCATGATGATTGTCCAGGAAACGGAGTGGACCTGGCGTTTGCTGGTTATCCTGCTGTTGTTATTCGTGACGCTGCCGCTGGCCTCGCACGCCCTGGCCCGGGCCGCGTACCGTGAAATGCGGGATAGCGAAAAGGATCACGAGTAGCGGCAAGCCGATTAGATGGTTTGATAAAAGGTCGGGAACACCCGTTTTTTATTCTGCAGCTGCATCTTTTATTGCAGCCTGGCGTTTGCAGTCTACCGGATCCGCGGGCTCCAGCCGCGATGCCCATAAACTGTTCTTTCTTTCCCAGCGATATAGCGTCAAAGGGTAACGGTTCCACTGGTTTGTAACTTCGTACACGGTACCGGCTTCGGCAATCCAGGCGAACGTGCAGTTATAGTCGTGCCGGTACGTGTGATAAACAATGACAGCACTTGTCTTACCTGCCGGTATATCCAGCCTGTAAGCGGGATCGATTCCCTCACCGTTCAATTCCACTATCGGGTAACTGGACCTGAGAAAGGCAGAGTTCGGGCCCTTGAACGCTGGCTGCCGAACACAGGCGGTGGCCGCCAGAAAGCAGCAGGCCGCCAGAAGGAGTCGTATATTCATCGTGCGGTCAACCCCACGGAATACCCCTCGACATCGTTACTGGTTATCACGCCGGCTTTCAAACCCAGCATCTGCCAGCCGAACCAGTCGAACGGCTTGATGTTCATGCGCCATTCCATCCCGGCGCCAAATTCGAACAGGCTGGTATAGCCGAGTGACAACTTGTCCTGGCTCAGGAAGTTCACGTGATTGGCATAGACCATCCAGCGCCATTTTCTACCAAGGCTGGTCATATTGGTGGGTCCGCTATATCGGCTCTTTAACTGCAGCACATCATTCCATGCCGTGGTCTCGAGCACTGGATTGTCTTCGCTGAACGCATCGGTGTAGATCAAATTGTAATGCGCTGACAACTCCAGCCTGTTTTCGCCAAACCAGCGTGAATACAGTGCGTCCAGTGAACCTGTTGTCGAATACATCCAGGCGCTTGTGTTGAACACCACGGTAGTCGACGGGCTGGCAACTGGTGTGGTACTAACCAGCCCGTCAACGCGTATTTCATTTCGCAGATCGGATACGGACAGCGAAAGATAGGGGCGAAGCCTGAAATGCTCTGTAATCGGGAAACTGAGTCCGTACGAACCTCTCAACGCCACTACGTCACGCGTCAAATCGAGCTGTACAGGCACGCCATCGTCGCTGACCAGTTCGACCTTGTCGTTCAGCGAACCACCCACCAGCGCCAGGCCCCAGTAGCCGTTAAAGACGTGCTTGTTTATGGTGTATTCTGCGGCGAAACCGAGACTGGAGCGCCACTGATCGGATAGGCGTGAACCGTCGTCCACAGTCAGCGTTGCTCCCTCAAGGCCGGGCGATACTGTAGTATTCACAAACGCAATAACTGACTCTCGAACAATCGAGTCCGACAACTGGCTCAGGCCGGGAAGTACATCGGCGTTCGTTTCCGTCGTGGCTGCAGCCTGCGTCAACAGCAGCAACAGCAGCGTTTTGTTTCGTCGCAAACTCACAATGCTATAGTCAACCGGTTAACGTTTGATGGTTGTTATCCGGTTGTAATGCCTGGACCCATCTCTGGCGTATACCAGATCGGTGAAGTATAGGCGCGCTCCTGGGTCGAGGCCGGTGTATCTTTCGGCAGTTCCACACCGTAGCGGAATGCATCATAGGTCGTCCAGCGCGGTGTCGGAATCTCGATTACGCGCGCATAGTAAAACGCTTTCTGCTTCGGGTCGAAGGCCGGGTCTACCCAGACGGTTGCCAGTTCAGAGGCGCCTATGGTGTTGGTCCAGTTCGCGTTCTTTACGTCGACGGTATTGCCCACAGGCGGCAGCTTGCCAGTCGCATCCGGTTTACGGTCGCCTGACCAGGCAACGTTGTAGACCTTCTCGTGGGTCTTGCCCTTGTCATCCAGCCAGCCCTTGATGATCTGAATGCGGTCCAGGTTGGCGCCGATGGGATCTCGCAGCGCAAAGACCATGATTGTCGGCGCCTTCGCGTTCTCTGGTTTCGTTGCCAGTTCACCGCCCATCGGTACACCCTTGTTGTAGCCGGTGAACGCGGGCTGGCGGTTGTTTATATCCTGGTCGCTGAATTCCCAGTCGCCGAAGAAACGTACGGCCATCCGGCTGCCGGTGGTGCCGTAGACTTCCTTGCGCGCGATGGCGTCGAAGATCGCCTCGCGCGTGTTTTCCGTCGCCCAGACCGCGGCCAGGCCGGACGAGACCATGTGCCAGCCATAGAGCTTGCCGACATCGGTTTCCATGAACGGGTGCTTCATGCGCTCCGCCGACGGTTCGGCGCCGGAATGTTTGCCAAAGAAATTGTCTTCCTGGGCGGTCGCCAGCGAAGTATGGCTGTCGGTGGAGCCGATCATGCCGAACTGGTACGGGTTGGTGCCCAGCTTCTTCTCGATAAGCAGTCCGCGTTTCAGTGCCTCGCGTGCATATTCGCCGGCCAGCATATCGTTGGTTTTTGCTTCCGAGGCATCCAGGTTGCCGAGGTCCCAGTTCTCGTAGTCGGCGAATTCGTCCTCGGGCGACAGGTAGGGGTGCGCTTCACCATCACCCTTGATCTGGGTGACCTCGTAAACCGGCTCCCACTTCGCGCGCTCGGTAACATAGGTTTTATCCAGGTTCTTGCCGTCGTACTGTTCCTCGAGCGGAAACATGATGCCGTTGGACAGGTTGCCGTTGTGCGCTATAGCGAGCAGGTCGCCGCCGGTTTTTTCTTCGTAGGTCGTCATCCATTTACAGAGATCGCGCGGATTCGTGCTGCCGAGCGGTGGAATCGTGGTATAGGCCACCATCTGCGAGGCCTTGTCGGCGCCATCGCGGTACATGACCACGCGATGCATATTGTTGCCCTTGACCAGGGAGGTCCACTCGAACCCGATGAAGGTCGTGAACTTGCCCGGATCGTTATATTCCTCGGCCGTTTTGATGGTCTCCTGCCAGGCCGACTTGTATGCCATCGTGTCCGGCGAATACATCAACGATTCGGGAAACTTGCCCTGTGAAAACAGGCTGATGATATCGAGCGCAACGTCCACGCCCTCCCCGGCCTGTATGCGGTCGTACCATTCCCGCCCCTGCGGATCGGAAAGCAGTTTCTGGTCACCGGCTAGCAGGTCCGGGAAGAAACCCATGTTGTCAGAGTGGTCTGCCACCATAAGCCAGTCGAGCGGCCGCGACAGCCTTGCTGGTATCCCGGTCGACGAAATGATCTCGTCACCGCGTGCAAAGCGGTAGGCCTGATCGATGCCGAGGCGGTTGCCGAAAGAACCGGCATCGAACGACATCGCGGTGTGCAGGTGGGTGTCACCCCAGTAGATCCGGCCGGGAAAACCGCGCCCGGCGTAAGGCGAATAGGACTTGCCGGTATAAACATCGGCCATAGACTGCCTGTCGGGCGGTGGCGGTAACTGCGCCCATGCCGGCAGCAACCACAACCCAGCCGCCAGCATCACTATACCTGTTCCTGTACCGGGTATTCTGAACATCATTCCACCCCCTCTGGTCAGCGTTCCGGGAAACGGCGCAACGCCGTATCCCTGGAAAATTTGTATCAAGGAAAAACGTGCCGGATCGGTATTTAAACCCGGCGTGCCGCAAACAATCAATCAAATAATATGAATCTTTGAACAGAACGAGCCTGATGGTTAAAAACAGATGAAGTATCGTGAGCAAGCAGCCGCTTGCTGGCAGCGCCATGTATCCGGATCAATCGCTTCTGATGCCTGGACGTCGCTGTTTTGTCAGCGTTCCAGCAGGTATATCAGGTCCAGCGCCTGGCGGGCGCCGGTGCTGGCTTCGAGGCTGAAGCCACGGCCAAGCCGGTATCGTATTCTGAATGAGCCGGGCGCACCAACAGAACCGAACACATAGCGTACATGCAGATCGTCATTGATGCGTTTGCCTGCCACCATGGCTGCTTCATTGGCATCGTTGGTTTCGAAGCTGACCTCGTCCAGCCCGAAGCGGCCGCTCTGGTCCGGGAGCAGTTGCTGAAGACCCAGGGCAATAGCCGCACCGCTGGCATCGGAATCTGAACTGGCCGGCCTGTCCAGCAACAGGAACGACACTATGTCACGCTCGCTCAATGCCGGGCGGGAAAACGGCTGGGTATGTACGTTCCGGGCTGAACCGGTCAAACGCAGGCCTATCGTGTACTGCCGTCCTTCGTAGACCGATTCCCGGCTGACCTGGATATTGATCAAAGGATCATCCAGCGGCCCGGTAAACGTGAGCTCACCCCGATCCACGCGCAGCTCCCTGCCGTAACCGGTCAGAAAGCCTTCGCGCACGCGCACGGTACCGCTGGTGCGCAAGTCGCTGTCCCTTGCCTGTCGCAGGCGCAGTCCGCCATCCAGCCGGCTGTCCAGGCCAAAGCCCCTGAACTGTACATTTTCACCGAGCGTGACCTCGACATCACCGGTGACAAGAGTCTCCGCCGAACGTTCAGCTTCCCGTTCCGGCGAATGCACAACCACATCGGGGGACATCGGCACCGCACCCTGCGGCAGGTCTCGGATCTCAGCCAGTGCTTTCGGGACCAGAACATTGCCGCTGATATCAAACAGGCCATCGCCGATACGAATCCTGAGATCCGGCGATGTATCCACCGTCAGGTCGGGCATGCGCAAGGTGGCAAGATTCTGACCCTGGATACGGATATCGGCCACCAGGTCGGCCGATTGCGTCGTGCGGATTTCGCCCAGTATTTCGCCCTTTCCGTCACCCGAGTACAGCTCGCCTGTCACGACCAGCTTGTCGCCCCCCCTGCTTTCAGCGGTCATGTTGATGCCGGTCAGGGTGACGCCGGCTGCCAGCAGCCCGAGTTTGCCATCGGAAAGGTAGGCGCCGCCGGTGAATACCGGATTGCCCAGTGTGCCGCTCACTTTCAGGTCGACCCGCAGGTCACCTTCCAGTTCGCCCGGCTGAGCCACGCGCTGCACCAGCGGCCTCAACAGGGCAATGCTCGGCAATCTGCCGACCGCTTCGGCCTTGAGCGGGCTGTCAATATCCAGCGGACCGCTGACCTTCGCACTCGCGGCAATCCTCATACCCTGTTCACCGCTGAGCCTGGCCTCGAGATTCGTCTGCCGTTCATCGGACTCTACATCGATAAGCAGCTCGTCAAGCCTGGTCGTGAAGGTATCGACTTCATCGCTGTACGACAGAACCGTCCGGGACTGGCGCAGGTGCAATTCGCCTTGCAGGCCTCTGGCATTGCGCACCAGCTTGAGATCGGCATCGACACTGCCCTCGATGCTGTAGCCTTCCTGCAGCAGGGGTCGAAGACTCGCGAGTGCGAAATCGTTGACAGCCATGGCGGTTTGCAGCCCTGTCTCATCCCAGCGGCTGTCCTGGATACAGATCCCGGCTTTGGCCTGTTTCCAGCAGTGCGCTTTCAACTGGCCGCCTGCAGCCGACAGGCTAAGCAAGGTTTCCCGTTCAAGCTGCCAGCGATCAAATCCATCGGGCTGAAAATAGCCGGAATCGAAACGCTGGTTCAGGTGTTCACCGTCCCAGCCGCCATCCGCACGCAGCTCCAGATCAACGATGCCACCGTGCAATTTGAATACCGAGCTGTGTTCGGCCAGGGTGCCGGAGAGCCCCACGTCGAGATTTCCGAGCGGCTGCCCGGCTCCTACCAGGCCGGTCGCAGCCAGCTCGCCGCTGACCCGGTTGCCGGAGAGAACCTCGCCACTGAAACCCAGCGACTTCAGCGACTGTCCTTCGTAGGCAACGGATTGCGCTGTAGCGGTCACGCGGCCCTGTGGTTGTTCCGTACTGCCCGCCAGATCGATAGCGGCCTGCATCTTGCCCTGCAGACCCGGCCAGAGCATGCCCAGGTCCGGTGCCTGCAGGTCGATCCTGCCGGCCAGTTGCTTTTCGAGTTCCACGTTGGCGGTCAGACGATTGCTGCCTGCGGAAATGCTGGCATCGACGAGTGCAGGCCTGCCATTGCTGAGGGTCAAGCGGCCGCTGCCGTTGAAGTCCCTGTCTACCACCCTTGCATTGGCGGCATTAACATCGAGCACGATATGATCCAACGACTCTATCAACAGCACGGATTCGAAAGCGAGCCGTCCCGGCAGTTCCCTGTTGAGCAAAGCCGTATTGACCTGGTTACCATCGATACGGAACCGTCCCTTCAGGGGCTCGCCGAATTCGATGTAACCGTCTCCGGTAACAACGCCGTCCAGCAGTTCGGCGCTATAGCCTTCGACAGTGACGCCCGCCAGGTCGATCAGAGCCTGCAGCTGTATCGGTACTTCCGGCCAGCCTTCGAACCGCACGTTGCTGCTACCTTCGACACGAGCCGAGCGAAAATCGCTGTGGACCGAGTAGCGCGCCGTATTAACGTAAAGGGGCCGCTCGCCGGGCAGACGAATTTCCGCCGATTCGGCAACACCCTCCAGCGAGGGTGACGTAAACAGGTCATGGATGGTGCCGTTAAAGTTCACGATCTCCGGCACCTTGATCACATGGTTGAAACCCAGTGATTCGATGCTGCCTTTGAAACCACCGCTGCCGACCAGGTTTTGCGCCGGCAACTCCCAGGCAGCGGTTGCTGCCAGGCGGCCGGGTGCCGGGCCGTCAAGCTCACCACTGGCCTGCAGCTGGAAACCCGCCGTCTGCCCGGTGATCGATTCGACATCCAGGCGTCCGTGGCCAATGCTTCCAGCCACTTTCAGATCTTCGAATTCTGCCTGGTCGATGCGCAATCGATCGAGCTGCCCGGTTGCTATGTCTATCCTCACCGGTATCTGCAGCCAGAACAGCTCATCATCGATCGGATCACCGCCGCTTTCTGTGCTGACGATATCGATTTCCAGCTCGGCGATGTAGGCATGATGCAAATCGATAATTCCGGCAAGCAGGCGCTCCGGGCGCCAGCTGAATACAATCCCGCTGGCCTGAATTTCAGCGGCAGGTAAAGCGATATGCAGTTCGTCCACGCTCAGGCCATCTGCAAGCGCTCCCGAGACCCCGCTTACCTCGATCGAAACCGGAACGAATGGCAGTCCCTGCTCGATCAGCCAGCGGCTGCCCTGTTCCGATTTAACCAGCCATGTGAGCGAGGCGATCAGCATCAGCGCCGCGATGACAATCGTCAGAAGGACGGCAACGGCGGTAATTTTCAGTGCGCGCATTACAGGTCCGGCCCCAGGGTGATATGGAGGCGATAATCGTCGGGTGCATCGTCTTCCAGCGGCACCGCGACATCGACCCGGATCGGCCCCAGCGGTGAGAACCAGCGGATACCGACACCGACACCGGTGGCGGTATCGAATTCGCTGAACTGATCGTAGGCATTACCGCTGTCGATGAACGCAGCCACGGACCAGCTTTCAGCGATCTGCTGGTCTATCTCTATACTGCCAACCAGCAGGTTTTCACCACCGACAACATTGCCGAGTGGATCGGTCGGCCCCAGCGACTTGTAGGCATAGCCCCGAACGCTGGTGTCGCCACCGGCGAAGAACCTCACCGACGCCGGCAGCGTATCGAGTTCATCGATCG
>Ga0180437_10008800_pt1 | contig 12694 bp, 11 predicted proteins | sample SS_ome_4_FD_132410 | JGI IMG/M metagenome (GOLD analysis project Ga0180437, IMG submission 132410) | Hypersaline lake sediment archaeal communities from the Salton Sea, California, USA - SS_3_D_1 metaG | ecosystem: Environmental > Aquatic > Non-marine Saline and Alkaline > Hypersaline >...
CGTTTATCGGCGAAATGACCCGCCGCCACGGCCCGCTGACGCACACGGTAGAACAAGACGCGCCGCCGGCGGACCTCGCCACCGCGATCATCACTGCACACGAAGACGGAGCCAGCCGCGCCATTCACGCCCAACAAACCGCCTGGAGGAGCTACACCGCCAGCGCCATGGCGGCGCGGTGGGAGACGTACCTGCGGGAAGTGGTCCTCCGCAGGGAGGATCCGCCGTGATCCTCATCGGCATCCTGACGCGCAATCGCCCCGTCTACCTGGACGCCACGCTCCGCAGCCTGTCCGCGACCGAGCTGCCGGCGGACGCGCCAGTAATCGTCTATGACGACGCCAGCACCGACGCCAAAGCGAGGCGATATCTCGACACAACGGACGTTTTCCACGTCGAGCACCGTTGGCCACGATGCGCCGCGTGGACGGCGGCCGGCCTGGACTTTCTGCCCGACAACCCGACGCTGCGGGGCATCGCCGATCACGTCCAGGTCGTGGCCGTTGGCCACGCGGCCGCCGGCGTCACCAACGCTTCCTGCTTTGCGGTCCGGGACCTATTCGCCCGCTACCCAGACGCTTCCAACGTCATCCTGCTGCAGGACGACGTGGTGTTCAACGCCGACTGGCACGAGCGACTCACCGGACAAATCGGCCAAATATTCGCCCGCGGCGGGCGCCAGGGGATCGTCGCCGGGATGCACCTTGACGCACGGGATATTCGCTTTCGCGGCGCCAAATCGTACCGCCAGACCGCCCCAGTCCGTTTTGTCTCGGCACAGTGTTATCTCATTCGGCGGGCGTTCTTCGAGGATCAGCGACAGTGGTTTGAGCGAGCTGACCACGAGCGCAAGAACTTCGACAAGTATCTGTGCGGCCTGGCCCGCGGCTCCGGTTGGGAGATTCACCTCGTCGTGCCGTATGTTTGCCAGCACATCGGTGTGACATCGAAGGTCCGCCCCAAGGTGGAGTTCTACCGGGATGAACGCGCCGCCGGCCGCATCGGGTTGGGCGCTTCCGGCCCCTATGCCTTCGCCGACGAAGTGCGCTGCTTCATCGACCGGCTAGCCGAGGTGGTGGCATGCTGAAGAAGAAAGCCAACTCACCGACGCGACCCTGCGGCTGTGGCCGGCAATCCAAGCCGCGGCCAGCCGCCCCTGTCACGCGTCCAAGCTGCCTGGAGTGTGTCGAAAAGCACCTCGGCGCGGCCTGGGTGCTGCTGGCAGAATACCGCGACGGCTACCCCCACCGCCTCCGCGCCATCGGCCATCTGCACGAAGCCGAGGATGAATCGCAGGAATGGTCGGAGCTACACCGAGCCATCCGCGAGGCACGGAAGTTGTATCAGCGGGACGGTACGATGCCGGATTTCACGTTGCTCGCGGCAGCCCTTCTAGGCGTCAAAGAAGCGCGTTGACCTGGCTGATCGTCAACTGGTGCTTCCGCAACCGCAAGTGCTTCACCTGTCAGTTCCGTTCGCAGTACCGTCGCACCCGTCGGGAGGTCTTTCCTGTCCTCAGCCGCATTCAAAACATCGGCTACGAGAAGGGCGAGAACAATCGGACGCCGGATTGGTATCGGACTAATCATCGGACTCGGTGGGTGGCGGGGGAGTTGGATGCCGGTCCGTATCGCACATGGACGACATAGACATGCGGACGCAACAGGTGCCAAAAGACCAACTCCGAAGCGGCATTCGCGAGCTAGCGCCTACCCGCAACCCATTGACAGTAACTAGCAGCAACTGTCAAAATGGGAAATTGCTGCGAGTGGCCCGAAAATGGACGTGGTGCTTTGTTTCTTGCGGGGATTTGCAATGGACGACGGCTGCGAGGACGTGCTCACCATCGACGAGCTCGCAAGCTACCTAAAAATCGCCAAGTCAACACTGTACAAGCTGGCGCAAGAGGGAAAACTCCCCGGCCAAAAAGTTGGAAAGCACTGGCGATTTCACAGGGTGGCTATCGACGACTGGCTCAAACGGACTGGCCGGGAAAGAGGCGAAAAGGAGCAGTGATTCGATCCTGCCCGAGTCACTGCGATCATTTGAAGGGAGTGATTGCGTGCAGACAATAGGTACACCGAACCCAAGGCACATACAACTGGTTACCGACCGCCCGGTCGAAAAGTTCCTGCTGCGCCTATTTCTCCGCGACGCCGACATGCGTTCACTCTCTATCGTCTCCCCTTACATCTCCGCGCTGGCGCGGTGCCGATTCACACTGGCCGACCTGCGGCGTAAGGTCGAGCGGGAACGTATTTGTACATACATTGTCACCCGGGAACCGACCGAGGCCTACCAATCTGAGGCTATGGCCGTGCTCCTCGGGTCGCCGTGGATCGAGATCCGTTACAACGCGTCCGTACACGCGAAGGCCTATGTGGCAATGGCCTCCCGCGAGGCCGATTCGTTTGCGCTGTTCGGTTCAGGCAATCTCACAGCGCAATCCTTCGAATCGAACATCGAAGTGGCGATGATGCTCTACAGCGAGGGAGTCGGGCGTTTTCTTCTTCACGAACTACACTACTGGGCTACCAGCAATATCCGCACACTGCGCCAGAGCGTGCTCGTCCAGCGCATCAGAACTGAAAGGAATTAACGATGGAATTCAAGCAGTGGTTTTGCCTGAACGATCGTGGGAGCTTTACGATTGACGCTAAGATCAATCCAACGGACGCGGCGTTCTATTTCGGCCGTCAGCAACTGGACGAGAGGATGAAGAACCAGATCAAGAGGGCATTCATCGATCCTCAGGTCCCAAAGTTGATGGTCTGGGGGCCCTACGGTTGTGGCAAGACCCAGACGCTGTACTACCTTGCCCACTGGCTTGAGCACGACAAGCCTGCATCGTGTAAGGATAAGCCGCACAATGTTCATCTGGAGATCGAGGTCCAAAGCAAGTCAACGGCATCCCAGTGGCACCTTCAGAATATGGAAGCGCTTGGGATGCACGCTGTGCAGAGTTGGCTCAAGGAGCTTTTCGATAAATCCGCTAACTTCGAGCAGGCGCTTGGCAAACTGACCGGTGACCCGAACATAACTCAGGCCTTCAGCCACCTTCGCGGAGGTGGCGATCTTGGATTCGCCGCTTGGCGTTGGCTTAGTGGCCAGAAACTCACGGCGAAGGAATTGCAGGAGATCAAGGTTACCCGAAACCAGGGCGAGGTGGGTGTAGGTGACCTTGTGGCCGGCCTTAACGCGTGCGGGAAACTCGCTTCCGCCGTTGGTTCGCGCCTCATATTCTTCATCGACGAGATGGAGGAACTTCTGAATGTTCGGGAGGGTGATGCTGCGGAGTCTTGGCATCAGTACATCCGCAAACTTGCAGACAACGCGAATTCATCGGTTGGCTTCGTAATCGGCTTTAAGGCAGACACGCGTGACGATGCCCCAAAGGTGCTTGTGCGGGGTGATGTGTTCTCGCGTATCAGCGCGAACAACTACATCGAACTGGAGACACTCGCCGCCCCAGCAAATGTTCAGCAGTTCGTGAAGGAGATGCTGGCCCATCTCGTTGATCAGTCCGAAGCGGAGAAGCGGATTCAAGGCGACAGCTTGCCCTCGACAACTGATACCTATCCGTTTACCGCAACGGCCTTTGAACTCCTGTGCGACTACGCATGTCAGGATGTCATCAAGTCGACACCTCGCAACATCATCCGCACGATTAACGAGTGCGCCATAGCAGCTTGGGACGCGGAGAAGAAGGTGATCGAAGAGGACATCGTTAACGAGATCGCGCCAATAATCTTCGGCTAGTCGGGAAGGGAGACCGATGAAGAAGTTCACCACAAAGCCTCGCGTATTCCGCACTTCTCCTGGCTATGTCGGCGCATCCGGATTTGAAAGCAAGGGGTGGGTGTATTTGGGACGCCTCGGCGAATCGGGTCCGCTCACGGACGTCCGGTTCGATACCGACATGGCGCACGTGGTGGCTCTGTTCGGGAAACGAGGATCTGGCAAATCGTACACGCTTGGAACCCTACTAGAGGGTCTATGTACCAAGGAGGTCGAATCCACCATCGCGACGAATCCGCGTGAATCGGCTCTCTTGCTGTTTGACACACTTGGCGTATTTCAGTGGATGAGCATTCTGCTCAAGGAGGATGCCCAAAAAGTTGTCCTACAGGAGCAATTCGCCGTGCGTCGCGGCTGGTCAATCGAACCGGAACCGCTTGATGTCTCCGTCTGGATTCCGAAGGGAACCCGCACACCGGGAACGCCAGCGGATCACCAGGAGTTTGCCATCAACTGCTCCGACTTTGCCGCTGAGGACTGGGGCTATCTTTTCGGCCTAGACATCTATCAAGACCGAATGGGGCAACTTCTCAATGACGCCTTCATTAAGGTAACGCAAGAGGGATGGAGTGATAGCCAGTGCCGACATCAGGCGACAAGCGAGTACGCCATCGACGATCTGATCGCTTGCATCAAAACCGACCGAGAACTCGTCGACACTTACCACGACGAAACGCGCCGGGCGGTCGTTCAGCAGCTCACGACGTATCACCGCAACCCATTGTTCGAGGCGCGGGGCACGTCGTTGCAAGACTTCCTCAAGCCAGGACAGATGAGCGTCATTGTGATGAACAAGATGTCGGACGAACTCCGCTTAATCGTTGTGTCTGCATTGATGCGACGACTTATTGCCGCCCGTGTACAGGCGTCCGAGGCCGAGAAACATCTCAAGATTATTGAGAATCTCACAGAGGCCGAGAAAGACTCACTCGACAAAGTGCTCGCTTCGGCCGCCCCGCCCACCTGGGTTGCCATCGATGAAGCCCAAAACATACTGCCGTCTGAACGGCGCACGTCAGCGACGGACGTCATCGTGAAATATGTTCGCGAGGGTCGGAACTACGGGCTGTCGTTCATTGTGGCGACGCAGCAGCCGACGGCCATTGATCCGCGCATTTTGGCCCAAGTCGACACGCTGTTGGTCCACAAGCTCACGGTGCAAGGCGACATCGACTATATCCGCAAGAACATCAAGTCGAACCTGCCCGACGAGGTCAAGTACGGCAATAGTACACTCGGGTTTGATCAGTTGATTCGAAGCCTGGACGTTGGCCAAGCGCTTGTATCCAACACAGAAACCGAACGAGCCTTCATCATGAATGTTCGGCCGAGGATTAGCGTGCATGGAGGTTTTTGATGGCCGGCAGAATACGAGTCCTGGATTCCGCCAATCGGACGATGCAGCGGTTGGGCTACCTAAAAGCGTTAAGCGAATTGGTCAACAAGACCGAAACGACTAACCTCGAATCGCTCGGAAAACGATTCATCGACCGTGTCACTCAGCGCACTAGGCTTTCACCTCCGTTCGATGAAGAAATTGTCGAGTACGCACGACTGCGCCTAACAGACGGTGCCTACACGTCACTCCGAAAGACGATCCTGGAGAACACAGGACCGGCTGGTGTCGAGCTTCAGGACATCTATTTGGCCGATCGCTCGCTGCCCTCAAACACTGGCAAGCTGGTTGACGCCAATTGGCGTCGATACCCAAGCCTCGCCACATCCCTCGACTTAGTCAAGAAGGGCGCGTATTCGGCGATGACGCGCAGCCTCGTGCTCTTGGCAGTGACGTCGCCCGAAGAATTGTCGGCGTTCGGTGCATTGGACATAGAGCACAACCCCCTTCGCATCACTCCATCACAGACGGCGGTTCTCCTATTCTGTTTTCTTGAAAGTGATGCGGAAGCATTGCTGCCCCTTTGCCGTAGCTTTCTCGACTTCGGCGGGGACGTCTTCGACGAGCGGCAGGCCGGCGACTTGCTTCCTGAGATACTGCGAGGCGTCATTACCGAACACAACAAGCGTGGCCTCACTGCCGAAGAGCGTGATCGCCTGGCGCTGTTGAAGAAGGTCGCCGACAGTGTCGAGAAGTGGAAGGGCAAGTCATATTCGGGCGGCGGTGCACGGCAAGAAGCAATCACGGTGCGCCTTGAGCCGCTCTGCGATCTCGGGTTGCTGTCCAAGCCCGTGCGCGAAAGATATACCTACCGCGCCGAAGACGCACTTGGTATATGTGCCGAACGATTCGGGGATCCGGGGAAGATCGACGAAACCCTGCAGACGACATTCTTTTCTACATTCGCGGCTTGTCGCCAGATGCAAGTCGAGGATGCTACGGACGATCAGTCGATCGCAGCATTGGTCAGCGCTGGCGAAACGCTCAAGAGTACCCTGGGCTATACACCGATTACAGACGTGGCGTTGCTGGCCGGAACTCGCCTTTTGACCGAGTGTTCGCGCGTGCTGGAGATCGGCCGTTGCTTCGATTTGCTGAAAGCGATTCAAAAGAAGGATCCGACGTTCGTTCGGTTTACCGTGGACCGCATGGGCGTTCTTGCGCATGTGAAGTTCCTCAAGAAAGCGCCGGGGGGTGAGGCTTGAGGACCATCGTTGCCGACCTCTTTCAGCGGTTTCTGCAAAAGCTGCCCTGCGGCACTGAGGCTGTTCTGCGCAACGAGAAGGCGCAGGCGGCCGATTACGCAACTTCCACATCCTGGCCAACCGTGCTGATTCATGGTCAGTATCAGGATACAGATGAGCCGCTGGCCGTGATCTTGATGGCAGCCCCGAGCCACGCCGCGGATGATCAGTCCCTGCTCGAATTTGTGGCTCGGCGATCTCGTGCCTACAAAGCGCCGTACTTCGTTACATGGACTCTTCGTGATGCGATGCTCTGGCAGACGCCAAAGCCGGGGACACCGGCGACTCGCGACGCGATGGAGAAGCTGCGAGATTACCCCGATCTCTACGAGATTGCATCATCGGACCCCAGTTCGCTTCACGAGTTGAACAAGCTCAAGGTGCTCCAGCAGGGCGACACGATTCTGCACGACCTCGAAAGCCTCCTGAAGAACGAAGCCCTCGAACTCGTGCGCATCGACGCTACTTACTTCGTCGATCGGCTCCTCGATGCTGTGCATGCCCTGTTGCCCTTGGTGTCGGAGTCCCTCCATCACCGCCTGGCTAACGATGTTGCATTCCGCGACGAGCTTGCGGCCTGGGCGGCAAGACAGGCCATTGCCGGTGACCCCTCCGACCCAGAGTTCGCCGAGTCAATCGCCCGACAGATCATCTATCGCCTGCTGGGCAAGATGCTCTTCTACCAGAGCTTACGCCGCTCGGCACGACAGCTTCCGAAGCTTGACTTCGACGGCGTCGATACTGCCCAGGTCTTGCCCAAGCTCCGCGCCGCATTCGCTGAAGCCCGCAAGATTGACTATCACGCCGTCTTCGACGAAGCGTTGCCCGACCGCATCCAGTGGCCGGCCGAGGCGTCGCACGCCCTGGCCGACCTCATCCACGACTTTAACACCCGAGATTTCGCTGCCCTGCCTCAGGACGTGGTGGGAACGGTATTTGAGCGACTGATCCCACCGGAAGAACGCCACGGCCTGGGCCAATACTTTACCAGCGAAAATCTCTGCGATCTTCTCAACGCTTTCTGCATCACCTCGCCGACCGACAAGGTGCTGGACCCGACATGCGGCACTGGCACGTTTCTCATCCGCGCGTACGACCGCCTTCGCTGGCTCGGACAGCACGATCACGTGGCACTGTTGTCGCATCTCTGGGGCGTGGACATCGCACCGTTCCCGGCAGAGCTTGCCACGATCAACCTCTTCCGTCAGAAGATCGCCGAGCACGGCAACTTCCCGCGCGTGATTTGTCAGGACTTCTTCCGCATCAACCCCGGCGACAAGTTTCGGTTTCCGCCGCCAAAGATGGACCTGGAGCATCCGGAGGAGATGGAAGAGCCCATCCCACAGTTCGACGCCATCGTCGGCAATTTTCCCTACGTCAGCGCCGACCAGATCGAGAAGCACGAGGCCGGTTACGTGGAGTTTCTCCGTAATCGTCTCATCGCCGGCTGGTTCGAGCAGTACCCCGAACTCTTCTGCTACTCCAAGAAAACCGAGCAGAAGGAGTTCGAGAAGTTCATCGCCCAGGGCCAACACTTAGGTTGCGACCGCACGACGCTTCAGCACCGCATTTCTGGCTTCGCCGATCTCTACGTTCACCTTTTTTTCCACACCGCGCGATTCCTCAAGCCCGGCGGGCGGATGGGCATCGTCACTTCCAACGCCTGGTTGGACGTGAGCTACGGTCACGAGCTTCAGAAGTTCCTTCTCAAGCACTTCAAGGTCGTCGCCATCCTGGAAAGCCGCTGCGAACCGTGGTTTACAGAGGCCTCCGTTAACACAGTCATTACGGTCATCGAACGCTGCGATGCACCGGCCGAACGTGACAACCACTTGATCAAGTTCGTCAAGGTCAAGAAGCCTTTGGCCGAGTTGATACCTGGAGATCCCGTTATCGAGGCCGTCCCGCGATTAACCGAGCTGCGCAAGCTGGTTGGCTGCGTCGAGCAGGCTGGGCGGAAGTACGCAAAGACCCATCCACTGGGGATTGTGACGGAAGAGGACGAAGCAACCCGTATTCGCGTGGTCCGTCAGGGCGAGCTTTCGGGTGACTTGCAGGGCGCTCTTGGCAAGCACAAGTGGGGCTATCTTCTGCGCGCCCCGGAGGTCATGCTCACCGCCAGGGCTGCCACCTCGGTCAAACTGACCTGCTTGGGTGACTTGGCGGAGATAAGATTCGGCTCCAAAACTGGCATCAACACGTTCTACTACCTCACGCCAGAGCAAGCTGAGGATCGCAGGATCGAACCAGAGTATCTGTTTAGGCTGGTTAAGGCTACGGACAACGCCTCGCACAGTATCGTCGTGGATGTTGCTGCGTTGCCTCGCAGCGTCTTCGTCTGTCGAAGGTCGAAAAAGGAGCTTCGGAAGCTGGGGCATACTGGTGCCCTGAAGTACATCGAATGGGGTGAGCAGCAGAAGTTCACGTCTGGCAAGCTAGCTGGCATGACGTGGCCGCACGGTGTAGAGGTTGAGAACCGCAAGCCCGGATGGTACGCGCTGCCTAAGTACCGCGGCTACTCCGCCCGAGTGTTCTGGCAGAAGGCATACCACGACACGTACCTCCAGCGGTGCAGCGAAACGGACCTCATTCCAGACCAGCGGCTTTACTTCCTTGATCCGAATGAAGGGATCGACGCGGAGGTTTTGTCGGCCGTCTTGAACAGTTTCGTCGTTGCCTTGGCGCTTGAGTCCATCGCTCCCGTCGCAGCCGGGGAAGGCGTCTGCGAGGTTCGACTGGAAGACGCACGCGAATCACTTCTTGTGCCGAACCTATGCAAGATCACAAAGGCGCAGCAGGCCGCGATTCTAAAGGCGTTCGAACCTCTCAAGAAGCGTTCCATTCTGCGTGTTCCCGACGAAGTCAAACAGAAGGACCGCAAGACGTTCGATTCGGCAGTTCTGAAGGCCATCGGTTTGGACCCAAAGAAGTACCTCGCGCCGATCTACGAGGGCCTCTGCGAGCTTGTCCACGAGCGTATCGAGTTGGGAAAAATGCGAGGCAAGGCCCGAAAGGTGAAGGCCCGGGGCAAGCGTGCCGAGAAGCAGGTCGTCGAAGAAGTCCTCGACGAGGTACTGCCAGATGGCCCGAAGCGGTTCCCCGACGAGTTCTTCTCCGCCACCGCCGCAAAAGGCAAGAAGGCGTCGATCGACATGCCGGAAGACTCGCTGATTTTCGATCACAGCCCGCTGTTCACCGGCGTTCACACCAAGGACGACAGCTTCAGCCTTAACGTCAAGACCCCGGCGGAAGGCAAGTTCCTCCTCTACGCGCAGCGCTCTGGCCATCGCAATGCGGAAGTTCCTGAAAAGGTCGTCGAGATTAGTCGCACGGTGGCCAACTACGAGAAATACCTGCGCGAACTCCGCACTCAGCTTTACGAGGCGTACTATCGCCGAACACTCGACACCAGGACCGCGGCGCGGCTTACGCAGGCGGCATTTGATCGGTTTCGGCTGCCGAACGTGGAGGGATAGATGACCAGCAACAGGGTACATCTTGCCTCCCTGGACGGCGTGGGTGAACGGGTTATTGACCACCTAAGACAGGGCCACCACACGGCGCTAGTCGGCAGCCCTGGTTGCGGCATGACCACATTCGTCGCCGACATCGCCACGGAAATATCCGAAGCTGGCTTCGAGGTCGTTCAGTTCGACGTTCAGCAAAGCGAACTCTCCGAGCTAATACGTGAAGTAAACAACCTTCAGCCGGGAGCCAGCCCGCGGCGGGTCATTATTCTTGATCACCTCACCTACTTGCTATCAGACGACTACAGACGCTGTCTGCAAGTTGTCAGCGAGAAAGCTAACGAGACAAACGATCTATGTCTATGGTGCGGCAACCTGGATGCCCGGAACGCCAACCGGAATATGAAGGTTAAGCTCTGTTCCGTTCCCAGCGCTCATGTTTCTTTTCCCGTACTCCCAAGAGACGAACTTCTCTCGACTTACCGATCCATTGCCGCCGCGCGGAGATGCCGCTGGGGAGACGCCATTCTCTACCTGATCCTGGATCTTTGCGGAACGGACCTGTCGCTGGTCCACGGTATTACCGACTACTTGCACGGCGACTGGAGCGATCGGCTTTATGACGAAAGTGTGTGGGACAGCATCTCTGAGTGGCTAGAGAACGACAAAGTCGTCGAGGGATACGGTGATCGGTTGAAACAGCTTCCGCCAGGTTGTGCGAAGGTGCTTGCCCTGGTTCGATTCGGTGGTAAGCCACGATGCCTTCGCGCCGAGCTATTCGAAGAGGTCGACGATGCTTTAAGGCGTCTGTGCCTCAACGGCTTCTTGATTCCGAATCTTCTTCCGGGCTTCTATCAACTTCGCAACCTAACGGTCAGGTTCTTGCTCGATGACTCCGTTCGCCCCGACCTACTCTTGCGACGTGCGACGAACGAACGCGCGGCCCAACTTATTCAGGACGCGGAAACGATGCTCCGCCAGGTGCTGGCAGCCGCGTTCAGGAGCATTGGACTCGACGCGGTTCGTGAACGATTGGAGAAGATGCAACAGCCTGGCGAGGTCATCGAAGAGAAACTCAACCGGGCGCTGCTGACTTGGGCGAAGGAAGAGTGTCCCGAAGATGCCGGCAAGACATTTAACAAGCTGTTGCTTCAACATCGCCTCGCATTTAAGGAATCCAACTCTGTCTGGGCCACAGTCACAAGTTTGATGGAACAGGACGGTGTTGAAGACCACGAATCGATGCACATTCAGTGCATTGATTACCTCACATTTAACCAGCTAGGGGTGCTCGTCCTCGATTACATGGACGACCTTCTCCCGTTTCTGCGAGACGACTTGGCCAAGAAACGCCTTCGCGATGCATGGCAGGAGGGCGTAGCAAAGATAACTCGATTGCGCAACCGAGTTGCTCATCTACGAAATGTCGGCTTTCAAGACATGGAGGACCTGACCGGAACACTCGAACGGATGCGTCGTGACATCATTGACCACGGTGGATGGAAATGAGCCATGAGTGCAGATTCCGTTGGAACAATCGAGCTAAGTGCTTCTTCAAGCCTGGTCTTCACTGTCGACTGGTGGAAAGGTCGCCAATATGCCAACGTGCGCAAGCACGTCAATTCTTCGCGTTACTCCGGCCCGACGAAATCCGGTTTGAAAATTCCGGGCGATGTTCTCATTGCCCTCATTAAAGCGCTCGAACGCTTGAAGGCGGAAGTGCCCGGGGCCGAGCAGATAATGTTTGCGCATGTCGCCAAAGCAGGAAACACGGAAATCGTCCTCTCGATCGTTCCGCCTGATGATCTTGCCGGATTACCCAGCGTCGACGTTCGCGAATATGTGGACTCTCCTAATTACCAGGGGCCCACAAAGAAGGGAGTCCGCTTCGCATGGGACAAGCTGCCCGAGTTCATAGCGATCCTCGAGTCCCAAGCTCGCCAAATGGGAACAACCGAGAAAGCCCAGCCGGTTCTCTTCCCCGACGCTCACGCAACGTGGGTGAAGGATGCAGAGTCAGTGGGCCAAGAGAAAACGCCGGCTCGCGATGCTGTTCTTGCTGAACTTCTTCCAAATGGCCCAAAGGAGTTTCCGGCCGACTTCGTGAATGGAGACGCGGCGGTAGAGGATCTCAGCCTGCCAACCGAACCTATCTCGGTCGTTCAGCAACCTACGGGCGATTACGTCGTGCAGTCGGACTTCGGATTCCGCCATGCCGTGCGCAACCCCACCGAAGGGAACTTCATCGTCTACGCCTTCCTGCGCGGCCACCGCAAAGTGGAGGTGCCCAAACAGATGATCGAGATTTTTAAGGCGGTGAAGGCCTACGAAAACTACCTCCGCGATCTCAACCACGCATTGCTACAGGCCTACGAGCGCAAGAGCGGACACCGTCCGATGGCCGAGCACCAAACACGCGAGGTTTTCGCGTCGCTGGGCCTGCCGTGGCTGTAATCTGACCCCACGGCGATAGGTTTTTCGCCCACGATCTCTCTATCGTGATGATCCGTTGATTACTGCTAGCACGGGCCTCTTGTGTTGATGCGGGAGAACGGCTATAGCTTTACAAATCATCGCCAAACCTACGTTTTACTAACCTGATTCACAGTCGGTTAGGAAGCCCCGTGTCGAAGGAGGGAGTCGTACCATGACACAGTCCGATCTCGTTAGGCGAGCGGCGTGAACGAATCTACCGCTCAGTGTGCCACGGTTGGCGGGGCAAACTGCCCAGCATGCCGACAATCTTTGACAGCACGAACTCGATTGTAGTGGCGGCGAAAACGTTGTCA
>Ga0180437_10008801_pt1 | contig 12694 bp, 10 predicted proteins | sample SS_ome_4_FD_132410 | JGI IMG/M metagenome (GOLD analysis project Ga0180437, IMG submission 132410) | Hypersaline lake sediment archaeal communities from the Salton Sea, California, USA - SS_3_D_1 metaG | ecosystem: Environmental > Aquatic > Non-marine Saline and Alkaline > Hypersaline >...
GATTATGGATGTTTCTCGTGCGCAGTGCAATGTGGAGCAATAATGAAGGTTCCCGAAGCTGGAATTGAGGAAACACATCTCCCTGAATATGAAACTTGTGCCGCCTTCCTGCAAATGTCGTTAAACGACGATTTGATCTCACTGTTTAAACTAAACGATATAGCTAACCGTGGGGGAATAGATACAATCTCAGTAGGGTCAACAATCGCCTTTGCTATTGAATGTTTCGAGAACGGATTAATAAATAAAGACGATACTGGTGGTTTAGAATTAACCTGGGGTAATTCAGAGGCAATGATAGAACTGCTGAAGAAGATAATTAATCGCGAAGGTATTGGTGATGTTTTAGCTGATGGAGTTAAGAAAGCTGCTGAAAAATTAGGAAAGGGAAGTGAATACGCAATGCATTCTTTAGGACAAGAACTTCCCATGCATTCACCAAAAGCTTACAAATCGCTAGGAATGACATATGCGTTCGATCCAACTCCCGGTAGGCACACGGCGGCATCAATTGATTTGATGATGACTGGTCCACTTCAAAAGGCTAATGGATTTATAGAAGGTTTTTCAGTTCCTAGAAAATTTAAGAGAGCTGGGGACGAAAGAAACGAAGCCATTAAAAGTATAGTTTGTCTAAAACAAGCAACTAACAGTCTTGGATTGTGCGAGTTTATATTTTTCTACCAGAAATATCCTCTCTTAGAAGCGATTAAATCGGTCTCCGGATGGGATGTTTCTGTGGAGGAGTTAATTAAATCCGGGCAGAGGATTCAGAGTTTACGACAAGCATTTACGATTCGAGAAGGAGTAGAGATTGCTAAAAATGAAATCCCAGAAAGATCAGTTGGAATCGATTACCAAGAAGAATACAAGGGATATTGTGAAAAAATGGGCTGGAATCCCGATAATGGATATCCATTAAAAGACACGCTTTCTGAATTAGGCTTAGATTTCGCAATAAAAGATCTTTATTAAAATATACCTTCTTTTTTTTCTTTTTTTTGATATCGAATTTAGCCCTATCACATTTATATAAGTTTAAACATAAGGAAATACATAATAAATTTTTTTTAAGAATTTAAAATATGAAACAGCAGGAAATTAAATGGTTATATCGAATATTGGTTTATTAATGGGTGCCACAGCATCAGTTGCAATGGTTACAAGCATTATTTTTGGAATTTACTTCATCTACAAGTCAAGAAAGTTAAACGCTGATTTACTACTATACTCTGGGCTTTTAATAATTTGTACGGGATGCTTTTATTTGGGTACTTTCACGGATTTTGTATTTGTAGTTTTTTTTGGCACAAATATACCTGCACCTATAAGGGGTTTACACGGATTATTAGCTTTTACTTCTGTAGCTCCTGCAGTTCTTTTTGCCATGTATCTAGGATCATCACTCATCGCACCAAGCAAAAAAAAGATAATTACTGGTGTTTATGTGGCTTTAGGGATTGTGTTTGAAGTAATACTGTATCTAACATTTAACACGGCAATCGATTATCCCATTGCGGGAGCAGGGATTGAAGGTTCAGATTTAATTGATTCGAGTTTTAACACATCAGAAATAACATTTTATTTAATCCTATTCTTCCTAATATCAGCTTTACTGTTCTGTGGTATTGGATTTACAGTAAAAGCCAAGCAATCAATTGGAGATTTAAGGAAAAAATTCGTATATTTATTGTTAGGATTCGTTATTTTCGTTTTATGCGCTGCTTTGGATGCATTATTGACTCCTGGATTCACATTAATTTTCATTAGACTCGGAATGATCTCGTACGCGTGGTTAGTATATTTTGGATTAAAACCCACTTAATTCTTTTTTTTTAATTCGAGTCACTTAGAAAAAATCTTTTTATTTACCAAAAACTAATACTATAAATTATGGATAGTAACAAACCAAGAATTACTTTAATTGTAATTATTTTATTGACAATAGACACTTTAGCGTTAAGTAACTTTACGGGTCCAATGGCTAAGGAGATAGCAGCTGCCTTAAGCGTTGCTGAATCTTCCATAGGAGATATCGAGGCGCTATTTTTAATGGTAGGTGCTTTCAGTTCTATTTTTTGGGCAATGATAGGTGATAAATATTCCCGTAAGAAACTCTTGATTTTAGTTACACTGATATGGGCTATTTTTTCATTTCTTTCTGCGCTCGCGAATGATTACATGTCACTATTATTATTTCAAATGGGAGTTGCCGTAGGTTTTGGCGGAGTAATACCATTAACATATTCTTTAACATTAGATTTAGTTGACGCTGAAAAAAGAGGGCGCGTATTAGGATTCTTGATTGCCGCAAATGCAATGGGTTCTGGTTTTGGATTAATTCTGGCAGGACAACTCATTGAAAGCTTTTCTTTCTCCATCCCTTTTATTGTTATTTCAATTATGGGATTTACTGCTGCATTTTTAATACTGTTCACATATGAGCCCATAAGAGGAGAAAGGGATGTACTATATGAGAAAATTGAAGATGATTCGCTTGGAATGAGCTTTAAAATCAATAAGGAAGACCTAAGAGAAATACTCAAGAAGAAATCAAATCTCTGGCTATTATTGATGTATTTTATAATGTTTATAGCAGTAGGTCCAACTACATATTTCTTTGTTTCAATGTTGAGGACTGATCATGGATTCTCTGCAGGAACAGCCAGTATATTCATGGTTGTAATTTATTTAACTCAGCTTTTCGGTGCACCATTTCTAGGAAATAGGGGTGATAAAAAATATCAAACTAATGACAAGGGAAGATTAAAAGTAATCATCTTATGTTTTTTGATTGGACCTGTTTTTTATACAATTGGTTACATATTAAATTTTACATCAGAAGACATTATAATGATTGTTTTATTCTCAATAGTTGTATCTACGGGATCCTTTTTTGTAGCTGGCATAGATCCTTTAGCAGCTGCAACTTTGGGAGATATTAATCCTCCAAAAGTAAGAGCAACAATTTTTTCCTTAAGTATGGTAGCCCAAACAGTAGGAAGAGCAGTCGGCATAGTAATCTGTGGAGCGCTATTCATCTCTTTTGGAGGAACTTATCAACCTGGATTTATTATAATGGGAATAATTTATTTATCAAGCGTTATTTTTATAATTCCTTTGTTAAAAACGCTAACTTCAGAATTAAAATTCATTAAATCGGGGAAGAAGGATAAAGTACCTAAACCTACTGCTAAAGAGGAAGTAGAGGAAATAATAAAAGTTGAGAAACCTATAAAAGTCGATAAATTATTTGATAAAGGAATAGAATTCATCGAAAAGGAATATTTTGATAAAGCAATTGAATGTTTTGAGAAATTTTTAAAAAAAAATCCAAAAAATGGAAAGGCATGGTCAAACAAGGGACTTGCTCATAATGGTAATTGGGAATTCGAAAAAGCAATCAAGTGTTTCGAAATAGCGCTAGAAATTGATCCAAACGACATTATCGCGTGTTTTAACAAAGCGGTGGCTTTAAACGATTTTGGAAAGCACGAAGAAGCGATAGAGTGCTATAACGAGGTGTTACGAATAGATCCTGATTTCGATGCTGAAGAGTTAAACCAAATCCTGCTCGAAAAATTCGTAAAAGATGCTGAAAATATAGATTGATCTTCCTATTCCTTTTTTAAAATTTAAAATAAAGCTAAAAGGTAAATATAATGAAAGAAAATACAAAACTTTTTTTTAACGATAAATGGTGGATATCTCCATTTAATTACGAAGATAAATTATTAGAAACTTTTGAGCTCCCTAAAAGAGTGTATGTGAGGGATTCAACAATTCGAGAAGGTGAGGAAACACCAGGAGTTCTCTATACTTTAGATGAAAAGGTTAAGATCGTTGAGATGCTGGAAGATATTGGCGTTCAACACATTGATTGTGGTTATATTGGAAAAGTACAAGATCAATGGGATCTAGCCAATAAAATGAAGGAAATGGGCTTAAAAATGAAGACTTATTGTCATCTGAGTTCCAATCCTATTGGTTGGACAGAGGAAATCAATAAAGCTCTGGAAGCGAACATTGATTATGTTGGTTTTGGGATTGTTTTAACTCCGTGGCAGCTCCAATTATTTTCAGGGAGAGAGGAGGTAACCCCTAATGTAATGGTTGGATTAATTGGTCCTACTCTTAAAAAAATTAGAAGGTTAGGAGGTACTGCGATCTTAGATTGCGTCGATGCGACACGTTCAGAAATGTCAATTTTAAAAGAAGCAATCAAGAAGGGAATAAGAAACGGAGTAAAAATGATAATGCTATACGACACGGTTGGAGCATGTAGCGTTCCCGCAATTTCTTACATGATCAAGCAATTAAAACCAATTGTTCAAGACGTTCCTTTAGGAATGCATGTTCACGACGATTTTGGATTAGGCACGGCATCGACAATAGCTGCGGTTGAGCAGGGTGCCATTTATATGGATCTCGTTGTCAATAAATTAGGTGATCGTGGAGGGAACACGTCTTTAGAGGAAGTCGTGGTTTCATTGGAAATGCTATACGGTATTGACACGGGTATTGACCTCTCGAAACTTTACGAGTTAAGTAAATACGTGGAAAAAGTTTCTGGCGTTCCATTACCTTACAATAAACCCGTTGTTGGAAGAAATACGTTTTTACATGAGAGCGAGCTCCATGTAATGAGCGCTTTAGAAGCCGATAAATATTGGATGTGTTTTACACCCTATCGTCCTGAAGTTGTAGGACAAGAAGAAAATATAATTTTTGGACCTACAACACTACATGGAGATGCAGTTAGAATAAAGTGTCAGCAGATGGGGATTGAGAACTATGAAGAATATTTAGAGATAATACTAGAAAAAATCCATCAAATCATAACGCAGAAGAAATTTATTACTGATAAAGAACTAGGAGACCTAATAAAGCAAGAAGTCAATGATTAGTAATTCAATTTGAAGGATAAAAAAGCTATAAATATAGTCTTAGGATTGTTAAAACAATTTTCTGAAGGAAGACTTGTCTCTTTAAATAGAGAACAGCGTCAAAGCGCCCAAATCGTCAGATATTATAATGAAATAATTCGTTTTTGGAGCAAGCTGAATTTTGTCATTAAAAAAACGCTCCGCTCCTTGAAACTTGCGACGGAAGTTAATCACCAAGAGAATGCAATATATCTTTATGCTACGTATCGTTGCATGTTTGAAGCTGCTCCAATCAGATCAATTTTAGATGAATTGAATATATCAAATGAATCAATTAAAATTCGTGATTTTTTAAACAAAATACTTACTTTCTCGTGGAAGACCGCATTAGAGGGTAAAAGCAAACAAGAGAAATTAAGCATTGAAGAGGCCATACCATCCTTTTTCATAGAAAGTCTTGTTCCCGTAATATCCTTTAATTTTTTAAAGGAAAATATCAAACATATGAATGACATAAAGAAACAAAGCGATTTTACAGTTCGATTTAATGATTTATCTGGGGAAACACCAAAAATAGATCTTATTGAAAGAATTATTACTTCTTTGGAGAGTAAAGGTGTGATTCTTGTACAAGATCAAGAGATCGCTGAACTATATCATGTGTCCAGCAATAACAAAAGTACTTTAATTAAAAACGATTGGTATCAGAAAGGAAATTTAATAATTCAAGATAAGGCGTCTGCTATTATTGTAAAGGCTTTAGATCCAAAACCAAATGAGCTAATTTGTGACATGTGCGCTGCTCCCGGCATGAAAACTTCTCTAATCGCTCAATATACGGGTAATCGTTCAAAAATTATTGCTGGAGAATACCTCCCAGATAGAACTTATCTATTAAGAGATGTATTGGACCGTCTAAACGTGCAAAATAAATCTTTAATTACTACGGATAGCATTGAATTCCCTCTACGCTTTGAAGAGCATTTTGATCGCGTTCTACTTGACGCACCTTGTACCGGAAGTGGTACATTTTTGGCAAATCCAGAATTGAAATGGCGCCAGAGTGAAAAATTCTTACACCAAAATGTCACGCTTCAGAAAAAGTTATTAGGAAAGGCAATAAAAATGTTAAAACCTAACGGAATCCTCGTATTTTCTACTTGTAGTCTTTATCAAGAAGAGGGGGAAAAGCAACTATTAGACTTACAAGATAAATTAATTCCCTTAGACCTTCAAGAATGGTGTTCTCCAAGTTATGAAATCAATGGTTCTAAAATCCCTGGAACAGGTAGGTTATTCCCTTCAATTCACAGCACGCAAGGATTCTTTATAGGTAAATTCAAAAAAAAGGAATAATGATATTACATAGATGATTTGAAATAATTGATTGGAAAGACAATGGTAAATGAAAAGAGAAACTACATGACCATAGGACAGATCGACGCTACTGGAGTTAGAGGTCCACACGAAAAGGAATTGGAAGATATAAGCAAGGCAAAATACCCGATATTCGTGAATTTAAACAAGGATAAGCTAAATAAAATCATCACGGAAGAGCTAGGTGGAACAATAGAGAACATTGGTTTTAACGAAGATTGGACCATTACAATGGAAATGTTTCCTGAAGTAAACATCCATTTAGCATACTCATATTTTGGTGACGAATTTGGAGACGGGATTGAAGCGGAGTTCAAATGTTATTTCTCTGGGGATCGCGCATGGTGGGTTCCTGGTGAAGATAGCGCAACCTACATTGATATCATAATGGATTTCATGGAAAGAATGATTAAAGGAAAGGAACCATTCGAAAAATCGTACGATAAGAAAACAGACTTGATGAAAAAAGTGCTCTTACAACGAACTGAACCTTTTAAATTCCTGGAAGAGAAAGATAAAGATCCTTTATCAAAATTTATCGGCGGGAAAGTTTGGAAAACAACCGAAGGATGGCGAATAAAGAGAGAAGTATTTCCAAGCATCTTCATAGAAGTAATATGGAACGAACAGAAAGGATTAGATATTTCTTTTTCGGGAGATAAACTTTCGCAGAATATTAACAGTTATCACATAGAGTTAGTTGGAATTTTCTTGATTAACCATGTTTTAAGATACATCACGACTACGAATAAAGAGAAAGAGATGCCAGATATTTGTTGGATGATGTTTTCAAGGTATTATACCAAACAAATTGAAAAATAAAAAGAATTTCATTACATTTCGCTCTCAGCTAATTTTCTTCGAATAACGACTTGATCCAATTCGTCTTTAATGATATTCATCATTTTCGATCTTTCTGAACTTTTTATTGCTATTAATCCGTGAGTTTTGACTTGAAGCACGTTTTCAACGCGTTCAGCGCTTAACCGTCCATCTGTCTTGATAAGATCTTGTTTATTTGCGATGGCGATTATTGGGCATTCACTTCCTATTATCTTGTTGGAATGGTCTATTAATTCTTTCGAAGTTAACACATTTCTAGGTGTAGAATCAGTAACAATAAAAATAATGTCAGATCCTAACAAATAATCTTTAAGATAAATCTTTAAATAGGCCTTTTGGCCTCCAAAATCCCACACATTCAATTTAAAATTACCTAATTTCACGGTTTTAAGATCAAATCCTTGAGTGGGTAAATATTTTTGATTGTTTAATGAGTTTCGTGATAGCAACTTTAAAATCGTTGTTTTTCCAACGGCAGGATGTCCGACTATTGATATTTTAACCAAATTTTCAATATTTGAATTCATTATTATCGTGTTAATTCTTTGGATACAATTAAGATATATGAATACAAATTTTGTATATTAAAATCTACGATATCTATATGCTTTCTATATAGTATTTAGACAATATAAAAAAAAAAAAATGAGATTATGTTTTCAATCCTAAGTACATTAACACTGAAAAGCTGCACATGAAAAGACGCACAATACCTATTGCAATTCCAGGATCGAGTAATGCATCAAATAAACCTGTAATAACGAATATATAGAATGCTATTGCCATATAGATAAATTTATTTCTTAAAATACCAATTGACTTTTTTGCTTTAACTGCAAATCCAGTTGCAACGAAAATTAATAGGTACACTAAGAAAAAGGCAATTAAAAAGAATGTATAATAATGGGTGTTAAAGCTTGCATCTAATAAACGACCTAGTGCAGGAGTTTCAAATGGTTTGAAGGAACTTGTAGTAAATCCCCATAAAAATATTTCAAAGATAATACCTGAAATTGACATTATTACAATTAAGGTCTTCTTTTTACTAGGTGCAATTAATTCGCCTCCTATAATGGCAACAATCACAACCCCTGGACCTATCATCGTGTAGCTTAATAGACCATAGATTTCTGGTGGTGTAATGTGTATTTCAAATAGTAACCACATGAAAAGATCTGTTGTTGGACCTAACCAAAAGCTCCCTATACATAATGTCATTATTCCTGCATAGGTTAAAAGTTTTGCATTTGATCTTGTTCCTTTAATAACACACACTATTCCGAAAGTCACTGAAGATACTATGATCGCCAACGCCGTTAATCCATCTAACCAACCAATCAGGTCTAAATAACCAACCATAAAAATCATTCTTTAAATTATAATTACTATTATTAGGATCTAAATTAATATAAATTTTAAAATTTTTTAAAATAAGTCAATTCTGTTTTTTCTTTAGAGTATTGGAATGTTGTAATAGAACAACAATAAAATAAGTGAGAAGAAAGTCGGGATCACTAAACTGAGTGAGAATAATCTTTGAGAGACTCGAATGCATTCTTGCAATGTAGTCATGATAACATTGAAATAACTCGGATTCCCCCAAATTTTAACATCATCTTCGATCGAATCTTTATAATAGAACTCCACAGGCTCCATGTCTTTTTCCGCTTTTTTTATTAATTTTGCAAGCTTATCCAAGATCACATCTATTTTAATTCTATCACCAATTGGGGAATATCCCCTACGGGTAAGTTGTCTTGCGACTGTATGTGAATCAGAAGTGGTAATTTCTCCTCTTTCAATCCCTCTATTCTGAAGCAAGTTTAACACGTAAGATCGAATGTCAATGTACGCATTGTTTGCGTCAAAATGGATTAGAGCTGTTTTTTGCTCTGTTTTTAAGTTCTTGAATAAATGGACAACAATGCCACCAAAGCCAATTCCGTCTTTTTCTGTAAATTCCTGGCAATAATCTTTTGCTAAGCCATATAATAGAGGAATGTTATCATTCTCCATCAGTTTTTTGCTAGAGAAGAAATTTTTCGAGACATTAATAAGATCTTGTGCTTCAATCGAATCTTTTTTAACCAATATCTCGTCTCCGACTATTGAATTGTGAGCGTCAATAGCAATTATATCTCGGAATCCATTGGATTGAGCAAGATCGCGAATTTGGTCTCCAACCTGTGCTTGAATATCATCAGAAGGAAGTGGATGTCTTGTCAGAAAAGCAATTGGGACATCACCAACTTGTAAACCAATAAGTTTAGCGGAATTAGAAATATGTCTTGAAAAGTCCTTAACTTCTTTTATCCATTTTATAGAGGAATCGTTCTGAATATCGTTGACATCGTGTTTTATTTTGTTAATCACTTTATCGACTTCACCTTGCGTGGTTAAATTCTGGGTATGATCGTTTGTTGTATGATAAACTGTAGCTCCAGGTATGTTTAGCAATGCTTTATATATATGCTCAGGTAAATCAGATGAACCACAAGTCTTGAACGGTCCAAAATGAACGTTTGGTACCACGAAAGCTCCCTTCAACTCCTTATTTCTTTCACTCCTTATAAATAAGTATTGAATTTTTACTCTTGATGTGATCCCTACATTATCAAATAATTCCTCGATAGGACCATCGTGTCCTTCAGTAATCATTGAAAGAACAAAAGCCCTTATGAATTCATAACCGCCTAATCCCGTTGCATCTTTATAGATTCTACTCACATGAGATAATCTCCTTCTATAAGGTATTGCAAAAATAAAAGCACATGAACAAAAAAAGAGTATTGCTCTCACGAAGAAGTTCAGTGAGAATTGAGCAGTAAAAAAGCTATATAAAATGATAGCAACTACTGGTTGAATGAGAGATAAAATCACACTACCTCTAAAACCTGAAGTTGTAAAAGAGAAATAAACGACAAACGCAAGGATGTATGCTAATAATGCTCCTAACATGAAAAAAATCTCTTGAAAAGCGATATTTCCGAAAATAAAAACGATTATTTTTCCAAAAATGAACGATCCTCCTATAATTGAAGAAAAGAAAACATTCAATTGAATTGTCCATCCTTTAGGAGGTAGTTTTAAAATAGGAGCTCTTTTTGAGTAAAAGATTAAAGATATTAACACGCCAGAAGAAGATACTACCAAATAAATGACTGCTAATGTAAATATATATATGAATGTCCACTCTTGTTGAAAAAGTAAATAAAAAAGCAATGATAAAGCTGAAATAATTAGTGGAGTACCAAGAAACATGAGATAAGCTAAAAATTTACTAGAAAAGAATTCCATGTATGAAAAGATACCGGGAACATGCCGAGTTGATTGTTTAGGAGCATACATTAGTCTATTTTTTTGATATAATTTTTCAATAATTTTTTTTTGATTCTAATTCTATTTTAATGAATAATTAGTATATTTTATTTTTGATTTGAAAAATTATAAATTGAAGAAAAAATAAATAAAACTATGGAAAAAGACTCACATGAACTAGATAAATACAGTTTAGCGAATAAGAAATTCGGAGATTTCTTTTCAGAGGGTTTAAATTTATTTGGTAAAAATTATGGAAAAATAATTATACCGTTTATCATTTTTCTCGTAATCTCAAATTTATTAATCGTGTTTTTGTTGACAGATTTAAGGTGGTTAGCTAATACATTTACAGCACAATTGGACCCTATCCTGGATAAAATGCTTACAGCTCCAGACACAGTTACTGAACAAGATATGATTATAGTGCTTCAATCAATGTTAGTTGAAATTGGAGTATCCGGGCTTGCAGGAATTATAGGAGCTTTATTCACAGTAATAGCAATGAGTTCTGTAGGGAAATATCTTCATGAAAAGTATTTATATGGTAATGCAGATTTTAGCAAAGAATTCAAGAAAGCCTTTAATAAAAAGATGATTTTACCAATAGTTATTCTTGGACTATGTGTACCAACTGGAACTTTTTTCATGTTATTTATTCCAGGTATCCTTATTTTTTATTATTACATATTCCTTTTTTACACGTATGATAATAAAGACATAAAGAATCCAACTAAAGAAACCCGTGTAATTGTTAAAGGCAATTTTTGGAGCATTATAGGAGTATTTATTATTAGCGTATTTATTACCACATTAGTTAGTACTCCAATTGATTATGTTTTAACTTTTGCTTGGAACATCGATGCTGCAACATATTCAACATGGTTAAATCCAGCTACGCGTAATTACCCCCTTTTAATCTTATACCAATTATCTAACGATATTGTTGGCATCTTGCTTAGTCCTCTTTTTATCTGCCTGTTGACGCCTTTATTCGTCACTTCAAAAGCAAGATATGATTTAGGATATCAAAAAGGATATTATCCTCAAAGAATTAGATATGGGGAAGAACCAGTTCCTTATTCAAGTTATCCTCGAGAATCAGAGAGCTCATCGAGTTTTGATGAGGTTGAGCTAGTTGCAAAAGTATCTGAAGTAAAAGAAGGAATGTATTGTCCATTCTGCGGTGCGTATATTAAAACTCCTAAGAAATTTTGCGTGAAATGCGGAGAATCTTTACAATTTAATTAAGAGGTCGAATTGAAATGTATTTAAATTTTGAAAAAAAGATGGAGATTGATATAGAATCATTAAATTCGCCTATCGTTCTTATCGGATGGCCTGGAATTGCTTTAGTATCAAAATTAGCAATTAGTTCAATTAAAGACTCAATAGACGCAAAATTATTTTTAGATATTGATTGTTTTGATTTCCCACCTAAAAGTAAAGTTGAGAATGGTTCATTAGAAATTCCTACAGCTCAAGTATTTTATAAACCTAGCGATTCTGGAAATCAAGAAAACGATTTTTTCATTTTAACGGCCGATTATCAACCTCAGACTCCCGAAGGTGTTTTTGAATTTTCTAAACTTTTTTGTGAAGAAATGGATAAACTTACAGGTGGTAAGATAAAAATGTATGTTTCTGCAGGAGCATTAGTAACTGATAAAGTTAATGAAATACCTAATGTTCATATCTGTGGTACCCATCAAGATCTTGTAGAGACATTTTTAAAGCAAGACAACACGAAGTTAATGGATAGTGGAGTCATAGCTGGCGCTAATGGGATTTTGCCTGCCTGGGCAGGATCAAAAGGACATGCTCCAGGGATTTGCTTATTAGCTGAAACGCTTCCGTTACCCATGATGTCGCTTGACCCACGTGCTTCAAAGGCTTTAGTGGAATTAATAAAAAATTACTTCAGCATAGACATGGATTTCAGCGAGATTGACAAGAAAATTGAAGAAATGGAAACAATTTTCGATTCTTTCAGAAAACAAGCGGAACATTACATGAAAGATGATCGCGAAGAATTAGGAGGATCTGACTCCTACTTCCGATAAAATAGTTATTTTGAGGCTTTTTTAATCAAATTTGACGAAATGAGAAGTTTTTATTTCAATCAATTCTATTTCTATATTAATTATAAATAACGTTCAAGAATAAAATAATAATCAGACTGATATAAAATGAAATTTTTGAAATTATTTACGCCGTTTAAAATCAAGAATATGGTCGTATCTAACCGCATTGTAATGCCCGCACTTCAC
>Ga0180437_10008802_pt1 | contig 12694 bp, 12 predicted proteins | sample SS_ome_4_FD_132410 | JGI IMG/M metagenome (GOLD analysis project Ga0180437, IMG submission 132410) | Hypersaline lake sediment archaeal communities from the Salton Sea, California, USA - SS_3_D_1 metaG | ecosystem: Environmental > Aquatic > Non-marine Saline and Alkaline > Hypersaline >...
CATCGATTCCTACAAGTTCGTCTCCTGTGGTCAGAAGGCTCACCCTGGGTTTTCTGGTGACGGTGATCCGCGCAATCCCCAGGGAGGCAAGCACACCCAGCTCCTGGGGTCTGAGCTGCGTACCGGGAACCATGAGCACGTCGGACTCATGGATGTCTTCGCCGGCAATCCTCACATTCTCCCCGCCGGGCACGGGGGCGGTCAGAAGGACGTGGTCATCAGCCACCTCGACGTCCTCGATCTTGACCACAGAGTCCGCGCCCTCGGGCAGGATCGCCCCCGTCATTATTCTGAGGCATTCTCCCTGAGAAATGGACAATAGACGCGCGTCTCCCGCTCTCACCGTCCCCGCAACTCTGAGGCGCACGGGTCGAGCGACGGTCGCAGACGCAGTCTCATCTGAACGGAGGGCGAACCCGTCCATCGCAGAATTGTCGAAGGGTGGAACGTTGCACGGTGAGACGACAGTATCGGATACGAAATAGTCAAGGGCCTGAGAGATATCCCTGGCTTCGGGGTCGAGCTCCTCGATCGACTGCAGAACCAGCTCCTGAGCCTGTTCTACCGGTAGCACCTAATTCTTCCTCCTTCTCGCTCTTTGCAGACTGGAAGAGACAGCCTCTTTAAGGGAAATAGGAATGTCTTCGGAGCCGAGGAACCCGTCCACCGCTCTCTCCGCTTCGATGTCCTCCATGGTCGCGAGGAATCCGGCAGCCTCGATCCTCTCCTCGTAGGTCCCGGACAGGAGCTTCTTGATGAGCGACCCGAGTCCAGATCTGTCGCCCAGTGAAAAGACCGCCTCACAGGCGAGGGTGCTTATCCGTGGGTCGGGTGAGTCCATCGCGCTCCTGAAGATGGGCAGTAGCGACCTGTCTTCGAGTTGTGCAAGCAGCCTCAGGGCATCGAACCTGACATTGAAATCCTCAGAGTGCGCCAGGGCCATGAACGTCTCCTTTGTAGAGGATTCACCCATCTCCTCGAGGATCTTGACGGCCAGCACCCTGACGGGAAGATACCAGTCCCATGCGGCAGATTTCAGGAGAAGAAGGCTCCTTTCGCCTTCAGTCGAGGCAAGCATAGAGACCGCAGCGAGTCTGAGTCTGGTAGATTCCATGTCCAGAGCCTTCTCGAGCGGGGGATACGGAGGCTTCTCACCGGGACTGAAATGACCATTCCTGGAATACTCCCTCTCCAGAGCGGTGGTCACATCGACGGAATTCAGACCGTCCGAGCTTTCCTCGCGTTCATCTCTCATCGTCCTCTGTATAGCACGAGCACAGCCTGTCCGCCACAACAAAAGCCCGGCGCCCGGCAATCCGCACGGAACACTGCGAAAGGGCTTGGCCCCTATTCGGCCTGCCGGAGCAGGTCTATGAGGGACTGGATCTCGTCTTCTGTATTGTAGAAATGACAGGAGACCCTGATGGCGCCCTCCCTCTTGGAGATTACGAAGTTCTTCTTCCTCAGATCATCGTAGAGAACGTCTACATCCGCGCAGGTGAAGGCGACTATGGGTGATCTCCTGGAGTTGTCAGTCGGGCTCAAGATCTCGTAGCTGCTCGTCTTCAGGAAGTCGAGCAGCAACCCCGACACGTAGCGTGCTGTATTCCATATCTCGGATATCCCTATGGCTGAGATGAGGCCCAGCGACTCCATCAGTCCGAAGTAGTCAGCATACGCGTACGTGCCCAGCTCGAACTTCCTCGCTCCCGGGAACGGGTCGAACCTTCTCGTGAGCAGATTGTCGAAGTCGAAGCTGCTTCTGAACGAGAGCCAGGTCATGAACGCGGGCTTCAGCCAGTTCTGCGCCTCCTCGCTTATGTAGGCGAATCCTGCGCCCTGAGGACCCATCAACCATTTGCCGCCGCCACATGCGAGAAGGTCTATCCCGTAGTCCCTCGGGCTGAAGTCCATGACTCCGATCACCTGCATCCCGTCGACGACGAGAGCAACTCTGCTCCTGCGGCACAGGTCGCTTATCCCGGACAGGTCGGGTCTGTATCCCCTGGAATAGTCAACTCCGCTCAAGGAGACCACCCTTGTCTGAGAGTCTATCGCACTTTCAATGGTTTCGGGTGTTACGCAGCCCTTTTGAAGCTGCGCGAATTTGATTTCCACACCCTTCCGCCTGAGGGCCGCCCACGGGTAGTAGTTGGACGGGAATTCATTTATTGGTAGGACGACGTTCTCGCCCTTTCTGAGGTCTATTCCGTGGGCCGCTACGTTTATCCCGATTCCAGTGTTCGGAAGCAACGCGATCTCGGATTCGGAACAGCGGAGGAGGTCTGCCAGCAGAGAGCGCGTGCGCGCAAGGGCGAGAAAAGCCTCTTCGTCAATCTCCTGTCCGGTTGTCGCGCTCTTCTTGAGGAAGCGACTCATCGCCTCCAGAGACCGGTTCGACATGGGGGACCGGCTGGCGTGATTCAGGTAGACGCAGGATTCTGTGTGGGGAAACTCCTTCCTGTAGGAAGATAGATCGATCATCTTGTCTGACCTCCGCGGTTGCTTCCGTGTTGCACACGCTCTGCGCGGCGAACAAGTCGCACAGAATCCATCCGGAATTTCCCTCTCGAACACTGGCCCTGAGCTGGCTGTCCAGGATCAACCGTTCGAAAGAGCAGTCTAGCACGGACCAGTTCCGAAGGCAATTCTCTATCTGCCTCTCCTCATTGTTGACTTCCCCGGGGAATGCCTACTTCTAAGGACTTTCTATAGGCGAAAAGGGAGAAGATCCCGCCGGTGTGCAGGAAGAGGATATTCTCCTTGTTTGATATGACGGACCTGGAGATGAGGTCGAGGAGACCGTACATCGCCTTGCCCGTATAGACTGTGTCCAGGACGATCCCTTCCATCCTGGCGATTTTCGTAATTAGCTGCGCAATCTCGGGATCACTCTCCGCGTAACCCTCTCTCACATAGCCGTCGAGAACCTCTACTTCGCCTGTCTCAAAAGAGAGACCCAGACCGAGTCTCGCGGACGTCTCGGAGGAGATGTCACAGATCTTTCTAACGAAGTGTTCCGCGGACTGGCATACGTTGATGGCCGTCAGTCTGGATTCGAGGCCGAACAGCTTCTTGCCGACGAGAAGTCCTGCGTATGTGCCTCCGGACCCGCATGCAAACACGATTCGGTCGACTGAGAGAGCGGCGGCATCGAACTGGTTCCTCATCTCTTCGGCAGCCCTGACGTAGCCCATCGCTCCGAGCCAGTTTGACGCGCCCTCGGGGATGACGTACGGTCTCTTCCCCCGGCTGCGCAGCTTACCAGCTTCCTCCTCCATCAGTTGATCAACGAGAGCATATGCCTTTTCATCTATGTAGCGTATCTTCGCGCCAAGGAGCTGGTTGAGCCACAGGTTCCCTTCAGCCAGGGCGTTGGCTTCGCCCCTCAGGAACAGGACCGATTCGAGACCGTATCTCCCTGCAACGGCCGTTGTGGCCCTGGCGTGGTTCGACTGGATCCCCCCGCAGGTGATAAGGGTGTCGGACTTCTTTTCCAGCGCGTCCGCAAGCACGAACTCGAGTTTTCGTATCTTGTTGCCCGAAGTGAGACAGCCGGTGAGGTCATCGCGCTTTATGAAAAGATTCGAGCCCGAATAGGTCGAAAGCCTGGGTAGCCTTTCGATCCTTGTCGGAAGGAGCGCGAGCGGAACGGATGACGGATAGTTCAAGTCTTTTCCGCCTCCTCCCTCAGGAATCTCTTTCCACCGAATACATCGCGAGCAGTCGCAGGCTCTCTTTAGCCTTGCTGTCCTCGAGTGAAGCGAGACATCTCACCGCCCTGTCTCTGTACTCAGAGGCGAGTGACATGGACTCCGCAATACCGTCATACCTATCGACCTTCTCGACGAGCCACGGAGCGTCCAGTTGGATCTCCCCTATGAACATTGACACCACTCTCTTCTTGTCTTCATCCGCCATTCGGGGAAGGGCGAGTATGAGGGGGAGCGTCGCATTCCTCTCCGCGAAATCCCTGCAACTGCCCTTACCCGTGGTTTCCGTCCCGCCGCTCAGGTCTATACAGTCATCCCGGATCTGGAAGGCGAGCCCCAAGAGCAGTCCGTAGATCCCGAGGGCGTTGGCGGTCCCAACCTCTCCTCTTCCCAGACTGGCACCTATACTGCAGCACGCTGATATGAGGGAAGCTGTCTTCTTGCCCGCTGTGTGCACGTACTCGCCGACACTGACGCTCACGTTTCCCCTTCTGGCGAGCTCGAGGGCTTCACCCGAACACATGGTGGTCGTAGCGGAAGAAAGATGGTGCTTGATCCCGTCCGAGTCCGGGACAAGCCTGAAGGCCCTTGAGTAAAGGTAATTGCCCAGCACAACCGACAGGCTCCGACCCACCTTGGCACTGGCAGTTGCCCTTCCCCTTCTAGTAAGAGCGTGATCCACCACGTCATCATGGAGAAGGGCGGCTGAATGCACCAGTTCGACTGCTGCCGCTGCTCGCGAGACATCCTTATCGCCGCCGACTGCCCTGTAGCATAGAATAAGAAGAGCGGGCCTCAATCGCTTGCCTCTGGAGGACAGGGCTCTGCTCACCTCCGACCCGAGACGGCCGTCGAGTTCGCGGGCGACGCCGGAAAGGACATTCTCCACAGCTTCCAAGTCCTTCCGGATCGGCCCATAGATTGACTTGAGTTGGATCATCTATCCGCTTCAGGGCAGGCGCCCTATTATATAGGAAAGCCTGTCAAGTTCTATGGACAGGTCGACGTTCTGAACGGCCACGTTCCTGGGTGTACTGACGGCGGTCGGAGCGAAGTTCAGTATCGCCCGTATGCCTGATTCCACCAAATGGTCTGCCACCCGTTGCGCAGCGGGTGCGGGGACAGTGACAATGCCTATGTCGATCCCCTCACTCGCCACCACTCTCCTCACCTGTTCCATGGGCTGTATCTCAGTTCCAGAGACCTTCCTGCCGATCTTCTTCCTGTCGTTGTCGAACAGGGCCACAACGTGAAACCCTTCACGTCTCAGCCGATTGTACCCGAAGAGAGCGCTGCCCAGATGCCCTACGCCGACAAGCAGAACCCTCTTCAACTTATGCTTGCCCAGGATCTTCCCCAGCTGTGTCGACAGGTCGGATGCGTCGTACCCGACGCCGGGGCTCCCGAAGGAACCGAAGCAGGAGAGATCTTTTCTCACCTGTGCCGCGGAGTGACCTGTGGTTTTTCCGAGTTCCTGTGATGAGATGTAACGTCCGCCCTGGGAGGCCAGGTTGGAGGCCGCTCTGTAGTACTCAGCCAACCTCGCCACGCCTGCGTCGCTTATTCTGGAGCCATGTCCGCGTTTGTTCATCTTTTCACAAACTACCTGAAAAGCTAACCCGGAGCAACCGGGCCATCTGCATCGCACGACTTTTACAGCAGGTCTGCTGGTTCTGTCAAGACCAAAGTGAGTTTGGTCTTGACACCGATGAACATACTGCATAGTATAGTCTTTGAGGTTCGTCAAACCCACCAACGCGAAACAAGCAGGGGGATTTCATGGGTGCTGTGAGGGATGTTTCAAAGAGACTAGCCGTCAGTTCGGTCCTGTTTATCCTGAACTCCATGATCCACAACGACAGCATTCGAAGATACGCTCTGAAGAGCGTCGAGCGCCGCATGTACCTTGATCTGATAAAGGCGAATCCCGACGGCCGTCCGGCCAAGGTTCAGGAAGAAAAGTTCTGGATGGGGAGGGCCCTTCTCAATAGAATACACTTGGCCCTTTCCAGGGGTCACATCTCCAAAGAGGCTTCGGATGCTCTGCTGAGGATCTTTCTGGGGAACGTCTTCTTCGGCGGGTTCTACAGTCGGAGGAAATTCATAGAGAAACATGGGTACAAGCCACCGCTTTTCATTACAATCAGCCCCACCAGGCTGTGCAACCTGAGATGTGTCGGCTGCTACGCCAACGCGGGTGCCGAGAGAGCCACAATGCCCTATGAGACCTTCGACAGGATAGTCACCGATGCTAAGACATCCTGGGGCATGCATTTCTTCGTCATCTCTGGAGGGGAACCGCTCGTCTACAGGAGCGAAGGTAAAACATTCCTTGATCTCGCGGAGAAACACTGTGACTGCTATTTTCTTATGTACACGAACGGCACCCTCATCGACCTGGAGATGGCCCGCAGGCTTGCGCGTCTCGGGAATGTCACGCCTGCGGTCAGCGTGGAGGGCTTCAAGGCCGAGACGGATGCGAGGAGAGGCGCCGGAGTATACGAGAGGATACTTCTCGCCCTTTCCAACCTGAGAAGGATGGGCGTACCGTTCGGTATATCGGTCACAGTTACGAAGGACAACGTCGAGCTCTCCATGAGCGATGAGTTTATAGGCTTCTACTTTGACGAACAGGGTGCGTCCTACGGCTGGGTCTTCCACTACATGCCCATCGGGAGGGGGATAAGCCTGTCTCGAATGGCCTCGCCGGACCAGAGGGTAAGCATGATAAACAGGGAGTGGGAGCTCGTGCGTGACAGGAAGATCTTCATGGCGGATTTCTGGAACAGCGGAACATCCTCGGACGGCTGCATCTCAGCGGCCCGAGGCGGCGGTTATTTCCACATAAACTGGAATGCGGACGTTACCCCCTGCGTCTTCGCTCCCTATACCCAGCACAACATGATCGATATATACAAGGATGGGGGGGACCTGAACCAGGTTATTCAGTCATCTCTCTTCAGGGCAATAAGGAAGTGGCAGGCGGATTACGCCTACGAGAGAAAGCCCTGGGAGCACGGCAATCTCCTCCGGCAATGCCCTGTGAGGGACCACTACAAGGAGTTCAGGGATATGGTCCTCTCTTGCGGCGCGAGACCCGCGGACGACGATGCCAGGGACGCCCTGGAGGACGCAAGTTATCTCGAGGGCATGGAGAAATACGACAGGAGAATGAGCAGATTGACAGACGGATACTGGCAGAAGGAGTACATAGAGCCCGAAGTGAGAGCGTCCTGACGCAGAAGCTAGCTCGCCGAGAAATGAGGGGGAGTCACTGACTCCCCCTTTAGCAGGTTGGGAAGACCACAGCTCTTCTTGGAGGGAGGACGAATAGATTGAGGGAGCCGACCAGGAGATCAGTCCTGATGGGTTTCAGGGTTTTCCTCGCCATCTCGATAGTGGCGGGTATGGGGGTCCTCGTGTTCAGCGTGAAGGGCTTGAGCTTCTCTGATCTTATGAGAAGCGAGACCTGGTCCATGTTGGCGAAGCCCGCGACTTGGGCTGAAGCGGCGCATGAACTGTGGGGTGCGTTTCGGACCATGAAGTTCAGCTTCTTGCTTCTTGCCACAGCCGCTGCGCTCGCCAGGTTCTACATGGACATACTCAGGGTGCAGATGCTCTCGAAGGCGGCGGGGAGATGGATGCCTTTTCGGTCGAGCGCCGAATTCAATCTGGGCGGACTCTTCCTGGGTGCGGTCACACCGTTTCAGTCGGGTGGAATTCCACTCCAACTCTTCATTCTGAGAAGGCTGGGGCTTTCCATAGGTGCGGGGGGAGCGGTCATAGCATTCAGGGGCATACTTACAGGCATCATATTCGTACTGGTCCTCCCCGTGATGGTCCTCTTCTTCAGGGAGTTCCTTGTTAGTTCCGTGGTACGCTCTCTGGGTAAGTATCTGATGGTCCTCTACAGCGTGATGCTTCTTCTACTCTTCTTCGCCCTGATAAGACCGGGTGAAATGAAGAGAAGGCTTCTGTCTTTCGACGCTCTCCTCAGGCGGAGGCGCATCGTGAGAACTGACAGGTTTGAGAGGCTTTACGGTCTTCTGTTTGAGCAGATCGAGGAGTTCAGGAACTGCTCGCGCGGGTATTTCAGGAGCAAGAGGGGGCTTCTTTCTGCAGCCTTCCTGGCGTCTGTTGGGGGCGTGGTCCTGAGTTCTCTGATTGCCCCCGCAATACTGTACGGACTGGGACAGGCGCCCTCTGTCCTGGCGTGTCTCATGCTCGCAACACTCCTTATATATATACTGGCGTTCGTTCCCACACCGGGTGCCAGCGGATTCGCGGAAGTTGGAGCCTATTCGCTCTTCCTTCTCGTGGCGGACAAAGGCACACTGGGGATATTCGTGCTGCTCTGGCGCTTTTTCACGCTCTACCTCGGCGCGTTTCTGGGAGGGGTGCTTCTTCTGCGGATGTTGAGGAAGGCTCCTAGCGGCGCAGTCTTCTCGCAATCATAGCGGACCAGAAGGTCAAGAAAGCCACAAAGAAGCCGAACGCGAGGTTGTTCAGCTTGGCCCCGCCGCCAATCACGAATGCCGAAAGCATTAACCACAACCCGATATAGAAGACAACCCATAGCTGCCACATTGTCCCGCACTATATCACACGCCCCCACCCTGTCAAGCGAAAACCCGGGGTCAAACCTTCAATATTCAATATTGAAGGTTTGGGGTCAGACCCCAGAAGTTCAAAGTTAGACACATTGAGAAAGAATGTGTTGACAAAGGGAGGTTAAGTGATATGATAGCCCTGCGTCTAAGGCTACATGCCTCCCAAGTACCCGCTAATCCTCAAGAAGAAAGTCATATTGACAAGAGGTCTTAGAATAGAATTCGAGGGTGCTCTGTACCACGTCACCGACAGGGGCATGGAGAAGCGCGAGATCTTCACCGAAACGGTCGACTACCGCAAGTTCGTCGCATACCTGGAGCGGTGCGCGGAACACTTCAATCTCGTGATTCACGGGTTCTGCCTGATCCCCAATCACTACCACCTGGAGTGTGAGACGCCCAACGCGAACCTTTCCAGAGCCATGCAATGGCTCAACACATCCTATGCGGTCTACTTCAACAGACGGCACGACCGAGTCGGACACGTGTTCCAGGGGCGGTATTACTCCACCCTTGTTCAGAAGGAAAGGCATCTCCTGGAACTGACGAGGTACATACATCTAAACCCGGTTCGAGCGGGACTCGTGAAGTCACCTGAGCAATATGAATGGAGCACCTATCGAAACTACGTTGGAGGTGCCCGAGGCTGCGGGTGGGTGGAGACTGATTGGACTCTCGAGCAGTTCGGCTCTACGAAGCTCAGTGCACGAGATGCCTATCGCAACTTCGTGGAAGAGGGACTCAAGGAGAATCTCCGGAACCCGTTGGATCTCGCGGTTGATGGAATACTTGGTGACGAAGAGTTCTTCAGCCGCCTGAAAGAGAGATTCGCAGAAGACGAGCCTCTGGATCTCAAGAGGATATGTGAACGAAGGTCTTTCCGGGCCATCCCTGTCGACAGGGTCATAGAGGTTGTCTCATCCATCTGCGGCGTCAGACCTGAGGATGTTAGGAAGAAAGGGGGTTACCGCAATCATGCCAGGGATGTAGCGCTCTATCTGACCCATGCCTACTCGGGCGTGACGAATGTACAGCTGGCACTCGAGTTCGGAGGCATAACTGGATCCAATGTGAACAACATTCTGAGGAAGGTGGAGAGCTCGCTGGAGGCCGACAGCGAACTGGCGGAGATACTCTCCACGGCCCGGGAGTCACTTCTTGGCAAAGACTGAACCCTGAAGATTGGGGTCTGACCCCAAACCTTCAATATTGAATATTGAAGGTTTGACCCCGGGTGGGAGAAAGGGGTTGACAGGGGGTGGGGCGGCGGATATTATGTGGGGGTGAAGAGAAAATTTTTTTCCTGCGTTTGTGAAAAGTTTCACAAACTCTGCTTTGAGAAGCCTTCCCTATTTTGCTTGACTTGGGATTGGGGGGCAGTTAAATTGTAAAGCTAGTTTGCCCAGAGGGGAACACCGGATATCGCAAATGGAGGAGGCTATGCCCGAGGAACAGAAATCAGGTGTAATAGATGTCTCTGAACTGGATCCGAACTTCAAACACGAGATAGCCAAGGAGCCAGGGGGGGAGAAGATAAAGGCATGTTTCGCGTGCGGAACCTGCTCTGCTTCCTGTCCGGTGAGGGAGATAGACGAGACCTATAACCCCAGGAAGATAATAAGGATGGCGATACTGGGCATGCGGGACCGCGTCCTGAAGTCCGATTTCATCTGGCTGTGCTCCACCTGCTACACGTGTGAGGAGAGGTGTCCCCAGAGCGTATGCGTGACCGAGGTGATCAACGCAATAAAGAATATTGCCGCGAAGGAAGGATACATCCACCCCGCGTTCAAAACGCAGGCTGAGCTCGTGGGCAAATCAGGCAGACTTTATGAGATGGAGGAGTTTGACAACAAGAGAAGGGAGAAGATGGGTCTTCCTTCGCTGCAGACTTCTTTTGACGAGGTCAGGACCCTTGCTGAGTCAGTGGGACTGAATGACCTCATCGAGGAAAAGGAGAAGAAAGAATGAAATACGCTCTCTTCCTTGGATGCACCATCCCTGTGAGAGCACAGAACTATGAGCTCTCGGCCAGGGCTGTGGCGAAGGAACTCGGGATCGAGTTCGAGGACCTTGTAGACTTCGGCTGCTGCGCCTATCCTGTAAGGTCAGCCAGTGAAAGGGCTGCCATCGTCTTCGCAGCGCGGAATCTGGCTGTCGCGGAGGAGAAGGGTTTGGAGATATGCACGCTTTGCAGCGCGTGCACAGCGACTCTCACTGAGGTGAATGAACACCTGAAGGCGGACGAGAATGCCCGAAAAGAAGTGAACGAACATCTGAAGAAGGTAGGCCGGGAATACAGGGGTACGGCAAGAGTAAGGCATCTTGCACGCATACTCTATGAAGACGTTGGAACTGACACCATAAAATCCAAAAGGAAGATAGACCTCTCGTCTCTGATCCTTGCGCCGCACTACGGCTGCCACTACTTGAAGCCTTCAAAAGTATACGGTCACTTCGATTCGCCTGAGAATCCCCGCACACTGTCTGAACTGATCGCCGCGACCGGAGCGAATGTGGCGCCCAATATCCCCAACTCCTGTTGCGGTGGGGCCATACTCGGTGTAAATGCCGACATCACGCTGGCTATGGCCAAGACGAAGCTGGACTCTGCGCTCAGCTCCAAAGTGGATGCGGTGGTCTCCATATGTCCGTTCTGCAGCGTCATTTTCGAGGACAACCAGAAGAAGGTGGAAGCGAAGTTCGAGAAGGAGTACGGCGTGCCCGTTCTCTTCTACCCTCAGGTCCTTGGACTGGCCCTGGGCATCGACGAGAAAGAACTCGGTTTCAGAATGAACAAAGTGAAGCCCAAGGAGCTGCTTGCGAAGGTTTCGACGGAAGCCGCCTAGCCGGAGGGTTCTCTACGGTGGAGAATGAGAAGACTGACCAGGACTACACACTGGTCAATGAACTGAACCAGGATTTCAAGTACGACGTATCCAAACAGCCGGGCGGGGAGAACATAAAGTACTGTTTCGCCTGCGGGACATGTACTGCCTCGTGCCCGGTGCGTGCGATAGACGCGAAATACAATCCCAGAAAGATAATAAGGATGTGCCTGCTAGGGATGAAGGAGAGAGTCCTGGCGAGCGATTTCATCTGGCTCTGTTCCAACTGCTATACCTGCCAGGAGAGATGTCCCCAGGACGTTGGCATAACAGAGGTGATGAACGTACTCAAGAACATGGCGGTCCGGGAAGGCCATCTGAACCCTACTATCTTGAGACAGGTCAGGCAGATAGCCTCCAAGGGACGGCTCTTTGATGTTGATGAGTTCGACAACGCCAGGCGGAAGAAGATGGGTCTGCCACCGCTCAAAGACGGTTGCGAGGAAGTCAGGAGGATATTCGAGCTGACAGGTGCCGATAGGTACGTTGAGGAGTAGCAATGCCCTACGCGCTTTTCTTGGGATGCACTGCACCCATTAGAGCCAGAAACTATGAGATATCCACCAGACTGGTGGCGAAGAGACTTGGCATAGATCTCGTAGATGTTGATGGCTTCTCATGCTGCGGATTCCCCATCCAGGCGATGGACGATGAGACCGCGCGGCTGATGGCGGCCCGCAACATAATGCTTGCCGAGGAGAACAACCTGGATATAGTGACGCTCTGCAGCGCCTGCACTGCTATGCTGACTGAAGTGTCAAAGCAGCTCCGGGAGCAAGAAGCCTACAGGAAAGAGGTGAACAAGAAGCTCGAGTCGCTCGGCAGGAGAGCGAAGGGTGTTGCGACGGTCAAGCATGTCGTCAGGATGCTTTACGAGGACATAGGGCCGGCGAGAATCGAGAAGAGCTTGACCCGCGACTTGAGCGGTCTCAAGATCGCCTCACACTACGGCTGTCACTATCTCAAGCCCTCCGAGGTCTACGAGGGATTCGACAATCCCGAGGACCCCAAGACTCTGGATGAGATGATAGGCGCCACCCGTGCTCAATGTCTCTACTACGAAGAGCGGCTTCAGTGTTGCGGAGGCGCGGTGGTGGGGATAGACGAAAGGCTTGCCCTGTCTATGGCGCGGGAAAAGCTTGGGCACGCAAAGGAGGCCAAGGCTGATGCCATCGTCCTGATGTGCCCTTTCTGCGGAATCATGTATGATGCGAACCAGCGGAAGATCGAAAGCAACTTCGAGTTGGAGTTGGGTGTACCCGTGCTCTACTACCCCCAGCTTCTGGGACTCGGTCTTGGATTCACTCCGGATCAGCTCGGCTTCAAGATGAACAGCGTCAAGACAGAGGCATTAAAGGAAAAGATCGGCTCTCTTCCGCCTGTCCAGGCAGAGGAACCCGCCGTGAAGGGATAGGATGTCATGAATGGGGAAGGACATGTTCTCGTCGTAGGAGGCGGGGTGGCTGGTATCCAGGCCGCTCTC
>Ga0180437_10008803_pt1 | contig 12693 bp, 13 predicted proteins | sample SS_ome_4_FD_132410 | JGI IMG/M metagenome (GOLD analysis project Ga0180437, IMG submission 132410) | Hypersaline lake sediment archaeal communities from the Salton Sea, California, USA - SS_3_D_1 metaG | ecosystem: Environmental > Aquatic > Non-marine Saline and Alkaline > Hypersaline >...
AGGATTGATAAAGCCTGATCCAAAAATATACGACTATTTCTTGGAAAAATATGGACTCGATCCACAACAGTGTATATTTTTTGATGATCAGGAAGTAAATGTAAAAGCTGCTCAAAAAGCCGGCATTCATGGGGTACTATGCAAAGGACCAAATTATAAAGATATGGCCAAAGCGGTTGAACTTTTCATGCAAAACATCACAGATACTCCCGTTAACGCCGCGTCATAGTTTTAAAAAATAGTGGGAATAAAGCTAACAGAGAAAGCAAAATAAGACTAATAATCATAGGCCATGACAAAATATCATTGATAGAGTCAATTTTTCCAAGTTGCTGCCCCGCAAATGTATAAATTAAAGATCCTGGAAGAATACCAAGGGAAGTTGTCCACACAAATGTCCAAAGTTTTATTGTTGTGAGACCCGATAAAGAGTTTATTAAAAATGTTGGGGTTGCAGGAAATATCTGTAGCATTAAAAGATATCGATATCCTTCTTGTTTAATATGTCTGTTGAGCTCTTGTAACCTATCTTTGTACCGCGCTTGAATATATGAGCCCAAAAAGTACCGAAATGTTAAAAAGGATAATAAGGCCCCTACCGTAGTTCCAATATTGACATAGATAGCTCCCACTATGGCTCCAAATAAAAATCCCCCAAGCAAATTAAGCATAATGGTAATCGGTATCGATAAAAAACTACACAAAATAAAAAACGCAATATAGACAACAACCGATGACACATATCTTTGGTGCACAAAATGGAATAGATAATCCCGCTTGGCCTTAATGTTTTCAAGGCTAAATATTTGGTTAAATCCTAGATATTGCATAAAAATAATAGCGATTATAAAAATAATTATTACTATAAGACGCTTTTTAGAATAAGCTATCATCTTTCTTCTTCCTCCTTTTTCTAAAAATGAGAGGCAATATTGCCAATATCAAAAGACCCAAAAAGGCTATAAATATATGCCAAGAAAAAATATCTTTAACCGAATTAATAGTCGTGAGCTGTCGACCTGCAAATGAATAGACGAGCACACCCGGAAAAATACCTACTATAGTTGTCCAAAAAAATGTCCAAAGACCGACATTGGCAAGCCCTGCAACAATATTTACAAGAAAAAGCGGAATCACCGAAATGAAGTGAATACTTAATAAATAACTAGAGCCATGCTTTTTCATCTCTCTATTGAAAGCTTTCAATGGCCTTCCAAATCGATCATGAATCCAATTACCAATTAAATATCGTATAAGCAGAAAAGCCATACAAGACCCTACCGTCGCACCAATCGTAGCATACAATGCCCCTTTTACCGTCCCAAATAAAAATCCACCAGCCATAGTCATAAGAAAGGAAACCGGTAGTGCAAAAGAAGCCAAAAAAATATAAAGACCTATATAGACTAAAACCGACTCTATATAATTATTGTATATATAGTTCTCCAATAGTAACTTATTTTTCTTGATATTTGTCAGTGATATATGGTTTGGCAATCCCAGATAATGCACAATAATAACAACTCCAACTAAGAGAATAAAAAGGATAAATCGTCGCTTATATATCCTATTCATTTGCTTGCCTACTGTCTTTTATATCGTTTGAATACCATTGTGACGACAATAAATGCTACCAGCAAGATTAAAGCTATGATCACTCTAGGCGATACGATATCGGATGCCGATTGTATGGTTGTAATTTGCTGGCCTGCAAAAGCATATATAAATGCCGCAGGCAAAATCCCTATAGCTGTCGTCCATATAAAGGTCCATACCGAAACATTTGCCAATGCGGCAAGTGCATTTATAACAAAAAAAGGAAAAACAAATAAAAAATGCAAAATAAGGAGATAAAAGGAACCATACTCATCAATCCCCTCACGAAACTTATTCAATTGACTACTATAGGTATCTGCAATAGTTTTCCGAAAAACGGTTCGCAATAACAAAAAAGAGACCGTGGCTCCAGCTGTAGCTGCAATAGTTGCATAAAGCATGCAACGTAACGTACCAAACAAAAAGCCCCCGATTAAAGACATGGGGCCCGTTGCTGGTAAAGAAAAAACTATAAAAAGAAAATAAATAAGCATGTACAGTGTCACTGAGAAATAATAATCTTTTAAGACAATAGTTTGTAGATAAGAACTTTGTACTTTGAGATTTTCTAAGGTCAAATGCCTCTCAAGGCCGATTTTATATGCTGTATACACAGAGGCAATAGCCACAATAGTGATTATCACAATTTTTGTTATTTTCTTCATACATACACTTCCAAATTTATTATTGCATGCTTACTATCTTTTTTTCTTCTGCCCAAAGCGTTGAGGCCCTTTTGGTCCTTTTGGTCCTTTTTTTTGCATCATTATCATTACCATACTTTTAAGCTCTACTACCTCTTTTTGGAGCTCTTTAAACCGGATCATATTTTTTGTATCTAAAAAAGTAACCTTTTCTGAAAGCTCTGCCTTAAGAGAGGATATAATGTTTTGTTCCGATTTTTCAATCGCATCTCCCAGTAGATGATTCATATCTTTAATGACCAAGGCAACTCTTTCTTCTGCAGCTTGCGCATCACCGAGCGTAACACACTGGTCGAGCGATCTATCAATAGTGTCAAATCTTTTCTTAAATTCCTCTTTTACCATCTGAACATTTTTTACCATATCGAACCTCGTCAGACCGATATGGGAATTAATGCTGGCCTTTGCATCCTCCACCTTGGCATTAATCAGTTCTTCCAGCTTATCTCTTGCAGTATCTATTTTTTCCACCACTTCACGTTTAGATGCTTGCATCTGGATAAGTAGCACATCTTTTGTTTCATCAATCCTTTGAGCAAGCTGATCATTCGTTTTATCTAGCTTTTGGGAAAGATCGTTATTGGTTTTGTCGATCTTAGTAGAAAGATCTCTCTTTGAATCTTTGATATCCTGACACGTTTCTTTAAAATGGCCTACTGTTTTTTGTGTAAGCTCCGATACATGCATATCTACCCGTTTTACATCTCCATGCACATACTCAAGCTGCTCTTCTAATCTGCGATACCTATTGATTTTCGATTGCACCATTTTATATGCAACATATATGTAAGGCGCAAACGGAAGCATCGTTTGAACAACGGAAACCATCCACATTCCTTTGCATGAACTACCAAATAGTATACTCAGCATGAGAACAACATATCTTATAGAACGCATTTTCATAAACTCTGTCCTATTACCAAACCTGCTAGAATCTACTTTTATAGTATAGGTAAGTATGATAAAAAAATATACCTTCTGCGATTGCTTCATGCTATTTCCTTTTGCATAAAGAGAGATTTCTATCTATATTTATACTCTCAAGCATACGTTATAGCCATAATAGTAAAAAATCGAAAGAAATAGGGACATGCATAAATCAACTATTATTTTTGACATTGATGGAGTTCTTTTCAAAGAAAATAGACTAAAAATAGCATTTAAATCTGGCTTACTCACCCTTTTACGCTATATCTTAACCCATCGTAAAAATCCATTTATATTAGGATTAGAAATATTCCATAAAATGTATTTAGATGAAAACACTAAAAGCGTGCCAACTCGATATAAAAATTATACCATGCCCCAATGTATTTCAGAGTGGATGAGGGGAAGATTGTCAAATAAGGATCTCATCAAAAAAATTGACCGGTTTATAGAAAAGCTACAAATAATGAACTATTTTTCAAGTAGGTATGAAAAAAAGTTCATTCAACGCTCAATCAAACTATTTCTTGATGAAAGGCAGATTCCCAATCTTATGCAGCCAATTGATCCCATGATTGAACTTGTAAATAGATTAAAAAAAGAAGGAACACATAAACTATTTATATTATCTAATTATGCAAAAGAGGCATCTCATATCCTTCTTGAAAGATACAAAGATTTTTTTTCTCTCTTCGATGATATCATCATTTCTGCTCATATAGGAATGATAAAACCTGAAAAAGAAATTTATGAGCATCTTTTGTGTAAGCACTCACTAAACGCAGGCCAATGCATATTCATTGATGACCAAGAAGCAAACATTAGGTCAGCCCAAACGGTTGGCATCACCGGTTTATTGTATAAAAATCATGAAAAGTGTGAAAAAAGCTTAAAAAGTTTTAATATTTTAACGTAAATAAACAAGGGGAGCGTATGTATCAAAATAAAATAACGTATCAATATATTATTTTTGATCTTGTAGGAGTATTGCTTACCGTTGACACATTTCAGCTACTCAGAAATATAGGATTGCTCGATAGCTTATGGTATATGGTTACCCATTTTAAAAATCCTATAAATAGTTCATTTAGGCTACTTGATCAAATGGCCCACTCACAAGAAAATGAATACGTTGCGATTACCTATAAAAACTATCTACTTCCCGAATGTATAAGCCAATGGCACATGGGGCAAAGAACAAGCAAACAAGTTGGTAATGAGATATCTGCATATATAAAACAGCTTGATAGAGAGCATTATTTTAAAAGCAAGTTGGAAAAAAAACTGATTGAAAAAATAATTCATGTTATCCATGATACCCAACAGATAGCTGATAATACAAAGCCTATTTGGCCCTCTATTACATTGTTAAAAAGGTTAAAAAGGGAACATAAATATAAGTTATTTTTACTATCAAATATAGATAAAGAAACATCTGCTCTCTTGCAAAAGAAATATGGGGAGATATTCTCATACTTTGATAAAATAGTCTTTTCATGCGAAGCAAACCTGCTTAAACCAAGCCACAAAATATATCAATTTGCTTTAGAAAAATTCAAAATAGATCCACAAAAAAGTGTTTATATTGATGATCAGCCAGAGAATATTATTGCAGCAGATAAGTTGGGAATACGGGGAGTTTTGTTTAAAAGTCCCGCTCAGGCAAAAAAAGAATTAAAAAAAATTGGCATCCTTTCATGAATGCCAATTAAAAAACTTTCAATCAATGCAAACGTATCAACTAAGAGCCAAATGCCCAATTGAACAACTGGTTACATTGCATAAGCCTCATCCCAAAGCTAAAAATAGATTCGGTTACGCTTGCCACTCTTGGAAACATTTTATAAAATGCATAAGAACCTAATACCGTTGCCAGTACGATGCCTGCTTGTTGCATCCCCGTTGCTCTTTGCCAATGTAATCTACAATGGTTGTACATAAAAGAGTCTCCTAGTAAGAAGCCTAATCCTCCACTTGGTTGCGCTTGCACCTGCGGTTGATTATTATTTTGCTGTTGCTGATTTTGATACTGTGGTTGAGAGTCTCCTGCCATTCCGCACGCAAAACCTGTGTGTAATCCCAACATAGCAATAGTTAAAAAAAGAGCTAATCTTGTTATTTTTTTCATCTAGAACTCCATTTATAGAATCGATCGATCATAACCTCTTCACAGTAATAAGAAAGCTAAGGACAAGTCCCCAGGCTTATATATATTGTGGCATACAAAATAATTTTTGTCAATTGATAGATCTGAACGCTATTTCCCTACTTTAATTTCCCTGCTTTAGGCGTCAAATCCTCAACTTTTTCATCTACAGAGGCTACAGGAATCGAAACAATCGATTTTGCGTCCAAATCGGCTTTATTAAGATCAACCATCCGAATAGATCGATTATTTACCGTATGGAAATAGTAACGCTTATTGGCAAGGTCAGCTGCAGATGTCCATTGCGTTTTCTCGCAGATCCCTTTATCATTGCAAACAGTACCTTGGGGAATATCAAATTGGTTCAAAATATGGAACAGCTGCTGCACCGTTTTATACGCGGTTTCTCCCGGCGCTGTGGATTGAGAAAGAGCAGTAGCTCGTATAAATCGGGAGGGAGGAGTGAAATCTCCGGGCAAACCTAACATTCCCGAACCTTGACCAAGCTGCTTTATCGTCATACGCCCTATCTTCTTTGGAGAAGCATTATCAGGAGATAGATTAATATAGTTGGCTAGATTTGTAAGATGCCAATCGAATGTGGGGGCATTGGTTATGACACCAATAGGATTTTGGTGTACTACAACTTCTCCTTTAAGATACTCAATCACGATACTTTCACCAGTTGAATCGGTTACAATAAAGTGAAGCGGAGGAACAAAACCCCACTCTTTTATAGTAACCGGTACTACGCGAATCGTTTTAAGGTTCTCTTTGACCTCTTTAACGGTGGCAAAATTACTAAGTATCCAGGCAGGAACATCCATTGGTGATACTGTTTTTTTAGAAAGTTCTTTTTTGTATTGCTGATATACCGCATAACCGGGTAGATAAAAAGCTCCAGCAGCTAATCCTTTTTCGTTAATTCCATCAGCAACCAATGTTGGAATTATCGCCCCATTTAATCCGGCAAAAGCGTATGTAACATTCCATTGCAGTCCATTATTGCCTTCTGGAGTTGTTCCACTATAGGTATAGCCCCGGGGCACAATTATCAAATTAGAATAAAGATCTTTTGCAAATTCTAAGGTCCTTCCATAGACCCATGAACCATCTTTGGATTTTATTGTTATACCGGTACATGCACCCAAATAGAGTATATGGAATAGAAAATATATGATCGATAGGAATAAGATCTTTTTTTTCATAACGCTCTCCTTTAAAAAATATTAGAAATAGTTTCTGATATGCTTCATCTTATCTAAGAAATAATCCACCTCTCGTTCAGTATTGTAAAAATAAAAACTAACACGTACGGCAGCCTCTATCCCTAATTTTTTGGCAAGGGGCTGAGCACAATTATGGCCTGCTCTTGCACAAATCCCAAAACTTGCCAGGTAAGCCATAACATCATGAGCGTGAATGCCATCCATCACAAAACTAACCAAATGGCCTTTCTCTTTGAGTTGGTCTATTGGACCTACTATATGCACCCCCTCCATAGAGGATAATCCCTCAATAACTTTTTTACAAAGACCAGCACAATGAGTTGTCATTGCCTTAAAATCAATATTTTCTGAAAGATAGTCTACCGCTGCCCCTAAACCAATGGCTTGTGCAATCGGTTGTGTACCAGCTTCAAATCTACGATTAGTCTGACACCATGAAGCATTGTCATACGTTACTTCAAATACCATACCACCACCAAACTGATACGGAGAAACGGTATCTATAATCTCCTGGTTTATATACAATCCACCAATCCCTGTTGGAGCTAACATCTTGTGACCAGAAAAGGCCAAAAAGTCACACCCCAATGCTTTAACATCTATTTTCTGATGGGGTACAGATTGGGCCGCATCTATCAACACTTTTGCTCCGACGGTTTTTGCCGCTTTTATTATAGTTGTAATATCATTGTGGACCCCTAGCATATTAGAAACATGGACAATTGAGACAAGCTTGGTTTTTTCTGTTATTATTTCTGCGAGGCGAGTAAGATCTAATATTCTTTCTGCAGATAGTGGTATAAACTTGAGCATTGCGCCCGTTTTTTTTGCTACCTGTTGCCAAGGAATAAGATTAGCATGATGCTCCATTTCAGTTACCACTATCTCATCACCACTTCCTAACTGTTCCATTGCCCACGTCGCCGCAACAAAATTAATACTCTCGGTTGTTCCCTTGGTAAATATCAATTCCTTCGATTCCGCACCTATAAAATGGGCAACCTTAGTACGTGCAGACTCAAATGCAGTAGTAGCCTTATTGCCAAATAGATGCATGCTTCTATGGATATTAGAATTATATTTGGTATAAAAATCGATTATCGCATCAACTACCGACTTTGGCTTTTGGGTTGTTGCAGCATTATCAAAATAAACGATTTGATTACCATTCACTTTTTCTTGCAAAATAGGAAAGTCTTTTCTTCTACCGCCTACGCTCAGGCATCCAGATAGATTATTTTTCTTATTATTCATATATATCCATTCGCTTCATCTTATACTTAATGGTTTGTATTATCTCTTTTTTTACTGCCCTCGTATCGAGTGCTTTTTTAAAAGAATCAAAAAAAGCCTCAATTAACAATGCTTGTGCTTTAGTGGAGGATAAACCCCTGGATTGCAGATAAAAAAGCTTATTGGCATCAAGCTGCCCAACAGCCGTTGCATGCTTACACTGTACATCGTTATTCTCAATTTCTAAAGCAGGCATTGACTCTACGTACGATTCATTTCCAAAAAGTAGTATCTTATTACATTGTGAAACAGTTACTTCAGTTACATATTTCTCTACTACCACATTACCCTTAAACCAAACCTCAGACCGTCCTGAAATAATTCCATACACTGCAAAGTCACTCACCGTTGATCCCTTTTTGTGCTTTTGTAAGACATTTAAGTGAAACTTCTGGTTACTATCCATTAGATATAAACCGTTCATCTTTGCAGTCGAATTCTCACCTTCTAAAATCACCGTAAGATCTTTTTTTAATGTATCACAATCGGTAATCACCATAAAATAGTTTAGGCAACTCGATGCTTTTAGATAAAAAGCTACTGCATAACGACGTATAACTTTACAATGATTAGTATACACAAAAGTAAGGTTCGAAGATTGAGATAAAAAACATCTGATCCTTCTTACTGACAGATCTGATGATACTCTTATTGTATCATATATTTTCAAATATGAATATTTTTCCAGCAAAATAATAATGTTTTTTGATACATCAGCATCTTGCAGTTTAGAAAAATAGTGATCTAAATCAACCGCTGAATCAACTCTGTTGCCCTTTGGCACAAAAAGAACTATTCCTTTAGGCTCTGAAATACCATATTGCAACGCAAGGGTCGGGTAAAGAGCTCTAAACTCTTTTATATGGTAGATGAATAAACCTTCAATATCCCAATTATGCATACGATGCTTATTTTTTTTACTCGTTTGTCGAAATCTATCCAATTGAGCCCTCCATGTCAGACGCCATTAATCTATTTATCTCAACCGCATATTCCATAGGCAATCGGTTGACAAAAGCATCTATAAACCCGTTGACAATCAGAGCTTGGGCTTGTGACTCATGCAAACCTCGACTTTGTAAATAAAATAGTTGATCATCACTTACTTTACTAACAGAAGCCTCGTGGCCTACGTCAACAGCCTTATTTTTCACATCCAATTTCGGATAGGTATCCGATCTTGAGATAGCATCTAGAAGTAATGCGTCACACTTCATCTGTGCCGTACTTTGTTGCGCCTCTTTTGCAATCTTTAATAATCCTCTAAAGCTTGTTCTTCCACCATTGCGAGCAATTGATTTTGAAATAATACTGGATGAACAATCAGGGGCCAAATGAATAATCTTTCCACCAGAATCCTGATGCTGTCCTCTGTTTGCAACTGAAATTGAGATTATCTGCCCTTTAGCTCCTTTTTCTTTCAGAACTATGCAAGGATATTTCATAGTTGCTTTACTACCAAAATTTCCATCAATCCATTCAACGGTAGCATTTTTATGGGCAACTGCCCGCTTGGTGACCAGATTATAGACGTTTTCTGACCAATTTTGTATTGTTGTGTACCGGATTTTTGAACCTGGTAATGCAATAAGTTCAACAACCGCACTATGCAAAGAATTGTGTCTGTATACAGGGGCGCTACACCCTTCAACATATTCCACAAAACTCCCCTCTTGAGCAATAATTAATGTACGCTCAAACTGCCCCATTGCCTCGGACTCTATTCTAAAATAGGCCTGCAGAGGCATATCAATATGGACTCCCTTGGGAATCACCACGAAATTCCCTCCACTCCAGACAGCAGCGTTTAACGCAGCAAACTTATTGTCATCGGGCGGGACAATAGAGGCAAAATATGTTTTAAATAAATCCGGATAATCTTTGAGCCCTTGACTGGTATCAAGAAAAATAACACCCTTTTTTTTCCATTTTTCTCGCAAATTTTTATAGATTAGTTCAGACTCATATTGAGCGCCAACTCCGGCCAAAAACTGGCGTTCTGCATGGGGAATTCCTAATTTCTCAAATGTAGCCTTAATATTCGGGGGAACATCCTCCCAGGATCGTTCCTGCTTGCCCTTAGGTTTTACATAATAATGGATATTATTGGTATCTAAGGCGGTTATATCGCACCCCCAATTGGGCATCGGCATACGCTCAAAAAAGCCAAGGGCCTTAAGTCTAAAATCGGTCATCCATCCAGGTTCATTCTTTTCATCTGATATCTGGGCAACAATCTTTTTATTGATTCCTTTTTTAGATTTAAAAACAATATCAGACATGTATAAACTCGTTATAACCAGACTGCTCGATCTGTTTTATCAAACAAGAATCCCCAGATCTTATTATCTTCCCTGCATGCATGACATGCACAAAATTCGGTGCTAGATGCTTTAGAATCTTTCTATGGTGGGTTATAATAAGGAGACTCATTTCAGGGTTTTCTGCTCGTAATTTGGCTATCCCTTGTGCCACAATTTTTATAGCATCAACATCAAGCCCGGAATCTATCTCGTCCAAGATTGCTAACTTTGGTTTTAAAAGCAGCATCTGCAAAATCTCAAATCGCTTTTTTTCTCCGCCAGAAAAGCCTTCATTCAAACCTCGATAGGCAAAAGAATGATCTATCTTAAGGAGATCCATATTTTCGAACAAAATATCGGTAAATGTCCCCACAGAGACAAGTTTTTCTGTTTTTGCACTATACGCCTCTTTCAACACACTAAAAACAGTAGCACCAGGAATTTCACAAGGATGCTGAAACGATAAAAACAGACCGAGCTTTGCTCTTTTTTGAGGAGAAAGAGCCTGCAACTTCTGATGTAAAAAAATAGCTTTTTTAGATGAAACATGGTATCGAGGATGGCCCATTAAAGCGTACGCAAGAGAACTTTTGCCCGAACCATTTGGCCCCATCAGGACATGTACTTGATTTGACTGAATAGTAAGAGCTATACTGTTTATTACTTGTTTGCCTTCAATAGCAACACAAAATTGTTGTATATCTAAAATATTAATTCCTTTGAGTTCTTGTCAACAAACTAATCATCCAATTACTCACCATATCCCAGGTTCTAAAGCGTCTTTGCGCATAACTGCCGACTAAAAAGCTTCCCGCGCTTATACTTGCCCAAAAAACTGTTGTCATCCATCGTGCAGGTGCGTTTTCGTCTGCAAAATCTTGAGAAATATTCCAGATAGCCCGCTCAGCCAAAAGTCGCTGATGTAAATTAAGGCCTTTTGAGAGTGTTTTAGTACCATATCGAAACGCTCGATCAAGATGATAAAGTCTTGATTTATCACATTTTTTCAAAATATCATCGATCTCTGTTCTATCATTTCCTTCTTGATGCATATAGGCTTTAAATAACATCTTTGCATATTGTGTATAGTTCATTCGATCAAGTTTATTCTCATCGTTATCTTCAGAAGAAGCCGATTTAAAAAAGAGGTTGCCTGATCCTGAACCTTTAGAAAAAGAGATACATGAAAAAAATAATATAAAAAAGAGAACTGCTATTCTATTATAAAACATCATAATCAATTGCTCCTCTGTATTAATTACTATGTATGCTCTTTCTATTTTCTTGTAAATTACATCTTTTTGCAAATGATTAGTTTAAAAAGAAAGCCTTTTTTATACGTTTTATTTTTTCTCAAAAGTAATAGTTCTCTTTTTATCGTCCCATCTACCAGTATAAGATTGACCGTTTAGTTTAAACGTAACCGTTCCTTCATAGTTCTGCAAATCCCTAAGAAGCCAACCCACTTTTGAGGCCTTTGTTATACATACATCTTCCAATGTAAGCATGTCTGAACTATTGCTAATACCCAAATAGCCAAGATTCTTGCATAGTAACGTTTTTATCTTAAACTGCACTGGGTATGGCATCTGCATACAATAAATGGATTTATCTAGAAATTCTCGCAGCGTATGCAAAATAGTAATCTTATCAAATGTCCATTCTCTAGCCTCATGAGGATATACAATAAAAGCAGGAAGTGTTCCACCTGTATAGGTGATCTCCAGATTACCTATTTTGTTACTTTTACATACAAGCGCTTTTTTCTCACGCTGCAATTTTTTATCTTCTTGGCTATCTATCACCGCTATAGAATTGTTTTCACATATTGTAGAGGTCCCCGATTGACATATAACAGGCATGGCGGTTATGTCATACAAACCATTTGACCACCATGCAATATTTTTTGGAATCATGTGCATAACAGCAGATTGTATACTATCCTTTTTTTCCAACGACTCAAAATATTTCGCGAAATTATAGGAGAAGTTTTTTCCAAATGCACAATTGTAATCAGTCATAGCATCATTATAAACAAGTATGTCGGCTAAGGCTCCTATAATAAACACGGTTCGAGAAATTTTTTTTGTATGCGTATCATCTATACTTTTGCTAAATTCACACAGTTTCTTTGTATGATACCCCCCTCCATAGCAGGTAGTAAAGAAGCAGCTTAGACCGTTTATTTCTAATTTTACAAACTCCACCCAGTCTTTCATCTGCTCAAGTGTCATATATGCAAATCGAGCCTGATTATCAAGCTCATTTTTATTCAAAAAGGTAATATCGGAGAATTGCCCATGTCCTGTAAAATAGAGGTTGTAACAAACCTTACATATTCCATGGAATGAATCTTTCTTAACAAAAGCAGTCTTGATCGCTTCTAAATCAACCTCAGGATTCTTAATAAATCCTGTATATCTACTGAGCAATGCTTTTGCACAGAGACTATAAAAGCTTATTTTGCTTGACCATTGAGATACAAGCTGCTTATC
>Ga0180437_10008805_pt1 | contig 12690 bp, 8 predicted proteins | sample SS_ome_4_FD_132410 | JGI IMG/M metagenome (GOLD analysis project Ga0180437, IMG submission 132410) | Hypersaline lake sediment archaeal communities from the Salton Sea, California, USA - SS_3_D_1 metaG | ecosystem: Environmental > Aquatic > Non-marine Saline and Alkaline > Hypersaline > Sediment...
CAGGCGGAACCCGTATGGTAGTCGGCTTGCTCCAACGCGCGGGACATCGTTTCGATATACCGCCGCATCGGCTCGGCGACCGGACCGAAGAACTTCTCATAGAAATCCGCCATCAAGGCGTCGAGGGACGCGGTGTGATTCCACATCAGCTTGGCGGCGATATACCGGGACGGCGTGCTGCCGGCCCACTGGTGACACGCCTCCACGCGCCATCCGGTGATCCCCAGCGCTTTTCCCAGCGGGACCTCGCGACCGATCCGCCCCATCATGAAGAACGGCAGCCCCGGGTCGGCCAGGTTGTACCAATAGCCGCGGTAATAGACCTCTGGGACGAGCTTTCCCCACTGGCGGATAATCCACTTCTCGTAGCTTTTCTCCGGGCAAACGGGGTTGTCCATGCCGTGCAGTCGGCACAGGGTGATCAGGGCCACGGCCGGCACGAGACGCGGATCGGGCTTCACCTTGACCGGCGGGCGGTTGTAGACCGAGTAAGCGTAGAATCCCAAGCGCTTGTGCGGAAACTCGTCGGAAATGCCCTCCAGCACCCGGTTGAAGAACCAGACGTAGCGATCGGTCATCGAGGGGTAGTGCCCGAACGGATCGTAGTCGCCGCCGTCCAGGGCCCGGCACTGCGGGCACTCGCAGAATCCCCGCCCGTCGTTGGCGCCGATGCCCATGATCTCGGCGTCCGGATTGGCGCGGAAATATGCGCGCACGGCCTCCACGGCCAGGGCCACGACGTGCGGATTGGACACGCACAGCTGTTTGGGCTTTCGCTGGCCGTCGATCAGCGAGAAATACTCGTTATGTTCGGCGAAAAGCTTCTGGCTGTCGCCGTGTCCGAAGCCTCGCACACCGTGCGAGGAGGGGAAGTGCAGCCCCGCCAGGCGCATCCGCGATTCCCACGCCGGGGCCCGAACGTCCTGCAAACGCCTGGCCGGAAACGACGGGACCTGAATCGTCCGCTGACTCCGAAGGTCGACCGTTTTGGCTTGCGGCAAGACCAGCCCCAATTCGCCGGACATGAACCACCGCACGCCGAGCTGCTCCAAGGCCTCGTACGCCCCGAACAACGTGCCTTGCGGCGAAAGACCGCGGACGGAAACCGACGCGTCGTTGACGACCAGGGCGAACGACGACGGGTCGTTACCCCGTTGCCGAATCTCGCCGTCCAGCGCGGGGTCGGCCGCGGAACCGATCAGCACGGGAAGGCAGCCCTCCGGCACCTTGCCGGAAACGAGAATCTCGACCGTCGCGCCGCTGATCCGCTGAAGGTGGTCTTGAATCTCCTCGGCCGCGAGTCGCTCGAGGGCGGCCGGACTTGCTGCCGCACGACGGCCCCCCTTCGCCTTCGCGTCGACCGGGCCCTGGAACGCCTCGGGTGAGAGCACCAGGCAGCTCTTCGGCCGACCGTTTTCCACCAGGGTGGCCGACCAGGCCGGCCAGGCCCACGTCGAGAGCACAAGCAGCAGACCGGCCAGGAGAGCCCAACGGCCCGGCCCACCGGGCTGCGCGGGAATCCTGCAATCGTTCATGACAGATGCCTCCAAAGGTTATTCAGGAGCTTACCACAGCGGCCGTCGAGTTTCCATCGGTGGAAGAAAACACGCCCGCTTCGCCCCTTGCTCGGGAAGCACCTCGGGCGACGGACGGGCCTCTCGGTCGTTTGCGTTCGGTCCCCGTGCACTCGGGGGATCTTTAGGGATGACTCAAGGACAACTTGGGGACTGCCCCGATTTTCGCGCAGCGAAAATGGGACTATCCCCTTCCTAAATGCGGAAGTTATTTCTGAGCCATCCCTTACGTGTCCATGGCCAGCGACACTTACTTCGACTCCATGTACTCCAAGATCCCTCGCGCCGCGATCCCGCAAGTCCCTACTTCGATTCGCGCCCAGAGCGCCGCCGGCGTCGGATCGCCAAGACGGCCAGCCCGAGTGCCAAGAGCGTCAGCGTGCCCGGCTCGGGGACGACGTCGTTGCGCGTGACGCGGAGCGTTACGTCGCTGGGGCCAATAAGCTGCTCGAATTCGAGGCCGGTGAGGTTGACGTTGATGCTGCTGAACCCGCCGGCAACTCCGCCGCCTGCGCGCAAGATCTGGAAGGTATCGCCCACCTCGAGCGCCCCCAACGCAAAGTCCAGGTCGACGATCACGTCGACACGGCCGTCGAGTGTGGCGGCGCCCGAGACGCCGAGCAGATCGTACTGGACGCCCTGCGCGTAGCCGTCGATCTCGACCGCCAGCGCGCCCATCGCATCCTGCGTATAGTCGCCGGTGATGTCGAGTTCGCCGCAGGAGGCGCCGGCGCCGACGGTACCGCCGGCCAGATTGAACACGTCGGCGGCGACGTTTCCACGCCCGCCGAGCAGTCCGCCGGTGACGTCGACCCGGGTGGCGGCGGTCAGCGTGCCGTCGACGATGGTGCGGCCGCCGGTCTGCGTGTACACGCCGGTCGGCCCCGATACGTCCAGCCGGCTGCCCGCCTCGACGAGCACGTCGCCGGAGGTGCTGAAACTCGTGCCGGAGCCGTCGGCAATCGCGAATCCGCCGGCGCCCTTCGCGGTCATGATGCCCTGGTTGATGAACCCCAGCCCGCTGGGATCGATCTGCATCTCGCGGGCGCCCTCGGCGATCAGCGTACCCTGGTTGATCATTCCGCCGCTGTTGTTCAGCAGTCGGCCCGCGCCGCGGATGGTGTGCCCGGCCAGATGGGTCAAGGTGGACGCGTTGCTCAGCAAGCGGTTGTACGCGCTGTCGCTCATCACGATCTGGCCGGTGCCGCCGAGGGTGGTGTTGCCGCTGAAGGTAATGTCGGTGACGGAGAGACTACTGTTGAGGTTCCAGGTGGCGTCGTTGGTGATGCCGTTGACGACCCGCGCGTCGTAGTTGTTGGCCTGGTTGACCGTCCCCTGCAGCGTCACCGCGTCGAGCGTGAGGTTGGTGCCGGAACCGAGGATGTTGACCCGACCGCTTCCACTGGTTTGCACGGTGCCGCCGATCAGGGTCACACCGGCGTTCAGATCGAGCTTGGAACCGTGCTGCACGTGGATCGTCTGGCCGGTGTTGGTAAAGGTGCCCGAGTAGAAGTCGAAGCCCCCGGCGCCCGCCGCGGTCATGGTGCCCTGGTTGGTGAACCCCAGCACGCTGGGATCGATCCGCGTCTCGTTGGCGCCCTCGGCAATGATTGTGCCTTGGTTGATCATCCCGCCGCTGTTGGCCAGCAGTTGACCCGCGCCGCGGATGGTGTGCCCGGCCAGATGGGTCAGGGTGGACCCGTTGCTCAGCAAGCGGTTCTGCGCGCTGTCGCTCATGACGATCTGGCCCGTGCCGCCGAGCGTGGTGTCGCCGCTGAAGGTCACGTCGGTCGAGGAAAGACTGCTGTTGAGGTTCCAGACGGCGTCGTTGGTCACTCCGTTTATGACCCGCGCGTCGTAGCTGTTGGCCTGGTTGACCGTCCCCTGCAGCGTCACGGCATCGAGCGTGAGATTCGTGCCCGAACCGAGGATGTTGACCCGACCGCTTCCGCTGTTCTGCACGGTGCCGCCGATGAGGGTCACGCCGCCGTTCAGATCGAGCTTCGATCCGGGCTGCACGTGGATGGTCCGGCCGGTGTTGGTAAACGTGCCCGATTGGAAGTCGAACCCGCCCGCGCCCGCCGCGGTCATAGTACCCTGGTTGGTGAACCCCAACCCGCTGGGATCGATCCGCATCTCGTTGGCGCCCTCGGCGATGATCGTGCCTTGGTTGATCATCCCGCCGCTGTTGGCCAGCAGCTGGCCCGCGCCGCGGATCGTGTGTCCGGCCACGTGGGTCAGGGTGGAGCCGTTGCTGAGCAAGCGGTTGTACGCGCTGTCGCTCATCACGATCTGGCCGGTGCCGCCGAGGGCCGTGTCGCCGCTGAAGGTCACGTCGGTGGAGGAAAGACTACTGTTGAGGTTCCAGGTGGCGTCGTTGGTCACGCCGTGGACGACATACGCGTCAAAGCTGTTTGGCTGGGTCACCGTCCCCTGCAGCGTCACCGCGTCGAGCGTGAGGTTCGTGCCCGAACCGAGGATGTTGACCCGTCCGCTTCCGCTGGTCTGCACGGTGCCGCCGATGAGGTTCACGCCGGCATTCAGGTCGAGCTTCGATCCGGCCTGGACGTTGATGGTCTGGCCGGTGTTGGTGAAGGTGCCCGATTGGAGGTCGAACCCGCCTGCCCCCGCCGCGGTCATGGCGCCCTGGTTGGTGAACCCCAGCCCGCTGGGATCGATCCGCATCTCGTTGGTACCTTCGGCAATGATCGTGCCCTGGTTGATCATCCCGCCGCTGTTGGCCAGCAGTTGACCCGCGCCGCGGATGGTGTGCGTGGGGCCGTTGGTCACGACGGTGCTGCTGGCCCGGACGCGGTTGTTGAAGCTGTCGCCCATCACCAGGGTGCCCGTCCCGGCGAAGGAGCCGGCCCCTTGAAACGTCAGATCGGTCGAACTCAAGCTTGCGCTCATGGTGATCGTGCCGTCGTTGGTCACCGTGCCCGCGCTCGGGTTGCCGGCCGTGTTGGCCAGGGTGAGGTCGAAGGAGTTCAGCAACGTCAGGCTGTCGTCTGAGCCGATCTTCAGCGAGTCGACGGTGCGGATCGCGTTGAGCCGCACGCTGAACGCCCCCCCGGCGTCGATCCGCGCATCGAACGTGTCGACTCCATTATCGGGCTCGGTATTCGGGTCCCAGTTATTGGCGTCGGCCCAGTTCGTGCCGTCGCCGCCCCCGTCGAAATCGACGACGATGGTCTCGGCCCAAATCGGGGCACCCGCCCCGGCAAGCACGAGACCCGCCGCGACCGCAAGACAACAGAAGATGGAACGCCGGCGCAGGGAAAGGAAGCAGCTCATTCGTGGGTCTCCTCGTCTTGGCGATACTGCCCCGGCCACGGCTCTGATCCATCCAACGAAATCCGACCCGTACATCATACCAACGGGGGAGACGTCCCGTCAAGAAGCCGCGAAAAATTGGAAAACGGCGGCCCTTATGTGTCCATGGCCAGCGACACGTACTTCGACTCCATATACTCCAAAATCCCCTCGCGGCCGCCTTCCCGGCCGATGCCGCTTTGCTTCATGCCGCCGAAGGGGCACAGCACCGTGGCCGGCGAAAAGTCGCCGATCGAGATGATGCCCGTCTCCAGGCCCTCGGCCATCTTGATGCCCGTGGCCATGTCGCGGGTGGCGATGTACGAGGCCAGCCCGTATTCGGTGTCGTTGGCCGCGGCCAACACCTCGTCGAGGGTTTCGAAGGGGATGATGGGCATGATCGGGCAGAAGGGCTCTTCGACCATCACCTGCATCTGGGGCGTCACGTCGGTGATCACCGTCGGCTCGACGAAGTAGCCGGTCGACAGATCCTGGGGCCGCCCGCCGCCGTAGAGCAGCTTGGCGCCCTTGTCCCGTGCGTCGCGGATCAGCCGCAGCGTCTTCTCCAGATGCCCCGGCTCGGTCACCGGGCCCATGGTCACGCCTTCGTCCATGCCGTTGCCCAACACCAGGGCCTTGGCCTCGGCCACGGCCGCTTCGCAGAAATCCTCGTAGATTTCGCGTTGCACGTAGAAGCGGCTGGCCGAAATGCACGACTGGCCGGCGTTGCGGAACTTGCCGGCGGCGGCGAATTTGGCGGCCGCCTCGGCGCCGTAGTCGGCAAAGGCCACAAACGGCGCGTGCCCGCCCAGCTCGATGGAGATCTTCTTCACCTGGTCGGCCGAGCGGCGCATGATCTGCTTGCCGATTTCGGTGGAGCCGGAGAAGCTGATCTGGCGGACCAGGGGATTGGTGTAAAAAGCCTCCATACACTCTTCGGCCGGCCCGACCACCAGGTTGGCCACGCCCGGCGGTACCCCGGCGTCCTCCATGCACTCGAACAGCTTGATCAGGTTCAGGGGCGTTTCGGTCGACGGGCGGCAGACGCAGGTGCACCCGGCGGCCAGGGCGGGCGCGATCTTCCGCCCCTGCAAAAACAAGGGAAAATTCCACGGCGAGATCATCGCGCAGACGCCGATCGGCTGGTGGAAGATGAACAGCCGCTTATGGCCGAAGTGCGACGGCACGATCTCGCCGTACACCCGGGTGGCCTCCTCGGCGTACCACTCGAAGAACGTGGCGTTGGCCAGCACCTCCAGCCGGGCCTCGGCCAGCGGCTTGCCCTGTTCGGCGGTCAGCGCCCGGGCAATCTCCTCGACCCGTTGGCGAATCAGCTCGCCGGTCTTCCGCAGCGGGATCTCGCGCTGGTACGGCGTAAGTTCCCGCCACGCTTTCTGCGCCCGGTGCGCCGCCTCGATGGCCCGCTGCGTCTCGGCCCCGCTGCAACTGGCCACTTGGCAGACCGGCTGTTCGGTGGCCGGATTGATCACGTCGATGGTCCGGCCGGAATCGGCCTCGCACCAGCGGCCGTCGATGTACAGCGAACCGCGGAATTCGGGTTGTGTCATGAGTTGCTCCTTTCGGGGGCCCAATCTACCACGCCGGCCGAAAGGCGACAACCGGCGGGGTGGCTGGTGGCTGAGCGAAGCGAAGCCCCGGGTTGTGACTGCTGGGGCGGGAACTTACGGCCGGCACTGCTTCTGCGAAGCAGTGACACACGGTCAACGACCGTCCTCGACCGGTGAGATTTGCGGGCTTGTTTTTCGGAATTTTCGTCAACACCTCGCCTGCCCCGCGCATTGTGTTCTTGGATCGAAACCATGACAATCGGCGCCTATGGGATTGACACTGGTGCAAGTCGGCGAGCCGGGAAACGTGCGGCCGGGCTGCTCCGACGCGAAGCGGCCCGCCGAGGTTCTGCTGCCGTCGGTTTGGGACGAGGCGTCGCCCGACTTGCTGCGCCTGATCCGTGCCTTGGGAGTCGACCGCAGCCGTGCCGAGGACGTGCTGCAGGACGTCTATTTGACGGCCTGTCAAAAAGCCCCCACACCCTGTCAACGAGTCGAGCTGAGACGATGGCTGTTTCGCGTGACCACCAATCGCTGCAACCTGGTACACCGGCGCCGAGCCCGGCGGAGGAGCTTGTTGCGCGGGCTGGCCCGGCTCTGGCGGCGATCCGATCACCGGGGCGACACACCGGACGCCGCCATGCATCGGGACGAGCAGCAACTGGTCCGGCGTGCCCTGGGGCGGCTCGAACCGCAGGCGCGGTCCGTGCTGGTGTTGCGCTATTTCGCCGAGTTCGACTCCAAGGAGATCGGCAAAATCCTCCAGTTGCCCGATTCGACGGTCCGCAGCCGGCTGCGCACGGCACGCAGGCAACTGGCTTCGGAGTTGAAACGGGCAGGCTACCATCATGACCAGTGAGAACGTGCTTTGAAATCCACACCAGACAGAGATCGGCCTGTACGACGGGCCTCCGAGCCCGTCGATTTGCGGCAGTCATCAGGCGCGCCGACGGCTTCGGAGAGCCGTCGTACCTGTTTCGAGACACGTTCTGAGACATGCGACGGCTTTGCCGATCTGCTGATCGAGTTCGCCGACGAGGAACTCTCCGAGGGTGAGGCCCGGCGCGTGGCCGACCATTTGGCCGAGTGCCCGGCATGTCAGCAGGAACTGCAGCTGTTGCGGCGCTCGCTCGATCTGGCCCAGTCGATTTGGGAGCAAGCTGCCGAAGATGCTCCTGCGCGTTACGTCTGCAATACCGAGTCGCCCGGGCGTCGCGTTCGCATGGCCGCGTGTGTTGCGGCCAGCGTGGCGGTGGTCGCCGCGGCGTTCGCGTTGTGGCACCCGTGGCGCGGTGGTCCTCATGGCGTTGTCGAACAGACGGCCCAAAACGGCCACAAGACTACGACGCCTCCGCCCGAAGCGTTTGATGAAGAAATGGATATAGAAGCCCTGATTGCCCGCGAGGGTCGCTCGGCCCGGCTGGCCGCGTCGGCCGAGTTGCTGGCGACCCAACCGGGTCTGGAACGCTATCACCGGCAGGCCAGGCGTTACCTGGCCGAAACCTACCGCGGCACGGTGGCGGCCGACCGAATCGCGCCGCTTGCCGTTCCGCCCGTCAAGGAGCCCGAGTTATGAAACGAACGATATGCGTCTCTTCCCTCTTGATTCTCGCGATCACCGTCTCGGCCCGGGGAGCCGATCCCGCTCCCTCGCCACAGCCGGATAAGGCAGCCGAGCCCTCTGCGAAAGCGGAGCCCATGGTCACCGAACCGGTGATTCCAAGGCGCGAGCTGAAGTTCGAGCGGTCGGACGAAGAATTCTCCCGGCCGTTTACCGTGCTTAACATGCCCGATCCGAAGCTGCTCGAATGCCGTTACGTCGCCATCTTTCGTACCACCGCGTTTTCATGGAGGGCACTCCCTGTTGGACACAGGGACTTTGGGGACGGGCGGCTTTTCCATACGTATAGCGTCGCGTTTCTGCCCGATTCCAAGCGCCGGCAGGAGTTGCAGCTATTCCCAAGCCTGGCCCGCTATACACCGAAGGATCGACTTCCCCCGGATGACGTGCTCTCCGTACTCACGACGCAAGGCGCGTCCCTGCTATCTCTTCGCGAAGAGTCGACTCGCGATCTGGACGATCCTCGCCGCCCCGTGCATTACTGCGCGTGTGAGGTCCTCGCCCCGACGCCGGAACGTGCCGAGCAGTTGGTCGAAGGAATATTGGCTCTGTACGATTACGGCCTGTCGGTCCGGATGCAGCAGGAATACCTGAAACTGAGACAAGCCGCCGAAAAGACCCTGCCGGAACTTCGTGAAGCGATACCGAAAAAGCAGGACGAACTCGCCCTTGCCGAAAGACAATTGGAGGCACTGAAGGACTTCGAAGACATCGACAAGGAATCGATTGTGAATTTTCGGGCGCAACTCCGGCTGATCGCCGTCGAACGGGCGGGAATCGAGGCCCGTATCGACGCGTGCAACAAGATCGTGGCCAAGCTGGAAGTCGTTCGCCATGCCCAAAGAATCGAACAGGTCGAAACCGTCAAGATCACCACGGAAATCGAGCTGGTCGGGCTGGTGGCGAAGCAGAACGCCATCGAAAAAATCGTCGAAGCGGGAGAACGACGGATCGAACTGATCGACCAGGTTGCAGAACTGCGAGGGCAACTCGGCATTGCGAAGGATCACCTATCCAGAACGGAGGGCAGGATCGGAGACTACGAAAAGGCGCGCAAGCATTATGAGCCTTTTGAGATCCAAGACAACAAGGTCGTGATTCACCCCGTCAAGTGGACAGCGCCCGGCAGTTACGATGGAGCGCCTGAGGAGTAAACGGCCCTCGGGCGAAGGGTGGACGGGCGAAACGTCGCGAACGTCCGGGATAGCCAGATCTCGTTTAGCGGCCGACGGCACGTCGGCCGGGGAGAATACGCTCGTCGCCGTGCCGGCGACGGCTAAACGATGCGTCAATAGCTTTCTGAGGGTCAATGGCCCGTGGCGTTCGTGCGGCACTTCCCCACCAGCCAATCGGCGACCGCCGCAACGCCGTCGCCCTTAAGCGCGGCCACCTGGAACGCCGCCGCCTCGGGAGCCAGCCGCTTCATGTCGGCCGTGATTCGCTCCGCGTCGAAGTTGGTGTGCGGCATCAGGTCGGCCTTGGTGATCAACAGCGCGTGCGAACCCTGGAAGATGGCCGGATACTTGGCCGCCTTGTCGTCGCCCTCGCTGGTGCCCAGCACCACGATCCGCAGGTGTTCGCCCAGGTCGAACCCGGCCGTGCAGACCAGGTTGCCGACGTTCTCGATCATCAGCAGGTCGATCGCGTCGAAGTCGAAGCCTTCGGCGGCGGCGGCGATCATGGCCGCGTCGAGATGGCAGGCCCCCTGCGTGTTGATCTGCACCACGGGGACGCCCAGCTTCTCGATCCGCTCGGCGTCGATCGAGCCGGCGATGTCGCCCTCGATCACGGCGGGCCGCAGCCGACCTTTAAGCGCGGCAAAAAGGGCTTCCAACAGCGTGGTCTTGCCCGCCCCGGGCGACCCCACCACGTTGACGCAGAACACGCCCGCGTCGTTCAACCTGCCTCGATTCTCCTCGGCCAACTGGTCGTTGGCCTGCAGGATCTTCTTGGCCGCTACGATCTTCATCCGCGCTCAGTCCTCGATCTCGATGCTTTCCAGCAGCAGCTGGCGGCCCCCTTCGAACGAAACCCCCACACCGCCGCACCGCGGACAACGGACCGTAAGCTCGTCGCCTTCCACCCGGGCGTCGCAGGCCTGGCAGCAGCAGGTGGCCTTGGGCTCGGTGATGCGGACCTCGGCCCCTTCCAGCATCGTGTCGGGCGAGAGCAGATCGAAGGCGAAGCGGATCGAATCGCAGCTCACCCCCGCCAGCCGCCCGATCACCAGGTCCAGACGCACGATCCGGCCGCTGTGGCCGCTGCGGCGGACCTCCTTCTGGGCCTGCTCGATGAGGGTTTCGACGATCGATAGTTCGTGCATGATTCGATTATACGACGTAGCGTTGTTTCGTGCGAGGGGCACGGCCGGACGGATGGTCTTTCGGCCGGTTAAATGATACAACGCGTGTGGTCCGACTGGCTGGCTGTTTGGCCGCCCACCGCGGGTTGACGAAAACGGCCCGATTAGATGTTTTGTCCAAGAATGTGAACAGGTACGACGGCTCTCCGAAGCCGTCGACGACCACGAACAGGTACGACGGCTCTCCGAAGCCGTCGACGCGCGGGATGACCGCTGGGACTCGACGGGCTCGGAGGCCCGTCGTACGAGCCGACCCCTCTCTGGAATAGATTTCGAGACCGGTCCGAAGGAGTGGCGATTATGTGGTTACGATACCTGCCGATGATTCTGCTTCTCCCGATACTTGTCGCTTGTTCGACTGAGCCCCCGACGCTGGTGACCGTCGATGCCGACTCTGCGTTTGAACCCCCCGACGACGCGCCCTTCTGGCCGCGGTTCCATGGCCCGGCGAGCGACAACATCTCCACCGACACCGGGCTGCTGCCGGAATGGCCTGAGGGGGAACCTCCGTTGCTCTGGACGGCCGAGGGAATTGGCGAGGGATTCGCCTCGGTCACCACCGCCGGCGGCCTGATCCATACGGCCGGAAACCTGGGCGACCGCACCGTGCTGACCGCCCTCTACCTGGACGGGCGGATCCGCTGGCAGGCCGAAAACGGCGGCGGGTGGACCGGGTCGTACGAAGGCGCCCGGGGAACTCCGACCGTCGACGGCGACCGCGTCTACCACGAAAGCCCGCTGGGAGAGGTCATCTGCCTCGATGCGGTCAGCGGCAGCCGCATCTGGCAGCGGAACATTTTGGACGACTTCGACGCCGAAAACGTCCGCTGGGCCCTGGCCGAGTCGGTGCTGGTCGACGGCGATCGCGTGATCTGTTGCCCCGGCGGCCATACGGCCAGTGTCGTCGCCCTGGACAAGTCAACCGGCGAGACGGTCTGGACCAGCCCGGGCACCGGCGACGCGGCCGGCTACGCCTCGCCGCGGCTGGTCGAGCACCACGGGCTGCGGATGATCATCACCATGAGCGCCAAGGCACTGCTGGGAGTCGACGCCGAGGACGGCCGGCTGCTGTTTCGCTATCCGCACCTGACCGAATACGACGTGAACGCCACCACGCCGCTGTTTCACGACGGCCAAATCTTCATCAGCTCCGGCTACGGCACCGGCAGCGTGATGCTGGAGCTGGCCGTAGACGGCCGGCAGGCCCAGGTCGATCCCGTCTGGAACTCCCGCGACCTCGACAACCATCACGGCGGCGTGATCCTCTTCGACGGCCACGTCTACGGTGCCGCCCACAGCAGCCACCGCGGCGGGTGGATCTGTCTCGACTGGGCCACCGGGCAGATGCGTTATGCCGAGCGCGGCGTGGGCAAGGGATCGTTGACCTGTGCCGACGGGATGCTCTACACGCTGAGCGAAAAGGGCACGATGGGCCTGGCGGCGGCCACGCCCGACGGCCATCAGCTCCTCGGCCGCTTCCAACTCCCCTCCGGCGGCGAAGGCCTCGCCTGGGCCCATCCGGTCGTGATCGGCCATCGCCTCTACCTCCGCCACGGCGACCGGCTGTTCGCTTACGACCTGCAACCATGAACCCACGGCCGTCGGCCTATAAAGCCGCGACCGTCGGTCGCGCCGTGCCCCGGTGATCACGTCTCGATCACTTCCGGCGGTCAACACCCAGGGCAATTCGGCTGGGGGTATCGCTGGGTCGGGTATTCTGATATCCTCCCGTTGTTGCACAACACCGACGATTCTGCGAATCCGTCAACTCATTTGGCACCGCCCGCCCCGCAAAACCGTCGGTACCACCCGCAACGATTGACATGGGCAAGATTCCACGTGGACTTCGTACCAACGCAATGTCGCCAATGAACTCGTCCCACACGGCTGTTCCGAGGATCGGCGGTTGTCTGGCAGGAGCAGTATCGGTCGGCATTGTCGTGCTGAGCGTCTGTGCTCCTTACTTGCTTTCGTTTGAAGCCGGCCGGCATCCGGCATCGTTTGCGTCGCGGAGTCTATGGGTACATATCGCGTTGGTTTCCCTACGTTATGTCTCCGTTCTTGCCGTCATGATACTGTCGGGCGTTACCGCTCTTCTTATTTGGCGTAGAGTTCGCGCACCGACCAAAGCGGCCGGGTGGCACTGGCCACGCCAGTGGTTTTCTGTCCGGACCTTGCAGTACAGCATCGGCAATAGATGTCTCCGCGTGATTCGACGTCCAGCTGGCGTTGCCGACACCGCGGGAACAACTC
>Ga0180437_10008806_pt1 | contig 12689 bp, 9 predicted proteins | sample SS_ome_4_FD_132410 | JGI IMG/M metagenome (GOLD analysis project Ga0180437, IMG submission 132410) | Hypersaline lake sediment archaeal communities from the Salton Sea, California, USA - SS_3_D_1 metaG | ecosystem: Environmental > Aquatic > Non-marine Saline and Alkaline > Hypersaline > Sediment...
ACTGTCTGAGCGAAGCGAGTTTTTGCGCGATTGGTCCGTTTCGAGAAGCGCAGGGTAGTCCGAAGGACCGAGGGACAGGGCGCCCTTTCTTTTGGTTCGTTTTCTTTGGGCCGAGCAAAGAAAATGAACAAAGAATACTCGCCGGATCGGTAGAACCTCTCCGGGTCCTCCTCCAGAGGTGGAGGGCTTAGATGGACGCTAATCTAACAACAGCAACATGTTGTGAACCAGGGTCTTTGCCCCATTTTCATCATAAGGTGGCGGAAGTCTCCAGGTGCCGTGGGATGAGCCCAGGTAGACATAGCCGTCATGGGGACTCACCGATACGGCCCAGGTGGTAAATTCAGGCCCCAGGCCGGCGGTAATATTCTCCCACGAGGCCCCATAATCTTTCGATCTGAAGATTCCATTGGCATGTCCACAAAAGGCGAACCATCGGCCTCCATAGACCACCTTCGGGTGTCTTGGATCGATGGCCACGTTTCGAACAGAGAGGGTGCCGAAGCGATCCTTTTCCAGTCCGTTTGTCTCTGTCTTGTTCACCCACTGCTGACCGTCCCAGATGAAGATGCCCAGATAGTGTGTCGCCACATAGACCCTGTCCGGGTCAAGGGGATCTATGGCGATCTCATTCACACTTTCCATGTCCACGTCAACAGGCAAATAGGGCTCTGTCCAGGCGCCCCCTCCATCCACGGATTTCAAGATGTCTGTTTTGCCTCGGCCATGGGGTTCTTTGGCATAGACAATGTCACCGTTGCCGGGATAGACGGCCGCCACCTTTTTCGACATGGCGGTCCATGTAAGGCCCTTGTCCGGGCTCTTCCGCCTTCCCGCATACACGATGTCCGGGTCCTGCTGATGAAAGGCGATGAAGTCGTAGGCATCGTCCGTTCCCGTGATGTGCATCCAGTTCTGACCTTCATCATGGGTCACGGCGATGATCTGAGTCTCCCAGCCACCCACGGCCGTGACAATGACCTTGGAGCCCGGTGTGGGATCCAGGGCCCCTACCGGGGTGGTCCGTTGGCCCTGATAAGCCGGCACCGCAAGATTCTTAAACGTCGCCCCTCCGTCTTTCGTAAGGACCACTCCAAAGTCGATCAAGAACAGGGCAAAACGGTTGCCGTTGTGAGGGTCCCAGCCGAAGGAAGCCTGTCCCGTGCCGGCCCGGCCGCCTGAATATCCATCTCCTGAATAGGACCAGGTGCTTCCGCCATCTGTGGTGATCTCAATGTGATTGCCTGCCCCCGACGTAAGGGCGACATTCTCATCCACGGGGCTCGGCGCAATGGGTGTAGCCCAGTATTCTCCCCCGTTATCACGGTTGACGTCAAAAATGAGACTGCCCGCATCCATGACAGCCGGCGCCTGCCACGAGCTTCCGCCGTCATGGGAATAGTAGGGATGATTGCCTCCAAGGAGATAGAAGCTGGCATAGAGATAGTCCGGATTCACAGGGCTCATTGCAAAATAGGTGACAGCGTGGCCGTCACCCTGTGTCAGGGGACTCAAGCCGGTGTTGCAGGGACTAAAATGGACGCCCCCGTCCGTTGACTTATAGACGCCGTCTTTTCCCACCGTCGCATATTGAATGGTCGCATTGTCGGGTCGAATCGTGATGGTTCGCGGAAAGCCCGGCAACCCCGCTCCAATCTGTTCCAGTGTGGGTGTGGCACCGTCGGTGAATCGGAACAGACCCGTCTTGGTGGCCAGAAACAGAACAGACCCGTCGCCGGGAAGGGGTTTGATGTCTAAGATCGTGGTATCTGCCAGCACATCCAGCCATTGCCAGGTGTCGCCGCCGTCTGTCGATTTGACCAGCCCTTCACCGTGGGTCCCTGCATAGACCGTGTGTTGATCGATGACGAAATTTGCGCCCCCTTTGTCATCACCGAGCCTGCAAAAAGCGGTTTGTCTCACCAGCTCCCAGCTATCCCCTCCGTCTTTGCTGCGATATATGCCATCTGCAACGGGGTCTGAAGGGCCTGAGACATGGACGGAGCCGGCCACAAAGACCAGTTCCTCGTCATGGGGAGCCACCACCAGGGAAAGGCCGCCGTTTGCCAGGAACCCTTTATGTTTCATGGCCCAGGTGTGTCCGCCATCTTCGCTTTTCCACACCTGGGAGGTGTCAGAGACCAGATACACCACGTTGGCCTTGGAAGGCGCGAAACGGATCCCCCAGACCATCTGCATGCCTTCACCGCCTGATAGCCCCAGGCTCTGTTGTACTGCTGTTCGAAGCGGCACAGCCTCCCACGCAACGGCCTCGTCCTGTGGGTCCTGATAAGGAGGAAAGCAAAGGGGGCTGGCGGTGCCGGATGCAGACAGGCAACATATGAGGACACAACAAAAGACAGTGGTGAGGATGGATGTTTTGGCCTTGTGCCTCATCCAATCAGACCCTTAAACTTTCTATGGAAGTCTAAAAAGACTTTATATGATGAAGGGCTTTAACCTGTACTCTATTTCAACGGCCGACCCCGAAAATCCCGACCCAGAAGGTGGAGGATCTCCCCCTGAGGCCCCATCCCGCGGCGTGCCAGCAGGGTTGCGGCCACGGAGCGTCGTTTCAAAATACACCTCAGGGGTCACAATCCCGTACTATCGGGCCGGCCCATAAAAGGTAACCCATGGGGATAGGCTGCAATCTTCGTGCCTGAAACACATGGGGCACAGGCAGGCCCCCATCTCTTTCAACAATCCGGGTTTCGTGGATAGTGCGAATCAGAACGCCCTGTTACGGTATGAAGAATGATGACACAAAGGAAGGTGCCCTCCCTTCGAAAGGCAAGGGCGGGCATGGCGCCCTAAGAGGTGGTTTCGCCGGGCCATCAACCCTTCACAACAGTCCCTTTTAAGGCCCGGGAGTGCTTTACGGCAGTGGCCGCTGCGCTCTCCCATAGACCTCGAAAAAGACCTTTTTCTGCTCCAGGGCCTCCTTTTTGTGGGGTGCCTTTTCCTCGTCACGATAGCCAATGGCCACCATGGACTCCACCCTTACGGTCTCAGGGATGGAGAGAAGCTCCCTCACGTAGGCCTCGGAAGACCGGCTCTGGTCGTACATCCTCTCCCTGATCTGAATCCAGCAACTCCCCAGCCCCAGGGACTGGGCAGCCAAGTGGATGAATATGGAGGCGATGGAACAATCCTCAATCCACACATCAGATACCGATGGCACCCCACAAACCACGATGCCCAGAGGCGCATCTTTTAAGAACCCGGCGCCGTGGGGCTTGGCCCTTGAAAGCTTATCCAGCACCTCTGGCGCGGTGACGACGATAAACTGCCAGGGATTAAATCCCCTGGAGGACGGCGAACGCAGGGCGGCCTCAACCAGAAGGTCGATCGTGTCCGCCTCTACGGGCCTGGTGAGATATTTTCTAACACTTCTCCGTTCACGAACCAAAGACAGGAACATAGCCCCTCCCTTTCTCTTTGGAGCCTTCTATTGGGCCGCGGGCACGGGGCGTCCATTGAACCCTCCCCGCGGCAAGCCACGGGCAATGTTCTCCCTCACGGGAGAGCTCCGCAGCACCGCAAGGATGTTGTCATTTTAACTATACACTCGCTAACCCCGCCGCAAGCAGCGGGCAATGCGCTCGCTTATTCGGTTCAAGCCGCACCTTGCCATGATGATGGGTCCAGGTAATGCCAATATGGGACAAAGGTTTCAACCCTTCACCGGCCCTCGCTCAACGTCGCCCTTCCCTTTTGAAGAATCTCCTTTAATAGTGTAAGCTGTATATTTATCCCATTTCTCTGCTTTTCCAGAAATCCATGGTATGGGTCCCCTAAAAAGCACGGATAAGCATTTGAGCATACAAGGGGCCTGCTGTCGAAGGAAAGGGAGCATCCCTTTTCACCCAGAAGAGGGCATTCGTATTTCCCGTTATCAAAAGCGAGCTGATCTTCCAAGGCTCGCTGTTCCTCTGAAGAAATGCTGCAAGCAGTCATAACCAGATCCACATGATTAAGGTTTTTCGGGAAATGCCATTTGCAGCAATGCCATTTGCAGACCGCCATGGAGTCTGTGCACTTCTTCACATAACCGAGTTCCACGGCTTTCTCATGAAGCTGATGCCGGATGCTGTTTATGTTATATACCGTCTTAAGAACGTCGGCCCTGTCATTTGCATGAAGCTGATGATAGGTTTTTGTCGCGGCCTTCAACACTTTTCGCAGATATTTCTGGTAATCCCTTTTTGCCTTAAGGCGCTTTTCAGATGGAGTGATGTCCCCATACATTTGTCCGCAATTCCTCGTTCCGCTTTCTTGCCGGCGCTTTTCGGCTGTGAACGCATGGACCAGAAACTGCAAAATCAAACACCTTGCCTAAACGTTACAGACCCTTCAACCTTTGACCAGGGGTCCGTGGTGATCGCAGCCCCCATAAGGCGTCTTAAAGCATCACATCGTGGACAAGCCGCTTCGTTTCCCCCTTCTGCTCCTATGTTGCTGCCGGTTCGGGCTCAATGTCGGTAAAAATCCGACTCGGATGAAGGCCCAACCAAGTTCCAACCACTCTTTGTTCCGAATAGGGCACTGTTTTGGTGCCCGCCACCCATTTCTCGACATCTTTATAGGTGGCGTCAACAAAGGGTATGAGATCCTTGATATCCTTACCCCCTTTTTCCAGCACTTCTTTCAGCTGCACTGCCCAACGTTCTCTATCCCCCTCACCGGTGTCTATCTTCAGGACCGTTCTTCCCATCAGACGGATCCGCTCGATGGCTTGTTCCGACAGGAGCCCCGAAATAATGGCAAGAAAAGAGATGAAATAGGGATTTAGCTGGCCCCCCGTTGCACCCGGCACCCCCCCCTCAGAAATCGTTATCTGGCCCGCAATGGCCAGGATGTATACGGCCAGAGCTGTAACCATACCCAGGAGCGGACGAAACAAGTACCAGCTGAACTTTCTTTTGTTTTGGCCCACAAGATAGTCCCTCGTAATGTACAACAGGCTACCCAGGGCGCCCATGCACAATGTAAGGAGGAAAATGAGTTGCTGGTCCGATGCCTTTACAAAATCAAAAAAGCCAAACATTTTAGAATTGTTCACCTTTCTGACAACATCGGCCCATACCAAATTCTCCCCCCTAACACTGCCAGGAATCCGTTGCCCTATTTCTTCTATTCTCCCTTCCAGATCTTCTCTTTCCTGCTCCAGTTTGTTGATGAAATCTTTGGTCTGATTCAATCGTTCAATCAGTTCGCTCGATTCCATTCTTGAATTTTCCAGCTTTGCCATCATGGGCAGGCACGTCTTCGTCTCATCAGATTCGTCGATGCACAACCGCATTTTTTCCAGAACCTCTGGCGAAAGAGGCGATTTTGCTTCCTTTCGCGTTTGCTCGTCAAGCTTGGGATGTAGTTTAAAAATAAGTCCGCTTTCGATTGCTTTTTGAGTCGCAAGAAGGGGCATTCTTTTTAGCATAAACCCTCTCGCATCTTTTCGCATTTCCAGTACCTGATTTACTACTATCTGTTTTGCTCTATTTATCTCGTTTAACTCCTCCAGATCGTGTTCCAGGCGTTCGGCGCAACAGAGAATACTTGAAACAGGGCTCTTTACCTCTTTAACTGCCTGCTTCAGCTTTTCTTGTATACGGTAGGCAGTCATTGTCCCAACCACAACCCAAATAAAGAATAGATTCATTACAATCAGCACCGTTCCTGCCAAAAATCTCCTAAATGTTAGTTTCTTTGCTTTCTTCTCCGGCCCACTTGTCTCTTTTTCCTCTTTGATGGACTCATTCATGGCTCACCCCTCCTTAGAAAAAGGTTACAGGGAAATCCTCCCGATGCCGAACACCCTTCGTCAACAGTACCTTTCAGGAGCCTCCTGTCACAATAGGGGCACTGGTCCATCATTCTTCAAAAGGAATTCTAAGCACATCTTTCTTTTTGCAGCTCCTGGCGGCAAGCTCCGGGAAAGGTTCTAACTCACGGCAATGCTTCGCAGTCCGGCAAGGCAGTCTCATACTTTTTCTTGCTCCCTTGTCCATTGCCGACCTACCGGGACGGCCCATAGGCGCGCATTGCCGGTTCAGCAAACCAAGGGATTGAAGAAACTCGTAAACAATTGGGGAGGTGTCGTGGTGGCGGCGAAGGGTTTGTTCCCCAAGGAGAGGGAGGTCCGGAAACAACGCAATGTGTGTCTAAATATCGCGAGCATCATCAGATGTCAAGCAAGTCTTCCATCATAACCGTAGGTTAGAATTCCACGCAGGAAAGCTGCTTGGTAGGCTCTGGGCATCTTGAGGGCCTCGAAAAATGCGGCGGACCGTCTCACCTGCTTCGATTTGGAGGGTGACAGGGCCCCTGCTCAGATCGTGCACTTCTTCAAACCTTTCAACCTATCGCCGGCCTCCCCTAGAAGCCCCCCCGGTCAGCCAGGGTTCCTAGGGCAGGGGAAACGCCTGGTATGGAAAATGAATGGGCACTGTGGGTTTTGCATTAGACCCTTGTGCTCCGACGGATGCTCGACTATGCTGTGCCTCGAAGTGGGGGGCGTTTTTTTGTGACCTTTGAATAGGAGGAAACATTATGAAGCACGTTGTGTTGGCACTCGGGGTGATGGTTTTCTTGGTCTTTGTCGGTTGCGGACAGGAAGACAAGGCAGAGACGCCGGCCATGACGCAATCTGAAAAGGAGATGGACGTCACTGGCACGTTGAAAGAAGAGGGCTCCGCCGCCATGGAGGCCGCAAGGGAAACCGCAGGTGAGACCATGGAAGCCGTCAAGGAAACCGCCGGTGAGACCATGGAGGCGGTCAAGGAAAGGGCCGGGGATATGACCGAGGCCGTGGAGGAAAAGACCCACGAGGTCGCTGGCGCCATGACCGAAAAGACAGAGGCCGCCGGTGAAGCGGTCGGGGAGAAGGCTGAACAAGCCGGTGCTGCCCTTCATAAAAAGGCAGAAAGCGCCACGGAAGCGGCTGGGGAACACCTGAAGATGCACCAGGACGAATAAGGTTGCCGGCTTCGCAAGAAGTCCATCTACGGCGTCGCACTGCATCTTTGGCCATTGCGACGTATATCTAAGGGCGCCGCCTTTCTCAGGACTTGCGCGCCTTGCACCTGGAGCTTTTTGCTTTGCCGCCTCTTTTTGTACCTTCTACAAGGCCTTTGACGATTCACCCCAAAAACCGTTAGATGGCCTCAAGTTCCGGCTCTGGGGGGCACGCCCCGGCGTTCCCTTCAGGGCCTTCTTCTCTCATGGACGGATCCCTGCCTGTATCCCCAGAGCCCCGTTGTCTCCCTGTCGCCCTGCCCTGGGAGGCAAGGGCACAATCGGATCTCAACCAGGCGAAGTAAACCTATAAACCCTAATTGAGTCAAAACCATGGCCGAAAAAGCTTCAGGACCTTTTCTGACCGATTTTTGACACCCTTTGTAGAGGCCCTTAGCGAAGTGGAGCGTTAGGATTGCAACTGTTTGAACCGCCGAAGGCGGTGCGTCTTGCGATTCTAGCGAAGCGAACTTAGAGCCCATAAAAAGTGTGAAACCAAGGGAAGAAGAATGTTCTGAGGCCCTTCGGCAAAGGTCTTTGTATTTCTATTATTGTAGAACTGTTACAATTCTATATATCATTTGAAAAGCCGTGCTCATTGCCGGTTTACAAATCATAGCGCCCGCCTTTTGGCTCAATGAGGGTATCATTGAACCGAATAAGCGAGCGCATTGCCCGCTGCTTGCGGCGGGGTTAGCGAGTCTATAGTTAAAATGACAACATCCTTCCGGTGCTGCGGAGCTCTCCCGTGAGGGAGAACATTCCCCGTGGCTTGCCGCGGGGAGGGTTCAATGGACGCCCCCCAAGGCAGCCCTACGAATCGCAGCGATTCTATCAATGATTCATATTCCAATAACTGTAGACGTGACTCCATGTCTTATGAAATCGCCACACCCCGGGGCTTGCCCCCGGCCCCGACAAGCTAATGACTCGGCTATAGATTGCGCAACGGCTTAAAGAGGTATTCCAGACCGTTTACTTTAATCTCATAAACCATGCGCAGCATATCACCCAGTTCTCCGGCCGGAAATCCTTTTTGGGCAAGCCAAACCACATAAGGCTCAGGCAGGTCGATCAAAAGCCGCTCCCTATGCTTGCCAAAGGGCATCCGCATCCTGGCCAATTTAAGCAAGACCGCCCCATCCGGTATGCACCCATCTTCTTCGTTCATTTGCGCCTGTAAATCCCTTTATTATCTTCATCCACGGGTCCCGTAAATAGGCTAAAACGGTTTGGTTGACCGCGCTGTTTTCATAGCAAGCCATAAAGATGTTTCAACATCTGGTAAGCAAGGGGAATGAATATGGCCGGAAGCATGTTGCTGATTCTGATTTTTTTGATTTCCAGCAGACCTATGCCGATGGCCATAATGAGAAGTCCTCCCACAGCAGACATTTGAGATACCACATCGGGCAGCAAAAACTGTTTCAGAAAAGACGCCGTCAAGGTAATGAAGCCCTGGTAGAGAAAAACCGAAAGGGCAGAAAACAGAACGCCGATTCCAAGGGTGGAGGCAAACAATATCGAGCCCAGCCCGTCAAGAATCGACTTTGCATACAATGTCTGGTGGTTTCCAGTAAGCCCGCTTTCCATGGCGCCAACAATGGCCATGGCTCCGACGCAATACAGCAGGCTGGTGCTTACAAATCCCTTTGCCATGCCTTTGCTGTCCTTCGAAAACCGGCTCCCAATCCAATGGCCCAGTTGCTCCAGCCTGTCTTCTATCCTCAAAAGCTCGCCCAAAACACTTCCGATGACAAGGCTGAGAATCACCACCAGAATGGCATGGGTTTCTAACGCTGTCTTAAGACCGATCAGCACCACGGCAAGGCCTATGGCGTGCATGATGGTCTGGCTGTACCTCTCCGGAATGCCCCCTCTGAGAAGCAAACCAACCAGGCTGCCCACGATGATGCTAAGTGTATTGACGATGGTTCCCAGCAATGTCATTTCCTGTCATTTAGCAAAGAGGATTAAAGGACCGGCCCTAACCTTTTTCCAAGGGCGTCCCGCTTTTTTCCCTTTTTTCTGGCAGTATTCACCACGCCAAAGCTTTTGCAGGAAATCTTCATATGGATGTCCCCCACGATTAGGAAGCCATGAGGATCTCCTTCAGCCGTTGGGCATTCTTCACGGCATGGCCTTCAAAGTCGTTATCAAAATACACAAACGTATCCTTTCCCCAGGCCTTGATCTTTTCAGCCCACGCCTGGAGTTCTTTCTCAGAATAATGAGATGCATAGAGCTCTGTGGAGCCGTGGAGGCGGATGTAAATGAAATCGGCCGTCACCGCCTCGTGAAAAGGATAGCGACCGGCCGTGTCCGCAATGCAAAATGCTATGTTGGACTGTTTCAACATGTCGAAGAAAGGGTCACTGATCCACGAAACGTGGCGGACCTCCACCGCATGCCGCAGACGGGGGTTCAGAAACCCACAGAATTCGGTGAATCTCTTTTTGTCAAAGGCAAGGCTTGGGGGAAGTTGAAAGAGCAGTACGCCAAATTTCTCTCCAAGACCGGCGGCTGTGGTATAGAGCCGCGCCAAGGGTTCTTGTGGTGCTTTCAAACGCCTTGTGTGCGTGATGTATTTGCTTGCCTTGACCGACCAAAGGAACCCATCAGGCGTTCTGTTTTTCCAGTTTTCAAAGGTCTTAGGCTTGGGAAGGCGGTAAAAGGTGGCGTTAAGTCCCACCGTGTCGAAGTGTTGGGCGTAGTATTCCAGCCATTTTGATTTGGGCCAGTCTGGAGGGTAGAATTGCTCCTGCCAATGGGGATAGGTCCATCCTGATGTGCCGATTCTTATGGTGACTTCCTTTACCATGTGCAATTCTTGCCCCCAAAGCCCATCAGTCAAGCATGTGGACCCCGTGCCCTCACGTCCCATTTCCCCTACATGGCGACGATCTTTCCAGGCAGGCAGAAGTCCCTGCCTTACAGGTGATGAAGCGTTTTAGCGTCCTCTTTTTCAACCCTGAGCCTCTCGTCAAAGAGCCCCGGTTCGGCCCACACTGCAAGGACCTCCCCCACCATGATGCTGTGATCTCCGGCAGCCGGGTGAGACGCCAACCGGAACTCCAAGGCGCCGAGACATTCGCCGATGAGCGGTGCTTCAATGTGCTCACCGGCCACAGGGGTAAGGCCCCATAGGGAGAATTTGTCATCCTTTCTTCCCGACGTTGTGCCGCAACACCACATCTCTTTAAGCATTTTGCTAGGCGGCACATTGAGGGCGAATGCACCCCCCCTGCAAATCAGCTCATGGGAGAATCGCCTCATCCCAATGGAGACAGCAACCATGGCAGGATCGTGACTTACCGGCATGCACCAGGCAGCGGTCATGACGCTTGCCTTTTCTTGATATTTTGAGGTCACAAGCACAGTTGGCCCATGATGAATCAGTCGATGAGCCCCTTCAACGGGAAGCGCTTCAAATGTCATAAGAACACCCCTTAACGGGCTGTTGCCCAAACCAACGTCCCTTTGAGCGCTTATTGAAGCGTTTTTTGTCAACAACCCTTGGCGAAGCGGAAGATCCGTGATGTCAACTGCTTGATCCCGAAAGGCGCGTATAGCGCAAAGGTTGCGCCTGACGGCTTGAACAGCGCCACTATGTGCGACATCACCTGCAGTGAGCCCTAGATTTGTCAAAAAACGTTTCAGCGCCAGCGAAAAGGGATTTGAGCAACAGCCCCTTAAGATGGGACCATGGGTACTTTCCGATTTACCTCGGCCGCCTAGTCGGCTCTGGCTCGTCCAGCAGGTAATAGACTGGAGGCAAGCCACTTGGCAGCGTCGTAAAGCCCAAGACTTCCCCGTAAGCAGTGCCTGCGTCATTTTTGACATAGGCCCTCACATTATAGGTGGTAAGGGGCATGAGACCACTCATCTTGCTGGTAAAAGCAAAAGGAAGTGGCACGGCCCCCACCGGCCCTTCATCGGTGCTGTTGTCGGCCAATGTGGGGTCGCTCCCTCCGGCAACATTCCACACCACGCCGTGGGCCGTGGGATTGGTTGTGCCAAGGTCTGTGATGTTGCCCTTTCCTGTGGCTGAACTGCTCCTAGTGTTGCTTACCGGCAGGGTGGTGACGGTGGGCAAATCTTCGACAGAGGCAATGGTAAATGAAAAGGTTTGCCCTGTTAGGGCCGAGGCCCCGTCTTCACCGCCATCGGCAAGGGAAAAGACAAAGCTGTCTGAGGTGGTGTCGCTGCCGTTGTGGGCGTATTTGAGCTTGCTGTCGTCGATATCGGCCTGGGTGAAGGTACCGCCGTTTCCGATAGCGGACTCCGCGCCGTTGACCGAGCCGTTGCCGTCGCTATCCAACCACAGCGTGCCGTTGGCCACCGTGGTCGTCACCGTGTAGGTGAGCCCGCTGCCGCTGTCATCGGGGTCGCCCTCGTTAAGCTCCGAATTGGTAATCGTATCAGTGGCCCCTTCGTTCAGGGACGAGCCTGTGTTTGTGGCGATTGCAGGCCCATCGTTTACGGCCGTTATAGTAAAATTAAAGGTTTGGCCGGTGACCGGGCTTGAGCCGTTTTCACCTCCGTCGGCCAGCGAAAAGACAAAACTGTCCGAGGTAGTCTCACCGCCGTTGTGGGCGTATTTGAGCTTGTTGTCGTCGATGTCGGCCTGGCTGAAGGTGACGCCGTTACCAATGGCCGATTCCGCACCGTTGACAGAGCCATTGCCATCGGAATCCACCCACAGCGTGCCGTTTGCCACCGTGGTGGTGACCGTATAGGTGAGCCCGGACCCGCTGTCATCAGGGTCCCCTTCATTCAGCTCCGAATTGGTAATCGTATCAGTGGCCCCTTCGTTCAGGGACGAGCCTGTGTTTGTGGCGATTGCAGGCGCGTCGTTCACGGCCGTTATAGTAAAATTAAAGGTTTGGCCCGTAACCGGGCTTGAGCCGTCTTCACCGCCGTCGGCCAGCGAAAAGATAAAACTGTCAGATGTGGTTTCACCTCCGTCATGCAGATATTTCAGTTTGCTGTCGTCAATGTTCGCCTGGGTAAAGGTTCCGCCATTTCCAATGGCCCATTCTGCGCCATTGACGGAACCACTCCCATCGGAATCCACCCACAGCGTCCCGTTTGCCACCGTGGTGGTGACCGTATAGGTAAGACCCGAGCCGCCGTCATCGGGGTCTCCTTCATTCAGCTCTGTATTGGCAATGGTATCGGTGGCCCCTTCGTTGAGCGACGAGCCTGTATTGGTGGCCACGGTGGGGGGATCGTTTACCACAGAGACGGATACTGTTGCGGTGTCGGCCGTTGCATCGGCGTCATCTGATAGCGTGAAAGTCACCGTGCGGCTTGATGTACCCGGATCATCGGATGTTGAGCGGTAGTAGACGGCCCCTAACAGATCCTGGATACGGGCGTCCGTGGCATTGCTGTTAAAATTGATGATCAATGTGGAACTGCCTGTGACCGTGGCGTTGTTGACCGTGGCGGTGGCAAATTGGGTACCGCTGCTGCTGATTTGGCCATTACCCGTATTGACGGCAATGGTGCCCACAGCCTGGACTGAGATTTCATCACCGGAATGCGAATTAGCGGTAATCTTTACGGTAAGCGATCCTCCGTCCCAGTTGTCTTCCGCATCACTGCCCGTCGCGCTGCTGTCAATCCGAACGGGGTTCCCGCTGTCCTGGCCTTCGGTGTAGCTTAGA
>Ga0180437_10008808_pt1 | contig 12687 bp, 9 predicted proteins | sample SS_ome_4_FD_132410 | JGI IMG/M metagenome (GOLD analysis project Ga0180437, IMG submission 132410) | Hypersaline lake sediment archaeal communities from the Salton Sea, California, USA - SS_3_D_1 metaG | ecosystem: Environmental > Aquatic > Non-marine Saline and Alkaline > Hypersaline > Sediment...
CATGACCCCCGCCGAGGTGATCCGCGACGTCAAAACCGCCCGGCTTCGTGGCCGAGGGGGGGCGGGGTTCCCCACGGGCATGAAGTGGGAGTTCACCCGCGCGGCAGGCGGCAAGAAGCGTTACGTGCTCTGCAATGCCGACGAGGGCGAACCGGGCACGTTCAAAGACCGCGTTCTCCTGACCGAGCGCGCCGACATGTTGTTCGAGGGCATGACTATCGCGGGGTACGCCATCGGCGCCGAAGAGGGCATCGTGTACCTTCGCGCCGAATACATGTACCTCCTGAAATTCCTCGATGACATCCTCGCGAAGCGCCGCGAGAAGAATCTGTTGGGCGAGAACGTTTGCGGCAAACAGGGATTCAATTTCGACATCCGGATTCAAATCGGCGCAGGCGCCTATGTCTGCGGCGAGGAGACCGCGCTGATCAGCTCTTGTGAGGGACTCCGCGGCGACCCGAAGAACCGGCCGCCGTTTCCCGCGCAGAAGGGCTTCCAGGAATCGCCCACCGTGGTCAACAATGTCGAGACCTTCTGCTGCGTGCCGCGCATTCTGGAGAAGGGTCCCGGCTGGTTCGCCCAGATGGGGTCTCAGGGCAGCCCCGGCACCAAGTTGCTCAGTATCTCCGGCGACTGCCACAAGCCGGGCGTCTTCGAGGTGCCTTTCGGAATTTCGGTCAAAGAGATGCTGAAGCTCTGCGGCGCCGAGGAACCCGCGGCTGTTCAAATCGGCGGCGCCAGCGGACAGATGATCGGACCCGACGAGTTCGAACGGACGATCTGCTACGACGACCTTCCCACCGGCGGTAGCGTGATGGTGTTCGGGCCGCAACGGAACATCCTCAAAGTGGTGGACCGCTTCATGGACTTTTTCATCGAAGAGAGCTGCGGTTACTGCACGCCCTGTCGTGTCGGGAACGTGCTGTTGAAAGAACGGCTCGACCGGATCATTGAGGGCAAGGGCGAGCCGTCCGACCTCGAGTATTTGAAGGACCTCGGCGAGACCGTCAAGATATCCAGCCGCTGCGGACTGGGCCAGACCTCGCCGAACCCGATTCTGACGACCCTGGAGAAGTTCCGCTCGAAATACGAGGAACTCGTCCAGGAAGCGCCGGACGGCACACAGCGAAACTTCGATCTCGCTGATGCCGTCTCCGACGCCCAGACCATCGCCGGCCGGCAATCGGTTCACCTGTAATCCCAAGGTCCGAACGAGGACGACAATCTCATGAGCGATACGATCACTTTCACGATTGACGACAAGGAAGTTACGGCAAAGCCGGGCCAGACCATCCTTCAAGCGGCCGACGAGGCGGGCATCTATATCCCGCGCCTTTGCAACAAGGAAGGTCTGGCGGCCTATGGCGCCTGCCGCGTATGCACCGTCATGGTCAACGGCCGCCCCCAGGCCGCGTGTACCCAGCCCGCGGCCGAGGGCATGATCGTCGAGAACGACACGGAGCAGCTTACGGCCATTCGCCGGAACATCATCGAGATGCTCTTCGTGGAAGGGAACCACTTCTGCATGTTCTGCGAGAAGAGCGGGAACTGCGAGCTGCAGGCGCTCGCGTATCGCTTCGGCATCACCGCGCCGAAGTACCCCTACCTGTGGCCGAAGCGCGAACTCGACATGAGCCATCCGGACATCTTCATTGACCGGAACCGCTGCATCCTGTGCGGCCGTTGCGTCCGCACGTCGCGCGACCTGGACGGCAAGGGCGTTTTCGAGTTCGTCGGCCGGGGTCCGGACAAGCGGATCGCCGTCAACGCGCAGGCCAACCTCGGCGACACCGAGGCGGACGTGAAGGACAAGGCCGTCGAGGCGTGTCCCGTGGGCGCATTGCTGGTCAAGCGCGTCGGCTACGCCGTGCCGGTCGGCCAACGGAAATTCGACCACAAACCCATCGGCTCGGACATCGAAGAGGCCGCCGCGCCTCAGAAATAAGGATAAGAGACCATGGCCAAACCGAAAGTCGCAACCACGTCCCTCGCCGGCTGTTTCGGCTGTCATATGTCGATCCTCGACATTGACGACCGCATCCTCAAGCTGGTCGAACTCGTGGACTTCGACAAGTCGCCCGTGGACGATATCAAGGAATTCACCGGCCCCTGCGAAGTTGGCCTGGTCGAGGGCGGCTGCGCCAACGACGAAAACGTCCGCGTGCTCCGGGACTTCCGGAAGCACTGCAAGGTGCTCATTTCTCTCGGCGATTGCGCCACGATGGGCGGCATTCCGGCCATGCGGAACATGATCCCGCTGAAGGAGTGTCTGGACGAGGCGTATCTGAACGGGCCGACGGTCTACAACCCCGGCAAGCAGATTCCGAACGATCCCGAGATTCCGCTGATGTTGAATCGTGTCTATCCTTGCCACGAGGTGGTGAAGATTGATTATCACTTGCCCGGGTGTCCGCCGTCCGCGGACACGATATGGGAAACGCTTGTGGCCTTGTTGACCGACAAGCCCGTGGCACTCCCTTACGAATTGATCAAGTACGATTGACCGTCCTGGAGATCCCGCGATGACCCAGACGAAAATGAAACGTGTCGTAATCGAGCCGGTGACCCGCGTCGAGGGGCACGGCAAAGTCAGCATTCTGCTCGACGAACAGAACAAGGTGACGCAGGCCCGGCTGCATATCGTGGAGTTCCGCGGCTTCGAGCGGTTCGTCCAGGGCCGGCCCTACTGGGAAGTTCCCGTCCTCGTCCAGCGCCTGTGCGGCATCTGCCCGGTCAGCCATCATATCGCCGCCGCCAAGGCTACGGACCGGCTCGTTGGCGCCGATCAGCTGACCCCCACGGCCGAAAAGATGCGGCGCCTGATGCACCACGGCCAGTTCTTCCAGTCCCACGCGCTGCACTTCTTCCACCTCGTCTCGCCGGACCTGCTGTTCGGGTTCGACGCGGACCCGGCCATTCGGAACGTCATCGGCGTCGCCGCCAAGTATCCCGATCTCGCCGTCCAGGGCGTCATGATGCGCAAGTTCGGCCAGGAGGTGATCAAGGCCACCGCCGGCAAGAAGATTCACGGCACCGGCGCCATCCCCGGCGGCATCAACAAGAACCTGTCCATCGAGGAGCGCGACGCGCTGCTCAAGGACATGGACCAGATGATGGAATGGTCGCGCGGCGCGCTCAAGGTCGCCAAGGACTACACGGTCGAACACCTGGAGGAACTCGCTCCGTTCGGGTCTTTCGACTCGAATCACCTCAGCATCGTCCGTCCCGACGGCGCCCTGGAAATCTACGACGGCAACCTCCGTGCGATAGACGCAACGGGCGAGAAGATCTTCGACCAAGTGGACAACCAGCAGTACCTCGACTACATCGCCGAGGAAGTGCGGCCGTGGTCCTACATGAAGTTCCCCTTCATCAAGTCCCTCGGCCCGGAGACGGGCTGGTACCGCGTCGGGCCGCTGGCGCGCATCAATACGTGCGATTACATTGACACGCCCGAGGCCGAGGCCGCGCGCAAGGAGTTCATGGCCGTCACCGAGGGTAAGCCGAACAACATCACCATGGCGTATCACTGGGCGCGCATGATCGAGACGCTGCACTCCTGCGAGACGATCCGCGATCTGCTCAACGATCCGGACCTGCAGGGGACCGACCTCGTCGTCAAGGGCGAGCGGCGCGACGAGGCCGTCGGCATCATCGAGGCCCCGCGCGGCACCCTGTTCCACCACTACAAGATCAACAAGAACGATCAGATCGTCATGGCGAACCTGATCGTCTCGACCACGAACAACAACGAGCCCATGAATCGGGCGGTCCAGAAGGTGGCCGCGTCGCACCTTTCCGGCAAGGCGGAGATTACCGAAGGCCTGTTGAATCATATCGAGGTTGCGATTCGCGCTTACGACCCGTGTCTCTCGTGCGCGACGCATGCCATGGGCCGGATGCCCCTGGCGGTCGAACTGATCGGCGCCGACGGCGCTGTCCTCGATAGCAGGTCCAAGTGAGCGAGCGCCGATGATGAAGGCGCTCCTTATCGGATACGGCAATCCCGGACGACTCGACGACGGACTGGGCCCCGCTCTGGCCGAGGCGGTCGAGAAGCTGAAACTGCCCGGCCTCGCGGTGGAAGCCAACTATCAGTTGGTCGTCGAGGACGCCGCCGATTTCGGCGAGTACGACGTGGTTGTTTTCGCCGACGCCGACGTCGGAGGCCCGGAGCCGTTCTGGGTTCAGCGTATCGAGCCCGGCGGCGAGATGAGTTTCAGCACGCACAGCGTCCAGCCGAAGCAGCTGCTCGCGCTGGCCAGGAAGTTGTTCAAGGCCGAGCCAGCTGCATACGTTCTCGGCATCCGCGGATACGAGTTCAACGAATTCGGCGAGCGCCTGTCGCCCAGGGCGCGTGAGAATCTGGATGCCGCGGTCGCGTATGTGGTATCGTCCGTGCGGAACGGCGTCTTTAAAGAGATAAACCCCGACGGCGGGGATTGGGCCTCGGAACCTCCGGACCTGAATAGTGAGGAAGGACAATGCAAGACGGAAAACACGTGATCCTCTGCGTGGACGACGATCCGGACATCCTTTTCTTTTTGAGAACCGTTCTCGAGAAGGGCGGCTACGTCATGAAGGAAGCCGCCACCGCCGAGGACGGTCTGCGCGTTTTCAAGGAATCGAACCCCGACCTCGCGATCGTGGACCTCATGATGGAGGAGGTGGACGCGGGCACGAGCTTCGTCAAGGAGATTCGCGCCGCGGGCGGCGACGTGCCCATCTACATGCTCAGCGGCGTCGGCGATGGCCTGAACCTGATGACCGACTATTCCTCGCTGGGCCTCGCCGGCGTCTTCCAGAAGCCCGTGGACCCCGAGAAGTTGCTCAAGATAATCAAGACCAAGCTCGCGAAATAGGACATCATTCCATCGCAGCCTGGACATGGGAGCAGCGCTCGCATCGGCGCTGCTCCTCGTCTTTTGTCGAGATATACGTGAACAACCTGAAGGGTTAGGAGGGTTCTTCGCTGGCGTGCAGGCTTGGTTGACGCGCGCTACGCCACGTCCGTTCCGCGCGACGCGCGCGTCGGCGGAAGGCTGATGGCGAATGTAGTGCCCTTGCCCAACTCCGACTCGACTTCCAGTCGCCCGCCGTGTTCCTCCACGATCTTCCGGCTTACCGGCAGACCGAGGCCCGTGCCCTTGGACCCCTTTGTGCTGAAGAAGACGGTGAAGAGCTTCGCCTTCACTTCCTCCGGCATGCCGGGGCCGGTGTCGCGGACGCGAATCCGAGCCATGCCGTCGGCGCCGGGCTTGTGCGTTTCCAGAATAACGTCGCCTTTGTGCGCGGCCGCGCAGGCGTCCACCGCGTTCATCGTCAGGTTGAGCAGGCAACGCTTGATGCCCGTCGGATCGAGTTCGACCTCTCCCACGTCGGGGTCCGGAGCGAACGTCACCGTGACGCCGCGCGTCTCGCCTCGAGCGCGGGGCAGATCGCACGCCTCCTCGCAGAGCGCGTTCAAGGCGGTTTTCTCGTAGGCGGGCGGACGCTGCTTCGAGTAGCTCAGAAGATCGAAGACCAGGTCTTCCATGAACTTGTTGTTGCGCTTCACCATGTCCCAGCCGCGCGCGAGGGTGTCCATGCTGCCCGACTCGACGGCCGAGTCCACGATGAACGCGCCGCCCTGAATGCCCTGAAGGATATTCTTGATGCAGTGCGTCAGGCCCGCAACCGTCTGGCCGACCGCGGCGAGGCGTTCGTTTTGCACAACCTGTTCATGCAGCCGCGCGTTGGCCAGACACGCGGCGACGTGTCCGGCGGCGACAGACAACAACTGCAAGTCGGCCGGGTCGAACTGGCCCACGCCCTGGCGGGTGTCCACGTAGATCGCGCCCAGCACCTCTTCCTGAAACACGAGAGGGGCGATCATCATGGAACGAACCCCGCCGCTCACGATGCTCTGGGCGAGCCGGAAGTGCGAATCGGCCATCGCGTCGCGGCAGAGGAGGGCCTCGCGCTTCTCCATAGCCTGCTTCAGGACCGTTCGCGAGACGGCGATGTCGCTCGTTTCGCCGCCGCTCCGGTGTTTGGCCGCGGCGGTCGAAACCTGCTCGGTCTTCGCGTCCACCAGGAGAATCAGCGATCGCTCCGCTCCGACGAAGATGGCGAACAACGCCGTCAGGACCTGATCGAGCGCTTCCTGGAGCGACGCCGCCTTAGCGGTAGCGCGTGAGATTTCCAGCGCGGCTCGGAGGCGCTGGGCCAGCGCTTGGACGTTATCCACGTCACTGGCGCGTTCGTCGCCGAGAGAAACCGCATTCACGCTGCTGAGCGTCATCATCGCGTCGTCGTTGCTGACGAAACTGCTCGCGAGCTGCGCCGGCGCGGCAGAGCCGGCGGCCGTCATCATCGCCGGGTCCGCGCGGAACGGAAGGCCGGCGATCCCCGCAGGGCGGGAATCGCTCGCGCTGAATCGCAGCGACATCATGCCCAACGTGATCTCGTCGCCGTCCTTGAGCACCGCGCGCGACTGGAGTTGTCCGTTTACGTACGACCCGTTCGTGCTTCGGTTGTCGAGAAGGACCCACTCCCCTCCGCGCTGCATGATGCACGCATGGCGGCCCGATACGGAAGGATGAACCAGCTGCACGGTGTTCTGAGGCGCCCGGCCGAAGTGCGTTTCAGCGCCCAGGCGATGCGACATCGGGCCGGACGGCCCGTCCCAAGACACAACCGCCATCGCGTTCTCCACGTGAATCGAAAGACAGCCTGGCGCGAATCAGCCGCAGACCTCTCTCGCAGTTGGGCGTAAGGTTACCCGCTCGGCCTTTTCGCGTCAACATGGAATGTGTCCTTGAGCCGACAAATCCCGAACAATGGCGCCGGCTCTCACAGCGCCATTTTATGGTAGAGGATCTTGTAGAGAAGAGGATGAGAAACCGACGGGGAATAGGAGGGGCTCATGAGCACCATTATGAACGGGTTTGTCAAAAGCTACTTGTGCTCGAGGTTGATAAGCGAACACGAGAATGATAAGATTCCGGTGACGCCGGAAGCTTGGGGGATTTTAAAGTGCGGCACTGGAAGGTTGTGATTGCCGTCGCGTGTGTCGGGGCCGCGGAATTGGTGGGGTTGATGGTCTTCGCTTCTCCCTCTTCCAAGTGCAGCGGTGCGGACTCGTTGCACACGATCCCGGTTGTCATCCAGGGCGACCTGGCCCTGAAAACCGCGGTCAAGGATTTCCTCAAATCGCATCCCATTATCAAGGACCCGGAAACTGGAACGAAGTTGTCCATGATTATTGTCAAACCGGACCCGAGCACGGACTACAAGATCATCCAGATCCGTCCCGATCCGAATACGGAGTATAGCGGGATTACTCTTGGCCCGAACGATCGGGGGCCGGCTTCAGAACTCGACCGCGAGCTGCAGCGCTCGATTCGCGAATGGCTGAAGCGGAACGAGCAATCCGGCGACGACGCGAGCAGGGATTCGAAAGAGTCCGGCGGGGCGGCAGGGAAGTAAGTTTGAGGGCGGAGGGTAGCACCCCTCTCTGGAAGGTGGGTGCCATTCTCAAGACCCGTGAAGCGGGGCTTGGGGATGCGCCGCCCCGTCCAACGAGCTGCCCACACCGAAGGGCAAGGCACAGAATTCTCGGCGAGGGGGCTGGGACTATAGGGGGACAGCGGGGCCGCTGAAAAAGCGAATTCCAGAGGTATCACGGTGGGCTGAACTACCGTGTGTGCATTACGGCGCAATGCGCGCGGAGAGCGTTCGCGGGCCTCACGACAAGTTGCTCGGGCTCCGTTCTTTTTCAACAGCCCGACTTGTTCCGTTTTCTTTCGCCCCGTCGGGGCTGCATGGAGACTGCTCTATATTCCCATGGCTTGCGCCATGGGCTGTTTTCTATCGCTCCTGTCGGAGCTTGCGGCATTTCGGATCGCATCCGCTGCCCCACTGCGTATAGTGCGTCTTGTCGTATGAGAGAACCAGATGCGCACAAGCCCCGAAGGGGCGAAATGACGTAGCCCACGGCGTGAGCCGTGGGGGCAGGAATCTGCAAACGATATCAGCCCCGAAGGGGCGAAAGAGAGCGCGCCCCGACCTTTTACTTCAACAGCCCCGCGGCTTCCCGTTCATTGCCTTCGTTTGACGTTCGAAGTTCGGCGTTCACAGTGCCGTCCCTTCCTTTTTCCGCTTGGCGCGTCGTATAAGGTCCCTCGGCAAAGGGGAGGGAGGCTTGAAGGGGACATGGAATTTGTGGATCATTCAATACTAAGTGCCTGTCGGGCTGTTGAAAAAGGGCGGAGCGCGGGCAACTTGTCGTGAGGCCCTCGAACGACCCTGCCCGCGAACTCGTCTCTGCGGGATAATGCCTCAAAGCGCGCAAGGTGTATGATCTGGTGAATTCCTTCTGGAAATCCGATTTCTCAACGGCCACCCCTGTCGCCTCTTATTCGTCGCTTCACATCTCCTCACAGGCGAGGCGTCTTGTCTTTCCTGAGGCCTCATCCTATAATCGCGCTCTGGATCGCTACGGCAAGCAACGACACGCGCCCGACCGGCCTCGCCACCAGAGCCGGGAACGCCTCATTCCAAGGCATGCGCGATTGTGCAGCGGGACGGAAACGGATGTTCGCTCCGCGGGAGCGGGATTTCCCTCGCATGATCGTCGGAGACATTCCCCCCTCGCTGAACCGAGACGCCGTCCGACTGGCCGTCGGCGACGAGAGGGTTATCTTCTCGATCTTCAGCGACCTGACGGTTGACGGGCGCCCCCATGACGTATGGCTTCTCGTTACCGAGAGGCGAGCGGTCGTGTTCGAGCGCGATCCCCGCGGCGAGACCGCAGTGCGCGGTCCCCACGCTTTCGAAGGCGTGGAGGACGTCCGCACGTTTCAGACCGTCGGCAGCGCTTTCCTGCAGTTCAAGATCCGCGGGTTGTACATTGACATCGTCCGCTACAGCAACGCCCGGCGCGATGAATTCAACCGGGTAGCCGCCCAACTCTTGGGCATGCTGAAGGGGGAAGACCTGGACCTGGGCGCCCTCTCGAGACCCAGCGACAGCATCTGCCCCGACTGCGGCCTCCCCCTGACCACACGCGGCAGCGCCTGCCCGCGGTGCACTGCCAAGCAGGGCGTTTTCTGGCGTTCCGTCGGCCTCATGTCCCCATACCGCGGGTTCCTTTTCCTGCTGCTGGGGCTCATGATTCTGGGCGTCGGTCTCGATCTCGTGCCGCCCAGGCTGCAGAAGCTGCTGGTCGACAGGGTGCTGGTCCCGCGCGAGAACATGGACTGGCTGCCGTGGATTCTGCTGGTGATGCTGGGCGTGGCCACCGTGCGGGGCATCTTTGGAATTCTGACCGGTTACGTCAGCGCGCATGTCGGAACGCGTATCACGCGCGAACTCCGCGAACGCCTTCAGCGCAAGCTGCTGCAACTGGGCGTGGACTACTACGACCGCCACTCCGCCGGCAATCTGATGAGCCGCGTCCTGTACGATGTGGATTTCTTCCAGCAGTTCGTCGCGCAAGTGGCGCAGGGATTCCTGCTCAACGTAATACTCGTCCTCGGCATCGGCATCATCCTGTTCACGATGCAGCCGCTCCTGGCCACGTTGATTCTGTTGCCCATCCCTCTTGTCGTCGTGGGGACAATGCTCTTCTGGCGCTACATTCTTACGCAGCAGCGCCGCACGCAGGACAGCCGCGCGCGGATGTCGCGTTCACTCGTCGGTCTCCTGTCCGGAATCCGGCTGGTCAAGGCCTTCGGGCAAAGCCGGCACGAGGAGCAGCGCTTCAGCCAGTCGGCCGCCTACATGCAGCAGTCGCAACGGTCGCTCCAGATCAGCTACCGGTTCTACAACCCTATCATGGCGTACGTGTTCGGATTCGGCGGCCTGATCGTGTGGTACAGCGGTGGAAGGCAGGTGCTCGGCGGGAATCTGACCCTCGGCACGCTGATGGCCTTTTTCGCCTACCTCGCCATGTTCTACGGCCCCATCACCATGATGACGCAGTTCACGGAATGGCTGACGGGGTTTGTCGCGGCGGGCCAACGCGTGTTCGAGATTCTCGACGCCGTGCCTTCCCTGAGCGACCCCGATGACCCGCGGCCATTGCCGGAACTGCGCGGCGGAATCGAGTTGAGGAACGTCACCTTCGGGTACGATCCTTATAACCCCGTGCTCAAGAACGTGAGCATGAAGATCGAGCCGGGCCAGTCGGTGGGCATTGTCGGCAAGAGCGGCTCGGGCAAGACCACGCTGATCAATCTCATCTGCCGCTTCTACGACGTGCAGCGCGGCGAGGTGCTGATTGACGGCGTGAACGTGAAGGATATCGCGCAGGACGACCTTCGCCGCCACATCGCGTTGGTCCTTCAAGACCCGTTCCTCTTCCGATCCACCATTGCGGCGAACATCGCGTACGGCCGTCCAGAGGCCGACGAGCGAGGGATCATTGACGCAGCGCGCGCCGCTAACGCGCACGACTTCATCGCCAAGCGTCCCATCGCCTACGACACCATGCTCGGCGACGGCGGCTCGGGACTGTCCGGCGGCGAACGCCAGCGCGTCAGCATCGCCCGCGCGCTCCTCTGCAGGCCGCGCGTCCTGATCCTCGACGAGGCCACGTCCTCGGTGGACACCGAGTCGGAAATGGAAATCCAGAAAGCGCTGAACGTCCTGGGCAAGGAGCGCACCACGATCGCCGTGGCGCACCGACTTTCCACGTTGAAGAACGCGGACGTCATCTACGTGATAGATAACGGCAAGATCGCCGAGAACGGCTCGCACGAGGAACTCATGGAACACAACGGGATCTACGCGAAACTCGTTCGCATCCAGACTGAATTGACCCGACTGGAGCTCGACTGAGATGCCCTCCCCGGGACAATCTCAAGGCGCCTCCGCGCCGCCGCGCGTTGGCGTTCAGTGGCTGACGCCGGACAGCACGAACATTTTCGAAGGCACCTTCTCCCTGCTGCACTGCGCCGTCAAGGGCGACACCCTCTATCGCGGCGTGTACGCGGTACGCCTCTTCCCCGTACGGTGGCATGACCGCTTTATCAGCCTGCGTCATTTCGACGAGAATGCGACGGACGTCCAGATCGGCGTCATCGAGAACCTCGCCGACTTCCCCGAGGGGCCGCGGGAGTTGATTCGTTCCAATCTCTCCAAGTATTACCATCAGCAGGTCGTCAAGCGGGTGTACGCGGTGGAGTGCGAGTTCGGGCTGCTCTTCTTCGACGTCGAGACCCAGCGAGGCCGCGAGCAATTCGTGATCCCCTGGCAGACCGACCGCGTCCAGGATTACGGAAAGAACGGGAAAGTCCTCATCGAGTCCCTCGGCAATCACTACATCATCCCCGACCTAGCCGCTCTGCCCCCCGCCGACAACCGCCGATTCACGAACTACATTTACTGGTAATGCGTCGTATGTGGAACAGACTCGTTAGCCCTTCGTAGCCTTCTTGGCGTAGCAGGGTCAGTCTGTTCGTCCCGCCGGAGGCGGGACGTTGGATGGACGCCTCCTTCCTTTTCCACTTTGCGTGTGGTATAAGGGCCGTCGGCAGAAGGGGAAGGAGGCTCCGAGCGAAAATGGCAAGCATGGGCTGCTTAACAATACGTGCCTGTGCCCTATTATAGGGGGAACACATGGCAATCCTATGCCCAGTATGCGTTTGGGCGCTCCAGTTGGTGGGAACGGCTGTTCTGATATGGATATTGCGAAGACTTTGGAATAGAAGATGGGCTAGTGCCGTACTTGGCGAACTTGCTGGGTACTTCGCTGTATGGGGACTATCGGGAGTCCTGGCAAATTGTGCGTATTATTGGCGCGAGATGATCTTCGAGCCATTCTTGCGAGGTGATATCATTTTCCGGCGATGGGATGGCGATTATTTCGAAGCGTTGATGTATCTTTCTCTTCTAACATTAACTGCGTTACTCACCGCCACCATAGAACGGCAAGAAGCAGAACATGCGCGCGGTGTCAAAATCTAAATAATTGGGAACAGTCACGAATGGCATTAACTTAGGGCATAATCCTAGTATAGAGGGCCGGCACCTATTATTGCGTCCGGCCTTAGGCGAGACATCCCCTGTCGCCCTTCGACTCCGCTCAGGGCTTTGGCGGACAGGTCGGAGGGCAAGATTCCGCGCCACACTTTTCAACAGCCCCACTTGTTTCGTTTTCTTTCGCCCCTTTGGGGCTGCACGGAAACTGCTCTATATTCCCATGGCTTGCGCCATGGGTTGTTTTCTGTCGCTCCTGTCGGAGCTTGTGGCGTGGGTTCTTTTCTATCGTTCCTGGCGGAGCTTATGGCGTACCGGATCGCATCCGCACCCGATGAGGCCGCTGGGAGCACTTTGGGATTCCATAGCTAGGATGTGGAATGCTGCTAAGAAGAGCCCCGCAAGGGGCGAGAGAAGATAGCCCACGGCGTGAGCCGTGGGGGCAGGCGTCCGCGAAGGACATCAGCCCCAAAGGGGCGAAAGAACGCGCGCCCCGACCCTCTATTTCAACAGCCCCGCCCCACCCACTATTGCGTCCCGCCTGCGGCGGGACACCTGGACAAGATTGTCCGCGCTCCCCTTTTTTCTTACGGAGCACGGGTTATCAACCCGTGTGTCGGCCCGAAGGGCCGACTCGTCATCAATCAAAGACGTACAACGCAAAGTATGGTTTCAACAGAACAAGACCGCTTGCAGTTCAGCCTTCGATGTTCGATTCAGAGC
>Ga0180437_10008810_pt1 | contig 12684 bp, 14 predicted proteins | sample SS_ome_4_FD_132410 | JGI IMG/M metagenome (GOLD analysis project Ga0180437, IMG submission 132410) | Hypersaline lake sediment archaeal communities from the Salton Sea, California, USA - SS_3_D_1 metaG | ecosystem: Environmental > Aquatic > Non-marine Saline and Alkaline > Hypersaline >...
CGGAGTTTATGACCCGAATCCATTGATAGGAACTGAGGCGCGGCCTGTTACCAAGAGTTTTACCATTTACTACAATATCTGTCGTAAAGCGGTAACGACTCCGGGTTACGGCCCTGATGACGAAGATGCCAAGCCATACGAACTTTATGAGAAGTGGGTTGACCAGTTAGCTCTATGGAACAGAGAGCATCACGGATGGAGCATTCGCCAGACTATTCTTGAACAGTATGGCGAGACCCTTGTACACGGACGTACGCTGCCGTTCTGTCCGAGAAACTGGACTCCTAATATTCTCGTAGCAGGTATGGGACGGAGACAGATGCAGGTTGCTTATAACACTAACCGTGCGAACTATACGACTTCTATCGTGAACCGTATAGTCCTGTCCGGTGGTGGTTCACTGGCTCCTCTCGTAACTCAGACAATGAACGTTCCAACCCTTACAAACGCTCAAAATATCGCTCTGGACAACCGTATTACACAGCTTCAGATACCGGGGCTTCCGGGCGGAAGGGGCTGGATTTTAACTATGGGCGAACTTCAATATGCGTTTCTCGGTGATGCAACATGGTCACAGAGAAATCTGGGTTCTCTCTATGTCGCAAAAGCCGCACTTCCTGAAAAGGTTCAGAACTGGCGGGGTGTATGCGGGGCTTACAAGAATTTTCTGTTAGTTCAGGATATGATGCAGCCGACCCTGATAGTTTCGGGAACGAGTGAGCCGTGGGGTATGACAGCCGGATATGTTGAGCCGGGTGACAACGACCAGAGACAGAGAGACAATTCCATGACCAGAGATACCGCTTTCATTCTCGGAAAAGCAGCGGTAGTAGACTGGCAGAAGATGCCTTTGAGACACGTAAAGCAGGACGATGACTATGAGTATATCATGGGTCATGGAACCGCTGTGTGTGAAGGTGTCCAGATGCCTATTTACGACCAGCAGGTTCCGGGCGTAGGTACTCATGAGCAGTACAGCTCAGCGGTCATAATTCTGGGATTGCCCGATTATGTATAATTTAACCGGGGGAGGCTTCGGCCTTCCCCACCTTTTTGTAACCCGTAAGGAGGGATAAATGAGTTTAGGACGTGTAGACTTAGAACAGCAGGAATTTGCGAGACGGCGTAATGCTGCCATAATGAATTCGGGTCATGAGTTTGTTGCCCTGCGGCTTAAAGATTTTACAATGAAAAACGTTGCGGGGATAGACGAGGTTGACGCAAAACCATACGATGACATAAGAACAGGTGGAGAATCGTGGAACTTCAGGATAGTCGGTGGATGTGCCCATTTCCACCCGGACGAAGCAAAGGGCGGCGCAATGTACGATTACTGGGTAAAAACCGACCACAACATGAGGTTTCTCGCTTCCCACTGGGACGACAATCCGAATAACCGATACTGGGAAATTGAAGACCCGAAAATCGAAAAGGATGTTATCAAGATAAACAAGGGTATGACAAAAGTAGCGACCACCGTTCCGCAGGATATAGAACGGATTAACGCCCAGATAAAGGATGTTGAGCGCCAGATGTTAAGCTGTGACAGGTCTCAGGAACCTTTGCTCAGGCAGAAAAAACACTCTTTGCTTGAACGCATAAGGCAAATAGCCACAGGAGAAGGCTCCAATATTAACCCGGAATACAATGAAGAAAAGGTCAGTGACGTGGTTACAACCTCTATTGGTGTTCGCAAACCATAGGAGAACCTATGAATGCCGATGAAATGTTAAACATGCTGGAAGTCCAGTGTGGCGGTGTGCCGAGGGACGGCCCGAACGGGCTGTTATTCTTTTTAAGAATAGTTAACGACATATTCGGGAAAACCGCTTCTGAGCAGCATGTTATATTTGATGAGAGCACAGGAAGACTACCTGTTTTAAATACCACTGCGGGAACGTTCCGTTATAGTACTCCTGCAAATATGTGGAGGGTTGCGGGTATACTTGTAGAAGCCGATGTTACATACGGGACAAACGTAGTGCATCAGGATTACGGGGTATATACTACACGCACGGCAAGTCTTAAAAGAGACATTATTGTTATAGCGAATATCGAATATGTAAGAGTGCCGTATATACGCTCGTATGACGCTCAGGACAACCGGGGCGCTTATATCATTTTTACCGAAGATCCCGGCACGGTAAACGATATCTACAGGTGGTACGGTTACAGGCTTCCTACTCCTATTTTATCGGATACTATTCAACTGTGCGAAAGTTCGGACGCTTTTGCATGGGGTTATCTTTTCCCGGCTGTTACCATGATGGTTCAGGCATTTAAGAACGGGAATTTTCTTGACGCTCACGCAGGAATAGAAGCGCTTGCAAAGAAATATTCCTTAGAAATTAATCAGGGAGAACAGGGCGAGGACTCTGACGCAATCGATCATGGATTTTAAATGCGAAAGCTATTACAGCCCTCTAACAACCAGCAGGACAGGACATATCCGCCGCCTGATAAGATAGATTATTTTCAGTACGGTGTTATAAAAGACGCTCCTGCTTCGCGCATACCACGTCCGGGTTCTCTTGCTGACGCATTGAATGTTATTGTATATCCTACCGAAGTGCAGGGACGCACAGGTTCACAGTTATACACAGAGCTTAAAATACCTTCTATTTCCGACAAGACAGGAATTACAGCCTCAAAATCAGGCGATATAATTACCACGACCACAAATGTATTTGAATACGCTGACGTGGGCAATTTCTTTGTATGGCCGGGGGAGATTGAGGAGCATGATGAAATAATAGAATATTTATCACCGACTCAGGCACGTGTAGCTATAGTAGGGAATAAAAATAACCTTATATTAGGCTGTTATCTGAGAGGGAAAAATAACGCCCATTATTTTCATAGACAGCGCAAGCGCTGGATGCGGCAGTTCGGAAAAAACTTCTATAACGCAGACATCCCTATGTCCGCATGGGATGAATCGATTATAGTGTCACGGGACGTGCCTGCCAACGTTAAGTCCGGGTACAGCAGCTTTGATGAGTATTCCGGGGTGTTCTTTAACTCGAACGGGATATTTCATATCGATATGGAGATTACCCCTTCAATCGCATATAAAATAAACTGTCCTATTCCTGACGTAGCCATTAACGGGAACCAACTCGACTCGCTTCCGTTCGCTTTCAGATACAGATATGGTGCGGCGAGACTTTCTGGAAACCAGACGTTAAGAACGCGGTTAGACCCGCTCAGGATAGAAACCGAAACAGGTACGAACGAAGAAGATGTTGAGACTAACGAGGCGGGGCTTGACAAGATTTATTTACGTCAGTTAATCAGCGAAGACAATCCCAATGTGGTAGGCCCGTTCTGGGTTCCCTTGGTTCCAAACACCAATCCGCAGGAATACCAGTGGCATTATACGCATTATCCTGTGTGGCGAACAATGGACGTGGAGCACCTGTATTCAAAGACGGGTGAATTCAACTCCGCAAACGGAACCTTTAACGACCCTGAAAGGTTTATATGGTGTCACGATTTGAGAATATGTGGAGCGTTTTACGGAAAGAAGCGCAACGGGATAGTCACAGCCTATGTAGGTGAATTTGAGATAGCTGACGTGGCGTGTATGCTTGAATGGGACAACGGGGACAGAGACGAGATTATAGCGTACATAGACCGCTATCATGTCAGGATTGAATGGATAGGTGACGAGTATTACGAAGAGGAGTACATAGGCGCGTGCTGTATAGGGAACGGGCGTGTAATGAGAGCAACACAGAACGGGTATGTGATAACACGGACTCACGGAAGCACGTTTTCATCTGAGGACGAGAGAAAAACTATTCAGTGGGCGAACGGATATCGCTCGTATGTAATGGAATATCTCAATCCCAATCAGGTGCGGGTACACAACTCGCTTACACAGGAAAGACAGGGGCTTACCATAGACCCGCGTTACAGATATTTCAACGATACTGTTACTGATAATCAGTTGAGATCAAGGATAACAAGCCTGCTGTTGAGAAACCGTTTCTGGGAACCAATGCCAAATTGCAATATAGGGGTAGTAGCACCGGGATTTATGGTAACGGGTATCCGCAATTACGGGGAAGTAAATTACTGCCAGCTTCCGCTTAATTATGAATACCTTGCAGGCTTTCATAATAAGGGGTATCAGTTCTCAAAGGACATCAAGGACGATATTCAAATGATGTGGGTATTCGACAACGAGGTAATTATATGGACTTCTTCGGATACCTACCATGTGGCGACAAACATGCCTGACCTTGTTACAGTACCGGAAGTGGGCGAGGCGGTAGCGGTGCTTCCCGGAATAGAAGTATTAAGCCCGAATATCGGCTGTTTTGACTGGGGAAGCATACGGGATATAGGAAACGGCCAGATACGGCTTCTTACGAGCGAGCCGGGATTTGTGGGAATGAGAGACTTTAACGGACAGTCCTATTCGGAGAATAAGGCGTATGCTATGGATTTGGGAATGGGAAGGATGTCAAAAGATTTGAACAATATCTATCATGCGACTGCGAGTATTTACAACGGTCATGACGGATATGTACTATGGGGAAGGACGAAAAATGGCTAGAGTAATAGACCTGAATTTGTTTTACGGCGGGATAAGCGGTGAGCCTTTAAGCGGGTACGCTCCTCTGAGAGTGCAGTTTTCCGATGGAAATGTTTATGACGCGATTATAGAGAAATCCGATACAGACGATATTCCTGATATTATTATAGAGGACAGTACGGTTACTAACAGAATTATTGTAGAGAGGTAAATTATGCCAATATACACGAATCCTATTTATGTCAATGTAAGGCGCAGGCACTTTACAACACGGGCTGCAATGAAAAGCGATATGTCCGGCAGGCTTCAGGAGTGGGGCTATGTGGAAAACGATGACTACTTGGGAGTGCTTCGCTCTGACGGCACAACCTGGCGATGGTTTTCCCGCAGCAAGTTGTTTGAGCCCGGAACGGAAACCACTGAAAGAGTAACCGCAGGGATAAACGATGTTGTTATTAATGAACCCGGCGCTGACGTTAATTTCAGAGTAGAAAGCGACACGCACGAGAATGCTCTTTATATGGACGGCCAATATGGAAACTGGGGCTTTCATACTGCCACACTACAGAACTGGGATGTTGATAATTATCATTCAGTAAAACTCGGAGACAATGCGTTCAGCCCTACGTGGTTCAGTGGAAACGACCAGTCAGGCATGACATGGAACGCTTACTATGACGAAACAAATACACGATGGGAATATATTAGTGCTGACGAGGCAACGCTTCTATTTTGCGACAATCGATTTTTCAGGATATATTCAGCAGCCGCAGGCGCAGCAGCGAACGACCCTATAACATGGATAGACTGTATAAGGGTTGAAAATGCTGCGGTGGTTATTAATGATGGGCAGGTTGACCTTGATTTCAGGGTAGAAACAGATAACGAAGCATATACATTATTCATAGAAGGCAGCACTGATAATATAGGTATGGGTACAGCAAACCCACTCGATGACCTGACAGGAACAGCCGCCTTTAATATTGCTAACGCTCACGGCTTGCACCTGCTTTCTGATGATGACGAGGAATGTGTTTTGATTGTTGAAGGATGGCAGATACCGGACGGAAATGGCCCCGGAGGAAGGATATTCGTTATTAACAGGGACGGGGTTGCTGACCAGAGGTGTGTCAGTCAGGAAACATGGAACAATAGCCTTTACAAATTTCGCTCATGGGATGACGATGGCACTATTGAATATGATGACATACTGGTATTTGATTTAGCCGCAGCTAATATCGGAATAGGAACAACTACCTTTCAGGCCGCATGTGTGAGAAATCTTGCTATCAAGGAAGGAACCGCACCAGGGGGAGCAACCGCAGATCAGGGATATATATGGGCGCAGGATGACGGTGGAACCGCAGAGTTATATGTGCAGGATGGCGCAGGTAATCAGTTAAAAATCAGCCCCCACAATGAAAACGGGGAGTGGGTATTTGACTCTAAAAATATCGCCACAGGCAGGCGTGTGTATGTAGAAATGGAAAAATTCATAAAAGATTATGATAAAAGATTCGGTACTAATTTTTACAAGGAGACATTATGAAGGGTAGTGAATTAATAAAAGAAAAGGTTGACAAAGATAAAGAAGCGTTCAGGGAGGCTATTGGAAATTGCCGGTATCAGATAGAAAGCCTGAAGCGTTCAATAGAAAAGAAAAAGGAAGCGCTTAGAGATTACGAAGAGAAAGAAAAAAAACTTCTTGGTATGACCTTGAAGGAATGGATAAAAGAAACCCGTAAGGAGGGATAGATGGAAAAAGTTGACATAACAAGGCTTGATATAGACAAGCTGAAGGTGCTTTATTTTGACAAAGTGGAAGAGTTAAAAGAGATACGGCAGAAAATGAAAGAACACCCATTAACAAAAGCATCTATTGAGGTTGAGGGTGATTTGAGGTTAATCAGGCAGGAAATAGCCAAGAAGGAAAATCCTGTCAAACGCGCATTAAACAAAGGTAAGAAATGACAGTATACCGGACATTCGGGGCAGGCGGAGACCACGCTAATATACGGGCGTTGTGGGAATACCTGCAAGGCGTAGACCCGTTGGCAGACGACTATGAATTCATGCAGGTAGGAAACTGCACCGAAACAGGCTGGCCTGCTACTCCCCACGTAACATTTAACAGCCATACGGTAAAAATATATTGTCCGTTTGCTGATAGCCATCAGGGAGACCCGACAAAAGGTTATGTGGTTACAATAACAAGTGGCATATCACTTAGAATGAGAGGTAACACCCCTACTATTGCTGATATACTTATACTTGATGGACTTTATTTTAATAGAACTGATAATATAAATAATAATTTAATATATGCAGGTTCATGGGTAGCAGGCTCAGGGATGACGTTAAGGTTCAGAAACCTTATATTAAAAAGCACATCTACGGCTGCGCAGGGAGGAAGGGGTATAAGGGGAGCGCAGCCACAGGATGTGTGGGAGGTAACAAATTGTAAATTCAAACTATTTAATCAGGGATTTAACGACCAGTTAGCGGTTACGGGTGGGGGTTCAAAGGTTATAGAACATTGTTCGTTTGATGAATGTAATGAAGGTATAGGGTGCGGTGGAACATGGACTATAAGAAACACCGTTGCTATAAATTGTGCTACTCAAGGTTGGGGGAACTGTAACAACTGCCATATATGGAACAGTGCCGATGATGACGGCAGCCTTACAACGTCAAGGGGTGAGATGATTGATTGCAGGCAGAATATTACTCCGGCTGACGAATTTAAGTCTCAGGCTTTTACAAGTCCTGACTGGCTAAAACTTAATGACGGAACGGTTACATAATGGGTTATAATTCAGGAGCACCAAATTTAGGACGCACGGGCTGTGTGCCACAGATATCCGATTCATTGCTGGATATAAGCGGGCAGGCACGCCCCGGAATAGACTTTGCCTATTCCATCGGTGCTCATGAAATGCAGTATACCATACTTACAACGCCAGACCCTATAAACACTACACCGGGGAAAACAAACGTGCAGAGCAAGTATATGTGGTATTTCGGGGACGGTGAAACCTCAACAGAGGTCAACCCCTACCACATCTATAAAATGGCAGGTGAATATGAGGTCATGCGGGTTAAGACATGCCCTAACGGGATAACCGACATAAACTACCTGACCGTATACGTCTATGAGCTTGAGCGGGTTGTAACCTATACGAACAAGTGTATACGAAGCGCAGTAACCCAGCAGCAGGGCGTAGGCATGGTTGAGTGGGGAGGGGTAAACTGGCTGTGGCCTGAAGCGTATGTAGGGACGTGCAACGGTTATGACTTATATAATGAAACTATTTCATTAGTAATGGATACCTATTCTGGTATGCATTTTCGGATAGGAATACCCGAACAATGGCTCGACAGGCTGATGAACCTTGACTATTTGAGGGGTGGCTATGATATAGCAACGTGGTTTAGGCTGCCGGAGCACAGGTCATTACAGGGAGAGTTTCAGGACGTTGAGCACAACGAGTCCTATGTATACATGAGACCGTTCTTTGAAACGAACAGGGGCAAAGAAAGCTACAGGGATGACGGATTTCTTGAGCGGTTTCAGGTGGGCGGGGTTATTTACAAGGACGGCAACACGGTATTTGACGACAACCTCTCCCGCGTGCCGTTAAAAGCAGACTGGGTATTTCGGAACAAACTGAAGGCGAGAAGGTTACAGCTTGAAGTAAACACTACTACAAGCGGGTATCGGTGTGTCGGAGTGCAGGAAAGAGTGGTAGAACATGACGCAAAGCCGGGGCCTTCACTCAATACAAAAACAGAAGTGCTCTATCAAAGGGAATTTAAACAGCCGGATTTCTGGATATCCCGCAACTCAAGCAATCCGTTGGTCAACAGGGCAACAACATTCACGGTAAGCGGGAGTTACGATTTCCTCACTGAAGGGCCTGACAATTACAGCAAAAGCGCTATTGTGTTCGGGGCGGACGATGGGCTTTCAATAGACCTGAACACCGTTACCGAAAGTACTCTGTTGCAGTGGATAAAGAACCCTGTGGGAAATGTGAGTCTGTGGAATTTCGATAACAGCCAGTCAATACGGTTGCATTATGAGAATCGTGACTGGATACTTACCATAAACGGCTCGCTTGAAATACCGCTGGAATGGAACGGCAATAGTTGGATACTCCTGACAATCAAAACGACAGGCGATATGGTAAGGGTATACAAAAACAAGACGGATATGGGATATCATGCGTTCAGGTTCGGCAGTTACGGGCGGAACGCTACGTTTATGAACAATTCACAGGCTGAAATTTACGATGTTCGCAGGCTGCCCAGAACGGTATCGAAAGAGGTTATAGATGACTACTATGATTCGGTTGTACTGCATAACGGGAACCGGGGCTATTTACCACCGATGAGGTAGCATGAAAAAGTCAGAAGTATATACACATAACGCACCGAGGTTTCTTGACGCAAAGATGCTGAAGGAAAATCCCGAAAAGGTCATAGCTGATGCGAACAAGACACTGAAGGATTTGTGGCAACGCGGTATAGACCATGATAACAGGATAAAGTTTCTTGAGGAAAAGATAGATAAATTAATGAATGCGCGTCCACCGTTGAGGTACAGAATATAATGGCACAGCAATTTCAGGAACAGATATTGTTTCAGGCACGCCCGTCTACTACGGATGACACCTTTGTATGGCAGTGTCCGCAGTTTTACACGGCTGTAATACATACAATAGTAATTGCCAATGTTACCGCAAACGCTATAACATACAGGTTGTTTGCTAATCCAAGCGGTAAGACTTTTACTGTTAATAATTCTCTTGCATACAATGTGGCACTTGCAGGAAGCGCAAGCGATTCGTGGGTAAGCCTTGGTGGAATAACCTATCCGGCTTCGTTCGGTGTGAGGACTAATACGGCAAGTTCTCTTGTAATTACGTGTTTCGGAACGCTGATGAAAACAGGTTAATAATGATACGAGCAACGATAACTCCTTCGATTCACAGTCATAATTCAATTACGGCTTATGACGATATTTACTTTCCTATGAGTGTCGGGAAGGTAGGGGGAGCCAATCAGCCCACATGGGCAGCGTTTGTGGGAAACACCTATGAATACACATTCGCTTTGAATGATTACATACACCTTCCGTCTCAGGAAGTGCTGCATAAATACAAGGAAGGAAGTGCCATAGAAGCTCATGTTCATATAGTTACGAACGGGCTTGATGTAACTGCACGATATGTCAATTATGAAATAGAATACACACTTGGGAATACCAGCGCTGCAATGAGCGCAGCTACTATAATAACAACGGGTGATTATACTATTCCTGCTAATACGACAGACAGGACTCATTTATACATAACGTTTCCCACTTCGATTGCTGGGGCAGGTTACAGAATAGGCGGAGCTATTAAGATGCGATTCAGAAGGATAGCACTTACAGGCGGTGGAGCCGCGCCTACAAGCAGCCCCTTTGTTTTAATGGTGGGAATGCACATATTAATGGACAGTATAGGCAGCAGAAATGTTGCAACTAAATAACTCTTAACAGAAGGAGGCGCTATGCCTAACATTGAAGCACCAATCAACATTCAGGGAGTGAGAGCACTTTTTCCTGAAGCAGTAATTGCAAAGTGGGAGTCGATGCAGGAAGCACAGTGGTATCGCTGGAACCTTATTGATGCCAGCATGGTTCCTGTTCATGGACAGGGAGCCACGTTGACCACTCCGACCACAAGGACAATCGGGGGCTATTCACTCGATGCGTCCACCGAGTATGTCTATCCTTCAATATATTTGATGGATGACTACATAGGTGGAGCGATAAAGTTCTATACTTTTTTTGAAGTAGGCGAGGATAACCTTGCGGGGCATCAGGGTGACGAAGTAAGGCTTGTGGCAAATTTCTTTTACAAAAGCCTTCACAGAGACCTTGACGGGACGCTTTATCCTATCTGTAACACGTTCGGGCCGGTCAATCACGATGTCAAAATCAATCAGGCAAAAACATTCGAGACCTATGTTGCGCTGCATGAGTTCTATGGCAACAAGGATGTAAAGCCGCGTTCAAATATGATTGTAAAGGCACGGATAAACCTGTGTACGGCGCATTCTGAGATAAGCGAAGTTATCGTCAATTACTTTCTTGTCGGTTACAGAACGAACACCGTCCACAACCGTGATATCCCGCTGGACTGGCAGTCAAATCTGAGATAAGGAGAAACGTATGGCATTAAACGCAGATTTCCCAGCCGAACAGAGTATTGAAATACCGGATAACTGGGCAAGCGAGCATTCAAGCGGTATCTTCTGGATAGCCAATCCAGACAGGGGTACTGACAGGCGTTCTCATAACAAGCAACAATTCAGGCCAAGAGGAATATTCGTAAGCACAAGAAACGGTGTTGATGATACCACATGGGCTGAGGTAAGGGGTATTCTCTGGGGTGAGAACGATACGGACTGGAAGGTCAGACGGCTTGCTTGTAATGTGGTACACCCAATTGCATACAAGGCTATTGACATGCTAAAAACCAATGCAAGGGGGATTCAGATATTTGCTTAATTAAATAAGGAATATTAAAATGGCTAAATTCGATTGGGTAAAAGACCTGAAGCGAAAGGCAGCGGCAGACAAGCAGCAGCGCCAGTCGCAGTTGAATTATAACGTCCAGCCCGTAAGCTCGCGCTTCGGTTTCGGATGGCAGAACACGGGGTACGGGCCTGATGGCATTAACCAGCCTAACATGCCTGCCATGCAGTTGCAATCAGCGCGTGGGCCTGTGAACCTGCACGAAGGGGAACCGTACCGGCAACTGCCGGACGGCTCTGTTCAGGTGGTATCGCAGAGAGACCTCATGAGAGATGAAATGGCGGGCAGGGCAGGCGGTATGCAGCAGGGAGGTATTATACCTCCAAGGCGCACTCCTGCGGCGCGGCAATCCTTTCAGGCGCAGAACATAACGCCTGAACCGATAAAGCCCGATGTTCAGGATGTTAATATAACACAACCGAAAGATGTTACTCCTGTGAACATAACACAGCCGGTAACGCCACAGACACAGGGGTTTGATATTACACAGGCTCCGAAGCCGCAAGACCCGTTCTATCAGTCTCCGGGCGACCTTCAGGACATTCAGATAACGCAACCGAAACCCGGACTTGCGGGAAGGATGCCTTTTACTGCAACAGGAGTAGCGCCGGAACCTGTAACCGGAAAGATACCGGGAACCGAAGCCGAAGTAACGCCTCCTGTTACCGAAGAACCTCCTCTGGACAAAGACAGCTTCTATGAGAAAATGTTCAAAGAAGGTATGGGATGGGTAGAGCAGATGATGAAAGGCGGAAGTCCCGCTCAGCGTGCTGCGTATCAGAAGTACATAGACGATCTAAAAGCTACTCAGGCGACTGAAAGAATGGTAGGGGCACAACAGGCCGCACAGGGCAGGCTCGGAGAGTCGGCAGCAGCGGCACGAAGCCTCATGCTTCAGAGACAGCACGGTATTAACCTTGCGGGTATGGAAGCTGCTGGCGGTATTGAGCAGATGCAGGCTCAGGAACGGGCGGCGGAAAAGCTCGCAGCGCTCGGACTTCAGGGCATGAACTATCAACTTGCGCAGGAGCAGTTCGAATTTGCCAAAGACGAATTTGATTACAAGAAACAGCTTGACACTATCAACGCGCTGTTAGCGGAAGGCGGGGAAGACAATTTCAAACAGGCATCCCTGATGTTTCAGGAAATGTACGGAAAGGACATTGACTTCTCTAACAGTCTCACGCAGGAAAATATCGGAAAGTTTAATCAGGGATGGAACAATCTTGGTGGACTCATTGCTTCCGGTATGAGCTGGGAAGACGCCCTGAAAGTAATGCAGCAGGACGGCACATTTGACCTGCTCGGATTAACCGAAAGTGATGTTAAGAGTATATTTGAACAGCAGCAGCTTATGAACGACCCGTTGTATGCTCAAATGAATATGATACAAGGATGGGCAGACCAAGGATTAATTACCCAAGAACAAGCTGATACTCTGCTTGCTATAATGAACAAAATGCTTACCGACCCCGAAGGGTTTAATATCCAAAATGGGTGGGTAGTATACGATGGTGCTCATAACGAAGTAGGCTTTTTCACTTCTGAAGATGAG
>Ga0180437_10008811_pt1 | contig 12684 bp, 7 predicted proteins | sample SS_ome_4_FD_132410 | JGI IMG/M metagenome (GOLD analysis project Ga0180437, IMG submission 132410) | Hypersaline lake sediment archaeal communities from the Salton Sea, California, USA - SS_3_D_1 metaG | ecosystem: Environmental > Aquatic > Non-marine Saline and Alkaline > Hypersaline > Sediment...
CACCTGCAAGGTGCCCACGATGAGCACCGCCAACAACAGCCCGAAGAAAGCCCACACGGCCGGTTTGACCTGGGCCTTTTGATCGAAGAGGTTGTTATCCGCCGCCACCTGGCTGTCCTTGAACACAGCGGCCATGATCAGGCCGATGGCAATGCCAAAGACGGCCGACAGCACGATGCGGGCGATGGCGATGTCCATGCCGATGGCCGCGCCGGTGTAGGCGATGGCCAGGATGTTGACCGCCGGGCCGACGAAGAGGAAAGTGATGGCTGGCCCCAGCCCTGCGCCGCGCTTCCAGATGCCGGCAAACAGGGGCAGGATGGTGCAGGAGCAGACGGCCAGCACAAAACCGCCCACTGCGGCTGCCGGGTAGGAAACCCACTTGGATGCCCTGGGGCCTAGATAGCGGGTTACCGTCTCCTTGGGGATGAGAGCGCTCAGGGCCCCGGCGATGAAGAAGGCCGGCACCAGGCACAGCAACACGTGGGCGGCTAGGTAGTCTAGCAGGCTGACCCAGCCCGATTGTAACAACATTGCAAGGTACTCTAGAATGTTCAACTTACATCCTCCTTTAGCCAATCTTTGATGCGCTCATCAATCTGATCGCGTACTTCTCTAAACTTGTTAAGCTTTTCCTCCTCTGAGCCTTCAAACGTCACAGGGTCTTCAAACGGCCAGAAAAGTCTTGCACCCACAGCTGGGAAGGTGGGGCACTGCTCTTCCGCTTTTGAGCATACTGTGATCAGATAGCCAAAATGCACTTTTCCCAAGAACTGGTTCAAACCCTTGGCACGCTGGTCGCTAATATCTATGCCGATTTCTTCCATCACCTTTTTTGTATAAGGGTGAACCTCTTTGGGCTCGAGGCCAGCACTGTATACTTCGAACCGATCTCCTGCATATTTCTGTAGAAAAGCCTCGGCCATCTGACTGCGTGCCCTGTTAGCCGTGCACAGAAACATCACCTTGGTTTTTTTCATCACTGATCCCTTTTGATAATTATATTAGAATATTCTAATATTCATGAATAATTATATCACGCATTTGGGCTCTTGTCAAGCTCCGTGTCTTAAAACTTTGACGAATTGGCCCGGGCGCGATTTCAGCCGACATCAAGCGGCAACGTGTTCCAGGGCAGCAAGGGCTTGGCGGGCTGCGTTCAACTGGTCGTGGGCGATGGAGCCCATCAGGTCCAACACTCGAAAGACCCGCTCGTCGGTCACGCGATACATCATCCTCGTGCCATCCCGTCGCGCCACCACCAGATTGCTGTCGCGCAGAACAGCCAGGTGCTGGGAGACGTTGGCCTGGCTGGCCTCCAACTCAGGGCCCATCTCGCAGACGCAAATCTCCCCCCGGCGTAACATCTCCAAAATAGCAATGCGCGTCGGATGGGCCAACGCCTTGGCCACCCTGGCCTGCCATCTGTAAGCTCGAGCTTCCATATTCCACCTGCTCTTTCTTGGCTATATTAGAATAATCGAATATAATTATAGCATGATCATGCCGGTTTGTCAACTTTCGGGACCTGACAGCTATCGCTGTGGCTCACAACGTCCCCTACGTGGCCCAATCCTCGCCCAGCCATTGGCGTGACTTGACGAAAAAGGCGCGCAAGACAGTTGTGTTTCTAAGGCTATAAAAGAGCTGACCGCCTTTGATGAGTTTGTGAAAAGGCATTGACTTTTGGACTAGTTGTGTGATACAATAGCTTAGGCTGATTCGGCGCAAGAGCTCGCCCGCGGGAACGGGGCTTTTTTGTGGCCTGGCCTACCGATGGGTCCCGGAATTGCTGTAAGAGCAAGAGGTCTAACGGCTTATGACCATAACACCACAGAACGGATCGAACCGCCTGTAGTGAGTTGGCGAACCGGCGGTCGCTTCTTGGCTCAGACTATGGAACGTCTCAGCAAAACCTCCACTGAATCTCTACTCACAAGAAGCAGTAACGGTGATATAATCATTGTGGATCGCCTTGAAAACAAATCTCATTGTAACATAACAACACTGTCAGGCAAAGCAACTACTGATGATAAAGGTTCTGTGTGTCGAAGACGATGAAGTTGAATCCGCTACTATGATGCAGATGCTGGAAGTGGGGGTGGCGGGGTGAAAAAATGAGATATATTCTTCTAGGAAGTCTGGCCTTCCTGGTCGCCTTCTTCTTCGACCTCGCCGCCCTAAAGGGCATTGCCTACCTGAAGCAGGCCATTGGATTGATCTTTGCGTCGCTATTTGGTTTCGCTTTGCTCATGGTCTGTCTCAAGGCAGAAAGGCTTCCTCTGCCCCATTGGCTCTCCTGGGCGGGTTGGCCTCTGCTTATCCTATCTGCTGGTCTGCTCGTCTATTCCCTTTTTGTGGAGATCCCTTTCAAGCAAACTTATGCCATGAACAGGCTGGGAGACAAACTGGTACAGACCGGGACCTATGCCTTGGTCCGACATCCCGGTGTCCTCTGGTTCGGTCTCTTTCTCCTCGCCCTCGTGGTGGTTTCCAGGTCAAAGCTGCTCCTGATCGCTGCGCCGTTGTGGTTCCTCCTGGATATATTGTGGGTCTGGATCCAGGAACGCTTCTATTTCAATCAGATGTTCCCAGGCTACGAGCAGTACAAGCGGGAAACACCCATGCTGATTCCAACCAGGAAGAGCATTGTCAGGTGTATCAAAACCCTGCGGAAGGGCTGAGCAGGGTATGCAAATGTTTCCGGTATTGCCGGGAACGCCACAAAACTCAAGGAGGCGAAGGAAATGACCAGCACAAACGAGTTGTTGAGGCAGGGACGAACGGACGAGATCTGGCAGAGGTATTGTAGTTTCTTGGATCTCAGCCTTGAGGAGTTCATGGAGATCCAGCGGCGTTTGCTGATGGAGCAGATGGGCTTGCTGGCCCGATGCGAGCTGGGCCGGAAGATCATGCACAACACGGTGCCCAAAAGCGTGGAAGAGTTCCGTGAGATGGTGCCGCTGACCACCTACGAAGCCTACACACCCTATCTGTTGGACAAGAGGGAAGACGTATTGCCGGTCAAACCTTTCATGTGGGCTCACACCGGTGGCACCACCGGTCGCTGGAAGTGGGCACCTCTCACCCAGAAGATGCACAACCTATTTGGAGATTACGTCTTTGTTTTACTACTGCTCAGTTCCTCGCAAGGACGCGGCCATTTCTCCGTAAGGAACAATGACGTTTTCTTTTATGCCGCTGCTCCCCCTCCCTACCTCTCGGGCACCGGGGCGGAGGCGCTGGCCAAAGTAGCGGATCTCCGCTTCATCCCCCCCCTCGACAAGGCTCGGGAGTTGGACTTCCGGGAGCGCTTCATGTTGGGTTTCACCATGGCTCTCAGAATGGGCATGGACGGTGCGGGGGGATTGGCCGGCGTGATGGCCCGCATTGGGGAGGGCTTTGGCGAGAGAGAAAGATCCCTGAAACCTCTCCTGCACCCAGCGGCGGCTCTGCGGGCGATCCGGGCTGTGATCAGGGCCAAGAGGGCGGGCCGGCCCATGATGCCCAAGGATATGTGGGATCTCAAGTATCTAATAAGTTCGGGAATGGACGTAGACGCTTTCCGCGACAAGGTCAAGCTCTACTGGGGGGCAGATCCGTACGAGTCCTACGTCAACACCGAGTTTGGCTGCCTCCTGGCCATGCAAACCTGGAACCGCAAGGGGATGACCTTTGTGCCGGATGTTGGCTTTTTCGAGTTCATTCCCGAGCAAGATTCCCTTAGAAGCCGAGACGATCCTTCGTATCAACCCTCGACGGTGCTGATGAACGAGCTATCCTCCGGCGAGCGGTACGAGATCGTTTTCACCAACTTTCATGGGGGGATATTCACCCGCTACAGGCCGGGGGACCTGATCAAGATCGTCGCTCTAGAAGATGCGGAAACGGGCGTGCGCTTGCCACAGATGGTCTTTGAGGCCAGGGCGGACCGCATCATTGACATCGCCGGTTTTAGCAGGCTGAATGAGCGGATCGTCTGGCAGGCCCTGGAGAGCCTGGATATCGTCTACGAGGACTGGATGGCGCGCAAAGAGATCGAGAACGGTCAGCCTGTGATCCGTCTCTACCTGGCCAGCGATTATCCCCATGGGGAACAACTTGAGGCCACGCTTCACGAGAAGTTAAAGGAACTCAACGAAGACTATACGGACCTCGAAGAGATGTTGAACATGAAACCCTTGCGCCTGAAACTCCTTCCCCCAGGAACATTCGCCCGCTACAGCCAGACGCGCGAGGCGGAGGGGGCAGACTTTGCGCAAATGAAGCCGCCACACATGCAACCTTCTGACGAGATCGTAGAGGCAGTGCTGCACCTGGCTCAAGAGTGAGCGGCGCTGTCTGAAACCTTGACTATCTTGTTATCATGTTGGAGTTGGAGTACAGGTGTCAGCCCACCCGTTGCGCCACGCTACACGGCGAAAAGCAGACTTGAGCCCCCACTCCGGAAGCGGAACTTTCCTTTACGTGATGTTTAGAAAGTCAGGTTTGTGAAAGAAAGACCTAGCCTATGAACATTGTAACTGTGGCGATACCCTTGGCTGCTTCTCTCCTTTACTTCCTCTTGTTTACCTTTTCCTTGCGAGTGAAGCGCAAGATGAATCGCATCTTTTCGGGCTATCTGTTGGCCATGGGGCTGTGGACCTTTAGCTCGTTCATCTGGCACGCCGATTTCCCCGGAATCGGCGACCCGCGGTGGCTTCAAGTGAGTTTGTTCTTCGGCACCAGCTACGCGCCACTGCTGTATCACTTTGTGGTGACTTTTCTCGGTTTGGACAGCAAGCCGATCTTTAGAGGCAGCGTATGGGCTATGTTTGGCCTGCTGCCCGTGGTCCTGATTGGCTACATCCGCGGAGATCACGTTCGCGTCACCCGTCTTGCCAGAGGCCAGTTTGACGTCCAGTTCGGCAGCCTCGTGTATCCCGTGTGGATGGTCGCCGGCCTGGGCCTCATAGCCTGTTTCGTTCTGCTGGTATGGGCCAGTCTCAAAACGAAGGATGATCGCAACCAGAGAAACAGGCTGCACTACCTCACCTTCAGCAATGCCTTGATCTTGGCTGGATCTTTCGTCAACATCTCACCCCAACTGCGTTCCTACTCCTTCGACCATCTTTTCAATGTGATGAGTGCGTTCCTGATGGCCTACGCTATCTATCGCTATCAGCTCCTGGACCTCTCTTTCATTATCCGCAAGGGTCTGTCCTATTCCGTCCTGACCGCGGGCATCGCCGCCACTTATCTCCTCACCGTCTTCCTTTTCGAGCGCTTGGCCCGCACCATTCTCGGCTACGGCGCTTATTTGATACCTATCCTAGTGGCTGTCGTGGTCGCTCTGGCCTTACAACCCTTGCGGGATAGGGTCCAGACCTGGGTTGACCAACTCTTCTTCCGGGAGAAATACGACGCTCAACAGATGCTCCTTCGGCTCAGCCGGACGGCGGCCTCCATTCTCGACCTGAATGTCTTGAGCGAAATGCTCCTGGAAGAGGTCACCACCACAATGCACATAACAGGAGCATGTATCCTGTTAAAGGAGCAGGAGACGGGGAAATTCTACTTGACGGCCCAGAGGGGCCTGGGCAAGGACGTGACTGATCTGAGGCTGAGGAGGGATCACCCTCTTCTGCGCTGGATGGCCTGCGAGGGGAAAGTCTTGACCGTCCAAGAGATAGATATACTGCCTCAGTTCAAAGCCCTCTGGGGAGAAGAGAGGGAGGAACTGAAGAGACTGGGCGCTGAACTTTTTGTCCCACTGCTGTCCAAAGGTGATCTGGCGGGCCTGTTTGCCTTTGGTTCCAAACTCTCCGAAGAGACGTACTCATGGGATGAGCTCATCACCCTGACCACCCTGGCCAACCAGGCTGCCGTGGCTATTGAGAACGCTCGACTGTATCAGGAAACTGTGCGGCGATTAAGGGAGACTGAAACACTCGCCGCAGTGACCACCGTTTTGACCTACTCGCTCGACCTGGATCAGGTGCTGCAAGCCATCGTGGATTCGGCCACTCGGCTGATCCCGGGCAGCACCAGCGGCATGATCCACCTAGCTAACGAGGAGCTAGGAAAGCTGATTCCCCGGGCCACCTCCCCCGAGGTCCACATCCAGGAGAAATTGGAAATGCCCATCGGAGAAGGTATCGCTGGCCTCGTCATGCAGGAAAAGCGGCTGATCAACGTGCCTAACGTGGAGGAAGACCTCCGCTTCCTCACAATGGGCGCCGCCAGCTCCTATAAATCACTGCTGACCGCGCCTCTGATGATTGATGGAGATTGCATCGGCACCCTTAGCCTGAACAGCAGTCAGGTGGGTGCCTTCAACGCCGACGAAGAGCGGCTGCTGACGACGTTGGCTGCCCAGGCCACCATCGCCGTCAGAAACGCCCGGCTGCATCAGGAGGTGCAGCGCCGGGTGAAGGAGTTGGCTTTCCTCAACCGGGTCAACCGCACTGCGGCCTCCAGCCTGGACCTGGAGCAGGTTCTAACGGCGATCATGGAGGAAACCGCTCTCGTGCTCGGGACAGAGGCGGGTTCCATCTTGCTGCTCGATGAGGAGAGCGGCGAGTTGGTCTTCGAGGCTGCGGTCGGGCCTCGAGCAGAGGAGGTAAAGGGCCTTAGATTGCCGCTGGGGCAGGGCATCGCTGGCTGGGTAGCACGGGAAGGCCAGCCGTTGCTGGTGCCTGACGTAGAGGAGGACCCTCGCTTCTACCCCGGTGTTGATGGGGCCTCCGGTTTCGCCACCAGGTCGGTCCTGGCTGTCCCTTTGGAGGTCAAGGGGACAGTGACGGGGGTGATCGAAGCGGTGAACAAAACCGAGGGGGATTTCGGCCAGGCCGACGTGGCATTGTTGTCTGCTATAGCCCAGTCGGCAGCCATCGCTATCGAGAACGCACGATTGTACGAGGCGGTCCGGCAAGAACTGGCCGAGCGCAAGCAGGCGGAGGAGATGCTGAGGGAAGAGCGGGCCAGCCTAGCCAGGCGGGTTGAAGAACGGACAGTGGAATTGAGCGCGGCCAATGCGGAATTGGCCAGAGCCGTCCGCCTCAAGGACGAGTTTCTGACTACCATGAGCCACGAACTGCGCACGCCCCTGAATGCCATCCTGGGCCTGTCTGAGGCACTCCAAGAGCAGGTCTACGGCCCCCTCAACGAGAGACAACTCAAGTCCTTGCGCAGCATTGAGGAGAGTGGTCATCACCTGCTTGCCCTGATCAACGACATTCTGGACGTTTCCAAGATCGAGGCGGGCAAATTGGAATTGGGAGTCGGCCCGGTCTCCGTTGCGTCGGTCTGCCAGGCCAGCCTGAGACTCATCAAACAGGCAACCCATAAGAAGCAGCTCAGGGTATCCTCCACCTTTGACAGGGCGGTGACGACACTCCAGGCCGATGGGCGCCGTCTGAAGCAAATCCTGGTGAACCTGTTGAGCAACGCCGTCAAGTTTACGCCCGAAGGTGGGGCGATTGGGCTGGAAGTGGTCGGCGATGACGAATGCCAGGTGGTGCATTTTACCGTGTGGGATACCGGCATTGGCATTTCCGAGGAAGATATGGGCCGTTTGTTCCAGCCCTTTGTTCAGTTGGACAGCAGTCTCTCGCGGCAGTACACGGGCACGGGGTTGGGCTTATCCCTCGTCTACCGCCTGACCGAAATGCATGGCGGTAGTGTCTCGGTCGAGAGTAAAGCGGGGCAGGGCAGTCGGTTCACTGTCTCGCTGCCTTGGCATCCGACTGATGCGAGACCGCAGACCATAGACCGTAGACCACGAACCGCTGACGAAGGACCACTAACGGTAGGCCGGCAGCCGCCAGCGATCGTCCTACTGGCCGAGGACAACGAGGAGAGCATCAATACCCTGACTGATTATTTGGGAGCGAAGGGCTATCGGGTGGTCGTCGCTCGGGGCGGGGCCGAAGCCATCGAGCGGGCCAGAGAGGAGCGACCTGATGTGATCCTGATGGACATCCAGATGCCGGGGATGGACGGGCTGGAAGCGACCCGGCGACTGCGGGCCGACGCTGACCTGGGGACGATTCCAATCATTGCTCTGACGGCGCTGGCCATGCCCGGCGACCGGGAGCGGTGCCTGGCGGCGGGAGCGAATGAGTATCTGAGCAAACCGGTCAGTTTGAAGGGCTTGGTCAAGACGATGGAGGCACGATTGAGCCGAAACCAGATAGGCAGGGAAAATCTGACATGAGACATAGTAGCACCATTCTCATTGTAGACGACGAACCGGTTGGACGCGAGACTTTGGAGGCGCTGCTGATGGCCCAGGGTTACAATTTGACCTTCGCCAGCAGCGGTGCAGAAGCGTTAGCAAAAGCAGCGGAACTCGTCCCGGATCTGATCCTGCTGGATGTGATGATGCCGGATATAGATGGCTTTGAGGTCTGCCAGCGCCTGCGCGTTGACCCGCTCCTGGCTGAGGTGCCCGTCATTATAGTGACAGCCCTGGATGATCGCAATTCTCGCTTGCGGGGCATCGAGGTCGGGGCCGACGACTTTGTAACCAAACCCTTCGATCGCGCCGAGTTGCGGGCACGGGTGCGCACCATTACCCGGCTTAACCGCTACCGGCGGCTGCTCGCGGAACGAACCAAGTTTAAGTGGGTCGTCGAAAAGGCTACCGACGGCTACTTGATAGTGAATGATAGTGGCAAGGTGCTCTACACCAATCCACAGGCACGCCTGTATCTCGACCTCCCTGTGGACGAAAGTGAGGCTATCTCCGAAAAGTTTCTGGCAGTGACCAGAAAGCAGTATCGCTGCGAGCCGCAGGAAGCATGGGCAACCTGGCCGGAGCAGCCTGCCATCGCCACGCAGTCACCGCGTTATCTCGTGCGGCCCGAATCGCCGACGGCAAACACCTTTTGGCTGCAAGTGGACATCCTGGATCTGCCATCGGGGCCAGAAGCGGGCTGGATTGTCCGCCTGCGTGATGTCACGACACACGTTGTTGAGCAAAGAATGATGTGGACGTTTCATGGGCAAATAAACCACAAGCTCAGGACTCCGCTAGCTCACCTGACCAGTTTTCTTGAGGTCCTTCAGAAGGATCAGTCAAAGCTCTCAGACGCGAAGAAGAAGGTGTTTCTCTCAACAGCATGTCAAGGTGCCATGCGCCTGCGAGATGAGGTTGAGGATATTCTCCAGTACGTGGGGGCTCCCGATATGGTCCGACCCGACCAGGAGCGATGCGATCTCACTGCGATTCCGTCGGTCGCAGCCGAAGTCAGCTCTAGCCTGGAGCTCAAATCAACCCACATATCCTACGAAGGTCTTGAAGACCTGGACGATGCTTATGTGCCAATCTCCCGACAGCTTATGGAATTGGTTCTGTGGGAGCTTTTTGAAAACGCGAAAAGATTTCACCCTGGAGGATTGCCCACGGTGGAAGTCAAGATTTCTGACATCTCCGATGGCGTCCGCATTCGAATTTGCGACGACGGGCTGACGCTTTCGCCAGATCAGTTGGCAAAGCTGTGGGTTCCCTATTACCAGGCAGAGAAAAGGTTCACGGGGGAAGTGCCTGGGATGGGGTTAGGCCTTCCAACGGTGGCCACGCTGGTATGGGGCCTAGGCGGGACGTGCCGCGCCTATAACCGAGAAGAAGGGCCGGGTTTGGTAGTGGAACTTGTTTTACCCTTAGTGAGGAATAATGGAGGGGCAGATGAGTAAAGAAAATCCTCATATTCTGATCGTAGATGACGAGCCCAGCGCTCGCGACACGCTGGAGGCACTCCTGTTTCGACAAGGCTATGACCTGGCCTTTGCCGCCAGCGGACCAGAGGTCCTGGCCTGTCTCAACGAAATCAAGCCAGACATCATTCTGCTCGACGTGATGATGCCGGGTATGGATGGTTTTAGAGTTTGCCAGCGTCTCAAAACAGACAAGCGGTGGCGACACATTCCGATCATCTTGGTCACTGCCTTTGACAGCAAAGAAGACCTGGCTCTCGGTCTTGATGCCGGGGCGGACGATTTTCTGTCCAAACCTGTGAAAGGTCTCGAACTGCGGGCCCGTGTGCGCTCGATGCTGCGCATTAAGAAGCAGCACGATGAGCTAGAGGCCACTCTGCGCTTGAGAGAAGACCTGGCAAACATGATTGTACACGACATGAGAAACCCCCTGACAGCCATCTTGGGATTCAGCCAGCTCCTGAAAAGAAATATCACCGCGCGTGATGCCCTGGAAGACATTGAGGTGATTTGGACTCAGGCGCGCCGTTTGGAATCATTTCTCAACGATATGTTGATGCTGACCAAAATGGAAAAGGGTAAACTGATCTTGAACCGCTCGACGGTTGATATAAACCAACTCCTGCTGGAGGTTCAAAAAAGCCACAGCGTCATCGTCCGATCGAAAAGGATCAATCTCGTCACTGACCTGCCGGAGGAATCCCGGCCAATATCGCTCGACGCCAACCTGTTTCAAAGAGTACTGGATAACCTGATTTCAAACGCACTGGAATTCTCGCCGGCTGAGAGTACGGTCACGCTGCACGTAGAATACCCAGGAGCGGAAACTGCGTCACCCCACGTCCGCATTCAAGTTCTGGACGAAGGCCCTGGTATCCCAGAAAAGCATCGTGACCGTATCTTTGACAAGTTTGAAATTGTTGCGTTGAAGAAACGACACATCCCTCAAATCGGGCTGGGGCTTGCTTTTTGCAAGATGGTGGTGGAGGCACATGGGGGGCACATCTTTGTGGATGCCAACGGACCCAAGGGATCTGTCTTCACCGTGGAAATCTAAGAGGCATGTGTCACAGTCTCATTGTTGGGTACTAATTGAAGAGGAGAGATATGGAACAAGAAAGCACCATTCTCATTGTAGATGATGAAGCGGTTGGGCGTGAGACTCTAGAGGCATTACTGATGGCCCAAGGCTACGATTTGGCTTTCGCCAATAACGGTGCGGAAGCCTTGTCCAAGGCGGGAGAACTCACCCCGGACCTGATTCTGCTGGATGTGATGATGCCAGGTATGGATGGCTTTGAAGTTTGCCGCCGCCTGCGTACGGACCCACTCCTGGCCGAGGTGCCTGTCATCATGGTCACCGCTCTGGATGATCGCGATTCTCGCTTGCGAGGCATCGAGGTCGGGGCCGACGACTTTGTCTCCAAGCCCTTCGATCGCGCCGAGTTGCGGGCGAAGGCGCGGACTGTCACCCGGCTCAATCGCTATCGCCAGTTGCTTCTGGAGCGGACCCACCGTCAGCAGGCTGAGGAGGAGGTTCACCATCTGTACCAAGAGTTGCAGCGCTACGCCGACAGGCTGGAAGAGACCACGCCCTCGCGCACACTCAGAGTGGGCAGCCTGGCTCAATGGTTTAAGGACAACGAAGCCACTATTGTCACCACCTGGATCAGAGCTGTGCGCCAGAGAAGTGAACGCGACCGCATCTTTACTACTCAACAACTGGCTGCAGATTTGCTCCTGTCATACTTTGACCGTTTCGTCAAGGCCACCACGACAGGAATCCACGATGACCTAGAGGCCCTTGTAAAACAGATAGCCACTGACCGGGCTAGCAAACAGTACAACCTCGACGATGTTCTTCTCATCCCCTTCCTTCTCAGAGAGACTTTATGGACCCGGTTGACTGCCTCGGTCCCGCCAGCGGACACCCTGGAAATGATCCGGATCGCTCAGCCTATCTTCGAGCGCAGCCTGACCACCCTGGTTGGCACTTTCGCCCAAGTTACCGCAGCTGCCCTGAAGCAACGCCTGGAAGAGACCGAGCTCCTGACCAGACGCCTGGCGGAAACCGCGGAGGAGACAGATCGGGCCCTGACCAAATTGGGAATCCTCTACGAGCTCTCCCGTGCTCTCAAATCCACTCTGGATGCCAATGAGATTCTGGGCTTTATCGCTGAAGAATTGGCAAGCGTACGTGAAATCAATCGGTGCATCATTTGGCTTAAGGACGAAGCCACATCCGAATTGTACGTAGCTGTGGCCAAAGGTATGGACAGCGACGAATTGGCTGACATACGCCTTTTTGGACAACCCTCTATCGTTGTTGAGGCTCTTCTTACCGGACAGGTCAAGGGGATCAGCCATGTTAGCGACAAGTCTTACTCTAGAGAAACCCTGGCCCCTCATTTCGTCGGATGCTCAATAGTAGCCCTACCCCTGATCAGCAAGGACCAGGCCATTGGAGTCATCCTGGTAGACAGCAAGGCTGACGCTGGTTTCTTCGATGCCTCGACCATTGACCTTCTCCAGTCAGCCGCTGAGCAGGCAGCCATGGCCCTTCGCAACGCCCAGTTGTTTGACCAAGTCAAGCGCTTCAACCAGGAGTTAGAGCAACGGGTCAAGGAACGCACCCAGGAATTGGAGAAAGCCAACCGTGACCTGGCCAAGTTGGACAAGACCAAATCGGACTTTATTAGCATCGCTGCCCATGAACTAAAAACCCCCATGACCGTGATCCGGGGCTATGCCCACATCTTGTTTAAGGAAGACCGGTCAGACATGGGAAACGAGTGCCTTGATGGCATCCTACAAGGCATACTCAAGGGGACCGAGCGTCTCCAAGCCATCATCGAGGATATGATAGACATCTCGAAGATTGACGGTCAAGCGCTCAGTCTGCAATTAAAGTCGGTCTCCATTGGAGCGACCGTCGAATTGGCTTTAGGGAAGTTGGGGGCCATGGCCAGAGAGAGGAAGCAGACC
>Ga0180437_10008812_pt1 | contig 12682 bp, 10 predicted proteins | sample SS_ome_4_FD_132410 | JGI IMG/M metagenome (GOLD analysis project Ga0180437, IMG submission 132410) | Hypersaline lake sediment archaeal communities from the Salton Sea, California, USA - SS_3_D_1 metaG | ecosystem: Environmental > Aquatic > Non-marine Saline and Alkaline > Hypersaline >...
GATTTTAGAATCGTAAATTCTGATGCTGTTGATGAGCCACCTGACTACGTCGAGTTAACTGCGAAGATAACTGATAGTAGTGCGATTGAGAAAGTTCTAGATGGTAGATATTCTACTGTATCTGTTGGATCTAGAAGTTCAAGAGTACTCTGTAGTGAGTGTGGCCAGAATATTATTCAGGATGGCCTTTGCGAACATAAAAAAGGCACAATGAACGATAACGGTAAAAGAATCCACTGGATAATTGATCAAATCAATTATATTGAAAGTTCATTTGTAAATGAGCCAGCTGATGAATATGCTAGCATAGATGCAGTGGACCTAGGTACAGGATGGATTCCTTATAAAGATTTCTTGGACAACCGAGAAAATATCTTAATTGAATTGCAATTGGAGGACTCTTATATGAATGTTAATAAACTTACATGTAAGGCCAGAACGAATCTTCCAGATAGTGCATTCTGTTATGTTGTATCTACTGATGGTCAGAAAATTAGAAAGTTTCCTGCTCATGATGCAGCACATATACGCAATGGCCTAGCTAAAATAGCAACGGCAGAGTTATCAGAAAGCGCTAAAAGAAAGATTATTGGCGGTCTAAAGAGAAGAGCAAAGAGATTTGAGGTATCAGTAAATGAGGACTTCCTAGCAGCTGACTCAGTCGAATATATCGATGGAGTTGATGCCATAGAAGGGCTTAATGAAGCTTGGACTCCTGAGGAGATCGAAGCGGTAGATAAGTTATTCACCACTGATCCTAATTTTGATGAACTTCCCGAAAACAATGATTCAACTGAAGAGACTGAAACGGATCAAACAGTTGAGCCAGAAAAAATGAAGAAAGATGAACTGGTAGGTGCATATAAGAAGCTACAAGAAGACTATAATACTAATGTAGAGGCTAATGCAGCTAAAATCAAAGACCTCGAGGACAAGAACAAAGAACTTTCTACTATACTAGTAGAGAGGGAAGACGAGGTCAACAAGTATCTTGATCAGGTAGCTGATCTTGATAAGCAACTAAGAGACTCTTTGATAGCTAATCTATTTGATCTAAAAAAGCCCGATACTACGGAAGATACAGAAGCATTAGTTTCCAAGTATCTATCAAGAAGTCTCGAAAGCCTTAAGGATTGCCTTGAGGATTTAAGACTAGAAGAAAATAATTCTACTTCTGTAGAATCAGAACACAAAGTTGAAGACCCAACAACTCATGAAAATTCTGATAAAAACGATCAGAATAATACTGAAGAAAAGACAAATGACCCTTGGGCAGTCTTTTCACAGGACAATAGACAAGTGGAGGTTATATAATGGCTATAGGTAATTTCGGAGTTCCTCTAGATTTACATAGAGCACCGACTTATGACATTAGAACCAGACCTTCGAAGTATGCAATGTCTGATATTCGCAGCTGGCGATTTGAACAGTCTGACGGTATTAGGCCTGCTGCTTACTATGCTCCTTACAAGTATCTTCCTGTAGCAATGCAGGACGTAGCGACAGAGGATTATGTAGTTATTCCTAAGGGTCGTATCGTATCAGCAGTTGGTGCAGCAGACAGCACACCAACCAGTGGTATTGTGTATCCATCTTCAAGCGGATACATTAACGTTGGTAAGGCTGCTCCTGAACTCAGCAGCACTCTTATCAGAGCCCAGATCGATAGCGACTACTTTGGTTATGACATGAACATCACTTCTCTTCTCGTTCCTTGTAACGGTGGTACAATCAGCTCAGGTTTCTATACAGCTGATGACGTAAGTGCAGAAACAATTACAGCTTCGGGTGGATACGCAGTTGCATCAGGTGCGTTTGTACTTCCAGCTAATGCTCCTATCGGCGTGGTTTATCACGACTGGTATCAGGACATTCGCGGTAAGTGGATGAACTACAAGATGCATTACGATGGTGGACACGTACTAACTGACTGGTTCGTAGAAGTCCCATACATTAAGAAAGCAAATACTCTTGCTACTTCTGGTTACTGGCCAAGATTCCAGAACCATAACTATGCTCAACAGCTTCTCTGGAAGGATGTTAACGACAAGTTCACATACCTCACAGTTGATGGCGACGTTGATACATTTACTGCTGGAATGTACGTTACTTCCGATCTAATCGGTAACTACAAGCTCCAGGGTACATCAACTATCAGCGCAGTTGCAGCATCGGGTGCAGCACCTTCTGACATTAGCCTAGACAGCTACATGAATAGATTCTGCACAAACCAGACTGTTGGTAAGATCCTAGAAATTGATAATAGGTTCCCTAAGGCAGGACTAGAGGACGTTCAGACATACCCACGTAGTGGAATGCCTGGTACACAAACCGCTGGTATCCCTAAGTTCCTATTCGACTTCGCATATGAATGTCTTCGAATTGGTGGTGGTTCCGCTCCTACGGTCGAAGCAGTTTATAATGCCATTCGAAATGGCACATTCGGGCTGGTAAGAATTCAGCTACTTGTATCATAAGGAGATTAATAATATGGCTTTTATGAATATTAGAGATGAAGTTGCTTATGAAAATTACGGTAGTGATGAAAAAAAGCGTAACCAGTTCTATAATGTATATGATGCGTTTCAGAACCGTGGCCGTATTTTCGATAAGGACAACAATTATCACAAGTTCGAACTTAATGACCTTGTGACCCGCGAAGACTTAATGCGCTTCGTTCCTCAGACCGTGGAAACGGTTGTTAGAGAAGCAATCGAGCCTAATCTCTTCGTCGTAGATCGTCTATTCCAGAGGATCACAATTGAAAGAGGATCAAGGATTCAGATTGGCGCACTTGGTGCAATGGAAGCGGGACGTGTAGGACAGGGTGGAGAATACCCTGAAAAGACACTGGACTTCGACGGTGGTGACATGGTTGCATTAATGACCGACAAGCACGGTCTTAAGATCAGCCTCACTGAAGAAGTTCTAAGAGATAACCTTTGGGACGTAGTTAATGTTTGGCTACGTGCAGCAGGTAAGGCATTGGCTCGCCATAAGGAGCGTCAGGCTGCTAAGTTGATCAATGAGATGGGATACGATGTATTCGATAACGTTAATCCAACAAACAGCTACATGGGCGTAACTACTGGCCGTGACATTACTGGAACAGCCAATGGTTCAATGACAGCTAACGATGTATTCGATATGTACGCATATCTACTAAATCGTGGTTTCTCGCCAGACGTCTTAATGATGCACCCACTTGCATGGAAGACCTTTATGTGTGACACCGAAATGAGAGAAGTTGTTCTTAACGGCGCAACTATCACTAGCCGTCGCGCACCTAATGGTAACGCACAAATGGCTTGGGGTACTTCTCATGGTGGTTATGGTCTAAGGACTACTGCAACTGGAAATCGTCAGACTTCAGGAGATACTATTAAGGGAGCAAGTCCTTGGGTTCAGACATTGAATCCTCTTGGCGCAACTTTCAACATTGCACCAAGTTACCTACCTGCTCCACTAGAGGTTATTGTAACCCACTACGTACCATTTAAGTATGGTAACTATGGATACGAACGTATCGATGCTGGCTCTCAGAGTAACGTAGTAATGATTGATTCTGATAACTGCGGAGTTATCGGTCAGGCTATGGAACCAACGACAGATCGTTGGACAGATCCTGAAAGAGATATTGAAAATATCAAGATGCGTGAAGAGTACGGATTTGCAATTCTTGAGCAGGGTAAGGGAATCGCTGTTGCACGTAACGTTGCTATCGCACGTAACTACAACTTCGAGAACGTTAACCAACAGACTCTATCTAACATCAATCTAAGCGGTGCAATTAGCGGTCTAACTGCTATCTAATCTCTTAGTAGATAGGAAATGTTAAATATAGGGAGTGAGTGATATTATTCACTCTCTCCCTTTTTTCTAGAATTTAGTCAATTAGGAGGAAGATATGGCTGGAAGAAAATCAACTACTGGTAACTCTGCTAGTAGCTCAAGTAAAGGTTCAAGCTTCAAACTCCCACGTTATTTAAAACTAGCAAAGGGATCAATGTGGTTTGATACTGAAGGAGACAATGCATCAGGTGTAAGACTATTTGCTACAACTGATGTTTTTGTGGGTCGTGGAAAAGATGAATCCGACGAAGCAATACCCAAAGATAAATTTAACAATAATAACTTCGTTGAGTATGGATATATTAAGAATGAGGAATTGCCGTGGTATATTGATACAACTGAGATTGATTCAGATAAATTATCTAGAATTATTATTGCATATAAGCATAAAATCTTAGTTGAGGCAGATCCAAAGAATCCATCAGTTCAGCAGAAGGATGAAACTAATAAGAAAGATTTTGCTCCTAATAAGCAGGGTGAAATGGTGTTTGTAGGAAAGAATAAAGAAATGTTCAAACGTCTACAGCGCTCAAACTTTGTACAATTACGTGAATGGGTGAATTCTTCACCAAAGACTGAGACAGTTAAGAATAATCTAATAGATATGTTCCATTATGAGCAGAATGGCTATAATTCTCTGTCAAGGCCAAGGCTAGAGGTACTTGACCTTATTCGCGCAAAGCTTAAAGAATTTGGTCCCTCAATGTCTGCGATTAGAATTAATGAAGATTAAATACTATGGCATTACGAGTTATAGACCACTATCCTAATATAAACGACGTGGATATTTATAGAAATATCCACGTCAAAGCTCAATTTAATAAGGCAATTAACCCTCAATCATTGGATTATAGTCATTTCTCAGTACATGAGAAAAATACCTATACAACTGTACCAGGAGAGCTCGGCATTGAGTATAACACGTCTGGACAAGCAGTCTATGCTGTATTTCAACCACTAATAAATTTCACCGCTAATACTAAGTATCAAGTATATCTTCACAAAGCTCCTAATAGCGTAATTTCTTCTGACAATGAACAGCTAGAATCAACTTATTCTTGGGAGTTTACTACTGGTGCTGATATATTGTCAGGTAATATGCCTGTTGGTATTCCTAGTGGTTCACTACCAGCAAGTGGAATTCCTACTGTTACTGGTGTAATTAGTGGCGTATATATTCCTGCCTCTTCAGGTATTACAACCTTCTCAGTAACAGAAACATCTCCTCAGCATCAGGAGCCAAATGTTCCTAGCGGATTGGGCGCATCTAGTGGAGTGGATCCTATTGTAGTTATCTTTAACTTGCAAGTAGATACACCGCTTAGTGATTTGTCTGGGTATGTTACTATTACTGAAAGGGACGTGTTGGCATAATGGATTTTACATTAACTACAAGTGGAAATGTTCTATATATTACTCCCGTTAACGGTTTAGCCTATAACACACAGTATACTGTTACGTTAGATAGTAACATATCAGGCTACAACCCTCTCAATAGCGGTTATTATCAGCTTGGATCAGATTATGAATTCTGGTTCACAGGAACATATTGTCCAATCTTTACTACAGTTGGTAGGATAAGAATAGAGACAGGACCAATAGCAGATAATATAATTGACGATACAATTTATAGAATGATATTGAAGAATTCACAGGATGCAGTAGAAATTATTAGCTCATTAGAAGGTAAGAGATATAACTATGCACACTGGGGTTGCTCATGGGAAAATGTACCATGGGTAATGAGGCGCTATGTCGAATGTAAGACAGCCTATGATATACTAGCATTGATAGAACTTACAAATGCTGGTCCAGGCGGAGCTTCATCTCAGCTTAAGACATTAGGAGATATGACCATTAGATATGGTGGTCCTAGTGCGGCTAATCAAGCCATTGATCCTGGTAGAAAAAAACAATTATATGATTGCTGGATGGAGATGCTACGCGGCATGAAGGCCGTTGGTATTAACTATGCTGTACGTGGATGGTATGATCAAAGTAAAGGTTATAATCATCCTGTGCTGGAACCAGAACATAATAGAGTTATTCGACCAGTCGACTTTAGTGTAGCAGATCCTCACGGCCCATGGTATAAGGCTAGGGATTGGAGAGGATTCTATGATTATCGTAGGAATCTTAGGTTGAGAGGACTATTATAATGGCATTTACTTGGACTAATTCAGGCTTTGATACAACAAGTGTTGACACATGGCTTAACCAATCATTGTATGGCGGCTTAGGAGAAGCTGACGGTATAGATCTGCGAATCGAGATGAACAGAATTCTTTATGGTGGATTAGGAAAGAAGCCAATGGGTCATTGGGTCGTTCTTCGCGCTTATGATAGATCAAAACCGAGTAGCAATTACAATAAGAGAACACATGAAAGCGTTGGTGGTCCAGGATATGAATATAGTGATACACTTTTACGAACTAGACGTGTACCAGTATCAAGACGATCAGATCAGCTAGATGCAATAAAAGCTGGTATTACAATTAGTGATAATTATGTTTACTATTTTGAATGGGATGTTCCTATTAAATTAGGTTATCACATATTTGAACTTACATTAGCGGATCATACAAATGTACCAGATCCAGCTAATTTAGATTTCTGCGAGAAGTATGTGATTAGGAGACTACATCCTTATAGATTAGAAAACGGAAATGTCCAGTATTGGGCAGCTGTAGCAGAATATGATGAGATAGGATACTAATATGGCGGCAAGTAATATCATTACAGTCAAGGATGCGCCTGATTTTAACTTCATTATACTTGAGAATACTCGTAATAGACCTGATATCAAGATAGTAGGATTTGATCCTAAATATCAGAGATTACGTTCTGTTGGTGAGGTCTCTACTATATTAGAAATGAGTACATTAATGAGTAAATCAATGGAAATAATTCGTCCACTTGGAAATCCTACTGAAACATATAAAGGATCTCCATCTTATAATAGCAGTGGTATTTTCTTTGCTCCTGACTTTCCTGACTTTTTACTACCTACTAGTAATCCTAACTATGAAGCATCACCTGCAGTTGTGCCTAAAGCAATTACTTGGGGAGTTGTCAGGAAAGAACCTGGCACGATGAGTGGTACTCCATTCAGGGGTACACAAGAAATTAAACCACGGTCCAGAGAGTATGTAGCACTATTTAGTGATACAGCAAAGAGATGGATCACCGACTCTGTCTCTTCTCCAATTGAGGGTTACGGTGGGCTTCTAGGTTATGTTAAAATGTATGCGCAAGCATTTGATAATCTAGTTCAATATAATATATGGGCTAGATCAAACTACGAGGTGGAGGAGTTGACGGAATGGTTCGAAACGTATATGGACGATTATCGTGGTATGTTTAGAGAAGCGGGGATTGTGGAAATGAACTTTAATCGAAGGGTTAGAGATGATACCATGGTCCAAATGAAGAACGGCTACCATGTAAGGTCTGTCCTATACTACGTTAGAACAGAAAGAGTTAGAGTTGAAAAACTCTCTCCGATCAATCGTATAGATTTGAAAATCAGTGTAAATGATCTTAAGAGCGTCTCAGACAATCTTAATGATCATATAATTGATACCAACTTATATGAAAGAATTCTCAACAAGTGGCATCAATAATATAATTGGAGGATAAATAATGGCTAGAGAAAGAACTATTCCATCTACCAGTACTTTTATCCAGGATTTCGGCTTAAATGTCACTCCACCACCAGCGGTTAGGAACAGAAAGATTGTTGTTCTTGGTACAGCTGAAGACGGTCCTATGTATGAACCTATTCAGATACAGAAGCCTGAGGACTCAGAATTTGTTTGGGGCCGTAATGGTGCTGGAGACCTTGTAAGAGGTATATTTGAGTGTTGGGATGTTCAGACAGGTTTTCCTACTGTAGTTGGTGTCAGAATTGGAAACGGAAAAAAGTCTATTTTAGAGATTGAAGAAGCTACAGGTACAGGAGTTGATACTCCCCAAGCTATAAAGACTACTTCTCTTAAGCTGGAGTCTCGCTATCCTGGTGCAATTTATAATCAAGTAACAATTGGTTATAATGACGACAGGAATGTAGCGATCTATAATCCAAAGACTGGACTAATTTCTACTTTTTCAGTTGACACAGAACATCCAAATAATCCAAACGTTGATGTACATAACATCACCGAATTGGTAGATGCAATTAATAATGATAGAAATCTAAACTCTATCGTTGTTGCTTCTTATCAGCCTCTTGAGGCAGATTATGAAGTCGCAATCAGTGGAACTTCTACTGGTGTAAATAACCAGACAACGAAGGTAACTATTACTCTTCAAGATATACTTCAGAATAATTATGTAACAGAAAGTGGCTTCTTGATTCAAAATCCAGAAGGGACAGGAGTCAGTTCAGCAAATAATCTTGTTGAACTAGAAACCGTTGAAGCTGTTACTATTTCTGAATGGGAAAATCTTGAAAATAAAGGTAGTGTAAGTACTAACCTTAAATTCTCACCACTTGATGGTAAGAGACAATCGACTTGGGACACTATTCAAGCGATGAAGGATTATGATAGCGACAATCGATACATGCATAGTCCTTCGGGTAATGTTGTCTCTGAATACATCTATAATCTCTCTTATGAGTTTATGGATGCTGGAAATGGAGCAGGATCACCAACAGAAACTGGTGGTATTTCTGGTAACTCTAATGAGTTCAGAGTTCAAGTTCCAATCTGTCTTGATGACAGCGAAGAAGCAGAAGGAAGCGGTATCGCTTCTGGATATATTGTAGGCCTTGTAGGAACTACCTATGCTGACTACACTGATGCAAGTGGTGTCGGTTGGACTGAGGCAACCTGTCAGGGAATTGAAACTAAGACAATTGGTCTTGGAACACCTAATCAGTATGAGCTAAGGCCATCTGGTAAAATTAGTGTCTATGTATCAACAGATTCTGACATTAATGGCTTCTGGCAGAAGCTTCCTTATAGTGAGAACTCTGGTGTATTCATGAACAGATTTGATTCTTCAAATGGATATGCATATTTCACACTTGGTAGTGGCCTAACACCAGGATCAATTTCAGGTACAATGCGTCATCTTGTAAATGCAAGTGGTAATATCAAGGATGGTGTATACATAAGAGTAAGTGCTAATACAGTTAAGGGCACCCTTGGTGAAGTAGAAACTCTACCTGAGCTTGAGGATGCTGGATCTGCGTCACTTTCTACTTACTTTGTTCGTGGACAGGAGATCTTGTTTAACAAATCACCTGACTATGACATGATTGTAAACTATGGTGTACGCTTCACATATGAACCTGGATCAACAGTTAGCATCGCTGATGCGAATGATACTACAATATCGTTTGCGGTATCAGGACTTCTTCCTGGACCTGGTGGCGGTAAGCTATCAGATACTCAGCTTTCTTATCTACGATTCAAATATACATATATGCCTAATTGGCCAAATATTACTTCTGCTGCAAAGGCAATGCATGGTGGATCCAATGGAAACGTGTTGAATGCTAAGCAGAGATATGATGAGCTCACCAAGGCATATGAAAGACTAAGAAACTATGATGGTGAACTTTATGTTCCTATGGGGGCATTTATCGATGCTACTGCAGAACAATTTAATCCTATCACAGGACTAAAGGAAACTGTAGCAGTAGGATTTGCGAACCAACTTGAGGACTTCTTAGAAGATCTCTCAATTAACTCGTTACAGCCTCACGCAATCCTTGGTGTTACACCAATGGATGAAGTGACCCAGACTAATAAGGACGAATGGGTTAAGAAGCTTGTGGAGACAGATTATACCGATCCAACAAGAGCATCTAATATTATGAGCTTGATTCAGAACAAGTTCATGTCAGTTGCAGCCTTTGAACCTATCTTCCTAAATATTGGAAGAGGTCAGCCTTATACAGCTAATGGACAGGCAGCATACGCAGGTGTACTAGCAAGTCTACCGTACGATATTTCACCTACAAATAAGGGAATAAGAGGAATACAGAACATTCGTTTCGATCTATCAATTGCTCAATATGAAGCAATGAACTCTATGCGCTATGTAACAATGAAGCCAAGACCAGGACGTGTTCCTGTAATCGTGGAAGATGTTACTGCAGCACCATACGGCTCAGACTTTGTGAACTGGAGCACATTCAGCATCACTAAGCAAGCAGCTGATAGAGTTAAGAAAGTTGCAAATGAATTTATCGGTAGACCTAATAGTGTAGAAGTAAGATCATCTCTCGAGCAGTTAATCTCTAATGCGCTAACCACTATGGATGGCCTAAGAGCATTTGACTTCTCACTAACTTCAACTCCTTCACAGCAGGTACTTGGAGTAATCGAGGTTGATCTAATATTAGTTCCTGTCTTCACTATCAAGAAGATTAGGACTACAGTTAAGCTTCGTAAGAATCTACCTACGACAGCATAAAGGGTTGGACGGGGCTTCGGCCCCGCTACCTTATTTAATTTGGAGGTAAGCCATGGCCAACTCGGCACCACTCGACAGTATCGAACAAATAAATGAAGGAATTAAGCAAACCTATAATTCTTCTTCTGGTTGTGATATTGTGGCTACTCTTGATGGTGTTCTACTTGGAAACCTTAACGGTATTTCATTTAGTACTACTCGTGAAAAGGCACCTATCTATGTCATGGGAAGTGTAGACGCTGTATCGTTTGGTAGAGGTAAGCGTGGTCACGCTGGATCACTCATCTTTACTAACTTTGACCGTCACGCTATGTATGACATTATGGAAGGAGCATTCGCTACAGGAGCTGACCAGGATAAGCAACGCTATTGGTACTGGAAGAAACAAACAGACATTCCAGCTGGCGGACGTAGTAAGCTAATTGGCACGACATTTAATGACCTAACAGCATTGGGTATTGAGCTCGCACAGCCTAACTACTCTGACCAGGTTCCTCCATTTACAATCACTCTAACTTCAATGAATGAGTATGGTAACGTTTCAGTTATGCATATTCTTGGAGTTGAGCTTATTAACGAAGGTTCTGGTGTATCTATTGACGATATTGTCACAGAAACTCAGATGACCTTTGTAGCAAGAGCGATTGTTGGTTGGAGACCACTTCAGGTTGGTAGAGGATCTAAGGATGGTACAAGTTTCAATATTACTGAGACTGACATTCTTTCAAGACTCAAAAGACTAACTGCTGTAAAACAGGCAGAAGATCTAGTCAACATCGAAGGATAAGGAATACAATAGCCTTATGTCTCCCAGACATAGGGCTAATTGTATCTAATACATTATGGCAGACTTTAGAAATTTCTTCAAAGAAGTAGGAGACGCCATTGGAGATAGGACAGGTCTTTCAGATCTGACCAAAGGAATTACTCGGGGTGATCCTGATTTAGCAAGGCAAGGACTTGACACCTTACGAGGTGGGCCTCGTAAATACATAGACGAAGATCCTGTAAGAGACAAATTTATTGAGTCCAACTCTTCGTACAGTGGTTCTGATTGCGTCCCAATTGCAGACGTTAATGGTCATCTTATTGTATTAGGTAGCGTAGAGACATTCTCATATTCTGTTATGAGAGAAAAGGCCCCAGTAAGAACTCTGGGTAGATCATATCCCAAAGGTTATACTGGTGGACCAAGAACTATAGCTGGATCAATGGTATTTGTTGTATTCGACCGCCATCCTCTATATACTATTATTTCAGAACTTAAGAACGAACCAAGAAACCAATCAGATAGATATACCTCTCCTATAGCAGATCAAATTCCACCAATAGATATGACACTTTGGTTTTCCAATGAGTATAGTCATAAGTCTATCCTACGATTGTATGGAGTAGAGTTCTTCCAAGAAGGCCAAGTTCATTCAGTTAATGATATCTACTCAGAGAATACAATGCAATACTATGCTAGAGACATGGATGTCCTAATGCAATATAGAGACATAGAGAGCTTTAGGAATTTAATGTATGAACGACAGATTCAAGGGCAATTCACAGACAATCATCTAGCATCTATGTTAGAATATAGACGACAAATAGCTCGTAAACTTCAGGAAACAAATGATTTTATCCAAAGTATAGAAACGGAAAAAGGAAAACGAGGAATAGTAACATTTGGAATTTCGTCTCTATTTCCTAATGAAGATCTTAACTCAAAATTACAAATACAACTCAATATAAAAAAACAATTAACGAAGGAATTCGACTACGTCCAAAGAGAGATATCTGATCATTCGAAAAACTTATACGGATTTAATGTAGCCTCTAGAGCAGAAGGTGGTATGAGTTGGGATAACTTTCAGCAAGCATCAGTAATATAAGGATGAAATATGGCTAATCGTTTCTTCACTGGAATAGGTGACATAGCTAGGAGCGCCAGAGATAATGTAAGACAATCTAAGAATCTACGAGATAGGAATAGAGACTTAGACTCTGACATCCAGAAGAGTAATGAGTACGTTGATCAACATTATAAAAGTCAAAGTGGAGACGAATCTGGTTCACCTGATCGTGTTAATTATAGAACATATCCGTATGACTACTTCACAGGCACCAATGCTAGAATATTCTTCGGTGACGTCTGGGTCGATGACATAGTTAGCATTAACTATACTGCTAGTCAGACTAAAGAGCCAATATTTGGTTATGCTTCTCAAACATTTGATGCAGTTGCTCGAGGTGTAGTTAGTGTACAAGGAAGTTTTTCTATTGCATTTAAGGAAATGGGTTATCTTAATGTGATTCATAGATTGCTAGAACAACAAAGACAAGGAGCTAGCGCGGCTTTAGATCATAAATTAAATGAGATAAGAGAAAAAGCAGAAGCGGGTAAAGCTAGATATGAACC
>Ga0180437_10008813_pt1 | contig 12682 bp, 9 predicted proteins | sample SS_ome_4_FD_132410 | JGI IMG/M metagenome (GOLD analysis project Ga0180437, IMG submission 132410) | Hypersaline lake sediment archaeal communities from the Salton Sea, California, USA - SS_3_D_1 metaG | ecosystem: Environmental > Aquatic > Non-marine Saline and Alkaline > Hypersaline > Sediment...
GCCAGGCGGTGGTGGTCGAGCCCGCTGGGCAGCAACCCGATGCACTGGGCATTGCTGCGCCGGATGAAGTTGCCGAAGCCTCCGGCAATAAGGACACGGCCCAATTGTTCGACTTTCAGTCCCGCGCGCCGCAGCAAAATGGACATACCGGCGCGAACGGCCCCGGCGGCGAGCTGCAGCTCGCGCACGTCGCCTTGGGTTAGGACGATGGGCGCTTGTGTCCCGGATTCGTTTGCGGATGCCAAAAGGAACGCGACGCCATTATCCGTTTTTGTGACACGCTTGCGGATGGCTTCGGGGAGGTCCGCCGGCAAGTGTTCGGGGGCCAGCAAAAGCCCTTCACGCATGAGCATTCCGTGCCGCCGCAGCTCCGCGGCCACATCGATAAGGGCGGATCCGCACAAGCCTATCGGGGACACGTTGCCGATGATGTTGACGCGCGCGTCGCCGTCGAAAATGACCTTTTCGATGGCGCCCTCGACGGCGCGCATTCCGTGCGTGATCCGGGCGCCTTCGAAGGCGGGGCCGGCCGCGGTGGAGGCGGCCAGCATTTGGCCGTCGTACGACAAAACGATTTCACCGTTGGTTCCGATATCGACGAAGACGGTTGGTGTGGGGCAGTTCTCGAGGTCTGTCGCAAGAATGCCGGCTACGGTGTCGCCGCCCAGGAATCCCCCGATTACGGGGAACACATAGACGCGCCCTCGAGGATGGATGGCGACGCCGACGGCGGCGGCGGCAAGGAGTTGCCCGCGCGCGGTCACGGGCACAAAGGGGACCTCGCCGAGGGCGGCGGTGTCCAATCCGAGGAGCAGTTGCTGCATAGTTGTGTTGCCAGCGAAAACCGCCTCGTAAACCCGTTCTTTCGGTACGCCGGCCTGGTCGAGGAGTTCGAGGATCATTTCGTTGACCTCGGCGACGATGACTTCCCGGAGATCCGCGGCGCCGTCGTCCTGCTCGCGGGCGCGCAGAATGCGCGAGAGGACATCGTCGCCGAAACGGGTTTGGGGATTCATGCGGGACGTGTTGGCGCACTCGCGGCCGGACTCGAGGTCAAGTAACGAGCCGACTACGGAAGTCGTGCCGATGTCGAATGCTACACAGTACCGTTGGCGCTCGGTGTTGCCTTGCTCGAAGTCAATGAGTTGATGATCGGCCCGCACGGCCGTGCCGCGGAAGTCCCAGGTTCGCAGTCTAGCGGGCAGGGCTCGCGCCAGGGCGAGGTCGGCCGTAAATACCCCCAAGGCGCCGTAGAGCCGCTCGAGATCGGCGGCCGGGTCGTCTCGACTCGGCTTCGGGAGTTCCACGTACTGTTTGCGCACGGCCGGATTCACGTCGCCGACAATGCCGCCGTCTACTGCAGAAAGAACCTGGTACGACGACGCCAACAAAGACGTCTCGGGTATATCGATGGTCGTGGAAGCGCAGATGCAGGATTGGCACGCCAGCCGGACGCCGCTGTCAAGTTCTTCTCGGTCGAGGGTCTTTCGTTCGGTGTCGGTGGGGTCGCAGGGATTGTCCACGACGCGCACTTTGCACTTGCCACACGTGCCTTGGCCGCCGCAGGGCAGGTTCAGTGCCGCGCCCGCGAGTGCGGCCGCTTCGATGATTTTCGTGCCGCTCAGTACGAATACTTTCTTGCCCTGGGGTTCGAAAGTGACGGCTATCTCTGGCTCGCGCATTCGGTGTTCCTGCACTCCTTCGGTTCTTGTTTGGCCGCGTCCGCGGCGTTGGTTGGTCCCTTCTACCACTAGTGGCTCGCTCCGTTCAACCGGGTGCAGGGCGCAAGACACAGTCTTCGGTTACGGTTGTTTGCTTTTCTCGCATCAATTATGCGAAAAGGTCTCGATACTGGATGGAAGAGGCCGGGTGCGTTTGGTGTGGGAAATGGGTCGGCGGAAAGGAGAAGATTGTGCGAGTTATTGCTCCGATCACTATGCTTGGGTTGGCCACGGCCGTGTGTTTTGCGGCGTCCGCTCGTGCGGCGGAAGAGGCCGAGGAAGCGAAGGTTCAAAGAGAGCCCAGCGCGGTCGAACTGAAAACCGATGCCGAGAAACTGGGTTACGCGATTGGGATTCGAACCGGCAGGAGTCTCAAAACGATGGCGGCCGACGGTGTCGAGTTCAGCATCGAGTCCTATTTCCTGGGTATTCAGGACGCTCTCGACGATCGAGAACCTGCCCTGCCGGAGGACGAGGCGCGCGCACTGTTGCAGGAACTCCGGGAGGCCGCCAGAGCCCGCTCTCGAGAATTCATGATGAAGCATCGGATGGAGGTGGGAGAAAAGAACAGAGCGGAAGGCGAGGCGTTTCTGGCCGAAAACGCCAAGAAAGAGGGCGTCGTCGTGCTCGATAGCGGCCTCCAGTACGAGGTCATAGAGGAAGGCACGGGACGCAAGCCCACGGACACCGACAAAGTGCGCGTGCATTATCGCGCGACGTTGCTTGACGGCACGGAATTCGACAGCTCGAGCAAACACGGCCCGGCGCCGGCCGAGTTCGCGGTTAGCGGCAGCATCATTGCCGGTTGGAAAGAGGCCCTGAAACTCATGAAAGAAGGGGCCAAGTGGCGGATTTACATTCCGCCGCAATTGGCTTACGGCGCCCGCGCCCAAGGCCCGATTATGCCGCATGCGACGCTCATATTTGACTTGGAATTGATCGAGATAGTGAAGTAGGCTCACGCCGGCCTGTTAATGCATTTCCGGCGTGGTGTGTCCGGCGGTTTTTTGCTATCATATATCCTCGTCTCGGAGGCTGGGGCAACGCGGAAAGGAGAAGGATCATGGCACGGAAGTATGTACTCGGATTGGATTTCGGGACGGAGTCGGGGCGCGCGGTGCTTGTGGCCGTGGACAACGGCGAGGAAGTGGCCACGGCGGTCGAACCGTATCCCGACGGGGTGATTGACGTTGCGTTGCCGGGCTCGGGCAAGAAACTCGAGCCGGATTGGGCGCTGCAGAATCCGAGAGACTACCTGTATGTGATCGAGCAGACGGTTCCGAAGGTGCTCGAGGCGTCGGGCGTCAGCGGCAAGGACGTGATCGGCATCGGGACGGATTTCACGGCGTGCACGATGATGCCCATCGACGAAGACGGCGTGCCTTTGTGTGTTAAGCCTGAGTTTTCCGATAACCCCAACGCCTGGGTGAAGCTCTGGAAACATCATGCCGCCCAGCCCGAGGCGGACAGAATCAACGCGGTCGCTGCGGAACGGGGCGAGGATTTCCTGGCGCGGTACGGCGGGAAAATATCGAGCGAATGGTTCTTCCCGAAGGCGCTTCAGATTCTGGACGAAGCGCCGGAGGTCTACCAGGCCGCCGACCGCCTCATTGAAGGCAGCGACTGGATCGTGTTGCAGCTTTGCGGCGAGGAAAAACGCAACGCCTGTGTGGCCGGATACAAGGCCATCTGGGATGAAGGCTACCCGAGCACGGAGTTCTTTAAAGCCCTCGATCCGCGGTTCGAGGACATTGTCGCCGAGAAACTGAGCGAAGACATCTATCCGGCGGGCGTGAAAGCGGGCGGGTTGTTGCCGGGTATGGCCCAAAGACTCGGGCTTGAACCGGGGACGGCGGTGGCCACGGGGGGCGTCGATGCGCACGTGGCCGTGCCGGCCTGCGGCGTTACGGATGAAGGCAAGATGGTGATGATCATGGGCACGAGCGTCTGCCACATGGTGTGCGGCACCGAGAAAAAGGTCATCGACGGCATGTGCGGCGTGGTCAAGGAAGGCATCCTGCCCAATTACTACGGGTTCGAGGCCGGCCAGACGGCCGTCGGCGATATCTATGCCTGGTTCATCGAGAATTGCGTTACGGCCTCCGTCGCTGACGAGGCCAAGAAATGCGGACTCGACATTCACGGCTACCTGAGCCAAGAGGCTGCGAAGTTGAGGGTCGGGGAATCCGGTCTGCTCTGCCTGGATTGGTGGAACGGCAACCGCTCGATCCTCGTCAATGCCGACCTGATGGGGCTCATGGTGGGTATGACGCTTACGACCACGCCGGCCGAGATGTACCGCGCCATCATCGAGAGCACGGCGTACGGCACCTACAAGATCATCGAGCAACTCGAACAGGGCGGCGTCCCCATTGACGAGCTATACGCCTGTGGCGGGCTCGCGAGCAAGAATCCCGTGCTGATGCAGATCTTCGCCGACGTGACCAACCGCGAGATGAAGATCAGCGCCAGCGACCAGACCGTCGCGCTCGGCTCCGCCATGTGGGGCGCGGTCGCGGCGGGCGCCAAGGCCGGCGGTTACGACGACATCACCCACGCCGCCGAAAAGATGGCCCGGCTCAGGGAGGAGAGCTATAGGCCCAATCCCGAAAACCACGCAATGTACCAAAAGCTCTTCGCCGAGTACGAACGCCTCCACGACCTCTTCGGCCGCGGCGCCGACCCCTTGATGAAGAATCTGAAAGACATCAAGCTTTCCGTGCGGGGCAATATGGGGTAGTCAAGCCTAGCCCTTGCAAAGAGCGCCGAATAGTGCCAGACTATGGGTGTGAGTGAAAGCGTTTACATCGAAAACGTCTATTCTCAGTTTCTACCATGATGCCCGGACTTCCGCGGCGGTAACCGCAGTGTGCCAACATGACTGAGGATGAAAGGATTATCGAAGAGATACGCCGAAGTCGGTGGCGCATGTCGGAAGAGTGCGGCCACGATGTGCACCGGTATATCGAGCACGTGAAAAGGTTCAATGACCGATATGCTGCCGAAGTCGATGCGTTCCGCCAGTTACGGGGCGCGTCCGCTCGAAATTCGGTGACGCATTAGGTCAATTCGCTTCTACGCCGTGAAGGCGCCAAAGCTGCGTAGAGCGTTTGTCCGACTTTCCTGCCTGGCAATTAGGGTAGGAATGTTGCTGCTTCCGAAACACTGCCCTGCTATACTGAATGCCAAGGACAGGCGGCCCATCTAGTTAGGGCTCGTGACAACTACGGGGCTACGCGGCCGCGGTGTCGCATGTTGGCACTGCGCGGGCGCACTGGGAGGGCTTGGACGATCAAGACCAACCGAGTTACTGCGGTTCACCTAATCTCGCTAGAGCGGAAGAAAGTCATGAGCAGATACAGGTTCCCGGCTTCACTCCCACGCAAGATGTACTGGTCGGATGAAGTCAACGGGTGCGCCGTATGTCCGGATTGCGGCGCACCGCTCGAGTCCGAGCACCACACGTACGTTATTGCGACTCGAACTGACGGCTACACGGATTCCTACCTGATAGGCAACGACGGCGGCCATTTCTGCGGCGAGTGTCCCGTGGTAGTCCTCGATCACGATCAGTTCGAACGGTTTGCCGCAATGGCCGCGGGTACAGCAAAAGGAGTCGACTACATCGTGATGGGGTTAGTCGATCTCGGTGCCGTGCCCGAGGACAAGCGAAAGGTCCCCCTCGGCGACGACGCGAACCCGCTCCCGCTAGTCAAGTTCGCTAATTTTGGCGAGAAGAAGCCACAGGCCAAATCCACAAGCAAGAACGCAAACAAACGGAAACGTAAGAACCGAAAACGGAAAAGACGCTGAGTGCAGGCCTGATCACGGCGCAGCAAACACCCGGCTCAAACAGCAGGGTCCGTCGGCGGAGGTGCCCAGGACATGCCAGTCAACGCCATAATGTTTTCGGCGGGCACGTGGTTGCGTTGCGCGCCACGGGGTATATAACACGCTCAGTGGTGCCGACAACGCGCAACCAGATTATTCCGCATAGGAAGACGCGACTGTAGATAGCATTGAATTGAGTATCGTGTCCCCTGAATTCTCTGAATTCTCCGCGACATTTCCCTTCTGACACGATCCGAGCAACATGAATTGAAGAAAGTGGCAGAGGCGCTGTTTGAGGGGAAATGAAACGGATGCCCAAACCGAGAGCCATCGTCCGCATCGGGACAGTCAGCAGCGGATTCTGCGTATTCGTGGGTAGAAAGCCGTCGTCGACGCCGATCTTGCGGAGTTCTGCGGAGTGCCTACGCGGCGCGTGAATAAACAGGTCAAGCGTAACTATCGGCGTTTCCCTTGTCGGCGTGAAAGCAAAGATTGGTCCATGGGCCTTAAACCATTGGTGGACCACCCCGCTAACCCGGGCGGCTGGTCCGCAAACAATTAGACAACGGCCCCGTGGCGCGCATTGGTGAAGTCGGGTATGCGTCGAGCCAAGGACTGTGCTAGGCCTACCCGTTGTGGGGCCGTTCGGCGGCGAATTAACTGGACATCCGCCCTCCTGTTATATACGATCATAGCGCCCATAGCTGGCAGAAGGGTCGGGAGATACGAAGGATGGGAATAACACACGTTACGGTGACGATTCGAAACCCGGCCGAACCGGATAGATCTTGGGATGGTCTCTTCCTGGTCGACACTGGCGCGGTCGACTGCCTCGTGCCGCGAAAGGAACTCGTAGGAATCGGGTTAGCTCCGAAGGGCCAGCGGACTTACGAACTGGCGGACGGCAGCGAGGTGAGAATGGATATTACAACTGGGGACGTGGAGTTTATGGGAGAGATTGTGGGTGCAACCATCATTCTTGGTGCGGATGATGCCGAGCCGATTTTGGGTGTGACGGCACTGGAGTCTGTTGGTATCGAGGTGGACCCTCAGAATCAACGCCTTAAGCGCCTTCCCGCCACGCGACTGAAATGAGAACCGTCGAATATGCCGCCCCTGCGACTCCCTGATCGCCTGCGGCGACTTCTCTGCTCTGGGGCATAAGCATGCATTCACCGAGAGAGACAATCCCACCTAGGAGCACGGCGGCGGTTCTTGAGCTGCTTCCGCCGTTTCCGATTGTGTTGGTGACGACGCGGACGAATGTCATCACGATAGGGCAGATCGAGTATTTCACGTTTTCGCCTTTGCGGATTGGGATTGCGGTGGCGCATAGTCGCCATACGTACTCGCTTCTGAAGGCGGAGCGGGAATTCGTGGTGAATGTGGCGACTGCGGAGTTGCTACCCGCCGTCAGAACCTGCGGGTCGGTTTCTGGCAGGGATTGTGATAAGTTCGACGCGGCCGGGCTTACTCGGGAACCGTCCACGGTGGTCAGCGCGGTGAGTGTTGGCGAATGCGGCGCCCATATCGAGTGTATAGTCAAAAAGGAGATCGCATTCGAGGAACGGACGTGGTTTGTGGGCGAGGTCGTGGCCGCGCGGATGGTTCCCGGGCACCGAGGATCGGATGCGCTGCTATGCGGTCGAAACCATTACGTATTGCCCGGGGGCATTGTGGGCTCCCGCTAACGACGTTTGGGGCTCGGCTCTTCGATCCGCCGCGGGCCGTTTGCTGGTTTGCTGGAGGCAAAGGGAGTAGAATAGTCGTGATACGATCAAAAACAACGGGAGTTACCGATGCCTGAGATATCTTTAGACGAGGGACGCATCAAACAGCTTCTTAAAGAGGCTGTACTTGAAGTATTCGAGGAGCGGCGGGATCTCATTTACGACGTTTTGGCGCGAGCGATGGAGGATTTTGCGCTTGCTAACGCCATCCAAGAAGGTGAATCCTCGGAGGCTGTGACTCGAGATCAGGTTCTTCAGACCCTCTCAGGTGCAAGTTGAAAGTTGATTTCAAGAAGAGCTTCCTGAGAGATCTGAAACGCATCAAGGAGGCACGTGTCAAAGAGCGGTTGCGGGAGATCGTCGAGACAATCGAGAATGCCAAATGTCTTCAGGACATAGGCAACCTAGACAAGCTCAAATACGGCGACCATTACTATCGCATCAGAATTGGAGATTATAGACTGGGTCTGATTCTGGAAGATGATACGGTTATCCTGGTTCGGTTTCTCCATCGCAAAGACCTTTACCGGTATTTCCCTTAGTTCCCCAAAGTAACGCCGTCCGATCTACCGCGGGGCCGTGCAGCTCGAGAGAATCCGCTGGAGAACCTCAGAATAGAAGAACAAGACCGACTGCGCTTGCAGCAGGAGTATCGGCAACTCGGCGATGATGCATTGCTGGACGCCGCTGAACTGGGTCGCGAGGACTTTCAAAAAGCTGTTAACAGCACTATCCTTGCAGAGGTCGAGGAACGAGGCCTATAGGGATCAGCTGCAAGCGGGACGGCGTCGGATAGAGCGGCAAAAGGATGCGAGTGAGCGACCAGTGGGCTAGGACAAACACCGCGTTTCGCTTCGTTATACTGCGCGAAAGACGGCGTCAGTTTCTTTTGGCGCGCCGTCACGTTTTGTCGCCGTTTAAATGGAACTTGGTATGGGCGTAAACCGGTAACGATAAGGCGAAAACCGTTATTCTGAGCGATGGCCGACATTTCACACGCGCATAAGCCTGTCCGGTGGCACAACTCGTTGGTGTTCCGCATCGTCGTGTTGTGCGCGGTTTTGGTGCTCTGCCTGTTCGGCGCCGTTTACGTGATCACGCGGTACTACGTTCACGAACTTATCAACGAAATGGAGGTCCAGACGCGTCGGATCGCCGACATCGTTCGAGTGGAACTCGAAGCCAATCCGACGCGCGACCTCGACGACCTCGAACATGAACTCGACAACGGGTACCGGGACATCGAGTTCGAGGCGTTTCGTGATTCGGTCGTCGTGCCGCCGTTGGTTATCGAGGCGTCGGAGGCGGGCCGACTCGAGAAGGTCGCCCGCACCATTTTCACGCTTCGCGACCAGCGGATCCTCTTGACGGTACGGATGCCCTTAGTGCCCACGGCGGAGATCGTGCGTGCTTTCGGAAACCGGTACATGGCGTTGATCACGGCGGTTTTCGTCGCCGCGCTGGGCTTCGTGGTGTACTTTATCCTGCGGACGTTGCGGCCCTTGCGGGACTTGTCCGAATCGTGCGCGCAGATCGGCGCCGGCAATCTCAAAAACGTCGTTGTGCGGAAAAACACAGGAGAGATTCTCGCGCTTGAACGGACGTTTAACGCCATGGTGGAGTCGTTGCGCGACAAAGAAATCGTGGAACGGAATCTGCGGCAGGCGCAACGCCTGTCTGCGGTCGGCACCCTCGCTGCCGGCGTCGCGCACGATGTGCGCAATCCGCTCAACGCCATCAAGCTGCTGTCGGCCCACACCATCGATATGCTCGGCGACACGAGCCAGGCCGCGCAGGCCGCGAAACAACTTCAGACTATACGGGCGGAAGTGGATCGGCTCGAGGAAATCGTGTCCGGGTTCCTTTCGTTGGCGAAAGAGCGCGAGCTGCAGCCGGCGCCGTGCCGCATCGATGCCATACTCGAGGAATGCAGCCGGCTTGTCAAGAAAGATGCCGAAGCGCGCGGCGTGTATCTCACGAAAGAACTACGTGCGGGCGAAACGACGTTGCTGCTTGACCCGAAACAGACGACTCGGGCAATTCTGAACGTACTTATCAACGCGATGGAAGCCACGCCCGAGCGTGGGCGGATTCGGCTGTTCTCGCGCGTGACGAACACCCACTGTGAAATTGAAATCCGCGACGACGGCCCCGGCCTGTCCAGAGAAGCGGCTGAGCGCGCGTTCGACGCGTATTTCACCACGAAACCGACGGGCACGGGGTTGGGGCTCTCAATCACGCGCGGCATCATCGAGGAACACGGCGGGCGCATTGCGCTGTCGAGTCAGGAAGGCCAAGGGTGTCAGGTGCTGATAGCGTTTCCATTGGAAGCCGGGCGCCCGGGCAGCCCAGAACACGGCGTGTAGGTGCTTGCAAGAACCAGGATCCTTCCGGCGCCCTTGGGTACGACGAGTCCCGTGTTGTTAGGAGAGGACGGAAGATGAGACCCAAAGTGCTTGTTGCCGAAGACGACCAAGTCCAGCGGGACGTGATCGCGGACATACTCGAGCGGGCCGAGTACGACGCGACGCGGGTCTCCTGCGCGGAGGAGGCGTTGTCGGTGCTCCGGGCCGAGGATGTGGACCTGCTCGTGACGGATATGCGCATGCCGGGGATGGACGGACTCGAATTGCTCCGCGAAGCGAAGCGGCTCCGCCCCGGCGTTGAAGTGGTCGTTATGACGGCCCACGCAAGCATCGAGACCGCCGTGGCGGCCATGAAAGAAGGGGCCGCGGACTACCTCACCAAGCCTTTCGACAAAGAGGAACTACTTGTGGTCGTCGCGAAGGCGACCGAACGCGCGAGATTACTGCGCGAGAACCGCGAACTGCGTGAATTGGTGACGCACGGCGCGTCGCTGGGCAATATTGTTGGGCAGAGCCCGGCAATGCAGCGCGTGTTCGAATTGACGCAGAAGGCCGTATCGGTTAACAGCACGGTGCTTATCCAAGGGGAATCCGGCACGGGGAAGGAACTGATCGCGCGCCATATCCACTTCGAGGGGCCCCGGAAAGATAAGCCGTTTGTGGTGGTCAATTGCGCGGCCATCCCGGACACGCTCGTCGAAAGTGAACTGTTCGGCCACGAGAAAGGCTCATTTACAGGCGCCGAGACCAGCCGCAAAGGCAAGTTCGAGATTGCCCACGGGGGCACGGTGTTTCTCGATGAAATCGGCGACATGCACACCAACAGCCAGGCGAAGCTGCTCCGGGTGCTTCAGGACGGCATTGTCGAGCGGGTGGGTTCGTCGCAGCCACGCAAGGTGGACGTCCGCGTGATCGCCGCGACGAACCGAAACCTTGGTGGGCTGGTTGCGAACGGGGAGTTCCGCGAGGATCTGTTCTTCCGCCTGGACGTGTTGCCGATCCGAATACCCCCCCTGCGCGAACGGATTCAAGACCTGCCGATTCTTGTGGCCCATTTCCGGGCAAAGATTTCGGCGCGCCTCGATAGAAGCGCGCCGAGAATCGGCGCGGACGTGCTCGAAGCGATGCGCCGCTACCGGTGGCCGGGCAACGTCCGCGAACTCGAAAACACGCTGGAACAACTCTTCATCATGTGTGACAGCGACGCCTTGGGCGCGGGCGATCTGCCGGAGAAACTACTGGAGTTCACGCCTCAGTCCGGCCAGTTCACGCTGCCGTTGGGCGGCATCGTCCTCGAGGATCTGGAGCAAGACCTCATTCGGCAGGCGCTTGAACGTTCGGGCGGGCGGATCAAAGAGGCCGCCGAACTGCTTGGGCTGACTTATAAGACCCTCCAGTACCGGCTGAAAAAGCACGATATCGACAGGCGCGAACTGGTTCAGTGAGCTTGGCGTGGGGCCGCCGCCGCGGCCGGGCGCACGGATTGGCTCGCGGACTCATGGGTCGGGTTAGGGACAGACATCGTGTTTCGCTTCGTTATACTGCGCGAAAGACGGCGTCAGTCCCTTTTGGCGCCCCGCCACATCTTGTTGCCGTTTGAATGCAACTTGGTATGAAAACCCTCGCCGTGGCGTTTGGGTCCACCTGCGGGCTCTCGCACGGAGACGACCTTCTGGGCGTCAATCCACGTCTCGTGTCTTTCTGTCGGCGCGTGTCCTCCGTTTTACGGTCGATCCGTCGATTTGTACGTAACCTTGCAGCCGGGAGGTCCGTCTTCCCACAAGATGAGTAGTTCGGGGGTAACGTCCGTTCCCTCCATGTGCAGTCGACCCAAAGAGGACAACTTCTCGATGTGTTCCAGGGCTTGTTTCGCGATGCGCGGAGCCCTCACGATTACGAGCGTACGCAATTGGGGGAAGTTTTCGAGGACGGCCAGTCCGTCGTCGGTGACCTTCACGTCAAAAAGTCTCATTTCTCGCAGAGCGCTCAAGTGGGTGATCCGCTTCAATGCGGCGTCGTCGACGCTTCTGCCGGTGAGCGACAATGTATCCAAGGCGTCGGCCTTCAAGGGAACCAACCAATCCAGATTCTCGGCGGCAGAACCGAAGACCTCAAGCTTAACTACCTTACCTTCCGGTATCGTCACGCTCCCCTGCGCCGAACCCAACTTCTCCCAAGGTTCGGCGTCCGTCGCGTTCCAATCCCGCGTGAACAAAGTCCCCCTCGAACTTGCCGGAAACACCATGGTTTGTGGCCCGGGTGGGGACGCCGACCCCGGTTCGGCCGCGGCGAGCAATTCCGGCGGCGCGGCCGCCTCGGGTGCGGAAACGATTTTGCAGTGGGGGAGCGCCGCGCGAAGCCGCGCCAAGGTAGCTTCATCCATACTGCCGCCCGGCAGCACTAGTTCTTTTAGACCATCAAGGGAACCTATCCGGCGGAGGGCGTCGTCGCTTATATCTCCCGAAGGCAGCCAGAGCGATTCGATGGCCCGAGCATCGAGCTGGGCGAGCGCCGAAAGATCCGTCGCTTCAAGGTCCGATACCCGCAACTGAAACTCCTTCCCATGAGGCTTCGTTATAGGCCCCGTAGCGTCGGCGAATGCCTGCCACGCGGCGGCGTCCGTCGAGTCCGCTACGCGGACATAGATCGTTCCGAGTGATTGGTCTTGCGGAAACGCAATCGGCGTGCGCATGCCAATAGGAATGCGGTTCGGCCGCCCCTCCCCGCCCGGCCCCTTGCGAGACCCGCCGAACACGTGCGGGAAGCTTAGGTAGCCGGCCGCGGCAATGGCCACCGAAAGTACTGCCGTCATCACAAAGATCAGCGCAACTCGCTTGCCAGGCTTTTCGCCCAACTGCCCCGGCTGCAGCAAACCTTTCTCCGGAACCGGCGTCGGTGTGGCGGGGCCGGCCACCCTGGACACCCGGGTCATAAAGTCCGTTGGCCGCTCACGGGGCAACCATTTCGGCGGCGGCGGCTTGGCCTCCTCCGTCTCGGGCCAGGCATCGTCCTTGGGCTTGATTTCGGAGTAGAC
>Ga0180437_10008814_pt1 | contig 12680 bp, 8 predicted proteins | sample SS_ome_4_FD_132410 | JGI IMG/M metagenome (GOLD analysis project Ga0180437, IMG submission 132410) | Hypersaline lake sediment archaeal communities from the Salton Sea, California, USA - SS_3_D_1 metaG | ecosystem: Environmental > Aquatic > Non-marine Saline and Alkaline > Hypersaline > Sediment...
ATTCCGGCGCTTGCGGCGGTGGTACGCACAAAGCGCCTTGATCCCGTCATCGCTGGCGTATTGTCAAACGACGACACTGCAGTTGACATGCCTTCGGCCGTTCTCTCCGAGATTCACGTTGATGAATTCTACGTGGATGGTGAAGGTGTTGTTCACGAGGCCTATAACGTAGCACATCCACGTTCATCGGGTGGCTACCGCACCATTGCCATCGTCAGCAACCGCCGGTCTGGAGAGGCAGAGTCTGCGGTTGCCAGTAGCGTGCTGCGGGATCCGGAGGCGCGCAGTCGGAACATTGCGGCGCTGTCGGTCCTGGCCGTTGAGCGGACGTACGATGGTGTGCAGCTTGACTATCGGGGCTTGGAGCCCGACCTACGCGAGGCCTTTAGCTCGTTTGTTGGTGAAGCGGCGGATGCCTTGCATCAGGAAGGCAAGCTGTTGGCGGTTCGCGTAGAGCAGCCGCGTCAGGTAGCAGAAGACCGCTGGGATACTGGAGGCTACGACTGGCGCGAGTTGGGCCAAGTAGCTGATGTATTGGTTGTCCCGGCGATGGCCACACCAACGGCCTACGGGCCCGGTGGCCAGATGGAAGACCTGTTGCGTTGGGCTGTGGGAGAGGTCAATCGCGCTAAACTGCAGGTGGCACTCTCCGTGGATAGTCACAAGATTGTGGGTGCCGAGACGACCAGGGTCCCGTACACACAGGCGCTGTCGGAAATCGCTGAGCTGGCTGTGGAGGGTCAGAAGCAACTAGTCAGCCCAGGCGAAAACGTGACGCTACTGCTGACCGCGCTGCAGCAGTCGGGCGGCCTCAACTACGATGCCAGCAGCGGCACGTACTGGTTCAGCTTCGTGGATGACCAAGGCAGGGATTCACAGATTTGGCTCGAGAATGCCACCAGCCTGGCGGGCAGACTGCAGCTCGTCGCTGACCAAAACATCCGCGGTGTGGTGCTCGAAGGGCTGTTGGATGAGCAGAACGACGAGCGCATCTGGGACCTGTTGGAGCACTTCAAGGAGCTGCTTGTCCCATCCATTGACACCGATTTCCAAGTGGTGTGGACGGTGGAGGGACCGTCAGGCGAAGCAGTGCGCGTCGCCGGCTCGATTGTCGCTGGTGGAGGCGATGACTCGCCTGTGGCTGCAGCGGAGGCGCTCGAAGCACCGCAGGCAGGTTCTGCTTATGTATGGCAAGTGCCGGACAATCCTGGCGACTACTCGATCTCGGCAGCCATCTCGGATGATGGCGGCCAAACGACGAGCGTTCGCAGCAACAGTGTGAGCTTGCAGGTGCCTACGCCTACGCCTACGCCAACACCCACCCCGACGCCTGTGCCCACGCCCACGGCGAAGCCAAAGCCGCAAGCTCCGGCTGCGCCGCCTCCTAGCACCGGACCAGGTTTCGCCTATGGTATCCAGGGCGACGCCATTACTGATGGGGATCACGGGCGCTTGTTCGGGCTGACACAGCAATTGGGATTCGGCTGGTACAAGCAGCAGGTGGAATGGTTCCGCTATAACCCGGGGCCAGGTCAGTACGATTGGGGCGCGCTGGACCGCATTGCCGATAGTGCCAGCGCTGCCGGCATCAAGCTGCTGTTCAGTGTTGTGAAGGCGCCCAAGTGGGCGCGGCCACCTGAGGACACGGACGAGGGACCGCCCTCTGACCCCAATACGTATGGCACTTTCCTGCGCGAGTTGGCGGCCCGCTACAAAGGCCGAGTGCAGGCCTATGAGATCTGGAATGAGCAGAACCTTTACTATGAGTGGGGCGGGCTCGGCGGAAAGCTGAATGCTGGCCGCTACGTTGAGTTGCTCAAGGTTGCATATCAAGCTATCAAAGCGGTTGATCCTGGCGCAACGGTTGTGGCTGGAGCCCTGACGCCGACGGGCTACAACGATGGCAACATTGCCATCGACGACCGTGTCTACCTGGAGCAGATGTACCAGGCGGGTCTCAAGAATTACTGTGATGCCATCGGCGCGCACCCCAGCGGCTACAACAACCCGCCTGACGCAGAGTGGCAGACATACCAGGATCCCAGTGCCAGCTTCAATGCCAAGGGGCACCCCAGCTGGTTCTTCCGCGGCACGATGGAAAGCTACCGCAACATCATGGTGAAATATGGTGACGGTGCCAAGCGCATCTGGGTGACCGAGTTCGGCTGGGCGTCAGTGGAGAACCTGGGTACAGCGCCCGCTGCGGGCTATGAGTACGCCGCCGATAACACCGAAATGGAACAGGCACAGCACATCGTGCGTGCCTATGAGATTGCCAAGGGCTGGGGCTGGGTAGGTCCCATGTTCCTGTGGAACCTCAACTTTGGCCCGATCTGTGGCTGCCACGACGAAAAGGCCGCATTTGGCATCGTGCGTCCAGATTGGGGCATGCGACCCGCCTTTGCCGCCCTGGTGAACATGCCGAAATAGCTTGGGATCTTGAGAGAATTGCAGACAGAGCACGGGGCCATCACTCCCGTGCTTTGTTTGTGCACGCCGCGCGGAAGGAGTCTTCGGCCATGGAAAAAACACAATCGGGTTCGCAGTCGACGCGAGGTGCCGGCATGCGGCCGCTGTGGATCGCCCTGTCGTTGGTGCTAGTTGGTGTTCTGGGGTTGGCGTGCGTGTCGACGGTAGGGCCAGGTTCCTCGCCCACAGCGTCGGCTACGCGCACAGCGCTTCCCACCTTCACCGCTACTGCGGAGGCGGCAACGCCGACGATGATCCCACCCACTGCCACAGCAGTGCCCGCCACCAATACTCCTGTGCCCGCGACGGCCACAGAGGTGCCTGCTACGGACACGCCTGTCCCGCCGACGGCGACGCCGGGGCCGACTCCCATGCCGCCCTTGCCACCAGCCAAGCCGCTGCGTATGAACTCGCCAGAATATGGGATGCAGGCTTTCCTGTGGTGGAGGCCGGAGGTCGCAAGCCGCGACATGGGCATGATCAAAGAGGCAGGCTTTGGTTGGGTCAAGCAGAACATTGGGTGGCGCGATGTTGAGGGGCCAGCGAAAGGTGTCTACGAGTGGGAGCGCGTGGACTGGATCGTTGCCGAGTGCAACAAGCTAGGGCTTGACCTTCTAGTGCGTGTCGATCACCAACCCAAATGGGCGGGGGGCAACTACCCGACCAACGGGCCGCCCGACAGCCATGCCGATCTCGGCGACTTTTTGTCTGCTATGGCGACGCGCTATAGGGGGCGCATCAGGGCCTACGAGGTCTGGAACGAGCCCAATCTGGCGCGCGAGTGGGGTGGGCGCTCACCGAATGCAGCCCAGTATGTAGCCTTGCTGAAGGAAGCCTACCGCCGCATCAAACAGGCCGATCCGAACGCGATGGTGATCAGCGCCGGCCTGACGCCAACCGGCACGCAGCCACCGGAAGCTGTGCCCGACGACGTGTACTTGGAGCAGATGTACCAGGCCATGGGCGGCAATAGTGACGGCTACTTTGATGTGCTGGGCGTGCATGCCGCAGGCTTTAAGGCACCGCCAGAGTTGAGTCCCGATCAGGTGGCCAGCGATCCCAACTATGGTGGGCAGCGTTTCTTCTGCTTCCGACGGGTGGAGGATCTGCGCCGCATCATGGAGCGTTATGGAGATGGGGACAAACAGGTTGCCGTGCTGGAGTTTGGCTGGACCAGCGACCGCGTCAATCCCGCGTATGCCTGGCACGCTGTGGACGAGGAAACCAAAGCCGACTACTTTGTGCGCGCCTACCAGTGGGCCAAGGAGAACTGGTCGCCCTGGATTGGCTTGATGAGCCTGATCTACATCGCTGATCCCGACTGGACCGAGGCAAACGAACAGTACTGGTGGGCCATCTCCGAACCGGGCTATCCGGACTTTCGTCCGCGCCCAGCCTACCTGAGGCTCAAAGCCATGCCCAAGTAGCGGGCTGTGCTTGTCAGAAAGCGTTGACAACGAATGTCCTTTGGCCTATACTCGCAACAGGTCAACCAGCGCGGTGCTGAGCAGCCACACTACCAGGGGTGTGCTGGTTGCCTTCATGCTCAGACGCTCACCTGGCGCAGTGCTGCATAGATGGTGAAGGTATGCCTCTCATAGTCGAAGGTGGCTACAGGCTAGAGGGCGAAGTGTCCGTTGCAGGAGCCAAGAACGCGGCCTTGCCAATCCTTGCAGCGACATTACTTACGTCTGACGAGTGCTACCTTGAGAATCTACCAGATATCGAAGACACTCGTACCATGGTCAGCCTGCTACGCCGCTTGGGGGCCAATGTTGAATTAGAGAGTCCCCACAGCGTCATCGTCAAGGCCTGCAGCCTGACTCAGCCCTCAATTCCCCAGGATCTGGCCAGCCGGATGCGAGCCAGTTTCCTGGTAGTCGGAGCTCTGCTGGGTCGCCACGGCGAGGTCGAAGCGCCCCATCCGGGAGGATGTTCGATTGGCACCCGCCCGGTCAGCGTCGACCTGAAGGGCTTCCAGGCGATGGGGGCAGAGATCGACCGCCTCGATGGCAACTATACTTTGCGGACTCCGCGGCTGGTGGGTCGCAGGATCACGTTGGACTATCCCAGCCACACGGGCACGGAGAACCTCCTGCTTGCCGGCTGTCTGGCCGAGGGGACAACGCTGATCGAGAATGCCTCCGTGGAACCAGAAGTGGCCGACTTGGCCAGCTTCCTGAACGCGATGGGGGCGCGCATCTACGGTGCGGGCACGGGCACCATTCAAGTCGAGGGCGTTCGCAGGCTGCATGGTAGTGTGTACCGGGTGATGCCGGATCGTCTGGAAGCTGGAACTTTCGCCCTTGCCGCGGCCATTACCAGAGGTCGCGTGCTCATCAGAGGTCGCGTGGCTCGCTACCTGGGTGCCCTCAGCAGCAAGCTGGCCGAGGCTGGGGTGACCGTTGCCGCTGAGAAGGAAACCTACAGTGTCGAGGGTTGCGAAAGCCCCTCCGCGGTCGATATTCAGACCTTCCCTTACCCGGGCTTTGCAACCGACCTGCAGGCGCCAGCTGGCGCCTTTCTTACGCAGGCTCACGGTGAGAGCTCCATCCACGAGACGATGTATGATGGGCGTCTGTCGTATGTCGGCGAGCTGCGGAAGATGGGAGCCGAGATCAAGGTCGACGGCCAGACAGCCCTGATCCACGGTCCGACCCGGTTGAGGGGGAGCGAGGTGAAAGCGCTGGACATTCGCTCTGGCGCCGCGGTGATTCTGGCCGCTCTCGCTGCTGGTGGCAAGTCAGTCGTTTCAGAGATGGGCTTCGTGGATCGTGGCTACGAGGGAATTCATCACAAGTTGAGGCAGCTGGGCGCCAGGATCGAGAGAACCAAAGAACAGGGCCAAGTTTCGCCGCTTCCGGCCAACTCAGGCCGGCCGGATGGCGATGTCGATGGCCAGGAGGCTTGATGCTAACAAGACAGATCGGGATTGACCTGGGAACAGTCAATGTGTTGGTCTTTGTCCGGGGTAAGGGCATTGCCCTTCGCGAGCCCTCGGTGGTGGCCATTTCGGTTAATGACGACCGCATTGTGGCTGTGGGTGAAGAGGCTCGCCTGATGCTTGGGCGTACGCCAGAAACGATTGAGGTGATCCGGCCGATGCGCGGTGGCGTCATCGCTGACTATGTGGTGACGGAGGCCATGCTGCGCTACTTTATATCAAAAGTCTGCGGTCGTGTCCGCTTGCTTCGTCCAGACGTCATGATCTCAGTTCCGGTGGGGGTCACTAGTGTGGAGAGCCGTGCGGTGCGAGACGCGGCCATTGAGGCGGGCAGCAAGTCCGCGTACTTGATTCCCGAGCCTCTCGCTGCTGCCCTGGGAGCCAACATGCCGATCCACACGCCGACCGGCAACATGGTTGTCAACATCGGTGGTGGATCCAGCGAAGCGGCGGTGATTGCGGTCAATGGAATCGTTGTCTCCAATTCGGTCCGCGTGGGCGGCATCAAGACGGACGAGGCGATCGCAGCCTACATCCGACGCAAGTACAACCTACTGATCGGGGAGCAGACATCCGAGGACATCAAGATCCAGATTGGCAGTGCCTTGCCTCTTGAGAAGGAGTTAACCGTGGACGTGCGCGGCCGTGACCAGGTGACTGGCCTGCCACGGACGATTACAATAACCTCGGGCGAGGTCACAGAAGCTATTGTTGAGCCGCTATCGGCCATAGCCACGACAGTGCGGGCGGTTCTGGAAAAGACACCGCCGGAGCTGGCGTCGGATATCATTGATCGTGGCATTGTCATGACAGGCGGTGGTTCTTTGCTGCGCAATGTAGATCGCTTCTTGACAGCGGAAACGGAGGTGCCCTGTCATGTGGCTGAGGATCCATTGGCCTGTGTAGCACTGGGCGCTGGGAAGGCACTTGAGCAGTACGACGTGTTGAAGCGCAGCTTACCCGTCATGTAGCTGCCCGCCGTGTGGCCAGCGGTCTCGTTGTAGGGGGCTGCGGATGAACGAACGAGGTGCGTGACCGCCGTCACGCACCTCGTTTTGCCGTCAACCGCTGATCGCCGCACAGGGTTACATGTGCCCCGGGCTGAGGTAGTAGGCCATACTCTGCAGGCCAACCACTGGATCAATATACTCTACGCGCACGTAAGGCGGGAGGCTGAGCGTGATGGGCGCATATGTCAGGATGGCCTTGATACCAGCGTGTACCAGCTCGCTCGCGACCTCCTGTGCCTGGTCGGTGGGAACAGCCATGATGGCGATCTGGATCTCCTTGGACCTGACCACTGCGGGCAGTGTGGCGATGTCTTGAACCTGGAGTTTGCCTATCTGGCGACCGAACTTTGCCTTGTCCTTGTCGAGAACAGCGACGATGGAGAACCCGCCCTCTTCAAAGCCCCCATAGCGCAGCACAGCGCGTCCCAAGTCTCCGGCACCGATGAGGACCACGCTCCAGCGGCGGTCAACCTGCAGGATTTGGCGCAGCTGAGCGCGCAGATAGCAGACGTCGTACCCGGTACCTTGCTTCCCGAATTCGCCAAAATAGGAGAGGTCCTTGCGTATCTGGGTGGAGCTAATCCCCAACCAGTCTCCAAGCTCTTGGGATGACGTGACTGCTTGGCCTTTATCTGCCAGCACGTTGAGGGTCCGCAAGTACAAGGGCAAGCGTCTGATCACGATCTCAGGAATGGCCAAGGGATTCACAGGCACCTCCTCATGGCAGAAAGGGCTTTCGCGGTGGTTCCTTCTTCACCGCCACCATTCTAACACAATACAACAGCAGGCGACAATCAAAAGCCTGGTTGGCAAGATGTCGCATGTCCGAGCATTTGACAGGTCCCCGACATCTGAATAGAATGTTTAGCGTTGTGAAATAATCTCAGGATGAAGGGATGCTGGTTATGAATAGAAGAACGGTGGTTATCATCGCAGTGATTGCCATTGCGCTTGTTGCATTCGCCCTCTTGCGGCAAATGCAGACGCGCAGCACGCAAGCTGCAGCGGAATATGAGACGGTCGCTGCATACCGTGATACCATTGTGGCGACGGTCAACTCCTCTGGCAGCGTGCTGCCGCGCAAGGAGATCAGCATGGCTTTCCCACTGGGTGGGGTGGTCGCGGAGGTCCTCGTTGAGGTTGGTGATAGGGTCGAAGCGGGCCAGGACCTGGCGCGGTTAGATGTGCGCCAATCGGAGCAGAACGTTGCCCAGGCTGAGGCGAATCTGAAGAGCGCCCAGGCGCGCCTGGACCAGACAAAGGCGGGTTCATCGGCAACAGAGCTGGATGCTGCAAGGGCCGCGGTGGACAGCGCCCAAGCGCAGTACGATTCGGCCAGGAACAAACTGGGACTGCAAGACGAGCAGCTGTCCATCGCCGAGGCTGATCTCAAGCGCGCAGAACTGAATCTGAAAGATGCGCAGGCAGCATATGATCTGGTGGCCTGGCGCAGCGATATCGGGCGGCTCCCACAGTCGGGTGCTCTGGAGAAGGCAACGATCGACTACCAGCGCGCATTGGCAAACTACCGGCTGCAGGTTGCGGGCATTGATGACACGGCATTCAAGAGTGCCGCGGCCCAGCTAGCGCAGGCCAAGTCCCAGCTCGAGCAACTGCAAGACATGCCGACCGTCGAAGACATTGCGGTGGCGGAGGCGCAGGTCGAGCAGGCAGCAGCATCCTTGGAACAGGCGAAACTGCAGCTGGCCGACGCGGTTTTGGTCGCGCCCTTCTCGGCGACCGTTGCCGCAGTCGAAGTTCAGGCTGGTGAATGGGTGGGTGCGACCATGCCGGCGATTGTTCTGGCTGATCTGGACCACTTCTACGTCGAGACTCGTGTCGATGAGACAGACATCGTGAGCGTGGAGGTGGGGCAGGATGCGGAGATCACCCTCGATGCCTTCCCAGATGTCAAGCTGGGTGGCAAGGTGACGGGGATTGATCCCCTAGGAAGTACGGCACAGGGCGTAGTCAGCTACGGTGTGGATGTTGAGATCCTCTCTGCGGACGTGGCGGTGCGTCCCAACATGACCGCCATTGTCGATATCGTTGTGGGGCGGGATGAGGGTGCTTTGCTCGTGCCCAATCGTGCCATCAGGCGTGACGGCAGTGGCAGGCTGTACGTCGAAGTGCTGTCGGACGGCCAGGTGATTCGGCGGTTCGTGACCATCGGACTGAGCAATGATCTCGTTACAGAGATTCTGGAGGGACTGGATGAAGGCGAGGAGGTCATCGTTTCCTCGCCGCGGCGCAGCATACTGGAGGAGGTTGGTGGAGGCGGGCCCTTTGGCTTCGGAGGGGATTAGATGATCAAGTTAGAGGGTGTGACCAAGACCTACGCCTTGGGCACGGTGAAAGTGCATGCTCTGCGCGGGATCGACCTTCAGGTGAACGAAGGCGAGTTGATGGCCATCATGGGGCCATCAGGATCAGGCAAGAGCACGCTGATGAACATCCTCGGCTGTCTGGATCAGCCTACGTCGGGGCAGTACTTGCTGGATGGCATTCCTGTCGGTGAGCTGTCTGACGATCAATTGGCCGAAATTCGCAACCGCCGGATCGGCTTTGTCTTTCAGAACTACAACTTGCTGGCGCGCACCAGCGCCATTGAGAACGTGGAGATACCGATGACCTATGCGGGGACTTCCTCATCGGCACGCCGAGCGAAGGCGACCGAGGCGCTGAACAGTGTTGGTCTGGGCGATCGGCTGCGCCACAAACCTAATGAGTTGTCCGGTGGTGAGCAGCAGCGCGTAGCGATCGCCCGCTCGCTGGTCAATGAGCCCACGATCATCCTTGCTGATGAGCCTACCGGGAACCTGGACACCAAGACGGGTGCTGAGATCCTCTCCGTCTTCCAGCGTTTGAATGAGGAGCGTGGCATCACAATCGTCTTTGTGACACACGACCCTGAAGTGGCGGCCTGCACGCATCGCATCGTGCGCTTGCGCGATGGTCTGATCGAGGGCGAGGAGACCGTTGAAGAACCTTGCAGCTACCAGCTTGAGGCTTCAGAGTCGATGTAGGGAGACGGGGTGAGGATATGAACATTCTGGAGAGCATTCGCCTGGCTGCGCGCGGGCTGGCCGCGAACAAGATGCGCTCAGCGCTGACGATGTTGGGAATCATCATCGGTGTCGGTGCCGTGATCGCTCTGTTGTCGATTGGCGAAGGGGCTCAAGCTGCCATCACCGAGCAAATTCAGGGCATCGGCTCGAATCTGATCTTCGTCATACCGGGTTCTCTCAACCAGGGCGGCGCGTCCTTTGGCGCGGGCAGCCTGGCGAGCCTAACTCTGGAGGACGCGGAGGCCATCGCCGACCCTCGCAACTGCCCCGATGTCGCTGCGGTAGCGCCACAGGTCACGCAGAGCGCGCAAGTCATCTATCGCAACCGCAACACGAACACGAGTGTAGTGGGCACGACTCCCGAGTTTGAATTTGTGCGCAAGACGGAGCCTGCCGAAGGAACCTTCTTCAGTACCCAGGAGAGCGCTTCTTCTGCACGCGTTGCCGTGTTGGGTGCGCGCCTGGCCTCTGATCTCTTTGATGAGATGAGCCCTATTGGGGCCACAATACGCATCAATCGGGTCCCTTTTCGGGTGATCGGCGTCCTGCAAGAGCAGGGTGGTGCGGGTGGCCCGAGCGGCAATCGAGATGATTCGATCTTTGTCCCCATCACCACCGCTACGGCGCGGCTATTTGGCTCCGTCGCGGCGCGGGGCGGTGGCACGGCGGTGTCGTTGATCAACGTCGCGTCGGTGAGCGAGCAACGCATTGATGATGCGATCGAGCAGATCACCGATGTGCTGCGGCGGCGCCACAACATCCAGTACCAGGATGATGATTTCACGGTCACCAGCCAGGAAGACATCCTCGGTGTCTTGACCCAAGTGACTGACGTGCTCACCCTGTTCTTGGCAGCCATTGCCGCGATCTCCCTGCTGGTTGGGGGATTGGGATCATGAACATCATGTTGGTGTCGGTGACCGAACGGACGCGTGAAATAGGCATACGCAAGGCGGTTGGAGCCAAGCGACGCGACATCATGGTCCAGTTTCTGATCGAGGCTGTCGTCTTGAGCATCATCGGCGGTCTGATCGGCATCGGCTTTGGTGCCCTGACAGCCGCTGTGGTCAGTGCCACCGGTGTGCTAGACACATCCCTGTCGATGCAAGCCGTAGTCTTGGCAGTGTCTTTCTCGCTGGCTGTCGGTCTGTTTTTTGGCCTTTATCCAGCGACGCGCGCCGCCAGTCTGAATCCGATTGACGCGCTGCGCTACGAATGAACGATTTGCAGATAGGGACAACGAGGGCTACGGCCCTCGTTTTCTTTACTGGGGCCGCATGGCCGAGCCTATGCGCTATCTTGAATTCATTCCGCGCGCGGAATGATTGACGGGGCAGCTGGCCTATGGTATAAACCAGTACATGCCAAACGGCGGGCAACGACTGCAGGCCTGCCAAGAGGAGGCCCGGATGGGCGTGCGTAATGCCACAAAGGCTCTTGGGGTGTTTCTGCTTCTTGCAGCATTGTCCTCAAGCATTTTCGCTATAGCCCCCCGGCCGAAACTGCAAGCCCAGAAGCCTCCTCAACAACTTACTGTGTGGGCCGATTCTGCTCTGCAGGACGTGCCTGTCAAGATCCCCCTGGCGCTGAGACGCAAGATCGACCCGCGCGTCTTGAAGAGCCTCTATCAAGTGCCAGAACCTTCCGATGAGTTGCAGACTGCTGCTGCCAGTGACGCGGCAGCAGCGGGTGCTGCGACGGATGTTCAAGCACGCTACATCGTGCACCTGAAGAGCAAGGTGGATCTATCCCGTGTTGCGGTGATGGCCGACTTGCAGCAGCGACGTGGTGCGCTGGTCGATGCCTTGCGCCACAGTGCGCAGACCAGCCAGGCTGCACTGCTGAGCGACCTTGAGCAGCGCCGGATGTCAGGGCGCGTTGCGCAGTTCACCCCGTACTGGATCTTCAACGGTGTGGCTGTGAGCAGTGATGTGGATACACTGCTCGCAGTCGCGGCCAGACCCGAGGTAGAGGCAATCAAGCCGGACCGCTTGCATCAACTACCGCCAATCGCCGAGGGTACGCAGGTGCTTTCAGTCTCTGATGCTGTGGAATGGAACATCTCGCGCATCGGTGCGGATCAAGTCTGGAATGCGTACGGACTGCGCGGCGAGGGCATGGTCGTGGCGTCTATGGATTCTGGAGTGGATTGGACACACCCGGCGCTGCAGCGTACGTATCGGGGCTATGATCCCTCTGCTCCGGGGCAGGGCCAGCATGACCACAACTGGTTTGATGCCACTGATAGCTACCCGGCAGCGCCCGATGATGGTGACGGGCACGGCACGCACACCATGGGTATCGTGGTTGGCGCCTCGCCTGACGGGCAGAACCAAATCGGCGTAGCGCCTGAGGCCCGCTGGATCGCGGCCAAGGTCTTTGATGATGACGGCGAGGCCTACGACTCTTGGATCCACAGCGGTTTCCAATGGATGCTCGCCCCAACGGATATGAACGGCGGCAACCCCGATCCCAGCCTAGCTCCCGACGTCATCAGTTGTTCGTGGGGCGACTCGGACGGTGCAGACACCGAGTTCTGGGATGACGTGAACGCATTGCGCTCGGCGGGCATCTTTGCGGTCTTTTCGGTGGGCAATGAGCACCTCGGTGCTCTTGCCGCAAACTCACCGGGCAGCTACCCACAATCCTTCGCCGTGGGCGCAACCGGAAAAGACGATGTCGTGGCTCCGTGGAGCTGTCACGGGCCCTCTCCCTGGGACGAGATCAAGCCGGAAGTGACAGCGCCTGGGATGAACATACGCTCCTCTTTGCCGGGCAATCGCTATGCCGCTTGGAGCGGGACATCAATGGCCGCACCGCACGTGGCGGGCGCGGTTGCCCTGCTTTGGCAAGCGCAGCGAGAGTTCGGTGATGTAGCCGCGTTGAGTGTCCCCGGACTGACCATCACTGCAACAGAGCAGGTGATTACCAGCACGGCGCGTCCGCTGCCGGATGCAGTCTCGGTGCCCAACAACGAGTATGGATGGGGCTTGGTAGATGCCTACCAGGCCGTGGGCAGCATTGTACAGGGGGGTGCTTTCTCTGGTCGGATTACCGACATCGGCACTGGTGAGGGCATTCACGGTGCCAAGGTGACCATGGTCAACCGCGCGTTCGGTGGGGGGGCGCAGGCCTGGACAGACCACCAGGGGTACTACACCTTCTCGGTGGCTGCCGGCATCTACGACG
>Ga0180437_10008815_pt1 | contig 12678 bp, 12 predicted proteins | sample SS_ome_4_FD_132410 | JGI IMG/M metagenome (GOLD analysis project Ga0180437, IMG submission 132410) | Hypersaline lake sediment archaeal communities from the Salton Sea, California, USA - SS_3_D_1 metaG | ecosystem: Environmental > Aquatic > Non-marine Saline and Alkaline > Hypersaline >...
ATACGTTCGGTTCTTCCGTATCGCCGAACGGCGTATCGTCAAGAGCGGCAAGGGTGTCGTATCCTACATCTCAAACTTCTCCTACCTGGGCGATCCGTCGTTCGTCGTCATGCGACAGCGGTTTCTGGAGGAGTTTGACAGCCTGTGGTTCGATTGTATGAACGGCGACAGCCGAGAGACGGGAAAGCTCACGCCCGACGGCAAACCGGATCCGAGCGTGTTCTCCACAGAGCAAAGCCGCGTGGGCATCCGCGTCGGCACCGCGATCTGCCTCCTCGTGCGGAAAGAGAGCCGTGAGAAGACGCCGACCGTACGTTTCCAGCATTATTGGGGAGTGACTAAGCGTCAGGACGTCCTCGCCAGCCTCCGCCTGAAAAACCTCGACCGCAAGTACGACCGCGCCTCGCCAACAAAGGCTAACCGGTACTCTTTCCGGCCGTCCAATGTTGCAGAGTCCTACTTGGACTGGCCACGCATCACAGAACTGTGCTGCTCAAGAAGTGATGGGCTTTTCGAGAAAAGAGCAGGTGCGCTGATAGACATTGATCGGCCCATCCTCGAACAACGTATGAAGGACTACTTCGACGGGTCGATTGGGTGGGATCGGCTACGCGCGCTGGGACGAGGTTACACCCGCGACGCAGCGCGATTTGACGCCAAAAGGACGAGGATCAAAGTCCTCGCCCAGGAAAGATACTCGCCAGGTAGGATAAGGCGGTACGCGGTGCGTCCCTTTGACGTAAGGTGGTGTTACTATTGTCCCATTCGACCTCTGTGGAACGAGCCGCGGCCGGCTCTCTGGACAAATGCCTGGCCAGGCAACGCGTTCATCGTAAGTAGACTTAAAACGGGAAAAACTCCAAGGGGAAGCCCGCTCTTTTATGGGACGGCACTCGTTGACGGGCAGATCATCTCCGTGAACCCGTCTGCAATTCCGGTGGCCGTCCGAGCGGAACCGCACGGGCATAAAGCAGACCCGGGTATGGACGACATGTTCGCCGATCAGCAGGGTGAACCAATCATCACGGCCAACCTCTCGGAGGCGGGTCGCCAATATCTGGCGGACGTAGGGACTCACGATCCCGACAAGGACGCGGAGACTGCGGGTTTGATCTGGATGCACGCGCTGGCGATCGGTTACTCGCCGGCGTACCTCACTGAAAACGCGGACGGCATTCGGCAGGACTGGCCGCGTATACCGATGCCTACGAAGAAAGACGCTCTGCTGGCGTCGGCGGAACTGGGTCGGCGTGTCGCTGCGCTGTTGGACACGGAAAAACCGGTCGAAGGCGCGACGTGCGGTACGATTCGACCGGAACTCACAGGTATTGGCGTCATCTCGAAGGTCGGTGGCGGCGAGCTCGATCCGGTGCAAGGTCATCTGGACCTGACGGCCGGCTGGGGTCACGCGGGCAAAGGCGGCGCGTGTATGCCGGGGACCGGGAAGTACGTTGAACGAAAAACGAAGGACGAGAGGCAAGAACGGCTCTTCGGACCGGACACGCTCGACGTCTACCTGAACGATGCCGCGTACTGGGCGAACGTACCGCGTGCGGTGTGGGACTACTATATCGGCGGGTATCAGGTCGTAAAGAAATGGCTCAGTTACCGCGAGAAGAAGGTGCTGGGCCGCGGTCTCAAGCTCGAAGAAGCCGAATACGTCACCGAAATGGTCCGACGCATCGCCGCCATCATACTGCTTCAACCCGCCCTGGACGCCAACTACCAAACGGTCAAGTCCGAGACGTGGCTCTGGCCAAGTTGACACCGGTCCTTCCGCAGATTCTGACCGTCATGGCGCTGGGCGTTCTCTTGTTGGCACACAGCAAGCAGATTCTTCGCTTACGCTCAAAATGACACCTAAGTGCACTTAGTGCTCCCCGCTCGCACCCCCTCCCTCTCACGTGATTCCCCTCCGCCCTCATTCCCGCCCTCTCTCGTCATTGCGAACGTAAGTGAAGCAATCTCGGTTTGTACCGTCTGCCACCAAATCAGATTGCCGCGTCGCTGTGCCGGTTTTGGGAGGGCGACGCTCCTGCGGAGCCGAGGGTTGTTACCTTTGCCCATGGCGCATTGCGGCTCGGCGGGAGCCTCGCCCTCCCGTTTGCTCAGGCGGGCAGTGCTGACGAGAATTCTTTGGAAGGGGGTGTGGGTCGAAGATCCGCCGTGGCGAGCCCGGCTGCAGATGTAACCCCCGACAGACAGGAATGTCTGTCCCACCGTGCGGTGTCGCGCTGCCCCCACAATCCTGGGTTAAGGCGCTGACCTCATTTTCTCTATGTGCCGTCTCAATCCCCGCAGTTGGGAAACGATGGCGAACACCAGCCCGGCAATCACGGCCACATACACGACCGTTCCGAAAACAAAGAAGGCCGTGTCGTTGGACGGTGCGTTTGAGAACGAGCGTGCCAAGGCGTAGATAGGGTTAAGCGCGTATATGTAATCGGCCCGGACAACCGGTCGCGCAACCAACTGCAGTATGCTGCTGAGAACCGCCGGAAACACGAAGTACAGCACGAGACCGGCCACCGCTATAGCCACCGGCTGTTTGCCCCTCGCCAGATAGCAGGATTGGGCGAACAGCGAGAATGTGATAACACAGAAGAACAGCATCGTTGCGCCGACCAAGAGCGAACCGTTGCTAACCGGCCTGAACGCGTTCGTTACAACCATCCAGCAGAACAACCCGTATCCGCACATTGCAGCAACAAACATCACAGCAAGTAACGGGAACGGCGGCGCGGTATCGCCGGAGAACCAGCGGCGAAACAAACCCACCTCAGTCGAACCTCTCCGTATGGCGGCTTCCACCCTGGATCGCGTCGGTGTGATTATCAATGCCGCCAGGATCAACCCCGCCAGTGCAAGAAGCGAGTAGGCAACCATCGGTTCGTCGCCTGTGGCAGGAGTGGCGATCGGTCGTCCCGTGAAGCCTCTGACCGGATGGAAAAAGTTCGTTACAGCGCCCAAAACCGCCAACTGGTAAAGAAGATACCCACATGTCGTTTGAGACCGGGAGAGAACAGGTACGTTGTCGTCGGCTATACGGCGTGACGCACCCAAAAAACAGCCCAATCCAAGCAAAACATACAGCGGAAACGATATCAGGAACGGATGAACCTCGGCTCCCATAAAGTTCAGGTTCGGGTTGAAGTTCGTGGGGAAACTGGGAGGGAAACGCTGCGCTACCGAACTGATAAAGAACGGTATCGGGGACAGGCCGGCGAGACTGTTGAGCGGGGCGAACGAGTACAGTGACTGTGACACGAACAGCATCATCATCGTCAAACCTATGGCCGCGGCGCCCGCCTGGCCCGGTTTCGTGAGCCTTCTCCCCACCGCCGAGCACAGCAACCCGAGGTTGCAGGAGAAGAACGCCGCCGCCAACATCACCGCGTATCCACCTGCAAACGTGCTTATGCTTACCCTGCCCACAGCGGCGCACGTTATTGTGAAGGGAAAGCCCAGCGCCAATAGAATCCAGATCCTCGCGGGATCGGACGCTATCTTGCCAAGCGCGATCGCGTGACCCGACAAAGGAGTGGCACGCAGCAGCGGGAGGGTTCTGGTGCTGCGTTCTATCGAAACTGAATTCGAGCAGTAATATGCCGTGAGAAAGAACGCCAGAAATAGCTGAACACCCAGAAGCTGGAAGAAAACGCTGAAAAAACAGTGTTCTAACGACGGGTAAAAGGGATAATTCGGCGACGAGTACAGGAAGTAGTTCAGCTCGATGCACAGGACGATTACAGCCACCCACACCGCGCTGAGCAGTAGTGTGGCTCGCCGACGCAGACGCGCACGCACGCTCACCGCGATGTAAGGATTACGCAATATCGATGCCGCTATGAAACCTGGTGGCCGCATATCTGCATGTATATCTCCTCTACATCAGCCTCTTCTCTCGCAAACGAGCTCACCCTCACGCCATTCGATACGAGCTTCTCCAGGATGGTCGCGGCGTAATCCGGGTCACCATTGACTGCGACGGAAATCCTGTTCCCCTCAACCGCCATGCTTTCAACCTTCTCGTCGCCCGTAAGGATCTCCTTGGCTCGCGGCATGCCCTCAAGCACCTCGACAGTCAACTGCATCAGCCCCCGTATCTTCGCCCTGATCTCGTCAACGGTTCCGGTCTCTATCACTCTGCCCTTTTCCATTATGCCGATTGCGTTGCATACGTCGGACAGCTCCGTCAGTATGTGGGACGAGATGAGTATGGTCTTGCCCTGTCGTTGCAGCTCCTTAAGTAGACTTCGCAGCTCGATGCGCCCTTTAGGGTCCATTCCCGACGCCGGTTCATCGAGCAGCAGGATTCTCGGATTCTGAACGAGCGTCTTGCCCACGCACAACCTTTGGCGCATGCCGCGCGACAGTTTGCCTATCAACTCGTCACGTTTGTCCTGTAGCTCGACCACCTCCAACACGTCATCAATACTGCTCGTCCTGACCGGCTCGGTTACGCCGTAGGCGGTGGCGAAAAAGGCCAGATACTCGCGAACCGTGAGATCGTCATACATGCCGAAGAAGTCCGGCATGTAACCCACAATCTCCCTGACCTGTCTGCGATTCTTATCGACATCGAGTCCGTTCACGAATATACTGCCCTCGGTCGGTTCGAGCAGGCTGGCGATCATGTTTATGGTAGTGGATTTGCCGGCACCGTTCGGCCCGATCAGCCCGAATATATCCCCCGGCTTAACCGTCAGCATGAGATCGCGCACGGCAATTACCTTACCGTACTCTTTACGAAGGTTTACGGTCTCGATCACTTTGAGGAACCTCGAACCGGATGACGCCCCACTCGTCAGAGCCGTTTGCACAATGGAAGCGGCGGTGTCAGAAGACACTCGCCGCTTCCGTCGAGTACCATCCCCCCACTGCGCTCCCGATGCGACCACTCGTCGCCCGTTGCTGCGCTGCGCCGTTACACGCGCTAATACCTACATAACGTGAAGCACCTCCGCACCCTTACCCTGCTGGATGAGAGGCACGTAGGTCTCGAGCTCTTTCTGCACCGCGGGGTCGGTCAAATCTATGGTTTTCTGCTGCTCGTCCGCCAGGTATCCCGCCAGGCACAGCTTGGTGATCTCCAACCCGTAGCTCCACGGCAAGAACGCGTCCTTGCCCGCCATAAACGCCTTAGCGGCATCCTCGTTCTCGTCGCAGTAGCCGTACAGATCCGCCTCGTTGTGCTGGACCGCTAGCAGACCGCGCGACGCGGTGGCCTTTTCCAATGCCGACTCGGCGTCCGCGACGGCTTCGGCCGCGATGTCGCCGATGAACACCTGGAGCGTCGAATTCAGCGTGTTGATCTCGAACGCGTAGCCGGGACCCATACCGTCCATGAACAGCCGTAACCCCTGCTTCTCGAACATCCACGAATCGGTGAACTGACCTTTGACTATCTGTCCGGTCTCCGGATTCTTGTAGGTAACCATGCCGGTCGTGAAATCCTCAGCCGGCGTCTTTGAGTAGTCCACACCGCGCTCTTTCAGCAGCCGCTCCCGCCACTCCGGCAACCCCCACTTCAACAGTGCGCAGTCCGCGGATATGGATATCGGTTCGAGAAACGTCGGCGGTTTGCCCACCGGCGTCAGCGCGTACCAACCGACCGCGATACTGTGGCAACCCATATCCAGCAGCACACCGCCGCCCTGCCTCGTCGGATCCCAGAACCACGGTTCGTGCGGGCCGCCGTGCTCCTCGGCGGATCGCGTCAGCGCGAGCGGTCCCATCGTCTTCTGCTGCGGTTCGAGCTGCTTCAACTGCACCCGGATCGGCTTCATGAAAATCTGGTTCTCGAAATAGGCGGTATTCAGACCGGCCTCGTCCGCGAGGGCAATCATCCGCCTCGCCTCTTTCATATTCCGGGCAAGCGGTTTCTCGCAGATGACACCTTTCAGGCCGGCACCCTTCTTCACGGCATCGGCAATTTGTTCCACAACCTCGAGCCGGGCAAAGTTCGGCACGAAGACCGCTATTGCGTCAACATGGTTCGCCATCTCCCCAACGCTCGGGTACACGACGCCGTCGCCAAGCCCGTTCTCCTTGACGAACGCCGACAACTCCTCGGCTCCCGCAAGAGCCGTGATCCCTGCGACGTCCATGCATCTGACCTGCGTCAGCGCCCGAGCATGGAACTTCGCTACGAAACCTGCTCCTACCATTCCCAATTTCAGTGCTGCCACGTTACTCCCTCCTCTCCTTCCTTAATGACTTGACCATGAACGTCTCACAGAAACAACGCTGGCCAGTAATACCATCCCGCAACAACAGAACCACCTTGTGAGTGTGACCCTAGCTCAACTGTCCGAAAGCAAGAACGACTAACCACCAACCCGACGGTAGCTAGACTATACTATCCACCAACCACGCGTGTCAAGACAAGTGGCAATCGGCTTTGAGAATCGACACGAGCACGAGCGTTGAAATGGGGAGCTCTCATTTGCCTCGGCGAATTAATAGTCTAAGAAGAAGGGTACAGACACGTCTCCGCTCGTGCCTCGCTGCGGCCTACTCCGCCGAAGTAGCCTTCGGCTACGAAGGCCGGGCTTGTGTCAGTCCCCTTTTCTTTAGGAGCGAATTGATCTTTCGGAAGGGGAGTGGCAAAAAGACAGCGGAGCGCGGCCGCGAAAAACCCGGCCGTGCTCCGCTCGAACGAAACCGGTTCCACGTGGGCCAGAAGCTCTTCTAACCTCTGACACACATCTTGAAACTGGTTGTCAACCTACTTCTTTCTTCTCAGTTTCCCAGCACCTGCCAGTCCAACGCCCAACCCGCCGAGCATCAGCATCGTAGCCGGCTCAGGGATCGGTGTGTACCGCATATCGTCTATTGCGAACAAGTCGCGAGTGGAGTCGGAAACGTCCCGCAGTTCCAGTGTCACGGTGGAGATCGACATCCCCGCGTCCGTGAACCCGAAGAACTGGGCACCGCCGACCGTCGTCCCGGTAACCTCGTGCTCGACTACCGTGCCGTCGTCGTACACTACGAACAGGTCGCCGAGAACGTTGTCCTCGAGCCCGGTGATGTAAGCACCCCAGGCCTGGATCGGCACGTCGAACGTGAACGCAAGCGTGGCGGTACCAACATCAAAGATCGGCACGACACGCAATGACTGGTCGCCTCCTGAGGTCGTGTTGTACCCCAGCACGGTGCTTTGATAAGTCGTGATCCCGCAGCCGAATGTGTTTTCCACGCCCGACATGGTCGCAGTCACGCCCGGCGCTATCACCAGATTCGTGAAGTAGCCGGTGCTCAGACTCTCAAAGTCAATCAACTGCAGAGTTCCGATCGAGCCGGCGTCCGCGTCGAACAGAGCGGCTGCAGCGTCCGAATTCGTAAGTGTCGAACCCGGAGCTGCACCGTCATCAGCGCCCGTGTACAAGATGTCCGCATCCGCGGCAGAGGTCGCCATGAGTATAGCGACGCATATCGCCAGGATTGCTCTCTTCAACATAATCCGTATTCACCTCCCCTTCTGCTCAAGTCAACGTGAGATTGTCTTGAGCATAACCCGAAACGACAATCTCCGTCGCCCCGGCCCATGTCCTCGTCATACGACCTTCGCCTTTTGGAGTATAGCTTCTTACCTTTATCAGGACCTTTGCCTTTTTATTTCGACCTTTGCCCGTATGCATTGGACCGCGGATGGATAAGCCGTCATCCGGCGGTCTTTCCCTTCGCTTTACGCCGTCTTCTTGGCGCGTGCGCGCCTCGCCGCGACTAAGCCACTCGCCACACTGCCCAACAAGAGCATGCTCGAAGGCTCCGGGACCGGGGCAGGAACAACGCCCGTATCCGCGGTGCCGTGATTCACCAGCGACGCAAACACAGTACCCGGCGGTAACGCACTCGTGACAAAGAGCGGATGTGACATCTCTCCCGGCCCGATGTATCCATCCCCGCCAGGACCGAAGTCAAAGAGGATGCTGCCTGAACCGACACTAATGTCGGCGGGCGCTATGTCCCATGGGCCAGGCAGGTAGCCGACATCAACGTACTGACCGGGTAACCCCTCGATGCCGAGAGTCAATCTCGTCAGCTCATACGAAGAGCTTTGCAAGTTAGTGATCGTGTAAATGTAGTTGTACAGATCATTGGCCTCGGGGTCGTCCAGCCCGGGTGCGCCATTGTCCAACACAACGACCGGTGGACGGGGCAGCGACTGGTCGTAGTAGACCTCGTACGCTATTTCCGCAGTCCAAAACGGCGTAGAAAGAGTCTCGCTGCCCGCCATAATCAGGACGCCGAAAGCTGGCGCACTGATTGCAGCCATTGATGCGACCGCCACCAGCGTAAGCAAAGGGACGCGCACTCTCATCTATAGTCTCACCTCCTTTCTCCTCGTAGTTTCAGGTAACTTGACTCACCCTGCAGTCAAGAGCCCTCGACTCCAAATACATGACCCAAACACACAAAAAGGCCCGCCGCGCCACCATGCGTTTCGGGCCTCCGTCCTTTTCTTAAGACCTCTGCCTTTAACTCATTTATTTCGAGTATATTAAATCAGATCTCGGGCAATTTGTCAAGACATAATACACCGCAACTCGGAACAATGAGGTATAACAAGGAACAAATTCAACTAACCGCCTTCGCTGTTCCCTCATTTCTACCCGAAGACGTGTCCCGCACCGCTCTCTAGACTGTCTCTCAGTGTGGACACGGGATAACAGCAAACTACATCAAAGAACTCTCCCGGGCGTTTGTGGAAACAGTTCCCGCATGGCTTCACGATTCTCCCCACAGGTTGAAACGCAACCGTTGGGAGGTTTCGCGGGCAGTACCTCATCAAGCCGAGCCATTGGTTCCTTGTTGATACGATGTCAGCGTTTTGGCTTGACGGCGCACTGGCGTAATGTTATGATGCGCTGGAGGTGGGTCTTAGGAATCCTGTAAGCGATAGCGGGTTTGTTCCGCTGCTATTCGCGGCCTTTTGATTTCAACGATTTACGCGGCTGACCGAACAACGGTCAGGACGAGGCGATGACTCCACAAAGTGCTCCGAAAACCCGGATCCATTTAATGCAGCGGCGAGAGGGAGGACAATGCAGGATAGTGTGATAACATTACCCAGACCCGAAACCGGCGGTACCGTTTCCGTCGAGGAAGCCGTGCGTCGCCGGCGAAGCCGCAGAAGTTTCCAACCGGAAAAGCTGACTCTCCGAGAGCTTTCACAACTGCTATGGGCGGCATCAACCGCGCCTTCCGCGGGCGCAACGTATCCTCTCGACATTTTCGCCGTTGTGGGCGCGAGATGCGTCGAGAAGCTGGAGCCAGCGGTGTATCAATACCTGGGTGAGTACTCGCTCGGGGTCCACGCGGAAGGTGACAGACGTGAGCCGCTGGCGCGTGCGGCGCTGGGCCAGGATTTTGTGGCGAAAGCACCCGTGAGCATCGCGGTCGCTGCCACGTATGAACGAACGACGGCTCGATACGGCAGGCGCGGACAACGCTACGTCCACATCGAGGTAGGTCACGTGGGGCAGAACGTGTATCTTCAAGCGGAAGCGCTCGGGCTGGGCACGGTAGCCGTAGGCGCATTCGAGGATGCTGCCGTCTCGCGCGTTCTAGAGCTCCCCTCAGCAATGTTACCTCTGTACATCATGCCGGTGGGACACGTCGGGGTGTAACATGGGGCACAGCAGATGGACCCGCACTGCCGATGCAGCGGCGAGTGAATCGGTGTGCGCCGGCTGTGGTGCGCCTCTCACTTCCGCCGCGGTTGTTCTTCACTACTGTGCCGAGTGCTTCCGGAGCGGGCTCCCCGACGCGATAGAGCGCGCCCGACGCGTTCACGCCGAGGTGAGAACAAAGTTCGATCTGCCGGCTAGCCCTCCCCGGTCCCAAGGGGGCGCGGAATGTGCATTGTGCGCCAACGAGTGCTCCATATCTCCTGGTGAAGTCGGATACTGCGGGCTCACGCAGAACCTCAACGGGAAAACCGTCAGGTTGGGCGGTACACCGGCGTTAGGTGTGCTCGAATACTATCACGATCCGCTGCCAACAAACTGCGTCGCCGACTGGGTGTGCCCTGCAGGCAGTTCATCGGGTTATCCCGACTACTCTTACGCGCCCGGAAAGGAGTACGGATACAACAACTTAGCGGTGTTCTATGGTGCGTGCTCGTTCAACTGTCTGTTCTGCCAGAACTGGCATTTCCGGGAAGTTCTCCGGAACACCTCTCCGCTCGCTGCAGAACAGCTCGCAGGAAAGGTTGGCGAAAAAACGGCCTGCATATGTTATTTCGGGGGCGACCCGACACCGCAGCTCCCGCACGCGATTGAGACGTCACGTCTCGCGTTCGAAGCGGCCAAAGGCAGAATATTGCGCGTCTGCTGGGAGACAAACGGGAGCATGAACCGGGTGCTGCTCGAGCAAATGGCGGAACTCAGTATGAGATCCGGCGGATGTATAAAGTTCGATCTGAAAGCGTGGAACGACAACGTGCATGCTGCGTTGACCGGCACCAGTAATCGCAGAACGCTCGACAATTTCGCGCGTCTGGCCGCGATGACCCGCTCGCGACCCGATCCGCCGTTTCTCATCGCGAGCACGTTGCTGGTTCCAGGCTACGTTGACCGGCAGGAAGTTACAAAGATGGCCGAGTTTATTGCTTCGTTGGATCCTGCGATACCGTACTCGCTACTGGCGTTTCATCCGCATTTCCGGATGCGCGATCTGCCGTTTACCACTAAAGAGGAAGCGGTCGCTTGTACCGAAGCCGCGAAGGAGGCGGGGTTGACGCGCGTGCGGATCGGGAACGTCGGCCTGCTTCGGTGAGACATGCTTGGGCGTATCGTGCTCTTACCGCTGGTGGTGGCTGCACTGGCCGGAAGAGCAACGTCCGCGGGAGAGGAGAAGGTGCCGGAGAAGGTATATCTCGTCCCGTTCGGAAAGACCGAACAGAAGACCCTTGAAGAGCTGCAGCGTCCTCTGGAAAAGGCGTTCGGGGTCAAAGTAGCGATCGGCTCGCGCGCACCGCTGCCGCGAGAAGCGTATAACCCCGCGCGGAGACAGTACCTCTCAACCGCTTTCCTGAACGCACTGCGCCGTAAGCATTCCAAGGAGACTTGCAAAGCACTCGGCATTGTTGACGTGGACCTTTACGTGGCGAGATTGAACTTCGTTTTCGGCGAGGCGGAAAAGCCCGGTAAAGCCGCGGTAATATCGCTCACGCGGCTGAGACCCGAGTACTACGGTGATAAGGAAGACAGAAGGCTGTTTGCCGACCGCACGATCAAGGAGGCCGTCCACGAGTTGGGACATACGTTTGGTCTGGGCCACTGCCTGTATCACGAGTGCGTCATGTTTTTCTCGAACAGTCTGATGGACACCGACCGGAAAAGCGCCGGTTTCTGCAAGGGTTGTGAAAGAAGGTTGCAGAGTGTCGTGCCAACTCCGAAACGCTAAATGTCTGCATGCGGGCGCAGCAAGCGGCGCCCCTGCGGTTGATGCCGGACTAGCCTGGCTCAGAGACACGCAGGGGCTCGAGACTTTTTAGTTTGATAATATGGGAGTGAATAATGTAGATTAATAGACGGCTGTTGTTGGGGAAAGGAGGGAACGGAGATGCCAGAAGAACAAGTAGGTAGAGTGACACACTATTTCGGCAAGGTGGGTGTCGCGGGGATAGACGTGACCGCGGACGAGATCAAGGTAGGTGATACAATTCATATCACCGGTCACACGACGGATTTCACCCAGACGATCGATTCCATGCAGATCGACAATCAGGACGTCGAGCGGGCCACCAAGGACGATTCGATAGGAATCAAGGTGTCGGATCGCGTCCGCCCGCACGATATCGTCTACCGCGTGCTCCCGGATTAGAAGCTCAAGACTAAAGGCCCAACGGACACCGACGAAGCATGACATGACCTGACGGTATGGGTGGACTGCCCTGTCTTGGAAACGAGGGCGACCACAACATATGGGTGCGAACCACAGAATGAATAAGCGCATCAGTGTACTTTTCCTGTTATCCCTGCTTCCCGCCGTGCTTGTGGGTATGTTGTCTCGTGTGCTGACTCCTTCTCCGGACAGCTGGCAGACAGTAATGTCTCTGATTATATTTGCATGGTTCGCGTTGTGGGGCTTCGTCTGGACGCTAATAGTGCTCAGGATTCCTCACGCGGAAAGAGCTCGAACTAAACGATGGCCCGTGCTGTGCATCACCGTCAGCGCGTTGGTTTCGGGAACGATATTCGCTTCAACAGAGCTGCTGTGGCTGCTCGCCAGTCCGTCAATGGGTAGATTCTTTAGGCTTATTGGCTTTGCAATATCAATCCAGCTCGCTACCGCCCGTGTTGGCCTGGCATTTGGGGGTGTCCTTTTCTTGTACCTCGCTGCCTCATGCGTGCGAGGCCATTTACGCGAAAGAAATGCTGACAAGTCACTTTCTGGTTCGGACGTGCACCGTGACCACACGGCCCAGCTTTAGCAGACTACGTGAGGTTGAGAAAATGCTTCTCCGGCGCGGATTGCGCGTTATGGAAGCGAACCCGCGCGACGGGCTGATCTTTCCTGAGGACATTAGGGAGGACGCGGAAAGCCAGTTCTACGACCTGATGAAGAAGTATTCATTCAGGTTGTTCATGAGGGACGCGATCAATCGTCAGGATGGTTTCACCGTCGACGACCTGCTGCAGTACGCCACCCGAGAGTGTGTTGCGG
>Ga0180437_10008816_pt1 | contig 12678 bp, 16 predicted proteins | sample SS_ome_4_FD_132410 | JGI IMG/M metagenome (GOLD analysis project Ga0180437, IMG submission 132410) | Hypersaline lake sediment archaeal communities from the Salton Sea, California, USA - SS_3_D_1 metaG | ecosystem: Environmental > Aquatic > Non-marine Saline and Alkaline > Hypersaline >...
AAGACCGGAAACCCGATCCTCAAAACAAAGGCCGAACTCATTCTCAACCTTCGTACCAAGAAAAAATCCTAAGTTCCCCACAAATATGTTTGCTCCCCGCAAATGGGGTTGCTCTCCGGGATAACCTTGAGGGTACCGCGTGGGACGAGGCCGCCCCCACAAAAGTGATTTAGAATTTTGTTCTGTTCACTGTTTATAATAGTAATGAAGTTCTGTCCAGAATGCGAAAGAATGCTATTCTTCCAAGAGGATGGTGGGCTTCTGTTTGAGGAATGTCATCATTGTGACTATCGAGAACAAAGTACCGAGACTGTGGTTTCTAGAACCGTCCATCGCGAAGATGCATATGACGATCCTAGCACCCGCCAGTATATGCGTTTTAGCAAAGGTGTCCCCCGAACAACCCATCGGAAGTGCCCCAATAAGAAGTGTCCTTCACGAAGTGATAAGAGTCTACAAGAGGCTGTTCTTGTACAGAAGTCGAACAGTATGATTCAGCTTCACATCTGCACAGTCTGCAATACCGAGTGGAGTGCCGCTTAACAGAAGGAACTCCAGAAATGACGAAGTCAGTTTCTTAGCTACACAAGCTAAGCTTGCTACGCGTCTTTGTCCCATGAGACCCCCCTCCCCCAATAGATGATTCATTTTATAAACTTGTTTTATAACGATATACATGAAGCAAGTAAGGTTTGCTGAGGGTACTAAGGATCCACCTAGTACCTGGACATGTCGACCTTGTGGATATCGTCACATTAGACGTACGAAGCAACGCGGGATGAAGCTGTGTGGTAATTGCTCTAACAACGTATGTGATCAGTGTGTTGTGGGTCGGCGTGAACCCTTTATCTGCATGGACTGTGTTATGAGTGAAAAAGTGAATGAGATTACAACGCGTAAGATAGAAGAGGTAAAGGAATCAACTGATGGAAGCCCCGCTATTAGAGACCTCTTGTTCTCTTGAGGAAGAAGAAGGTAATGTTTCAGAAACAGTTTTAGCTTATAGTCATGAAGATAGTGGCGAAGATGTTAGTGACACTTCCGTGCCAGAGTGTTCTATCTGTAGAGAGGAACTTGGACCTGATGACGACACTGTTACACCGTGTAGCTGTACATTCCCCAAACACCGAGCGTGCCTTGAGGAATGGATCAATATGGGAAATAGGAATGTTTGTGAAATCTGCAAGCAACCCTATCAGTTCAGGATTGAGGTCAGAGAGGATCCCCTCTGTGGAGTCTATCTGAGTAGCTGCGGTGTCGCATCTTACACACTGCTGATGGTGATAGGCACCATCATTCTAGTTGTAGGATACGATGGTTGGTCGAAGATCTTTACTAACGGAACTTTAGTTTTTATAGCTGTATCTTTTGGCATAGCTGTAAGCTGCATTATCAACTCTATGAAGATCCAGATCAGAGATATGGCTAGCTGGAAAAACGTCAATACCTTAGTGTTGCCAGCTTTTTGGACCGGTATCTTAGTTCTGACAGCAGTTTCCATGGGGGTCGGTATGGTAATTCGAAAATTTATCTTCAAAGAGAAAAGAGTAGAGTACTGGCGGTTCCTCAACTTTATAGTAGGAATTTCTATGGTGGCTGGTATTGCCTTATCACTCCTAGTGCTTACCGTAATCGTGGTCTATATCATACTAGCAATCAACTACGCTATCAAGTACGACTACCGTAATGCCTGTCACCAATGCTTCTACCGACGTACCGAAATCCGTGTTCTTGTTAATGAGACAGAAGAAAGTGAATTAGATCTAGTGTAAAAATCTATTTATAAATACATCAGCGATTAATGGTTGTTGAGGTCTGCTATATCTGTCAAGAGTCCGTGCCAGAAGGTGAAGGGGTATTCCCTTGCAACTGTGTAGCTCCCAGACATAATGACTGCATGGAAGAGTGGATTCAACAAAGACGTGATCAAGAGGGTCAAGTACCTACTACTTGCGAAGTTTGTCGGGCGGAATATCGATACGAACAGGTGATAGTTAGACGCTCAAAAGTGGGTTACTATCTGTACGAGATCTTTGTATGTATTGCCACATTTATAGCAAATGCTGCACTGATCCTTTTGATGGGAGGACACGAGCCTTTCGACCTTATGATTCACCGTGGATACAATTATGAAGTCGTAATCGGTCTCTGGGTTTTACTATCAATAATGGTATCCTTTGTGCTCAACGGCACCCGTTTGGAATCAAAGATTCGATTCAATCACAACTGGGATCTATGGATACTACCTGTCTATCCGTTGGTAGTAGTAGTAACTTTGATCCTGTTCAGCATTGGAGTGTTTGCACGGATCGCCTTGTTCGGTATAGACGGCCCCAGATACTGGTCATGTGTATCTCTTTTTGCAGGAATGCTTATGGTTGCAGCTGGACTAAGTATCACTGTGTTTCTTGCATGGCTTGTTAAGTACTTAGTCAGGCCAGAAGCTTGGAGAGCATGTGGTAATCGTATTATAGAATGCTGCACGGATTCCGAGGAGAAAAGGGTCCTGGCAACCACACGACGAGTGGCTCCAATTAACCCTCCTCAAGATCGTGCTCCTGAACCTAAATAAAAGTGATTTCGGTCTCAATCAACTAAAAGTGATTTCGATTTAGAAATATAAAGCTACCTATTATAATAGTAATGTCGACTGAAGAGACTGCAGAGGTTGTTAATATTGAGGTGCTAGACGTCTTTGCTGATGCAGTTCCTGTTGATCAACGTAAGACAATCCCAATCCTCAACAAGTTCGAGCGTACCAAGCTGATCGGAGTCCGTATGCAACAGATTGCTAAAGGTGCTGTCCCGATGGTTCCTACTGAGGATCTAGCCAGTACCGAAGCGATCGTACTAAAAGAGCTAGAAGAGCGAAAGCTACCCATGGTTGTCAAGAGACCTCTACCCAACGGCATGTACGAGATCTGGAGACTAGAGGAACTGACCTACTGATTTATAACTAATCACGATTGGTGATGATTACGTTTTTGATCATATCCTTTTGCTCTTTCTTATACTTTTTCTTCTTGTCTATATTTTGTAACATTCGATTAATATTCCTTATCCATCTAGGGGGGAAATGGGCTGAATACTTGGTAATTAAATCTTCCAATCTATCATGATTATTCGTCAAAAGATCTTCAAGTAGCTGCGCTAATCTTACTTGTTCCCATCTATCGTTCTGGTACACTCTTCCGTAGTTACCTCTAACATTTGGAATATCAATATTTCTATTTCCAGGAATATTAAAATGAATTTCTTCAATAAGTCTTGGAATTGCTTCTGAAGCACATTCTCCGATTTCTTGAAACTTCTCAAAAGTCATCACTGATAAGTCCTCTTTGCCGAAGTTATTGGTAATATTATAATTGTTTTGGGTATTACTATTGTCAGTGATATTAGTACTATGATCATTAACAGTACTACTAGCGTCTAGATGGTTACTATTACCATTTATACCAGGACCACCAATAGTGGTAGATATACTAGTTGGTACTTGTGTTCTGTTCCTAATACATACCTCATCATTTAAATGACGCCATAAACTCTTACGATGTTTGGTTGAGAATGGACAATGGTCACATTTATAAATCTTGTCTTTCATTTCAATAAATTCATCTATAAATTCGTCATAATTGTTCAGAATTTCATCCCTCTCAATATCTATATATGAAGCCTTACAAGGTTTCTTTTTCTTCAGATGCTTTCTCCATACATCTTTGCGAGACCAATTGGCTCCGCATCGTAGACAATAATGAGTAACCATCTTATATACTACATTACATCATATTTCTAAGTCACTGTGAACACACCAAATCACATCAAGTCACACCAAATCAACGGGTAATTAAATAGTGGTAGTACCACCAAATGTATTTAAACGTACACGTCACTGAACTGCATATATGTATGACATGTATTTTAACGAGTTGTGGCATCATGTGGCCTATATAAATATACACTTCGTTAAGATTGTGCATGAATAATGATGAGCAGGTAATACATATTTCATTAAAATATGTTTAGTGTTAATATAATACCACTATTTTAATCTTAATACAGGGTTGCAATAATTATAATACATTGTTAATAGGAAACTATTGCTTATATATAATTATATTATTAGGATTATATATATCTTAGTAGAAACATGACAATTTTGTGGCGTGGCCTTAAAGTCAGAGAGAGAGATTTTTATTTATCTCAGGAGTTTGAAGACTAAATTATTTTAATTTGTAAAACAACAGCTCAAAGATAAAACATCTTAAAATATCGATTTAATAATATGGATACACAAGCTTTTGCTAAAGCATTAATAAGATCCAACTAAAAGATACACATCCTTTAGTCAAAGTATTGACACAGCATATCATTTCAAGTCTTTGCGTTTAAATCAATGTCTAAACGTAAAATGTTGGTATAGGGTATATGTTCAAGTGGCTGATGCGTTTATGGCGAAGGTTATTTGGAATAGAACAGGAACAGAGCGGTGGTGCAGCTATTGATGTTGAGGCGGAAGCTGTAGACGACCTGGAGGATATCGACCATCATTACGAGAACCTTGTATTTGAAGGCGGTGGAGTCAAAGGCCTGGCTCTTGCTGCCGCCGTCATGGAGCTTGAGAAGCTAGGTATTCTTGACGACATCAAACGCTTTGCGGGAAGCAGTGCAGGTGCTATCGTTGCTGCAGGTCTTGCTATCGGATACAGCCCTAAAGAGATCACTAAGGTTATGATGAAAACTAACTTCTCTAAGTTCGTTGATGACTCTTTAGGAGTAGTTAGAGATGCCGCGCGTCTGGTTAGTGACTATGGATATGCTAAAGGTGATTACTTTGAGACATGGGTTAATGGACTGATTAGAGATAAGACTGGAAGCGATAACTATACCTTTAAACAGCTGTACGAGAGTACTGGACGTGAACTGGTTATCACCGGCACTAATCTTAGTAAACAGAGACTAATTTGCTTCTCTCATCGCAGTCATCCTGATCTTCCGATTGGTAAAGCTGTTAGAGTATCTATGTCTATCCCCTACTTCTTTGTACCTGTTGAGCTAGAGGGTGATGTTTATGTTGACGGTGGAGTGCTTTATAACTATCCTATTGATGTCTTCGGGGAAGGTAACGAGCACACTCTTGGACTGAAGATGGTGACCGACGAGGAGAAGAGAACCGATCTTATTCAACATGGTGGTAAGAAGATCGAGAACCTAGTTGACTTCTCTAGCAGTATAATTGGTCTGCTTCTACTCGAGATTGAGCGCAGCCGTATTGAACACAACTACTGGAAGAGAACCATCACTATTAACACCGGTCATGTCTCTACAGTTGACTTCGACCTGAGCAAGGAGGACATGAAGTTTCTTTATAAACAGGGCAAACATGCCGTGCGCGACTTCTTCGGCGTTAAGCCGGTTGTGCTTTAAAGGTCATCAGAGTCATCCAAAGGGATATCATTTAAACCGAGGAAGGGATCGACGTCGTCAGTATCACTGTCTTCTTCTTTTCCCTCTTCAACGATTGCAACGTGATCTTCTAGAGTGGCAAGCCGCCACTTCCAAACTCTCTTGTTGTCTTTACTGAGACCCCGCTTCGTATAGCCGTAGGCCCCCCAGTTGGTGGGGCAAACATTATCTTTTTCAAATGGTAAAGGTACCATTTGAAAACCACGTGCAGCGTATTTCTTAACACGAGTCTCTTTAGCATCAACGTAGTGATAACAGACGCCATGTAACAGTGCATAAAGGGCTGGAATAGTGGCGTAAACCTCTTTACCATCCCAGTACATCTGTACTGCAGTAAGGTCGTACTGCTCAATCAGTTCCACTCCATTCATACCAGAGTACATCCCGATTAGCTGTAGATGACGATGCGGATAGGTTACACCGTTTGAAGTTACAGTTTTACCTGAGCACTTGATATGCTGTAGTAGATCTGCTCTTGTGTCTGCATCAACAACACCTTCAAAGTCGGGCACACACTCGTGATGTAAAACTTCACGAATGTTATTGTGAATCCTGACTGAGTAGGGTGAAGCGTTGTGCACCTTCAGGAGTTTATGTGCGTCTTGGTGGTAAAGCTCGGCACGGGTTCCTGTTAGAAACAGGTCCCAATCCGAGTCCTCCCAACCCTCTAGGTCGGTTCTTCCCATCGAAACAAGTGTTGCCCAAAGGACAGAGCCGCCACCGATGTAGTAATGATTACTGCCAGCAAGAGCGGGAGCTGGTAGGTTGGAAACCATGGCCCAACCGGTGTTCAGAATGTCAAGAATACGATCGTAGTTTAGCCACGGAACGTCCTTGACTGAAACTATAGCCTTGTTGGTTCGGTTCATAAACAAAAGGTAGTCGTCCAGTATTGTAGTCGGAGTCCTAGTAGGATCCAGCTGTTGCATCATGGTCGGTGTATCCGGATATTCAAGATCTTTTAACACAACCCGGGAGTGCATTGCTATCGTAATCATCTCCGGTGTCAGCATCCTGCCTTCCCCCATCAATCTAAAAAGGGTATTTGTACACATGATGATAATATCATCATCTATCTCTCGAGCAAGGTTCTTAAGTGCAATCCAGTCTACGTCCAGAAGGTCGTAACAGTCCTGGGCCTTAATGCTTGTTATCAGATCTCTAAAGAGCTCCCTTGGATGGTACTGTGGTTTCCTGTACACCAGCATACCATCCTCATGAATCTTCCAAAGATGTGGTTTCAACTGAGTAAACAGTTTCAACAGGAGTTGAATATCTCTAACGTTGTAGAGAGTATAGTTAAGCGCCTTTTGACGTTCTAGGTCTTTAAACAGAGTCTTAGTTCTGCTTTTCACACCCTTAAGGGTTGGTGGTAGATACTTTTTGAGATGCTTTATCGTCTTCCTAAGCATTCGAAACTCTATATTTTGTCCTTGTACATAGGTACACGATCTAATACCATGACAAGTGTTTATTGATGAGGTCAAGTGTAAATAGAGTAGTGTAAAAGCCTTAGAGCTGATCTCTTCAGACATCACAATACTTTTAGTCCGCTTATCGAAAGTGCAAAGATCGCTGTTGGAAACTACAGACTCAATGAACTCATACATCTCGGTATTTCTATTCTGTCCACGTGCTCCTCTATAATGGCTGAACTTGAAGTTCATCCCCTTTGTGATGAAAGTCAGGCAGTATTGTCTACCACGTTGTTTCCGAACCACATTTACAGGTTCGTATGTAAGTATCTTGCTACGATGTCGTTTGGTATCTACGTGGAACCTTTTGGAGGCTAGTAGAGCGTTTCGATAATCGTTACCTTCGAGATTGCCCATAATGAGCCAGATCATCTCAGGTGGCAGATCTTCAATCGTCACTTCAGACATATTTCCTTTTATTGGTGTCCAAGTAATTGAGACTCTTATGAATTCACTTTTTTTACCTTGTAAAAATGAATCGATTTATAACTTTGTTCTTAGAGGTACTAAAGAATAGAAAATGGGAGTCACAGGACTACTGAAATTTCTTGCGAAAGCAGCACCGATGGCTGTCAGGAAGGTACCTCTAAGTGCCTATAGCGGTCGTCGGGTGGCTGTCGATACAAGCATCTTTATGTATCAACATATGTATGCACGAGACCACATTGGTGGATTCGCTAGGCAGGCCACACTTTTGCTAAAGCACGGTATCAAACCTATCTTTATTTTTGATGGGCCACCACTTGAAGCCAAGGATGATACAATGGAGGCACGACGAGAAGTCCACGCTAAAAACGTATCACAAAAAGCTATTGTCAAAGCACAGCTGGATGCCGCTGTTAAACAGCAGCAACAGAAGCGCGAGATGACCAGCGCAGCAAACGCCGAAATCACTAAACTAAAGAAGGAGCACAACAAGCTCAGTCAGAGAACCCTGCGACCGACCTTTGAAAATTTCCGAGAGGTTCGTAGGTTGTTTGATCTAATGGGTATTCCGTACCTAAAAGCCAAGCATGAGGCAGATTGGTTATGTGCTCAACTTAACTCAAAGTCGGTAGTGGATGCGGTTTTGTCCAACGACGGAGATCTTTTGACGAACCGTGCGCCACTGCTTCTAACGAAGTACAACTCAAAAGATGAAACTGTGATTGAGATCAGCTTGAAGAAGGTACTAGAATCACTCGAGATTACTCATGATCAGTTCATTGATCTTTGCATCATGTCTGGTTGTGACTATGTTAAGGATGGGATTAAGGGTGTAGGTCCTGCGAAGGGACTAAAGCTTTTGAAGAAGCACGGTTTCATTGAGCCTATCTTGGACACAATGCCTAAGGCGCCTGCGGATTTCCTGGCGAAGGCGATCGAGGCAAGGAAGATGTTCTATCTGAATCCTGATGACATTAGCGGATTTGACGATACTGCGTTTGATATCAAAGCTCTACCCAAGGGTGAAGAGGCGTTCCTTGACTTTCTGAAAGCTCACAGCAGGATGAAGGAGGCTGGACGATATGCACTGGCAACTGAACTAGTTACCTCTGTAGCTCTTTTGTGAAAATTATCTTATAATTGAATATAACATGCAAGAATTTCACTGGGTTCTCCTCGCACTCTTTGTTGCTGTACTGATGGTTCTCGCCTTTTACGCTTGGGATGAGGCCACCACCCCCGTCGGTCAGCCCGCTGGTCAGCACTTCTTTTGGCACCGCTGGTTCCGCCGCTCTGCACCCGCACCTGTTCACGGAGGCCAACACCGCTACTGGTGGCACCGTTGGGTTAACCGCTTCTAAATAGATAATTTAATTTTTTACTATACATTCAAAAGGAATGAATAGTAATCAAGAGATGGCGCGCGTCTTCATGACCTCTATCGACGTGCAGCACATGTCCCCCATACAAGGCCTGGGGCTCTCTGCGAGTTTCTGTCCACGCCGCTACTCTGCCCATATCAATGGTATATACAGTGGAAATCTTATGATTCTACGTTCAGATGGTGCAGAGCTCTTACAAGACGCTATGTCTCAACTGAGTTATCCCTTAAAGACCGAAGTCTAATTTATTAGACCCATAAGGGGTCTTGGTGTTATAAAATTTATAATTCCAGGACTTTAAGGGATACATGAGATGTATAACCTTCGGTATAGTTACACGAAATATCAATCCCTTGCGCTGCATACCTCATGGTTTTGATATTGAACTAGTTTAGTTAGGGTAAATTATCACGTATGATAATTTGGAAAGCTCCCCGTAAATGTGTTTGCTCCCTGCAGGGGGCGAGGGATGGTAAGGGAAGGAACTATGTTCCAAGCTACACAGCACAGCTGTTTCGCTGACTGGCAAGTCTCTTAGTTGCGGACGAAGAGAGGGCTGGTGTACTTCTGAAGGTTACCGTAGCTGAGCTCGTCACCGTCGAAGTTCAGAAGCTTCTTGAGCTTCTTGTCGGTCTTGAAGTTAAGACCCTTGAGGGCAAGACCCTTCTCCTTGACGTAGCTGGAGATCTTGCTGGTAAGGTGGCAAGGAGCCATGGAGGAACCCTTGTCCATACCAAGGAAGGTGCAAAGCTCATCAGACATCAGAGTAGGCTTGTTGACTCCTCCAGGCTTGCGGTCGGCCTTGCGCTCGTTCTTCTTCTTAAGCTTCTCAAGCTCCTTCTCGGTGCTCTTCAGGTTCTTGGCAGCATCCTTGTTCTCAGCACGGACCTGGCGACGCAGAGCGTTAACCTCCTTCTTGATGGAAGAAAGCTCACTGGTAAGAGCAGCAATATGTCCGAGAAGAGAGGTAAAGGCATCATCGACAGATGAACCAGCAGCCTCAGCAGGGACAGCCTCAGCAGGGACAGCCTCGGCAGGGACAGCCTCAACCGCAGGAGCCTCCTCAACAACAGGGGCTGGCTCAGCGGCCTTGGTCTTCTTGGAGGTCTTCTTCTTGCCACCCTTCTTGGTAGTCTTCTTGGGCGCAGTCTTGGAAGTCTTGGTCTTCTTGCTCGTGGTCTTCTTCTTTGCGGGCATCTTGTCTTATATGGGTTTCCTTACTAAATTAATCTCTAAATCAAACGCGATTCCTTAAGAGAAAACCCTAGAAAATATGTAAACATAAATTATATGGAGGCTATCGAAGCTAAAACAAGTAGCTTCTTAAACGAATACGTGGAGCCGTACCTATTTCCTATTATAAGTGGGGGGATTTTGCTTATGATTGCCTTAGTAATCCTACATCTCAACAGTACATTTATTGGTAGCCCAATTGTAGCACGAAGCACATTCCTTATACTTGGAGCGATATGGGGCTTAATGTTATGGGTCAACTACGGTGAGATGAGTCTTTCCACAGTTCTTCAGATTATAATGGCCATCATAATGATGATCACAGTCTACCTCTTCCTTCTCTTTGTATGGGCGGGTAAAGACTGTCAACAGGAGATGGGAATCTGGGAAATGATCAAGAGCATTCTGTGATCATTGGCCAGCGAATGATCAAGAGTGTGCTTTAAAGATACCACTTCCTGCGCCTGCGTCGCATTTTCTTCCGGCCGAAGAATTGCGTTTTCTCCAACAAAGCGAAATTCTGCATAATCAGCATCATCTCGTAGTTGGTGATGTTTCCCTTCTCTGCGGCAAACCTGTCTTCACATCGATACATCTGAATAAAATCACGATACCGGTTAAAGTTGAACCCGTGCATGTTAAAGTAGATCTTCTTAGCGCGCTCCAAAATACCATGGATCTTCTTCACAAAATCCTTGTCGCTGTTAATCTTCTGGTCCAGTAGATCAGAAAATTCCATATAGGTAAACACAGGATCCTTACAACGTTCTTCCATCTTGTTCGCAAAACGATCCAGATGATCTGCCAGCCCTAGGGCCACCGAGTACCTTTTTTCCATGGGTTAGTGTGTAGTAGTTTATACTTTTTATCAACTTTTGCATCAAATTCCTTTGTGCAGTTCTTTAAGAGCGGTCTTATACTGCTTGAAAGCCGATGTGCAGAGTTTGCAGGTTTCCTCGCAGTACTTGTCCTTTTTGTGCTGCAAACACTCTTTCTCAGTAGTTGTTACCACCTCAATAGCGAACTTAAGAGCATGCTTGGTGTTAGGTGAGTTGTTGCTTAGAATAAACAGTACCAGATCAGCCACCTCGTTGAGCTCAAGGCAACTACGGATACAGGTAGCATAGGGGTTGATGTCGTTGCTGTGGAGAGCATGGCTGTTAAAAGCACGACAGCATTCCTTCACATGCTTAGACAGCTCCATGACCTTGTAGATAAGTTCTTCCAGACGGTCATCGCTCAGCTTCCGGTTTGTAGTAGTCCTTCTTGTCTTTTTGGCAGCAGTCTTACCGTTAGTTTTTGCATTAGCCGTATTCTTCTTAGTAGTAGGCATATATTAAACGTTTAGAAACATTCTGGATGCAGATACGTTCCAGGGTTCTCCTTATCAACTTCAACCTGGATACGATTCTTTTCTGCGTAGACATCCTTACGGATTCCGGTCACCTGCCATGACACTTCGGCTCCAGGCTCTCCACCACTCATGGTAAACCGATTGTCAGCAATCTTTGAGGCAACATGAAGATTAGGACATGCAGCACCTATAGCTGTAAGCTGATATCTGAAGTCTTGGTTGAGTGCTTCAAAATAACCTGGTAGTTCAACTGTAGCATTACCTTCAGTATCAAGTGTGACAATACCATCGTAAATGTTTTTCATATCAGGACTCTCAACAAAACTGTGTGCCAAGTTCTTGTTAAATGGATCTATCGGGTGGTCAATCAAGAATGTACCAGCACTTTTAGAAAGCGTTCCAAAAATATGAAATCCACCGGCGGCACCAAATACTACACTGTTGTTTGCCATAGAAGAACGCCCTGTTGAATCTGAAAATACAAAACTGTTAGAGTGTGTTACAGTACAACCTGGACCAACTGCAAAAGAATTATCGGCTGAAATCGTACTACTACTGCCACCCAAAATTACTGCGTTGTCGGCCAATGTAATAGTGTTGGAGAATCCTCCAATAATTGCAGAAGCATCACCGGAAACTACGTTACCAATCCCATTACCACCCCCTCCAACCGTAGCACAACGTGTTCCATAAAGGAAGTGATTCTGACCGCCAAGAGCTCCAGAATTACCACCAAAGATCTGATTTTGTGAACCACCTGCAATACATGAAGTAGTACCGCTAGTTTCAATGTAGTTATCACCACCTGCGATAATAACCGAGTTATTTGCCTCACAATGATTTAGAAAACCACCAATGCAAGCAGTGTTGTTAGCGGTTGCCATATTACTTGCGCCAGTGTTGATGCTATTCAACCCTCTTGTATCCCACTGGTTAGAAGTTAATTCGCCTACATTTAAAGATCCCTTTTCTACGTCATATGCCAGTTTTATACCAGGTGTTGTAATAGTTCCACTTGGAATCACAAAAGATGCTTGGGTAATAGACAATGTATGAGCAGTATTATAGGTGACTAGATTTGTACTTGTATCAAGTTTGAAAGGAGGTTCTATGTTAAGAAGAACAGACCCAGTGGTTAAAGTAATACTATTACCTGTACTAAACAATCTGACAGTATCTCCACTCTCCACTACAACTGAAGAGTCTGCTGGTCCAGATGCGCCTGTAGCTGTTTCTAACGTGAATAATGGACCGGTTGCGCCACCTTGAGCACCAGTAGCACCTTGAGCACCAGTAGCACCTTGAGCACCAGTAGCACCTTGAGCACCAGTAGCACCTTGAGCAC
>Ga0180437_10008817_pt1 | contig 12677 bp, 9 predicted proteins | sample SS_ome_4_FD_132410 | JGI IMG/M metagenome (GOLD analysis project Ga0180437, IMG submission 132410) | Hypersaline lake sediment archaeal communities from the Salton Sea, California, USA - SS_3_D_1 metaG | ecosystem: Environmental > Aquatic > Non-marine Saline and Alkaline > Hypersaline > Sediment...
ACGCTCTCTTCTCCGAGGAACATCTGCACGCTCGGCGAGCCGACTTCGCTGACGCCGTCCAGGTCGCCGTCGAGCCAGCCCTGCACCAGGCACGGACCCTCGTAGAACATGTGCTCGCCGACGCGGTCCAGCTCGGGCCGGACAGCGTCGAGCCTCCTCATGCCGATGCCCGAGGCCCCCACCTGGGCCTTGACCACCACCCGGCGGTAACCCTTTTCTCGCAGCGAGGCCGCCGCCGCGGGAATGTCGGCGGGGTGTTCGGCCGTGGCGGTGTCGAAGACGGGGAAGCCGCGGGCTTCGAGAAACCGGTGCAGAAGCAGCTTGTTGTTGCCCTGGCGGCTGATCTCGGGCGTGATGACCGTTCGCTTGCCCAATGCCTCGGCCACGGCGGTCAACATACCGTCGGTCACGAACCCGTCGAGCCAGGCGGCCGAGTGACCGGCGATTCGGGCGACGGCCGGGTCGTGGTCGGCACCGGCCGGCGCATCGCCCGGGAGACTCCCCCGGGCCATACGCTGGCCAACGCCCGCCGCGCGGCGCACGCCGTAGCACAACGCGGCGTAGCGCTCGTGGTGCAGGATCGCGATCTCCGGCAAGTCCAGACCCAGCTCGGCCACGAAGTACTGCAACAAATCGTCGTCGGGCGGGGTCTCCAGCACGAGTAGATTGTCGCCGCCGCGGAACAGCAGATTGAGCACAGGGCAGAGCCGCCCCCCGTAGGTTTCGATGCCCCCGACCGTCGAGGCCAACTCTTCGGTGGCCCCCTCGTTGCCGTAGAAGAGGGCCAGCATGTTGGCGAAGAATACCACGCTCCGGTCCCAGAACGCCGGCAGGCGCCCGGGCGCATAGTCGATGCGGATGGTCATGATTCCAATGGAAAAAGGGACCTGGTCTGTTTTGTGCGAAGCACCCTCCGGGCCGTTCCGGCAAGACAAACCAGGTCCCCTCTTTCGTTCGGGGGTCTCAAGAGTCAATTGTCTGACCGTCACGGATTCTGGCGAGCGACGGTCCGACGTGCTCGCCGCCGTAGATGCGGCGGTCGACGAGCTCGAAGCCGCCGCGGTCGCAATACTACGGAATAGCTCAGTCGAGCTGATCCGTTGGACTAATATACATTATGCACGTTCTGTCCGTCGGGCACAGCCAGCGATTCGGTCGCCAACGCCCGCATCTCCCGAACAGTTCGCTTCAGCACTTCCGCGACTTGCCAATAGCGGCTGCCGGGGGGCGCTTCGAGCTGCGGGGCGATGAGTCTCGACCATGCTCGCAATGAGGATTCCGCCTGCTCGCAGGCGGCGACGTACTCCTGAAACGCCGCTGCCGCTTGGACGCGATTCTCGGGAGCCACACCGTCGGGGCCCAAGATCTTGCTCAAGTCGTAAAGCGCCGTCAGCGAGCGGATGTAGCCCTCGATCACACGGCTCTCTTCGACGATCTCGGGCCGGCCGATCCGCCGGGCGAGCTCGAGGGCTCGGCGGGCGTCGGCCAGACCGTCGCGAATCTGCCGCTCCGAGCGGAACTGACCCCAGGGGTGCGGGTAGACGTCACCGCGGATGGTCCCCAGCTCGGGCAACTTCCCCGTGCGCAGGGCCTCGACGACGGGCGTGCCGCTGCGGCGCCGCTCGCCGGTCGGCCACTCCGACCCGTACAGGTCCCAGGCCGCCGGTCCGATGGCCTCCGACCACTCGGCAAACAGCTCCGGCGGCTCGATCCCGTGACGTACGGCGTAGGAGAGGGCGAACTCGCGGGTGCCGCGGCCGGCGACGTTCCACGACCATTCGGCCGCCGCTTCGACGTTGAATCGAGCGTGAGTCAACGAGGGTATCACGTAGGCCGTGAAGCCCGAGACCTGCTTGTCGACGAACTCCTTCATTCGATAGTGCACGAACTGCGCGCCCGAGAAAGGCGAGGCCGGGCCGACGACGCCCGTAAGCTGGGGGCAGACGCCCAGCCAGCGTCCTTGCGCCGCGTACTCTTCCAGCAGCGGATAGACCATCTCGCGGCGTTGTGCCGTGTAGGTTCGCAGGCTGTGGTAGTAGACGAGCTTCACGTCCTTCGGCAATTCCGCGAGGATGAGCGGATTGCTGCCATAGGTCTCCTCGCTCAGCAGAACGCGGAGACCCACGTCCGGCAGCCGCTGTTTTGCCTTCCGCCAAGCGGCCAAGATCGCGCGGACCTCGAGTACGTTGTGGTCGTGTTGCCGGCACTGTTCGCAACGGCAGCCACCCTTGCGGTGCAGGTTTTCGGTCATCCACACGTCAACGTCCGACACGTTCGGCAGCGATCCCAAGGCCACGATCCAGTCGGCCAGCACGTCGACGAACGCCGGTTGCGAGTAGCAGATCGCCCCCTCCTGCCCGCCCTGTGACTTCAGCTCGGGATAGGCTTCAAAGAGCCCTTTGCCCGAGAGTTGCTCGAGGTGCAGGACCGCCGGCACGGGGAGAACGCCGTACCGGGGACCTTCCTCGATCATCGGCTCGCGTCCGGGCTTCAGCCGGGCCTGGCCCTTCCCGTCGGAATCGACCCAAACAGCGGCGATCTGCTCGACCACGTTGAGCTTCATCGACCCGATCCACGGCAGGTGTCGAAACGAATCGGATCCCCAGAAACCGCGCTCGGGCATGTCGGGCCAATCGGTTACGCGCAAAACCGGGATGCACAGCTCGGCGTCGGTTGACTTGGCCGAGATCAATTGGGTGAGGGTCTTCGTTCCATAGAAAAGACCGACCGGCTTGCGGGCGACGATCCGCAGCCCGGCGTGTTCCGGCTCGGGCAAGATGCGGTATGCCTGGTCCGCGTTGGGGACCGCATCCAGAGCCAAGGCATCCGCACCGCCGAGCAGCAGCGTGATTCGGAAGGCCCCCTCGTCTGCAGAACCGGCCCCCACACAGGCGTGCAGCTCCCGGATCGCCTGGTTGATCGCCGGGTGATTGCCCGGCGGCGCGGAGACGCCAACCCGTTCTCGCGGGAGCCGCACTTCAGCAGCGATTTCCATTTTCTGCGGGAGAGGGACGACGTGCAGGCGCCATTGCCGGACTGCGTCGGCACGCATTGAACGGGGTTCGGCGGCGCGTCCCTCCAATACCGCGCCAACCACCAGGGCGGCCAAGAACACAGCCAACCGCATGACGATTCTCCAACGCGAGCGTGCGACGAACGGGTGGGCTTGGTCCTGCTCATCCGCGATCGAGGGCGATGCCCAGCCCTGCGAGTCCGGGGCGCCGTCCACCGATTCTCGCCGCCCCCAGGCCGCTACGCAACGGTCGCCAGCGTGGTCCGATCTCGCCCTTTCCAGCGGTTGACGCCGCCCGGCTCGGCTGCTAAATTGCGGGGTCTGGCGCCCTGAGCGGTCCAGGGCGTCGGGGTACCGTTTTCTGACCGATACCGTTGAGTAACGCCGGACGCCCCCTCCTTGGAGGGGGACTTCGCCGGTGTGCCCTGTAGCAGGAGTGATCCGTTGGCAACCGTTCTGGTAAAGGAGCTGATCGAGGCGGGAGTACATTTCGGCCATCGTGCCAGCCGCTGGAACCCCAAGATGCGGCCCTACATCTACGCCCGCCGGAACCTGATCCACATTATCGACGCGCGGGAGACGGTCCGCGGGCTTTTGAGGGCGCGGAAGTATCTCCAGCGCGTTGCGGCCCAGGGCAGCTTGGTGCTGTTCGTCGGCACGAAGCGCCAGGCGGCCGAGACGATCGAGCAGCAGGCGCTGCGCTGCGGCATGCCCTACGTCAGCGACCGCTGGCTGGGCGGAACGCTGACCAACTTCCGCACGATCCGCAGCCGTCTGGGCCGCCTGGAGGAGCTCGAAGCCCTGATCGCCGGCGACGAGATCTCCTCCTACTCGAAGAAGGCGCAGTCGGCGCTGAACCGCGAGTACCGCAAGATGTACCGCAATCTGAACGGCATCCGCACCATGAATCGGCTGCCGGAGTGCCTGGTGGTGGTCGATCCGCGCAAGGAGCGAAACGCCGTGCGCGAGGCCCGCAAGCTGGGAATCGCCACCATGGCCCTGATCGACACCGACTGCGACCCGGATGAGGTCGACCTGCCCATCCCCGGCAACGACGACAGCATCCGCTCGATCGAGCTGATCGTTCGGCTCCTGGCCGACGCCGTGTTGATGGGCAAGTCGGCCGGCGGCATAAGGCAGAAGGAGCAGCCGCCCCCGGAAGAAGCCCCGGCGGACGCCGCAGCGGACTCTGCGGCGGACTCCCCGGCGGAAGCGGCTGCGCAGCCGTGAGCGGAATTCTCGCGGAGACGGAAGAGGGACCGGTCGTGTCTTGTGCGCAGCACCCTTCGGGCCGTTGAAGGCAAGATATACCTGGTCCCTTTTTCGTTATCCGATCCATACCGTTTGCAGCCATAGGAGAGAGTCTGATGGCCGGAATTACCGCAGCCGACGTCAAATCGCTTCGCGACAAGACCGGGCTGCCGATGATGGAGTGCAAGAAGGCGCTGAGCGAAGCCGGCGGCGACCAGGAGAAGGCGATCGAGCTGTTGCGCAAGTCGGGGGCCAAGACCGCCGAGAGGCAGGCCGGCCGCGCCACGGCCGCCGGACGAATCGCCGTCTACACCGACCCGGCGACCGGCGCGGGGGCCATCGTCGAGCTGAAGTGCGAGACCGCCCCGGTTGCCAACAACGAGGAGTTCGTCGCCCTGGCCGCCGACCTGGCCCGGCAGTTGGCCACCGGACCCGGCGCCGAAACGCCCGAGGAGCTGCTCGCGCAGCCCTCGCCCGGCAAGAGCGGCACGGTGCTCAAGGACCAGTGGGACGAGCTGTACAACCGCATCCGCGAGAACTTCCGATTCGACCGCCTGGCGCGGCTTACGGGGACGTGCGCCGGCTACGCGCACCACAACGGGGCGGCCGGCGTGATCCTCGAGTACGAAGGGGGCACCGCCGAGCTGGCCCGCGACATCTGCATGCACGTCGTGGCCATGCGACCCCAGGTGGTCAGCAGCGAGGAGCTCGACCCCGCCCTGGTCGACAAGGAGCGGGAGATCCTCAGCGAGGCCGCCCGGGGCGAGGGCAAGCCCGAGAACATTATCGCCAAGATGGTCGAGGGCCGGCTGCGCAACTTCTACGCCGAGCGGTGCCTGCTGGAGCAGCCGTTCGTCAAGGCCGAGGACGGCAAGACCACCGTGGGCAAGACGGCCAAGCAGGCGGGAATGAAAGTGCTCCGGTTCGTCCACTGGGAACTGGCCAAGGAGTAGCCGATGTCCGAGGAAGGTGGTTCCGCGGCGGGCCCGTCGCCCGGCGCGCGCAGTCCGTATCGCCGGGTGGTGCTGAAGATCTCCGGCGAAGGGTTCGTACACCCCGGCGAGCGCGGCATCGCCACCGACGCCGTGCTGCACCTGGCCCGGCAGACCTTCGACGCCGCGGCCCACGGCGTCGAGATGGCCATCGTGATCGGCGGGGGGAACATCCTGCGCGGGGCCCACTTCACCTCGGACAACTCGAGCATCCACGAGGCCACGGCCCACTACATGGGCATGTTGGCCACCGTGATGAACGGCCTGGCACTGCAGGACGCCCTGGAGTCGCTCGGGGCCCAAACCCGGCTAATGACCGCCATCCAGATGGACGTGGTGGCCGAGCCCTACATCCGCCGTCGGGCCCGCCGCCACCTCGAGCAGGGGCGGATCGTCATCCTGGCCGCAGGGACCGGCAGCCCCTTCGTCACGACCGACACCGCCGCGGCCCAGCGGGCCCTGGAACTCGAGGCCGACGTGCTGCTGAAGGCCACTCGCGTCGACGGCGTCTTCAGCGACGACCCCGAGAAGAACCCCCACGCCGTGCTCTACGGCGAGCTGAGCTACGAGAACGTGCTGCGCCAGAACCTCCGCGTGATGGACCCCGAGGCCATCACCAAGTGCATGCAGTACGACATGCCGATCATGGTCTTCAACTTCCGCAAGCCGGGCAACATCGAGCAGGCCGTGCTGGGCGAGCGCGTGGGCACGCTCGTCAGTGGGTAGTAGACATGTGGGAAGTGGGGAGTGGGAAGTGAGAACGTCGTAGCCGCGGGCGGGAGCCCGCGGGGGTTGCGGCAATACAAGGAACCCCGACATGACCAGCGACGACATCCTCCTCGACGTCGAAGAGCGCATGGAAAAGGCCGTTGGCGTGCTGAAGTCCGCGCTGGCGGGCATCCGCACGGGCCGGGCCAACCCGGGGCTGGTCGACTCGCTCCGCGTCGACGTCTACGGCTCCCAGGTGCCCATGAAGCAGATCGCCACGGTCGGGGCGCCCGAGCCCACGCAGATCGTCATCCGCCCTTACGACCCCGGCACGCTCAAGGACATCGAGAAGGCCATCCAAACGGCCGACCTGGGCTTCAACCCGCAAAACGACGGCAACATCATCCGGCTCAACGTCCCGGCGCTCTCGACCGAGGTCCGCCGCAAGATGGTGGCCCGCGTGCGCGAACTGTGCGAAGAGGCCAAAGTGGCCATCCGCAACGTCCGCCGCGACGGCAACAAGATGGCCGACCAGTCCGAAAAAGCCAAAGACCTCTCGGAAGACGAGCGCGACGATGTCAAGGAAGAGGTCCAGGAGCTGACCAAGAAGTACGAGGGCCAGGCCAACGATCTGGCCAAGGGGCGCGAGAAAGAGGTCATGGAGAATTAGGAGGTAGGGGATTAGGGATTAGGGATTAGGCAGGGGGATCGTAGCCGCGGGCGGAAGCCCGCGGGGCGTGGCGGCTCCAAGCCGCGCTGAGGTCCGATCGGGGGCGCGCCTTTCATCACACGATCGACCGATGACCGCAGAACAGTTCGAGCAACGGCTCGCCACTCTCCACGAAAGGGATCGATTCCAACCTTTCACCGTGGAGCTGGCGGGCGGCCACCAGTTTGAGGTCGACCACCCCAGGGCCATGGTCGTGCGGGACGGCGTCGCAGTCTATCTGAAACCGGGAGGCATCCCCGTCTGGTTTGAGCACGAAAGCGTCACACAGATCGCAGGCGACCTTCTCGACCGATCCTCTTAGCTCCGCCCGTCGCCTCCCTTGCGGACCCATACCCGCGGGGCGTGTGGCCTATTCCACATCGGAACGGACATCAGCCCAGGAGCGGTTCATTCCTTCTCGGGCTCCCTCCCCAGCCGCGGTTCGCGAACGGCGATGAACTGGCCGTCCGGCGTGAGGCCGACGGCTTGAAGGGTTCCCAACCGGGCGACTCGTTCGATCTTGTGCCCCAGGCGTTCCAAGTCTTCGACCACCGCCTCGGGCAGCGATCGCTCGACGCGCAGCACGTCGGGTTTCCATTGGTGGTGGATTCGCGGGGCGGCGACGGCTTCGGGCAACGGGCGCCCCAGGTCGAGGTGGTGGACGATCGCCTGGACCACTTGGGTGATGATCGTGGGCCCGCCGGCGGCGCCGAGCGTGAGGATCGGGCGCCCGTCTTTGAGTACCACGGTCGGGCTCATGCTCGAGAGCGGGCGCTTGCCCGGGACAACCGCGTTGGCCTCGGCGCCCACCAGGCCGAAGACGTTGGGCACGCCGGGGGCGGCCGAGAAGTCGTCCATCTCGTTATTGAGCACCACGCCCGTGCCCGGCACGATCACTTTCGAGCCGAACGAGGTGTTAACCGTGGCCGTGATCGCCACCCAGTTGCCCGACGCATCGGCCGCGGCGATGTGGGTGGTGTGTTTTTGGGGGGGGTGGGGGATGTGGGGCGAGGGGTGAGGGGGACGAGGGGAAGGGGAATGGGGTGTTTCTCGCGAAGGACCAAGGGCGATTTCGCAGCGCTGGAAGCGGCGAGAGTAAAATACACTGTCTTCTTCCCTTCCCCGTTTCCCTTTTTCCTCTCTCAGTTCTTCCCCCTTTTCCCTCCCGAAGAAGTCCTCTTCCGAGCGCGGCGGGCTTCCGTGGGTGGGTACGGGGCTCGCGCGATCCAGCTCGATCCGGGCGGTCAGCTCGGCGGCGTAGCCTTTGTCGATCAGTCCCCGCGGCACTTGGGCGAAGTCGGGGTCGCCCAGCCAGTGGGCTCGGTCGGCAAACGCCAGCTTCATGGCCTCGGCCAGCACGTGGTAGAACGTCGCGGGCCGGCGCTCGTGAAGCTCCTTCAGATCGAACCGTTCGAGGATGTTCAGGATCTGCACCACGTGGACGCCGCCGGAGCTGGGCGGCGGGAAACCGACCACGGTGTAGCCGCGGTACGTACACACGACCGGCTGGCGAAACCGGGCCCGGTACCGGGCAAAATCGTCGGCCCGAAGCAGGCCGCCGTGCTCGGCCATCCAGTCGGACACCCGCCGCGCGAACGGGCCGCCGTAGAACCAGCCCTGGCCGTGCTCGGCGATCGCGCGGTAGGTGCGCGCCAAGTCGGGCTGACGGAGGACCTCGCCGGCCCGATACGGCGTGCCGTCGGGCTTCAACAGCCCGCCCCGGCTGCCGGGGAACTGGGCCAGGGCCGCGGCCGTGCTCTCCAGCCGCTTCGCAAAGCCGGCGTCCACGGTGAAACCGCGCTCGGCCAGCTCGGCGGCCTCGCGCAACAGGTCGGCCAGCTTCAGGCGCCCGAACCGCCGCAGCGCCAGGTCGTACGCGGCCAGGGCCCCGGGCGTTCCGACGGCCAACGGGCCGGTGAGGCTCAGGGCGGGCACCGGCTCGCCGTCGCGGAGGAACATGTCGCGATCGGCCTTGGCCGGGGCGGTCTCGCGCCCGTCGATGGCCGCGAAGCGGCCGGAGGCCGTGCGGATCACGACGAAGCCGCCGCCGCCGATACCCGAATTGTGGCCGTCGACCACGCCCAGCGTGAGCGCGGCGGCCACGGCGGCGTCGACCGCGTTGCCGCCCGACTCGAGGGCCGCCAGCGCAGCCCGGGTGGCCAGGGGGTGGACCGTGGCCACGGCGCCGGGCCGGGCAGGGGCAGGATCGACCCCCGCCCGGGCCGGCAGGGTGCAGCTCACGATCGCTGCGGTCAGGACGCAAGCGGCTCGTCGCATGGCCGAATCTCCCTGAAGCGGTGTTGGGACGCCTCGTGCCGCAAGCGGCCCCGCTACACGGCACAGCTACACGACATAGTGTACGCCCCACGCGGCCCTGGGCAATTCCGCGGCGGTCGATTACATTGCCCCCATGCGATTGGTCATGCTGGGCACGGGCCCGTTCGGGGCGCCGACGTTTCGCGAGCTTTTCGGCACGCACCACGAGGTGGCGGCGCTGGTTACCAGCCCGGCGCGCGTGCGCCGGGGGAAGCGGATCGCCCCGGCCTCGCCCGTGCGGGAAATCGCTTACGAGCACGGCGTGCCGATCTTCGACCCCGAGGACGTCAACGCTCCGGAAGCCCGGGCCAAGCTGGCCGAGTTCGAGGCCGACCTGCTGGTGGTGTGCGATTACGGGCAGATCCTGGCGGCCGAGACTCTGGCCTGCGCCAATTTGGGAGGGATCAACCTGCATGGCTCGCTGTTGCCGAGCTATCGTGGGGCGGCCCCGATCAACTGGGCCCTCTATCACGGCGAGACGCGGACCGGGGTGACCGTGATCCACATGACGCCCCGGGTCGACGCCGGGCCCTGCATTGCCCAGGCCGAGACCGAGATCGGCCCCGACGAGACGGCCGTCGAGCTGGAGCAGAGGCTCTCGGAGCTGGGGGCGTGGCTGGTGCGCCGGGCGATCGACGCCCTGGAGGCCGGTCGCCTCGAGGCCCTGCCGCAAGACCCCGCCAGGGCGTCGAAGGCCCCGCGCCTGAAGAAGTCCGACGGCGCAATCGACTGGTCCCGACCGGCCGAGGCGATCCGCAACCAGGTCCGGGCCATGGAGCCGTGGCCCAAAACCTTCACCTTTTGGCACCGGGCCGCAGCAGAGCCGCAACGGCTGATCCTCGGGCCGGTCGACGTGGTCGAGCCGGAAGGCGGCCGGAGGGATGCGGAGCCGGGCACGGCGGCGCTGGTGACCAAGGACCGGCTGGTGATTGCCGCGGGCGACCGCCGCGGCGTGTCACCGCGGAGCGTGCAGCCGGCCGGCAAACGGATGCTCTCGATCGCCGAGTTTCTGCGCGGCCACGCCGTGCAGGTGGGCGACCGGTTCGGGCCGGAGTAGGTCCCGTTCGCCGAACGGGACCCGGGGAACGCACAGGCAGGAAGGTAGTGGAGACTGCCGCGGTTAGCGTCCAGTCAGCGCTCCGCCGACACGGGGTCGGCGGTGGCGGGAGCGCCGGCGCGTGCGTGCGAAGCACCAAGCCTACGTTTCCTTGAGTGCCGACACCAGATCGAGCATCGCCTTCTTCCCGTCGCCGAAGAACATCAGGGTATTGTCGTTGGCAAACAGCGGGTTGGGGATGCCCGCAAACCCGGGGCTCAAGCTCCGCTTGACCACCACCACGGTCTTGGCCTTGTCGACGTCGATGATGGGCATCCCGGCGATGGGGCTCTTGGGGTTGGTGCGGGCCTCGGGGTTCACGACGTCGTTGGCCCCGATCACCAGGGCCACGTCGACCTGAGCCATTTGCGGGTTGATCTCGTCCATCTCCTTGAGCTTATCGTAGGGCACGTCGGCCTCGGCCAAGAGCACGTTCATGTGGCCCGGCATGCGCCCGGCAACCGGGTGGACGGCGAAATCGACCTCGATGCCCCGCGACTCCAAGAGCTTGGCCAGGTCGCTGACGGCGTGTTGGGCCTGGGCCACGGCCATGCCGTAGCCCGGGACGATCACGGCCCGCTGGGCCCCGTCGTAGAGCATGGCCACTTCCTCGGCCGTGGTCGCCTTGACCTTGCCGCCGTAGACCTCGTCGGCGCTGGCGGCGTCCTCGCTGGGCCCCAGCACGCCGAAGAGCACGTGCCACAGCGAGCGGTTCATGGCCTTGCACATGATCGACGTGAGGATCAGCCCGCTCGCCCCGACCAGCGACCCGGCAATGATCAGCACGCTGTTCTCCAGTACAAAGCCGGTGGCGCAGGCGGCCAGCCCGCTGTAGGAGTTCAGAAGCGCGATCACCACGGGCATGTCGGCCCCGCCGATGGGGTTGACCAGCGTCACACCCAGCACCGAGGCCACCAGCACCAGCAGGATGTAGATCCACCACATCTCGGGATACATCGACCCGAAGACGGCCAAGGCGAGGACGACGAGGCCCAAGAGCACGTTGCCGGTCTTTTGCAACGGGTACTTCCAGGGTTTCCAGAAGGTCTTCAGTTCCTGGAGCTTTCCGAAGGCGACCAGGCTCCCCCAGAACGTTACCGCGCCGATCAGCCCCGAGGCCATCGTGGCAATGGCCACCGAGGAGCCGGCCGCGATAGGGTCTTCGGACGCCGGCCCCCGCATGATCAGCTCGGCCCCGGCCACCAGCACGGAAGCCGCGCCACCGAAGCCGTTGAACAGCGCCACCATCTGGGGCATGGCGGTCATCTGCACGGTGATCGCCAGCCAGCCGCCGATGGCCGCCCCCACGATGAACCCGACGATGATCAAGGTGTAGCTCAACCCGGCGTGTACCAGCGTGGCCACGATGGCCACGAGCATCCCCAGGGCCCCCAGCAGGTTGCCGCGGACCGCAGTGCGCGGGTGCGTCAGCCCCTTGAGCCCGAAGATGAACAACACGGCGGCCAGAACGTAGGCCAGGTTGATCAGCGTTTCTTTGTCCACGGCTTGATCTCTTTGAGGTTACCGTACTCCTAACGCGGCTTGGAGCCGCGGACCTCCGCGGGCTTCCACCCGCGGCTATGATTCCCCCAATCCCTAATACCTAACCCCCTAATCCCTGAATTCTAGTCCCTAACCCCTAACCCCTAACCCCTAACCCCTAACCCCTCTACCGTAACTACTTACGTCGAAACATCCCCAACATGCGGTGGGTCACCAGGAACCCGCCCACCACGTTGATCGTGGCCATGATCACGGCCAGGGTGCCAAGAACCTGGACCAGGAGCATGTGGCCGTGTCCGGCGGCGATGATCGCTCCCACGACGGTGATTCCCGATATGGCGTTCGACCCGGACATCAGCGGCGTGTGCAGCGTGGGCGGGATCTTCGTGATGATCTCGAAGCCCACAAAGATCGCCAACACGAAGATGGTCAGGTAGAGGATCAGGTCGTGGTTGGCCCCACTCTGGGTGGCCGCCTCCGCCAACAAAGACAGTTCGTTACCCATGGATGGACCTCTCGGTCGGTTATCGTAAAGGTGTCCTCGGCGTATTGTCGTTCGGAGCACGCCGCGGGCTGCCGCCCGCGGCTCTTAACTCGGCACGGTTTAGTCGCTTTGATCGGTCTCGGCAGGTTCGAACGGCTCCGGCGGCTCGATCCCCAGTGCCTCGCACACCCGAGGGTTCACCACCCGGCCGTCGCGGGTGATCATCGTGTCGCGGACGATCTCGTCCTCCAGGTCGAATGGCTTCAGCTTCCCCTCCTCGACCAAGTTGAGCAGGAAGGCCGAGATGTTCTTGGCGTACATCTGGCTGGCGTGGAAGGGGGCCTGGGCCGGGAGGTTCAGCGGCCCGACGATCTTCACGCCCCGGCGGTCCACGGTCTCGCCCGGCCGCGTCAGCTCGCAGTTGCCGCCGCGTTCGGCCGCCACGTCGACCAGCACCGAGCCGGGGGCCATGCCGTCGACCATGGCCTCGGTCACCAGGATGGGTGCTTTCTTGCCCGGCACCGCCGCGGTGGTGATCACCACGTCGCTTTCCGCGACGACCTTGGTGATCAGCTCCCGCTGCTTGCGGAGAAACTCTTCGTCCA
>Ga0180437_10008821_pt1 | contig 12673 bp, 8 predicted proteins | sample SS_ome_4_FD_132410 | JGI IMG/M metagenome (GOLD analysis project Ga0180437, IMG submission 132410) | Hypersaline lake sediment archaeal communities from the Salton Sea, California, USA - SS_3_D_1 metaG | ecosystem: Environmental > Aquatic > Non-marine Saline and Alkaline > Hypersaline > Sediment...
AACTACGCGGCCAACGGCAGCTTGGGGTACTTGAGTTACAGCGGAGCCCCCAGTGTTTCGATCCCGGGTGGCTCGGTAGGCATGGATGCTGTCCCCTGGGCTCCGTCGGGGGCGTGGTTCTTCACAAACCAACAGGATGGCTCTCAGCCTTTCAAAGGTGTGATGGGGGCCAATATCGCGCTGTCGATCGACGAGGTCGAAGCCGGGGACGGTTCCAGCAACACGGTCCTCTTGGCTGAAATCCGCAGCGGCGTGACCGACTTCGACCCCCGCGGCGTTTGGGCACTGGTCGGAGCCGGCGCCTCATCGCTGTGGGCCCACGGCTCCCACGAGGATAGAGCCAATGGCCCCAATGCCCCCTCGAAAGACTCGGACCAAATCACCGGGTGTGCCGAGATCAAAGACCCGAACCAAGGGGGAATGTCTGAGGATCAGCTGTACGCGATCAAAATGGGTTGCCAGCCATCCGGCAGCGCGGGCAATCGCCGGGCCACCGCCCGCAGTTTGCACGACGGCGGCGTTCAGAGCGTGTTCGTCGACGGAAGCGTCCACTTCATCGGCGATTACGTCGACATCATGGGTGATGACCCCAGCCGTGGCCCGGCCGGCGACCCGCCGGACTTCTCGATATGGGATCGGCTCATGTTGTCGAACGACAAACAGCAGATCCGGAAAGGGATGTACTAAAGCGGCCGCGTGTCCCAGGCAAGAAGTACGGAGGCGCCTCACGGCGTTTGTCCGGAGGATTGTGCCTACAGCGCGCCTGGCTGACCGTGATGAATCTCGACCACGTGAGATAGTGGTCTCTACGGGTTAATATGGCGGATGCCGGGGACGGCTTGCTACCCCCGGCATCCGTCTTTTACTTTGCCTTCTGTTGGACAACCGCGACCCACGGCATTCTATCGCGGGACATCGTTGTGGCTGAAGACGCGGACGACGGCGGTCCGTAGCAGTCGCGAGCCGACTAAGGCGGACACTTCGCACAGATGGGCTTAAACAGCTCGGTGCTGAGGTGACGATCTCCCCGATCGGGCAGCAGGGCCACCACGATGCGGGAAGTCATCTGCCTAGCCAGGCGCAAGGCCCCCGCCACCGCCGCCCCACTCGACATTCACACGAAAACGCCCTCCCGGACGGCCAGCAGGCGCGTGACGTCAAAGGCCTCTTCGTCCTCGACGGTAATCTCCTCATCCAACATGGGGGGCGTAGATCTTCGGTGCCCTCGCTGGCGGGCGTGAGCACCACCTCGGCCCCCAGGGCCTCCAGGACGCTGCGGCGCTCGACGCTCACGCGCGCCGGCATGCAGAGCCTCCCCCGATATCCCTTGGCTGCCCCGATCATCGCCAACGCGATGCCCTTCCGGAAGTCGGCTCCAGGATCGTCTTCCCCTCGGTCAGTTCCCCCGACTCTTCGGCCGCCCTGATCACCTGATACGCGGGGCGATCCTTGGCGGAGCCTCCGGGGTCGTTTCCTTCGAGTTTTCCGTAAACTCTCACGCTCGGTCGATGGCCGTTGAGATGGGCCAACTCGACCAGCGGCGTGTTACCGATGGCACCGAGTACACTCATCGCGTGTTCGCTCCGAAAAAGACGGTTGTTTTGTGGCAGCGGCCACGTCGGGACGCTCATTCCGCGGTCTGCGGCTGCGGTGGGGCTATGCTTTGGACGCGGCCGCGAGGGAAATCGAAACGCGGCTTGGCGAACTCTTCGAAGCCTTCGACCAGCGCGGAGTCGAGTCGGGGCTGCTCCTTGAGCTTCCAGGGCAGGCGGATCGTGAACGTGCTCCCCTGGCCCAATTCGCTGTGAACCGACACCTCGCCGCCGAGCAGCTTGCACAGTTCTTTGACGATCGAGAGCCCCAGTCCGGTACCGGAGTATTCCCGAGTCATCGCGTCGCCGCCGGTCTCTCCGGCCCGCGCCTGGCGAAACTTCTCGAATATCGCCTGCTGGTCTTCCTCCGCAATGCCTACGCCGGTGTCGGTCACCTCCATCAACAGGAAGTCTTCCTCGTCGCGCCGGGCGGTGACCGTAATCCGGCCTCCCTCGGGCGTAAACTTGATGGCGTTGGAGAGCAGGTTGTTGAGGATCTGTTGCACCCGGGCCTGATCCTGGTGCATGGGCGGCAAATCGTCCTGAATCCGGGCCTCGATATCGATGTTCTTCTTTTCGGTCAGGGGCCGGGCCATGTCGCACTGGGCGTGGACGACCTGCCCGAGATGGAAATCGGTCAGCCGAGTCTCCATCTTCCCGCTCTCCATTTTCGCCAGGTCGAGAATGTCGTTGATCATCTCCAGCAGCATCCGCCCGGAGGTTTGAATGTTCTCCACGTAACGCTTCTGCTTGTCCTTGAGCGAATCGATCGAGCCGAGCACGTCGCTGAACCCCAGGATGCTGTTCAGCGGTGTGCGCAGCTCGTGGCTCATGGTGGCCAGGAAATCGCTCTTGATGGTGTTCATTTCGTACAGCCGCATGTTGACCTGGGCCAATTCGTCGACCTTGCCGTCCAAATCGGCGTTCACCTGGCGGAGTTCCTCCTGGATCGTGACCAGGTGGCGCAACATGCGATTGAAGGCCACGGCCAGCGCTTCGAACTCGTCGCCCGTGTGGATCTCGGCCCGCAGCGAGATGTTGCCGCGGCTGATCGCGTCGCTCACGTCGCGGAGGTGCCGCAGCGGTTTCACGATCACGTAGCGGACGATCACGTACGAGGCGATCACCGCCAGGAAGGCGGTCACGATGGCGGTAGCGATCAGCAGCGCCCGATTCCAGCTCACGGCCGTTTGCGTGGGCGTGTTGTCGATGGTGACCTTGACGATCGACAACAAGTCGCCCGGAGCCTCGGCGGTGACGCCGCCCAGGGCGGGCGCGGCATTGGCGGCCGAACCGCCGTCGATCACACCCATCGGCTGCCGATGGCATATGACCAGGCACGATTCCTCGGCGCGAATCGCCTGGTAGTACTGATACTGGTTCTGATCGGGCAGGAATCGCTCGCGGAACTCGGGCAAGTTCCCGTCGGCAGAGCCCTCCGGCGCGGGTTTCATGAAGTCCTCGAGCGCCTTCCACTCAAACTCATCCCGCACTCCGTCGAGTTCTTCCGGCCTAAGATAGCTCAACTCGTACTCCTGCTTGCCGAGCTTATCGGTCAGGTCCTCGATGACGGGCAAGAAGTTCGCGGTGGACCGAGGTCCGGAGAGGGTCCCCGTCTCGTCGAATCTCCGAGTCTCCAACTCTTCCCAGTGCTTCACCAACGTTGCTTGGTCGACCAGCAGGCGGCCGGTGGTACGGTTCTGCCGGTTGACCAACTTTTCGGTCTGCTTGCCGTAGACCCAGAAACTGGCAAAGATCAGCAGCAGCAGACAGGCCCCGAACAGAAACAGACATTTCCGCTCGAGACTGCTTTCGCCCAGGACACGTTTGATGGACCGATACGACATGGCGCACGGAGTCGCTACAGAGAACTTACCCAAACTCACATATTTTACGGAAATTACGTCAGCTACGCCAGAGGAAAACGGGCCGTCGTGCCGTCCCATCCCCCCCTCGGAAAGAGTATCCAGGCGGAACTCCGATTCTCGGGAACTGCCCGTTGCGCCTCGGCAGAAGAACAACTTCCCCCGGTTGGCTCCGCCTGTCCGGCGGCTTTGTCTTTGCGGCCGGATTCGTGTATCCTCTCAGGAATGAGCGCGACGGATGCCCACTCTCTGCAGATTGCCCCGGTGTCGGCCAAGCAGCATTGCGAAGCCTTCGCGTTGATCTTCAGCCATCTGGCGGTGGAGCCGCGGCGACTGCAGGTCGATACGCTGCTGGCGGCCGTTGCCTCAGGAGAGGTTTCGCCGCAGGGACTGCTTGGGGCCTACCGTCGAGAGCGGTTGGTCGGGGCCGTGTTCTCTCAGCTTCAACCGGGAAGGGCGGCCTTGGTCTTTGTGCCGCGGGTCGTCAGCGACGAACCGACAGCGACCGCCGTGCGGCTGTTGGATGCCACTTCCGAATGGCTTGCCCGGCGCCACGTTCGTATTGCCCAGAGCCAATTGCCGCCGGAGGCGCAAGCGGACGATGCGGCGTTGCGTGCGGCCGGGTTCGATCACCTCACTGACCTACTTTACCTGGCTGCCGCAGAAGACGAATTTCCCGCTCACCCGCCGCGCTGCCCGTTGCAGTTCGAGGCTTACACGCTGGCCAACCACGAGCGGCTGGCAAGAATCGTCGAGGCCACTTACGAGCAGACCCGCGATTGCCCGCAGCTTGACGGCATCCGCCGAATCGAGGACGTGCTGGCCGGCTATCGTGCAACCGGAGTGTTCGACCCGAACCGCTGGCTGATCGTCCGACATGAGGGGGAGGACATCGGCTGCCTGTTGTTGACCGACCACCCGGAGCACGGCAACTGGGAACTGGTTTACATGGGTGTCCTGGCCGCCTTTCGCGGGCACGGTTGGGGGATGGACATCGCCCGACATGCCCAGTGGCTGACCCGTCGGGCGGGTCGGCAGAGGCTTGTATTGGCGGTCGACGCAGAGAACGATCCGGCGATCAGGATGTACTCGGCAGGAGGGTTTCGAGCGTGGGAGCGGCGGGGTGTCTATCTGAAGGTGTTTCCGGAGGCCGATTAGTGCCGCAAGGCGAGGTTGGCGGACCGGAGACGTCGCAAGTGGTTCTGGCCACAACCGTTACAAAGTGAAGTTGTCAGTTCTCCGTTCGTAGTTGTCAGACCCGGCCTTGGGGCCCATCTCCAAGGTCGCACGCGACGGAACGGGGCACGGAAGCTAGTGCATTCTCATCGCCACGGATCGAGGCAGAAACTGACAACTGAGGACGGACCACCGCGAACCCCTCCCAAGCCACTCCAACCTGGCTCCGTAGGATTTGGCTGACCGACGTTCCCGGCCGCGCCAAGCCGAACTGGCGAATTTCTCGGTGTTTGTGCAGATTCTCAGCACGTGACGGTCCCCCGGCGGCGGCGGTTGACGGGGTGGGCCCTGAACAGTTTTTCCACGTTGCCTTGTCCGACCGCAAAGGATTTCCGGCCACATCGCCCGGACGGCAAAGTGGCATTTTCCGAAGATTCCACCACTGTCGACGGCGGAACACGAAAATCTTCTGCACCGGGCCGCTACCAGGTTTGACAGCAACGCTGGCAACGCTAAAATCAACTCTCACTGGGTGACACAATCAAGGACCGAGACGGCGCCAGCCGTCGAAGAAAGCGTTCTTTTTCGCCATATCGCCCCGCGTTCTTCCGGGACGAAGAGAGCTTGTCAAGACGACATACTTGGGCGAAGAAGGTGCGCGCCGGGGATGGAATCGGACGTGACCACGGACGATATGGAAGTCGTGTCGGAATTACGGGCTGCGCTGGCCGAACGAGTCGGCCCAGAGCGATTCGAGCTTTGGTTCGGCCCGAACACGCGACTCGCCTTTGACGGTCAAACGCTGGCCGTCGGCGTGCCGAACCGGTTCTTTGTGGAGTGGATTCGCTCGAACTTCCGACGGCACATCGAAGGCGCATGCGCCGACGTGCTGGAGCGGCCCGCCGGGCTGAAGTTCCACGTCGACTCGACGTTGCCCGATCCCCACGTGGAATCGGCCGCCCCCACCCAAACCAAATCAGCGGAACGCCGACCCGTGTCGGCCACGTCCGACGGCAAGGTCCGGCAATCTCCATCGCAGCCGTCGACGCCGTCTCCCGGCGGTTCACAACGACGGAAGTTCGCCTCGTTCGAGTCGTTCGTCTCGGGCCCCACGAACGATCTGGCCGTGGCTTCAGCCAAGATGGTTGCCCGACGCCCCGGTGAAATCAATCCCCTGTTGATCTGCGGCCCGACCAGCGTCGGCAAAACGCACTTGCTGGAGGGGACCTTTCGGGCGTCGCGCCGATGGCACCGCCAGAGCACCGTCATCTACCTGACCGCCGAACAGTTCACCAGCGATTTCCTCGAGGCCCTGCGCGGCAGCGGGCTGCCTCTGTTCCGCCGCAAATACCGCAGCGTGGGAATGCTGATCTTCGACGACCTGCAGTTCCTGGCCGGCAAACGGGCCACGCAAGTCGAGTTGTTGCACACGGTGGATACGCTGTTGCGCGACGGGCGGCAGTTGGTCTTCTCCGCCGACCGCTCGCCCGGCGAACTGGCCGAGTTGGTGCCCGAACTGACGACCCGGCTGCAAGGCGGGATGGTCTGCCCGATCGAACCGCCCGACTACGCCACCAGGCTGCGGATCGTCGAGAAGATGGCCGGCGGCCGAGGAATCACCGTGCCGACGGAAGTACAGCAGTTCATCGCTTCGCGGCTGACCAACCACGTTCGCGAGTTGGCCGGCGCGCTCTGCCGTTTGCAGGCCTTCAGCAAGGCGCTGAGCCGCTCGATCACGTTGCCGCTGGCCGAGGAGGCGTTGGCCGAAATGGTCCGCCACAGCGCCCGACCGGTGCGGCTGCCGGACATCGAAAAGGCCGTTTGCCACGTATTCGGCCTGGAGCCGTCCAGCCTGCAGTCGGGAGACAAGGCCAAACGAGTGAGCCACCCGCGGATGCTCGCCATGTGGCTGGCCCGAAAACATACTCGGGCGGCGCTGAGCGAGATCGGCCAGTACTTCGGCCGCCGCAGCCACAGTACGGTGATTTCGGCGCAGAAACGCGTCGATGGTTGGATGGCCGGCGGCGAGTCGCTCCGGCTGGCCGAGGGCACCTGGGACGTCGACGAGGCGATCCGGCAGGTGGAGCGGCAGTTGCGCGCCGGGTAGCTGGTGCTGCTATTGACGGTCGGCCGCAACATCCCTATCTTCCCGCCGTGCGCCGCCGTAGCGGCGCTCCGCGAGTCTTGCGCGGTTTGCCTTCCCCCTGGGGTGCCGTATAATTCCGTGGCTATTCTCACGGAACCGCGTAATGGCCTCCTGGTTGCCTCCCGACTCCCAAGCCGGAGTTCGGGAACGAGATGAGGTTGGCTTTCCGAGAATACAGAAACAACGAACTCTTCCCGGCTTTTCGGAGATCCAGCGTGATGGTCAGAAGCTTGTGTATCGCCTCCATGTTGATACTGCTGCTTATCGTCGGTTGCCGCAGCGAACCGCCCGCCGACGTCGGGTATCTCGTCCTTAGCGGGGCGAACTTCGACGAGATCGTGCTCTCGAGCGATCAGCCGGTGCTGGTCGATTTTTTCGCCACATGGTGCCCGCCCTGCAAGGCGATGGCCCCGATCGTGGCTGAAGTGGCCGCCGAGTTCGAAGGGCGAGCCGTCGTCGGTCAATTGGACATCGACCAGAACCCGGCACTCGCCGCACAGTATGAAGTCGAGTACCTTCCCACCTTCATTCTCTTCAAGCACGGCGAGCCCGTCGACCGCGTGGTGGGCGGCACGCCCAAGGGAACGCTCTCCGGAATGCTCGAAGCGGCGATGACCCCGTGATTATCGCGAAAGCAAACGTGGGGCGCGATTTCATCGTGCCGGACACGGTACACACGTGGGGCACGACTGCATCGGACCTGGCACGTTACAAACGTGCCCCACGATCACAATCACGCTAAACGAACTTCGTCACGCCGGGCATCGCCAGTTCATAGAGGCCGTTCTCGTCGGGCAGCGTCGGGGGATCGGCGTCCCAGGAGTAACTCGCCGGCGAGAGGTCTTCCTCCGAGTTGATCGCCTCGTCCCACGTGAGCGTCTTGCCCGTGTAGGTGACCATCCGCCCCAGGATCGCCAGCATCGTGCTGACGGCCATGTAGCGTCCATTGTTGATCGGTTTGCCGGCACGGATCGCGGCAAACAGTTCCTGGTGCTCGATGTCGTACATGTTGCCGCCGCTGCCGCGGAAGCGCCACTCGTTCTCGCCTTCGATCACGTAACGGAGAATGTTGGCCCGGCCCTTGGTGCCCACGAACTGGTCGGACGTGTCGTTGTAGCAGCCTTTCTGCTGGCGGCAAAAGGCAGATACCTTCACGCCGTTGGCATACTCGTAGACCACGGCGTGGTGGTCGAAGATCGTGCCGTACTGCGGGTCGCGATTGCGCGCCTGGCGTCCGCCCAGCCCCCAGGCCTTCACCGGCGGCTGGTCGCCCATGGCCCAGGAGGCCTTATCCAGGCTGTGGACGTGCTGCTCGACGTTGTGGTCGCCGGAGAGCCAGGTGAAGTTGTACCAGTTTCGCATCTGGTACTGCATCTCGGTCTGGTCCGGCTGGCGGGGACGCGTCCAGAGGCCGCCGGTCAGATAGGTCTCCTGGATGGCCAGCACGTCGCCAATGGCGCCGTCGAGCACCCGCTGCATCGTTTCGCGCACGCCGTAGTGATAACGCCAACACAGCCCGGAAACGATGTTCAGGCCTTTCTGCTTGGCGACTTCGCTGGTGGCCAAAACGCTGCGGATGCCCGGTGCGTCGACCGCCACGGGCTTTTCGCAAAAGACGTGCTTGTCGGCGTCGATGCAGGCCTTCAACTGCAGGGGCCGGAAGTGCGGGGTGGTGCACAGCAGCACTACGTCGACGCCGCTGTCGATCAGCTTCTGATAGGCGTCGAAGCCCATGAAGCAATGGTCGTCCTCTACGGCGACCTGGCTGCCGACCTTCGAGTCCTTCAACCCGTTGAGACTACCCTTGAGCCGATCCTCGAAGGCGTCGGCCATGGCGGTCAGCTTGCAGTTCTTGTCGGCCGACAGGGCGTTGACGGCCGCGCCGGTCCCCCGACCGCCGCAACCCACCAGGCCGACCTTCAGCGTGTCGCTGCCGGCGGCATGGGCGCCCCGGCCGATCGACAGGCTGCCCGCCATTGCACCGGCGGTCACGGCGGCCGAGGTCCGCAGGAAGTCTCGGCGGGAGGACGAAGTGGAAGGTTGCAAGGCATTTCCCTTGGGCATGATTGGCTCCTTGAAACTGAGGCGGGAAGACGGACGGTCGTCCGGGAAAGCAGCCGGCGGCACCGATCGGGGAGGCCTCCCCTTAATCGTTCCCGGAAGCCTCTATCATAGCTGATCGGCCAACCCCGAACAAGTGCCGCAAAACCCCGGGTGCGCTCCGTCATCGGCCTCGAACCACGTACCGCACGAATTCGGCGTCCAGCACGTCCAGGTCGCCGAAGACCTTTTCGAACTGCGTTAGCCGCACTTTCGGCCCATCCTGCAGCAGGGGTTTCTTTTGCGAGAGCATTTTCAGGTAGGCGATGTACTGGGCGGGACGCTGGCGGATCAGGAAGTAGGTCAACGACCAGGCCTCGGCATAGGCATCGAGGCTCCGTTTGGGGTCGCGGAAACGCTTGTCGTCGGCCATCAGGGTTCTCAGCGAGTCGGCGGGCCGGTTGGCAAGGTACTGATGAAATCGCATCAACCGCGTGGTGTTCACCTCCCCCGGGCTCCGCCACCCCCTGGTGCTCCGCAGGTCGGGCGTTTCAAAGAACACGGCGATCCCCTCGCTGAACCACACCGGGCAGTCGCTGTAGCGGACGTGCAGGCCGCAGTTGAACGCGATCTGGTGCGTGGCTTCATGAACGATGGTGGCTACGGTCCGCAGGGCCTCGGGCTGGGCCAGGATCTGGTTGATCTGGGCGCTGGTGCCGCGCGGCGCGCGAAACCGCCGCAGCGATTCGACGCCCGTCAGGTCGTACATCGTCATCCGGTTCGTCCGCAGGCTGAAGTAGCCGATGATCGACCCGGCCGCGTCGCCCAATTCCGGCCGCGAGAAGTCCGTGTAGGCGTTGCGGTCGGCGAACACGACGGCCACCAGCGGGAACTCCGGCTCGGAGAGCTTGAAGCCTTTGTGGACCCAATAGTTGGTAAACGCCCGATACAGCCGCTCGAACAGCGCCCCGCACCACTGGGCATAGGCCCGCGACGTGTCGTAGCAGATCACGTAATGGGCCGTCCGGTGGACGTCGAACCCGGCCGGCAATTCGGCCAGCATGCGTTGCGCCATTTCCTCGGGCTTCAGCGGCTCGAACGGCGCGTCGTCGCTGGTGTGCTTTACTTGTTCCTCCGGCGGGACGGCCCAGAGGACGCCGTCGCGGGCCATCAGCAGCAGCCCGCCGTCCTGAGCCGTGACCTCCAGCCGTCCGGTGACTTGGATTTCCTTTCCAGCGCGGCGCAACGTCACGTGGTGCACGGCCAAAGCCGAACCAGCACAGCCGAGGCAGACCACGACAACGAGGAGAATCAGTATTCGTTTTGCGATCGTCTTCACCATTGGCAAGCGGTTCACCCCACAAAGCCCCGACCGGTGGACGCGCCCTTGATCCACCATTAGTCCCACATCAATCGTGCATAGTCTCTTGTGGGGCACGTTTGTAACGTGCCCGGCACGATGCAATCGCGCCCCACACAATGCAATCGTACACTGATTCCTTTCGCGATCCTAACTCACCACCGCCGGACGCGACCAACGGTCGCGGCTTTGTAGCCATAACTGCATTATACCCTATCTCGGCCCATTCGCCGAAGACGATCGACCAGCCACGCGGCGGCAGCGGCGACCACCGTCAGGAGGGCAAACAACGCCAGGCTCAGGCCGGCCACTTCGCGTTCCTGTCCGGAATGGAGCATCTCGAAGATCCGGATCGACAGCGTGTTCACGCGCGGCGGCACCACCAGCACGCTGGCCCCCAGCTCGGCCAACGCCACCGCCAAAGCCACCACCCAGGCCAGCACCAACGCCGGCAGCCGGCAGGGCAACGCAATCCGCCACAGTTGGGCCAGCGACCCGGCGCCGTCGGCCGCCGCACCGTCGAGCATCTCCTGCGGCAGCGTTCGCAGCGCGTGCCACATGATCAACGTCGCCGGCGGCAGGCCGAACAGAAACAGCGCCAGCCACGGGGCGAAGATCGAATTGCTGTAGAGCCACGCCGCCAACGGCACGCTCGGGCAGCTCAACAACAAGATGATCGCCAGACCCACGACCGGTTTCGGCATCGCCAGACAGACTGCCGCGATGAGCAAGGCCGGCAGCGTGCGGACCCCACCGCGTCGGGCAAACCACGCCAGGCCGATTCCCGCGGCCACCGCCGCCAGCGCCGCCAGGGAACCGATACCCAACGACCAGCCGAATTCGCGTCGAAAGCGGACGAAGCTGCCGGCCGTGGTCTTCAGAAACTCCAGCACTGACCAACTCCGCACCCAATGGCCGTCGACGATCGCCACGCGAGTTCCGGCCTTGTGCAACAGGCCCGCCAACGGCACGCCCACCAGCAACAACATGGCCAGTACCAGCAGCACGGCCGCCGGCACTCGCCAGGGCCCCAGGGCGAACACCCGACGGCGGCGCAGCGTGATCGGCCGCTCGTGGGGCATCAGCTTCGCACAGAGCAGCAGCCCGAGCAGCAGCAGACCGCCGGTCATCGCCAGCCCCGGCAACAGACCCAGCGGCGCGTCCAGCAGTCCGGTGCCGGAAGCAGACTGGGTGTAGATTTCTTCGGCGAAGGTTCGCACCACGAACAGGTCGGTGACGGTGATCTCGCTGGCCGTGACGATCGCCACCCAAAGTGCGGCGATGCCCACCGCCGGCAACGCGCCGCGGAGCGTCACCCGGAAGAAAACCTGGCAGGAGGAGCCGTCCAGCAGGGTCTGTTCCTCCAGCTCGGGCTCGATCAGCCGCAGCCCGACGCCCACGATCAGCACGACCCAGGGCACGGCCGCCATGGCGTGGACCCAGATTGCGCCGCGGAAGCCGTCCAGCCAGGCCGGCGCATCGGCCGCCAGCGTGTGCCAGCCCTGGATGCCGAACCCGGCCTGCCAGGCGGCCGTTTGCACGTAGAGCGGCACGAACAGCATCAGCGCCAACAGGCCCATGCCCAAACGCCGGCCGGGCAGATCGGTCCGCACCAGCAGCCACGCCAGTGCCGTCCCCAACGGCAGGCTGATCGCGCAGGTGCCGCCGGCCAGCCAGAGCGTGTTCAGCAGCAAGGTGAGGGTCCGTGCATCCACCGAGATGTGCCGTCCTTCCCGCGGTTGACAACCACACGCGCCGAATCGGTCAGAACCCGAGCATCAGAAAGGCTACCGCGGGGGCGGCGATCAGCCAATAGCCGATCGTCAATTCTCAATTTGCAGTCCCTAATTCTCATCCCCGCCAACCAACTTCTGCTCCACCTGATCGGCCTGCCACGCGACCGCCGAGAGCACGCGGCTGACCTCCAGCGGGTCGAGCGTCTCGGCAAGCTGGTTGGCCTGGATGACGACCACCTCGGCCCCGCCCACGTTCTTGGCGGCAAACGCGCCGTGCAGCATTTCCGTATTGTACCGCAGCAGCGACATGGCGTTCTGCTCGCTCACCGGGCCGCAGATCGACCAGTAGTTGACCATCGAGTGGCCCGACTTGTCGGTCTGGCCGAACTCGACCGTGACCAGTTGCTTCCGCAAGGTGCCGATTGGGACCGTGATCTGCATTGACGTGCCTGATTCGGTCATTTGATAGCCGGCCGCGTTGGCCACGGAACGGACCATCGACTTCGGATCGGTGGTGACCGGCGCCAGGTCGCCGAAATCGGGCCCCGCGGCTGCCGCTCCGGCCGCGGCGCCGGCTGCGGCGGCGCCGGGCAGCGTGGGAACGGTTTGCGGTGCTCCTGGAGCGGGTTGGACGCCGCCGGCCATGGCCTGCTGGATCATGCCGGGCATCATCATGCCGAACCCGGCCCCCATGCCCATGCCCATCGCACCGCCGGCCATGCCGCCGCCACCGCCGCCGCCCTGCTCGGCCAGCTTCG
>Ga0180437_10008823_pt1 | contig 12669 bp, 11 predicted proteins | sample SS_ome_4_FD_132410 | JGI IMG/M metagenome (GOLD analysis project Ga0180437, IMG submission 132410) | Hypersaline lake sediment archaeal communities from the Salton Sea, California, USA - SS_3_D_1 metaG | ecosystem: Environmental > Aquatic > Non-marine Saline and Alkaline > Hypersaline >...
GGTTATTGTTCGCCGAAAAGCAATCCGTTAGAGCTAGCTCTGCTCAGAAGATATCATGCACGGATACAAGAACTGAAAAGAACAAAAACCCCTAAGGGTGATTTTAAACCTGCAAAAGGTCCGTATGCTGAACTTTACAACCAGGAAGTAGCTATTATGAAAAGGAGGATAAATCCCGGAGATACACTTCTTGATGCAGGAGCTGGTTACGGGAGGTTGGTGGAAGGGGCACTCGAAGCAGGCGCAGCTCATGTGATGGCCTTGGAGCCAGATCAAAATGCCTTAAATGTTCTCAGCGAGAAATTTGGGACAGACGAGAGAGTGGAAATTACAAAAGGTTTTGTACAGGATCTCAGCTTCCTTAAGGATAAAACCATGGATATAGTTGCATTCGTGGGAAACAACCTCGGAATGATGTGGGGGATTGATGGTGAGTGGGACCAGATTATCTGCGAACAAAAAGAAGCAATACAAGAGATGATTCGTGTCGCAAGAAGAGAAGTGGCATTCATAGTTTATGGAAAAGCGACAATAGAGAGTTCTCTGAAAGCATATGAGCCTCTCCATAGGAATATTATCTGGATTCATGATGGACTTATGCTGGTCGAAGAAAAAGACGACAAACCTTACAGGATTGGAACCGAAGGTGCAGAACTTGAAAGATTCGTTTTCCAGAAATTCGACAGGCAATATTTAGAACAATTACTTAAGGATGTGAATGTATCGAATTACTCGATTGTCGAGATTCCGAAAGAGAAAGATTATGGCTATCTTGTAACAATCCAGATATGAATATGTGCTCAGGGAAGGGTTCGAACTTCCGCCTGCTCATTTCTGCTGACTTTGCTGAAAAATATGCTGGCCGTGCAACATGTTGCAGCCAAGTATAAATATTAGCCGGGTAAGAACCCAAATCTCAGAGGTTTACTCCTTTACTAATCATGCAAGATCCAGCACAATTGTGCAACATATTGCATGTGACATATTTATTTTTATTGATTTTCAGTTGGTTATGGTTTTCTTTCTATTGCTTTACAGATTTTAGAAATAGCATTCTGACTCAGACCAAATTCTTCAGCTAATTCTCCTAGTTTCCTTCTATATGCTTCTTTTATCTCATCAGCTCTTTGGTTTTTTTTATGTATACTTTCTTCACAGATCTGAAAGACACGGCTCGGACTAATACCGAAAACCTTTGCTAAAGAAGTCTGCGTCTCTCCATTAAGATATCTTTCCATAATCTTTGCATCGCGCTTTGCCCTGGCTTCTTTCCTGACGCCTTTGCAAATTGAACAGATAGAATTTTCGTGACCGAAGCCAAACTCCTCTGCCAATGCTTTCATTGTCTCTCCTTCAGCATATCTCCTTCTGATTTCAGCATTTCGTTCTGTAAATCTGGAATTTCGTTTTGGTTTTACTTTTTGTTTAACTCCTTTACAGATCAGGGAAATTCCACTAGGAGTTAAACTAAATTCTCCTGCAAGTGATACTTGGGTTTCTCCATTAACATATCTTTTTCTAATTTCAGTATTTCGTTGTTCTAAGGATTGACCTCTCCGTTTGATTTCCTCATTGTCTGGAAGTTTCAGTTTAAACGCTGAGGCTGAGGATTTGACTGGTTTTTTGCCTGCCGATGGTCGATGGAGTCTTCTAGGCATATCAATCAGTAATAATCTATTAGAAACTCTTTAAAAAACCATCTTTAGACACATAATTGAAGTATTTATACCGTTTGTAAACTTACCCCGAAGAATTCATTGTTTTGTTATAGAAAAAGAAGAAAAATGAAGCCGGGTAAGAACCTCTACCTCTGAGGTATGCTCCCTTACTAATCATGCAAGATCCAGCATAATTGTACAAGTAATTGCATAGCAAATATTTATGGTTTTAGGCAAGGATCCGTTAAACAGTAAGTGAATTTCCACATAGTTACCTTTATAAGCATATTGATATATCATTTATAACATAAATAATGTTTGGGATGATTTTATGAAAGGACTTCAGAAAAGAGAACCAGTAAAGAACAGATCACAGACAGCAAAGAAACCATTTCCTAAAGCCAGCAAAGCCACTGTGCTTGCTGCTGGACTTGCACTCGTGGGAGTTGTTGCTATTTCACAAACTGTCGGATGCAAATTGCCGTCCATGGCGGCCGATAATAACCAATCCGATAGACGTGCCATGGAAAAGAATGCCATAGCAGATATGAAAACAAAGCATGTGGCCGACGACCAAATCAGGACCGGCAGTCTGATGTTCGGATCCACGACTCTTATTGACGCCAACGGCGCACCTGTTGTCAAGGTCGTCCTCGGTAGCGAATCTACACCTACCGAAGCTATCGCTGCAGCATATATCGTGCAGAAGCTGGCGGCCAACGCATATGCGAGCTACCGCCTGGAGGCTCAGCTCGTGGGCACCTCCACATGCTCCGTGGATATGGACTGCGTCATTCCAATCATAATGCCATTCAATGCCCAATCAGTGATTGTAGCTAAGCCTTACGCATACGGATACGGGAACCTGCTCATTCTCGACTCTGATGCAGTTGGCGTGCGCACCATCATATCTGTGGGCAGACCGCAGACGAATTCCGTCACATCAGAATTATTGATGGGTTCTGAGATTGACTGGGATGTTGATCGGAAAGTCGTAAAGGAAATCGTACAGGGTTCTAAAATTGTGGTGGCCGGTGCGACTCCTGAAGATACTCTATCTGCTGCTGGGGACTTCATAGCACAGATGAGAGAAGAATGAAACATCTTCTTTTATTTTTTATTTTCAGAGTTTCGTACAACATGTTGCATCCAAGTATAAATATAAGCCGGGTAAGGGAGATGTTCTCCCTGGACTTTTTGGAAAGTCTGGGGATTTGAACCCCTCTATGCCGCTTTCTGCACCCAGTTTTGGGGCGCCTTTTGCTAAACGCACAAGAACGATGTTTCGTTCTTGGCGCAGCGGAAACGTAACGACGTTCCCGCACGAGGCGCAACTGCAGGCGGCCGCATAACCGATCTGCCAACCCGGCATCACCGGGTGTTTTGAACGAAAAGTCGTTCAAACTGAACCCGGCGTTTGAGTGTTTATTATAAAGAGTTAATTTTTAAATGATATTAAGTATTAATCTCCCTCTAGGGCCCGTAGCTCAGTGAACTTTTTAGGAAAAAGTTCAACCAAAAACTTTTCCTTCAGTTCGAGTAACTTGGTAGAGCGACGGACTTTTACCTTTTAAGGAAGGAACGCCCGTTTTGGGCCGCCTTTTCCTAAAAGGCGGAAATCCGCAGGTCGAGGGTTCGAATCCCTCCGGGCCCGATTTTCAGTTATCAGGGAAATCGGGGACAAAGTGGCGGGACGCCACAACGGGCCCGCACTATTTATGCAGAGGACCTTGCCTTGGGGCTGAATTTGGACCCGCAGACCTGGTCGCACACAGTGAAGACATCCCCTCCTTCAGGAACCCCTTCAATGCATGTTCTGTAGCATGAGATGCAGCCTTCAAAATCAGGGTCAATGATTGTCTCGCATTCCCCGCCAGACATGTCGCAGTGGACATGGCTGAGGCAGGCATCGCCCAGCCTGAATTCAAGGGTGCAGGCGACAGGCCCTTCAGACGAAATGCAACTTGGGGGCTTTTCAGAGGCCAAATCCACATGGCAGGGTGAGTAGCAGCCTTTCGGCGGTGTTATGTTCTCCGGCGGCTCTTCAGGTGCTGATACGCAGCCGAGCATGAGCATGACGGCGAAAACAGCAAACACGTATTTTGCCTGCATCATGCTATTGAAGAGCAAAACAAGATTTAAAATAGTTTATTCTAGCGCTTCAGGCCGAGTGCCTGCACGATTTTGAAATTCTGGTCGCCCCATGCGTCCGCAAGCTCAGGCGAATCCCTGTATCCTCTGGCTGCCTTGCCGTGGTAGTAGTCATGGTCGCTGGTAAAGCTCCTTACGTGGAGCTCCACCTTTAGGATGTTTTCAGCGCCGAAATGAGACGCATCATAGGTCAGATGCCCTACGCCCTTGTAGTCAGGATGGCTCATGCCGTTCTCCTCCCTGGAATTAGGATAGAATATAGGTTCGGATTCCGCTAGGATACTGCGGTCCTTATTGGTAATCATAGAGTAAAGGGCCTCTGCATTGAACGGGTGCATTGAGACAAGAGTGCTTGCAAGAAGGTCATTGACCTTGTCCATCAGCAGCTCTGTGTCGAAATCTGTCGCATCGACTGGCACAAAGTTTCTATTGATTAGCTTGAGAGTGGCAGAGCCGGCCGTCTTCTGCCTGAGTATGAACGGCACCTTGTCCCCGGTTTCCCTTTCAGTCTTCTTGATTATCGGAATTCCTTTTTTCTCTGCACACTGGACAAGTTCTGCAATGTGCCTGGAGAACTTGTCTTTCACGGCACCAATTTCTCCTTTCAATGAGCGGAGCACTGTGTTCACCCTCTTGAACAGTTCAGGGTGAAGATAACGTGCGATGATGTTGGACTGCTTGTCATAGCAGGAGAAAAGCAATAATTGGACTGCTGCAGGCCTCCAGTACCTGACCATGCTGTGGGCCATGCCCTCTATGGCCTCAGGGAATCTCCCGTGCGACGTCATCTTGTGAAGCTGCTGGGCTGTCCTTCCTGAGAAGAACTGGATTTCAGACATGTCGATTACCCTTACGAATGCCTCAGGCGGAAGCACCAGAAACCCCCTTTCCGACTCATAGGGCTGCAGAAGGGTCTTGTATATCCTGAAATCCTTTGACTCAAGAGGGGCCTCATCCTGTGCCCTGAGGGTATTGAGATTAAGGAAAGAGCGCCTCAGCGCAGCCTCATCTTCTCTAGAAAGATGCTGCAGCACAGCCTTTGGAAGCACTGTGTTCCTGTCAAAAGGATGCAGGGCTGCCAGCACCACGCACATGCCTGCCCAGTGCTTGTCCTTGCTTTTCGCGGTATAGCGCGCCACCTCCTCTGCAACGTTCTTGGCATGCTCGAATGCAACGACGCCGTCCCTCTTCCCGTAGCGGCTGATGAACGCCGGGCGTGCGGCTTTGTAAAGAGTCTTCCTCCTCCCGCAGCTGGTTGGAAATAAGGCTAGGCGATAAGGTTTTCCCATATGCTAATAAGTGTGAGAAAGAGTTTTTATAGGTTTGTTACAGAAAACGAGTGAAGATATAAGGCCTTCAGTCGCGGAAATCCTGGCTTGATGCTGATATTTCTGCCAGCCTCTGCATGAATCTTGCCCTCTCCCCGTTGACAAGAGGCGATTCCTTGTACCTGTCGTGGCTTGCCTCTCCCTCGTCAGCCTTCTTGTGCATCTCAAGGGTGCGCACTATGAATTCGGCAGGCATCATCTGCATGCTCGGGCTTGCGCTGTCTATATGGACGCTCTGGTAGTTGGTAACCGGTTTAGGGTCTGAGGCATAGTCCTGGAAATGGCAGAGGCATGCGTCGCGGATGCCTATGCCTGCAGCAATTGATGATAATGCCCCTCCCTGGAGGAATGATGCTATATTGTACATCTGGCTTTCATTCTCTGTGATGACTGTAAGCCCTGCCCAGTCGTGTATCCATTCCAGCGGCACCCCTCTCTTAAGGGACTTGTGAAGAAGGCCTCCCACTCCCTTGAAAGGCTTGAGCGCCACTGCGGCTGTGTCATCGCTTATCCTGTCGAATACCTTTGAAACAACCCTGTAATCAGGCGCTATTATCAGGTTAAGCCCTGTCCTTCTTGCCATTTCCTGAAGAACGCAGAACATGAACCTGTTCGTCATCTCCAGAGCATCCCTTCTCTTAAGGACCTCTGCGGCAGCCTCCCTGAAGTAATTCGGATGAACATAGCTCACTGCATTGTCTCTCATCTCCCTGTAGGCATGGGTCTGGCCTCCCCAGTCAGCTATGGGGCAGTATATCTTGAGGGCGGGTTCACTCCAGGTACGCTGAACGTCTGACCATTTCCTGTGCACAGGGAAAACCCCAGGCATCCGGGTTGTTGCGGCTGTTGCTGTCGTCTGGTCGTGGATAGTCATCATGTCGGCTATCCTGGTGTAAAGAGCTATAAGAAGGTTGGTAACGTCGTGAGACCTGTCATTGAGTAGCTTCACATATCTCGACATCCTGTCTTCGCCTGTCCTGCTGTCGAGGTGGTTGAATTTCCTCTGAAGCTCGAATGTCTCCCTGAAGCGGCTGCTGAATGAAACATTGGTAGGAAGATGGGAATCCGAGGTGAGCGAATGGTAGAGGCCCTGGTCTGTGAGCTCCATAGAGAGCACATCTGATTCATCTGCGTGGGGGTCTATGAATTTCGCATCTATAGCAGCTCCGACGACGGAGAGGTTGTGGGCGCACATCTTCTCAGCCCCCAGTTTCGTGTAATGCGACACGGCCTGCTCAACCTTGGACATTATGACCGGCGAGAGCTTCCCGTCGCCGTTCTTCTTGCCCATGATGGGCTCTATATGGCCAGAAGCAGATATCTCTATAAAGCGCGGGCTGGAGCGTCTCTGCACTGCACGACGGGAGAATAATGTGTGCGCCATATGTATATTATGGCTGAAACTCCTTTTAAATATATGTTTCTCCATTTTGAACCACACTTGGGATGTTGCGTCTGGTCGCCTGGGGTACGCCAAACGCTCTGGTCGCTAACGTCTATAGAGGTGTTGACATTTATAAAGAAATGTCACAAAATTAGCAGTTTGGCCTTCTTCAGGTCAGCATGTGTCTTTGAGCCTGTCAGATAGGCGCAGAGCCTCATCTGCTCCTCGAACGTCTCTGTGAAGTGGTCCAGGACCTCTGCCCTCATCGCATCTATGAACGGATAGGCGGCCCCGCAGAGCTCTGCTCCGAGGGCTATGGATTTGGCCCCGTCGATGCCGTTCCTTATGCCCCCGCTTGCTACGAGAGGAAGGACCCCCCTGCACTGGAGCACTGACTGTATCGTCGGAATGCCCCAGTCCTCAAAGCCCGGAACAGGGCCTTCGCGCAGGTATTCGACCTTGCTCCAGGAGGTTCCCCCTGCTCCTGCGACGTCGAGGTATTTCACACCTGCCTCTTTGAGCTTCAATGCGGCGTCCTGGGACATGCCTGCGCCTGTCTCCTTGGCCATCACAGGCACAGACAGTTTCTCGCATGTCTTTTGGATTGCTGCAAGCACCCCTGAGAAATCAGTGTCCCCCTCAGGCTGGATTGCCTCCTGGAGGGGGTTGAGGTGCACCGCCAGAGCATCGGCTTCTATTGAGCTCACAAGGGACTCTATCTGCTCGAAGGAGTATTTCTTCAGCTGGAATGCCCCTATGTTGGCAAGAAGAGGGATATTCGGCGCTACGTCGCGCACCTTGTATGTCTTGGCAAGCCCAGGCTTCTCAATCATGGCGCGCTGGGAGCCCACCCCGAAGGCAAGCCCGTATTTCTCTGCAGCCTTTGCAAGGCCCTTGTTGATCTGCTCTGCATCGGAATAGCCTCCTGTCATGCCTGTAATCAGGATTGGGTATTTCAGCTTCTTGCCCATGAACTCAGTTGATAAGTCAACATCCTTCAGCGCAATCTCTGGGAGTGCGTTGTGCAGGAATTCCACGCGCTCGAAGCCTGCCGTCTTCTTGTACTGTGCACCTTCCTTCAATACAAGCTCTACGTGCTCTTTTTTTCTTGATTCTGTCTTTTCCATCAGATTACCTTGCTAAAGGATATTTCTCCATGTACATCTGCGTCTGCAGGACTGCCAGGAACGGAAGCACAAGGAGCGAGTTCACCAGAAGAACGAAATAGCCTGAGAACGGGCTTGAGAATATGAAATCCCCTATTACTTTTGTAAGGGACAGGAAGAACAGGCCCACCAGGGACCAGAGAATCACGAGGTGCAGGTTCTTGAGGGCCACCTGCGCAGAGCGCCTGAGCGCATCCATTGTGCCGGCATTGTCTATCACCACCGCAGGCGGGACAAAGAAGAGCACAAAGGAAACCAGAAGGGCGAAGATTGAATATATCCAGCTCTGGAGCTCATTCCCGTATGTGAGGAGCTGGACTATGAACAGCACAAGGACCGCCACTGTGTATATGTAGAATATCCTGGCCGCATAAGTGCCCATAGCAGAGACTATCTCCTGCGACATCACATTCAGTGTCCTTTTGGAGCGTATGATTATGTTGATGTTCACAAGGGTGTCTGCGATAAGGAAGACCGCTGCAGCATATGCAACTGTAGTCACTATGATGTCCAATATCGAAAGCTCAGGGATGCTCCCTGTCCTCAGGAACACCCCGCCGATGGAAAGATAGCTCGGGGCAGGGACAAATGCAGGGATAAGGAATGCGAATATGAAAGGCACTGAGAATATCACTATAAGCACTAGCCTTTTCAGGTAAAAGTCAGTAGCGTACTTGAATGTACGGGAGATTTCGTCCTCCATGCTCACAATAAGAAGCTTAAACTTTAAATATCTACACAGGCAGTTACCAGCAAGGGATTGACAGTGGTAAGAAAATACAAAATTACGGAAATCAGGGACCTGGGCCCTGAGACAAGAGTTTTCCATCTTGAGCCTGTTGAAGGAGAGATTCCCGGCTACAAGGCAGGCCAGTTCCTGTTCCTGCACCTGCTCGATGAAAAAGGGGAAACCATAGTGAAAAGGCCCTATTCCATAGCATCGGCCCCGCACATGCCGTACATAGAGCTATGCATCAAGCTGGTGAAAGGCGAGCTCACGGGCAGGCTCGAGAACATGGGAAAAGGGGCGATAGTCGGCATGGACGACCCTGTGGGGCCTGTCAGGTACAACGACGAGGAGAAGGCAGCCTTCATAGCAGGCGGCACAGGGATTTCTCTCATGATAAGCATACTGAGGCACATAGCGCACAGGCAGCTCAAAGGGGAATTCATCCTCTTCTACAGCGCAAGGAGGAAGGAGAACATCCTCTACAGGGAAGAGCTTGAGAAGCTGCAGAAGAAGAATCCCGCCATAAAAGTGGTGGTCACGCTCACAAGGGAAGAAGAGGAATGGGGCGGAGAGAAAGGAAGGCTCTGCCATGAGATGCTGAAGAGATACATCTCAGAGCCCAAGGAGTTCACCTGGTGGCTGTGCGGTCCGATGGGCATGCTCAAGGCAATGAGGGAATGCCTGGCATCTGCAGGAGTTGAGCCCAAGAAAATCCACATGGAAGGATGGGGATAACATTAAAAAACGAACCAGATGAATTATCAGTCGTCTAGAGAGGAGATTTTGATATGAAAACTATTGATGTCATTGTTGAAGGAGGGAAGGCAACGGCCGGACCCCCTCTTGCGCCTGCACTGGCCCCTATGGGAATCAACATAGGCCAGGTGGTCGCAAAGATAAACGAGGAGACCAAGGATTTCGCAGGCATGAAGGTGCCTGTAAAGGTCAATGTAGACCCTGCCACCAAGGAATTCACAGTGGAGGTAGGAAGCCCTCCGACGGCAGAGATAATCAAGAAAGAGGCCGGGATAGAGAAGGGGGCAGGCAACAGGGAAGAGCCTGCAGGAGATGTCTCCCTTGAAGTGGTCGTGAAAATCGCGAAGGCAAAGAGCAACTCCCTCGGAAGCGGGGTGAAAGAGAAGCTCAAGGAGGTCCTCGGGACATGCCTCAGCATGGGAGTGACAGTGGAAGGCAAGAACGCACGGGATGTCATCAATGAAGTTGATGAAGGAAAGCATGATTCACTGTTAGCAGGATGACGCCTATGAAGAGGTTCGCGCTGTTTCTTTTGCTGATTTCTTTTGTGTCAGCCTCACATGTATGGGAATTCAACACAGACGGGGAGGTATCGATAAAGCCCGTTGTCTACCAGGGCAATGTAATCATAGCCTCTGATGACGGGAGCATCTATGCATTAAGCCCTGCAACAGGAGTGAAGCAGTGGGAGCTGGCAGTGGGCGGCAAGCCCAATGAAGTCTTCATATTCGACAATGCGCTCATCACATCCACAACAGATGGGACCATCACAAGAATCGGGGCCACCGGAAAAGCCACCTGGACTGTTGACCTGAACACCACTGATTACAATGTGAGCTATGTCTACGGAGCAGCCGCGAACCAGAATGAGATATACGTAAGCGGAGACAACGGCATCTATTCGATAACAAAAGCAGGTAATGCTACGCTTCTTGTAGGGTTCGAGAAGGGCTCTACCCTTACGGCTCCTGCAGCAGGGAGCAATTACGTGATTTACGGAAGAGGAAATGAACTGGTCCGTGTGACAAGCGCCACAGGGACAAAGCAGTGGAGCAAGAAACTCCCCCAGGGCTCCTTCTGGCTCTCAAGGCCTGTCATTGACGATGCAGGCATTGTCTATATCGGAGCCCTTGACAACCGGATGCATGCATATGCTGCCTCAAACGGCGCATCTGCCTGGGAAGTTATAACAAGGAACTGGGTTGTCAGCACGCCCCTGGTGGAAGGGACCAATGTCTACTTCGGCAGCAATGACGGAAACGTCTATGCTGTGGACAAGGGCTCAGGAGTGGTATTATGGAAGGCCCCGACGCAGCTGGCAGTGCAGACTCAGCCTGAAAGCGGCTATATGGGGGGACAGGGCGTCATATTCACAGGGGGAAGCGACAAGAACATCTACGCTATTTCAAAGGATACAGGAGACGTGGTATGGAAAGGCTATGCGGAAGGAGGGGTCGGAAGCCCGCTGTATTACCAGAACCTTGTGATTGCAGGCTCCCAGACAGGAGCGGTGAACGCGCACAGCACAGAGAGGGCGTGCTCCATAACAAGCCCTCTTGAAGGCCAGCTTATCGGGCTGAAGGAGCTTGTTGTGAACGGCAAGTACGTATCCCAGTCAGGAGGGGCAACGGTCTGGATGAGCATCAACGGAGCAGAGTGGATTGAGACCAATACAAGCAACGGGAGCTGGTCCTACCACCTGGACCCTTCCCAGAGCCTTGCCACTGCCATCAACACCATATCATGCAAGGTGGTGGATGCAGGGGGCCAGGAGATGGGGCCTGACTTCACCACAGTGGCGATAAACCATGACCCGAGCATCCCGCTCAGCGATTTCGTGATAAGGCTCTCATCATCGAACATCATAGAGGGCGAAGAGTTCACCGTCTATGTGAATGACGGCGACGACGGCTCCGCTGTTGAAAGGTTCAGCTGGACGCTTGACGGACAGGAAGGGACATCCGACAGGAACATAACGCTTAGCCTCTCTGAACCCGGAACATACAAGGTCAAAGTGACAAAGATAGGGTTCAATGAGGAGACCCAGACCATAACAGTCAATGCAAGCGGGGTGAACCCGTTCATGGTCGGAGGGGCATTGCTGGTAATCATAGTCATAGTATGGCAGGTATGGGTCAGGTTCCTGAAAGAGAAGTTTGCCAAAAAGAAGAAGAGACGCTGAGCTGCAGTAAAGGGAACTTCTTTGGTTCGTGCTTATTCTTCGGTGATTTTGTAGACCAGATTGCCTTCGTGCACATGGGATGAGACTTTTATCGCTACATCCTCCCCTGCCTTTGCTGATTCCACAGGCTTCATGTCTATCTGCATAGAGTCGATTGCCTGCTCAAGGACCACTGAGCCGTCCTTGTGCTCTATGCTCACCTTGTCGCCTATCTTCAGCTCACCTGTGAGCTTCAGCGCAGCGACGTTTATCTTCCCGAAGAAATGGGATACCTCCCCTATCAATTCCTTCGCCATTTCAACCACAACCAGCTATTGGAAAGGCAAATATAATAAGTCTATTCCACAGTGACGGACTTCGCAAGATGCCTGGGCCTGTCAGGGTTTATGCCTTTAAGGACGCTGACATGATATGCCAGGAGCTGCAATGGGATGATTAGGGCAAAGGGATGGAGAACAGGGTCCATCTCTTTGGGGAGCTCGACCGTGAAGTCGCTCTCCTTCTTAACATCATCGTCGTTTGTGAGGGCAACAACCAGTGCGCCCCTTGCCTTTGCCTCTTTTATGTTCCCGAAAAGCTTCTGCAGGGATTCATCCCTGGGCGCAAGGGCTATTATGGGGGTGCCGTCCGTTATCAGGCTGAGCGTCCCGTGCTTCAGCTCCCCTCCGGGGTATGCCTCTGAATGTATGTATGTTATTTCCTTGAACTTCAATGAGCCTTCCCATGCTATGGGGACATTCCTGCCCCTTGCTATGAAGAACGCATGCTCCTTGCCTGCAAGCTTTGCAGCGATTTCCTTGATATGGTTCTCCGCCTCAAGCATCTTTCCTATGATTTCAGGAAGCTTGTCAAGCTTCTCCTTCCCGTAGATGAGCTTGTATATCACTGCAAGCTGCGCAGTGAATGTCTTTGTCGCTGCGACGCCTATTTCAGGGCCTGTGTTCAGGTAAATCGTCTCGTCAGAAATCCTTGTGATGGTTGAGCCGACCACATTGGTTATTGCTATTTTCCTGCTTTTCCCTGCATAGCGCATTGCCTGCAGGACATCAGCCGTCTCTCCGCTCTGGCTGATTGCAATCAGGAGCGTCTTCTCATCAGGCTTCGCGACAAAGGGGTAGTCGCTTGCTATGAATGCCTGGGACCTTTTGCCTTTTTCAGAGAGCAGATGCGAAAGGAGCATTCCTGCATGGTATGAAGTGCCTGCCGCGATAATGTCTATCCTTTCATACTGCTCAAGGAGGGGTGCGACATGGTCGACTTTCGATGCCAGGCTCTCGTTGATGAAATGCTGCTGGTCGAAAATCTCCTTCAGCA
>Ga0180437_10008825_pt1 | contig 12668 bp, 4 predicted proteins | sample SS_ome_4_FD_132410 | JGI IMG/M metagenome (GOLD analysis project Ga0180437, IMG submission 132410) | Hypersaline lake sediment archaeal communities from the Salton Sea, California, USA - SS_3_D_1 metaG | ecosystem: Environmental > Aquatic > Non-marine Saline and Alkaline > Hypersaline > Sediment...
TTTAAGATATGTAAAATAATATCAGAAAACAGGATTCCCGCCATCACTCCAAAAAATACGCATAAAAATATACGGATAACTTTATAGTTCCTCTTAAGAAAATTGAATATTCCTGTAATAAGTCTGCCTATAGAAGCTGCTATTTTCTTAAGAAGGATACTAATGTTTTCAACAAATTTTTCAAAGAAGAGTCTCAATTCTTCTAACATAAAAATAAATGGATATAATAATAAACCGATAATTAATATTGCCCAGCTTATTCCGGTAAAATAGGCATTATATGAAATACTACTAAGTAGAAAAAATGTTATGGTCCAATATAGGAATGATAATAACCTATTTCTTTTGAAAGGTTTAATAAGAATACCTATAAATATAACGAATGTAAATAATGAGACTGAAATATTAAAAAAGAAGTTATTTGCAGTTAATCCATCTAAAAGGAAATAAACATCGACAGAAAAAATGATTCCAAAGCTACTAAATAAAAGTTTAAATAACCTCGCTCTAAAATCGTCATTAAAAGCTCTAATACTTTTATCAATCAATGTTAAAGTTAATCCAATTCCCAAAGAAAGAAATATGGATCCCCAAAAAATCATTGGCTCTAAGCTTAAAAAGTAGATTGGCCAGGATATAAAGTTAAAATAGGTTATAATTACTAGAAAATTTCTGAATTTCCTTCGATTATTTTTAAATGATGCCCATATATCCGTTAATTTGACCATATATCCATATGATAATTCTATGATAATAAGAAGGATAATCACAGGAATAACATAAAAAGAATATGTTATAATCCAACTTGAATAGTAAAACAATGAAAAACCTACTAAAAATAACCAAGAAAAATTCATCAGGTGTACAGAAAATCTTCCAATAAATTTTAAAACCAACCTATCAATTATGGCTAATACATGAATGAGAATAATTAAAAGAAATAGCATTAAAAGAATTTCGTAACCTGCTAAAAATAGAACTTGCCATATATACCCGATTATAGTAATATAAAAACTTCCCCCAATCAAGTTTTTCCTAATTAATTTCCACCTAAGAAAACTCTCTTCTTTCTCTAAATTGAATTCTTTTCTAGTGTTATAATAAGAGATATTTGTATAGAACTGCATTAGACAAAAGAGGAAGACTGAGAACGTAAGTAAGGACATATTGTAGGCCGAAAGAATTAACAAAAACATGAAAAGTGATATGGAAACATTAAAATAACTGAGTGTATGGAGAATTAGAATATATTTCCTCCTGATTCTTTTCACAACGCTTAATTCCACTAAAGTAATGGAAAGTAAAGCAAGTTGAGAAATTAAGAAGCTTTCTCTATAATCAAATATAAGATTAGCAATTCCGTAGAATGTGACGGAAATTTCTAAATATGAGATTATGATTAATAATGAATAGATTTTACGAAGTGTATCCTTATTTATTCGTGCTTTGTAAATCTTTGAGAGGATGTAAAATGTATAAAAGCTCATTATAGTGTTAATGAGAAAGAGAAGTATTATACTAAAGATGTTGAAATAATTGAAAAATGCTAATAAGCTTAGGTAAAATGTAGATAGTGAGCATTGCAACATTATAAAAATTCCCCATAATACTGAATTCTTTGATTTATATTTAAGGAGATTATTTAAGATAAACATGAAAAACGATAGAACCATAATAAAAAATGAAATTGACGGAAACCCTTCTAATGCCGGATTTATGGTGGTAAATAGAGTCGTTAAAAATGAGGATATATACAACCCTATTATTATAAAGATAGAGTTTGTTAAGAGACTTAACAATCCTTTACGTCTAATATTTAAAGTTGTAATCTCATATCGATCTAACCTCTTTAAATGAGAAAAAATCGCTAGTATTGAATAATATTGCATAATTAACAGAAAAATTATATCCAAAAATAGAAATTCAAATGTATCGGTAACATATTGTAATAAATAAATGAACAATAGTATAGAAATTAACAAATAGGTTGAATAATTAATAGGGAAACAATATTTCTTATTTATATTTATTAAGATCGCTAAATCGAGCCCAGTGAGGAGGAATAGGGAACTAAAAGAGATTATAATAATTTCCAGGGTAGTTAATAGGCTATAATTAATCAAAAGCCCTAAAATAAGAGAAAATATTTCGAAATATAACAAAATAGACACAATTGAGATAAATCTATTTAAATTTACCTCAAAATTTTCAAGGTCAAAAGTGATTTGTGATTTTTTAATATAATTTGTACTTAGTAATACTAAAATTGACCAGATAATTGAAAACTCAAAAATTTGATATATTAATAAGATAGGACTTATTGCGGTAATCAAAAAAGAAAAATATGTAGATATGAGAAGAAAACAGACTAAATTAACTAACTTAATCTGCATCCTTTCTTTTGTAGTTTTACTAGACAGGTTTATTAATATCTGAAAAATAATAGTATACGTCATCAAACCCATAATAATAAATAATAATAATGACTGAAAGAGTTCAATAAAAGATAAAGGCTCTAAAATTAGAAGCGTTATCGGAATTGGACTTAAATACCATAATATATACCTTCGGTTTATTAACGCAAACTTAAAGAAAAATAAATTAATAGCTAGAATAATAGCAAGCATAACAAATAAAAATGAAGGAAATATCATCAACCATATTGTTGAAGCGGAAAGTGAAAGGCCAACAGATAAAATAGTTAACGGAACTATTCTTTTAGCGGGAATAAAGAGACGATAGTAATTAAATACAAAAAAAGATGCTCCACAAACAGTTAAAGCTAAATAGAAGGAAAGAAGTTCAAAGTTGGGTATTAAATTTAATGTAAAAAAAGTCAAACCAGTAAAACTAATAATCAATATACTAGAAATTAGGGTATTAAAGAAACCTTTGTTTAATTTTAACAATCTTGATGAATAAAGACTAAAGGACATTATAATTAGAGATATAAACATTGAAATCCAAAATTCGAACGTTATTAAATATATTATATTAAATACTATTAGAAATACACCACTAATCGATACTAAATAAGAAATAATTAAAATAAGGTTTTTTTGGGCTCTTAAACTAGGGAAAAATGATAAAATGATAAATAATATCCCCCCAGCGATTAATGTTATCGAAATATTAAGTTGAATTAAAAAACCAAGGGCATTTAGGAAATTAAAGAGAAAGATCAGCATTACTATTGTGAAAAAGGTCCACAGTATAGACCCAATGCTCCATATCTTCATTCTTATTAAAATGGGAATAAGAAAAATTAGTGAGATTCCAAAAAATGATAAAATGAATAGAAACATATCATTTAAAAATGCGTTTTGACTGAACCAATAAATTAAAATTAAACTTAAACCCCATACGATAAACAGAACTGAATTAAAATTTTTCTTAATCCAGGTATACCAAAAGGGTAATGATATTAACAAACAAATTACAAACGCAATAATATTTGAACCATAAATATTAAACCCAAAAAAGTCAAGTGCATTAGTAAACACATCGATACCTGTAAAAGCTTTACTGATTAACATATAATTTGCTATAGGTAATAATAACCAAATTCTATAACCAATATTCCATATTGCCCATGAAATTTTCCATTGATAAATAGCGATAGATAAATAGAAAAGAAGAATGGCTATATTGATAGCAACTGTGAAGATAATTATATCAAAAAGAGGTAATAAAAAGGCGGCTATTAATAAGAAATATATAAATATTGGAAGAGAAAGCGTGTTTGAAGTTAGAATTATATAGTAGCTACTTTTTCTAAATAGACGTGGAGAATCATTATAAAGAAAAACAAAGATAAAACCTGTGATAAATATTGTTAAAGTGAATGTTAATATTTGGTTAAATTCCAAAAATGGAGTAATTGTAAAAAGTATTGTGTAGGATATGAAACTAATAAAGTCAAATACTGCTAAAAGAATGCATGGCTTAACAAACCATTTGTATCTCTTATCCTTTTTATTATAATAAAAGGCACCCATTAAACTTAAATATATAAAGAGAGAAACAGTGACATTATAAAGTAAAGGAATAATAGGATATAATAATAAGAAGGAGATGGCAGAAAGACAAATAAAAAGCGAGAATTTTTCTAGATTATTAATTCGTTTGAGATTTGAACAAATTGAAAGAATTAAAGTTGAGATTAATATCCCTAAATAGGCTGTAACTTGTAAATTAATATTTGTTATTGATAAACTAAATCCTGTAAATCCGAGAATATCTATGTATAAGGTAATACTAATTATAAAATAACTTAAAAACCGGATAAAATAATTCTTCGCTCGTTTAGTTAAGATCAATATTATTCCAATCAACGATAATAAAGGTGAAAATAATGAGAATAATCCTAAAAATATCACTGAATAAAGCATTAATCGATATATACGAAAACCTAAATCTTTTTCAAAAAAAGCATTAAATCTCGAGAAATAGAAATATACAAATAATAAAACTTTACAAAGGATATATATACTTAATAAATCATTGTTAAGTATGAAAAAAGGAGCAATTCCAGTATAATCTAATAAAATTTCTGCATACACGCTTACTAAGGAAAGAAAAAATATTAATCCAATACACTTTTTTATTAATAATTGAGTTTCTTCAAAAATCAAGAACTTTGTCTTCATATAGGTAAGAGTGATCGGGCTAAGTACCGAAAATATTAGAATAATTAACAATAATCTGTTGTAAAATAAGATAGGAAATGGATATAAAGCAAATATTATTAAAACTAAGCTTTTTAAGCATAACCAAGAGATTAATTCAAGAATTTCTTTGAATCTTTCATATTCGATTTTAACTAGTTTTTCAAAAAGATTGATAAATACCAATACAAAAAGGAAGAAAAAGGAAAAATTAAATAACAGATCAAAGTATTGAAAACTCTCTAAAGATAATAATCTTGGAATATCTAGTATTTGAATGAAAGTTGTTAAAAGAAAAGAAAGTGAGAATGAAATTCCAAATATTATTAAATTTTTGTTAAATTCATAAATTTTATAAATTTTATAATAATCAATCTTGCTAATTTCACTTTCAAATACAGTTTGCTTTAGATCTTCAAGTAATTGAAGATTTACTAAATCAATTATGAAAAAAAGTAGGAAAGAACCACTTAATACTAAAATATATTGCCACTCAGTAGATGCAAATGAGAAAAAGTTATATAATCCATAACTAGCTAACACACAAATTGATAGCCATATAAAAATTTCTATAATTTTTAAACGTATAATAAGAATATCCTTTAATTTTAAGTATTTCAAGAGCTTATCAAAATATTTTAAGGCAATAAATACCAGAAAAAGTGAAATATTAATTACGAAAATTAAGTTTGTCGATATTCCAGAAATAAATACATCAATTCCAAATATATCAATCCCCATCATAAAGGGAATGGATATAATACAACCCCAAAGTAATATACTATTCATAATGATTATGTTTTTCAATAACTTATCATTGAAAAAATTCCTTTTATATGAAAAGAAAGTAGGTAAAAATAGAAAGAGTGAAGAGAAGAGTAAAGGTAACACGAAAGATAAGTAGGTCCCAAATAATACAATAAAAGAATAGTAAAACACCGTGGTTCCGGTAATGACAATTTCAATAACAACTTGAACCTTTAAGATTAAATCTTTTCGAGCTTTCCTAAAATTAAGTCTGCGAGATAGTGTATAAAGAACTGTTAGTATACCATAAAAAATGTATAAAGTGAAGTTTGTTATATTTATAAAATTAAGAGAATACCCTAACTTCGTTAATTCTAAACTTATAACTGTCGGAAATAATAATAAAGCGCTCAAAAAGATAATACTGGTGATCTTTATTAGATTTTTAATAGTTTTAGGATACTTTATCTTATTTTTAATATATAAAAGGGGTAAATAAAGACTTATACTCGAAAGCAAATATGGTATATTATAGATAAAGTAAGTTTCGCTTGTAATTTGATAAAAGTAAAAAAAAACCAAAAAAGAAGTATAAAGGAGTGCAAATTCTTTAATTACTAGTTTAAATGTTTCAGAAATTAAATCAAACCTAAATAAAATAGCATTTATAAAAGTAATAACCACACTTGTGAGATATAATGAAAAAATGATATTATTAGTTAATTCTAAGAATCCGAAGAAAGAATAAAACGAGTAAAATAGCAATACAACTATTTCTATAAAAAAACAGTAGGAATTTAGTCTTATAATCTTCTTCAAAAGAGTTGCATCAAAGATTTCTTTTTTCATAGCGAGTATTAATGGAATATAGAAAAAACCTGAAGCTAAAAGAAGTGGTAAAGTAATGTAAAAATTTGTCCCTAATAAGAGTTTATAAGGATAATAAAAAATCGTTGTAGCTGTTATTAAAAATAAAATTGCTAGAAGTGATTTAGATATTAATTCTATTCTCTCAGTACGTAGGTTTAAATTATTTGAAAATAACCTTAAAATGGATAAAATTCCGGATAAAATGTATAATGTAAAGTTTATTAAATTTAGAAGCGTAAAATCAGATAAAGGAAGTTGTAGTTCTAAATGAATAATTGAGGGGATAAGAAGTAAAGTTATAGATGATATAATTGCATTCAATTTAATTATCTTTTTGATTAATCCTTGGTTAGACGCTCGTTTCTTCAGCCTAAGTAAGGGTATGTAGAGCCATAAACTAGTTAATAAAGCTGGGACATTATATACCAAAAAAGTGTCAATATTGAAGAGAAATGAGAAATAAAAAACAATTAATGTTGTGTAAAATAAAGCAAAGTCAATTGTTATAATTCGTAAAGATATTGGGATAATGCCTGTTTTATTTACAATTATATTAAATGCAGTTATTATTAAAAAGGCTAAATATACAGAAAGAATTATCCTTATGATTGGAATTGGAATCAGAGCTTCAAGTACCTTAAAAAACAAGGAGAAAGATAATACAAAGATTTCGATCCAGATGGTATAAGCAGTGTAATTTTTTATTTTCTGAAACGTATTTTCTTTAATCTTTTTAATTTTTACCCCAAACATCGATAAAACTTGTACAGATATGGAAATAAACAAGAAATTAGATAATAAAATTACAAAATCTCCAAAAAAAACATAGAAGATTGAGGCCGCAGATACCAATAATATAACCCAACCGGAATAATAACAATAAACTAAACTAATATCTTTACCAAATACTCCAATTACATAATTTAAACAAATGAAAAGAATAAACAAGATTGGAAATACTAGGAGAGAAAATAGTGTGTTATTCAGAAACACTTGAATATTTGTAGTAAAGAAATTTTTAAAACTTATTAAAATATATGCAGTTATTTCGATTAATAACATATTTGTAATTATGGTCCGATTAAAATTTTTCCAAGGAAAATTACGGAAATATCTTGCATATAAATAATAAAATGAAATCAGAAGGATTAGAAGATTAATTATTATGTGCAATAATACGTTTGCAAAAATAATAATCCCGGTCTCAGCAGAAAAATTGATATATCCTGTTGAAATAATATCGAAGAAGGAATAGATAATTGTAATAAACATTCCCACCGCAAGAATATGTTGAAATATTAAAACATTATTTTTATCAAAATATCCATTATGGGCAAAGATTTGCATGGAAAGATAAAATAACAATAAGAATACGATAACGGGTATTGTAAAAGGGATGTTTGGAATGAGTAATGGTAAAAGCCAAAAACATATATAACCTAAAAATCCAAGAATATTAATTAGATAGATGTATCTACTATATTCTCTTGGACAAATATCCACTTTCTGTTCATAAATTGTTAGAAGTACAAAAATTGGAAACGAAAGTATAATGATTATAGGGAATCCAATAAAGAAAGAAAACAGAATAATAATAATTTCAAATAAAATAGATAAATATCCATTTATTTTTTGATATTTTGACAAATTTTCCTTTTTTACTAAATCATTGCTTTTAGCTCCCAATTTAACTCACACTCAAGATAAATTTTTTATGATTTATAATAAAATAAATTCTAAATTTAAGATACAGAAAGAAGACCAAAATTGCATAAATAGATGCATTAAAAATATCCCTTATTGAGTAAGATATTCCTTGAAAGCTATTCACACCTATTATTACAAACGGGATTTGAATCAACAATACAAAATTTAAACTAAGAATAGAAGAGACAAATTTTTCTTTATATAAAGAAAGTTCATTTAGGAATCTATTATCTTCTTTAAAAGAATTAGAAATAACTCTACGAATTTTACTAGTAGTTCCCAATGTAATTATATAAAAAAGTAGATTAGTAATTAACGCGAAAAGCCAAGAGATTCTAGTTTGAAAAATTAACAAGAGATATATTATTTGAATAAAATAATTGATAATAATCAAAAAATTGTGTGGTTGTTTTAATGAGAGTGAAAGCTTTAACGCACGTTTAAAACTTCTTTCTGATGCGTTAAAATAATCAATTGGTTTTAATGAAATATAAAAATAGACAATATTATACAGGAGACAAAATGAAATTAACGGTAATAATTCAAATTGGTATTCTTCAGGGGTTATAAATACAAAAATGGGAGTAACAATCAAAGAAAAAATCGTAATGAGATATAGTATATGAATCCGAGCAGCAAGATTATTTTCTTGATTAAAAAATATCGGTTTATCTCGATATCTATCAAAGAATCGATAAAAAAACAAAACAGAAAAGATGAAAACAATAACAGTTAAACCCACTATAACATAAATATCTGGTCCTGCGAAAATTTCGACGCGAGCTGCGATAAAATTAATAATAACAAAACTTAAAAACGTTATTACCGATGGGATAATAAAAAGAAATACAAAAAACCACCAAATCTTCCATAAAATGTTTGTAGCTTTTTTATATTTATCTTCAATATTTCCTTTCATCTTAGATTTCATAAGAAACTATATTAACTCATTTATAAAAAAATGTTTTGGAATTAGCTGTATTACAAATGTTGTATAACAATATTTAAAGCTATTTTAAGCTCTTATCAGCATTAAAAGCTTATTACTAGTAAAGTTGAAGTATTTACTAGTAAAAAAATTGCTATAGAAAAACACTTGCTGTGATATTTTAACAAATGGGAATATAATGGGTAAATTTATAAGGTTACTCTCGCTTAATACTATTAATAATGAATTTTTCACGACATAATACTGTTACAAAGGTTGGCTATCAGAGAGCCATTATTACCTTAGTACCAGTATTATGAAGAGAGAATAAATCCTTTTCCTTCCTTTTTCTTATAATTTTACGGGATTTGTTCTCTCGGAGTAATATGTTGCTTAAATTATAAGAATTAGGAAGCCTGGAGAATTCTTTCTTGACGTGAAATTCATCCAAAACATTAGGAGGTGAAAAATACGTCAAAAGGATTGGAAAAACAATCGGAATCTGATTTGATACTTGATTATTATAAAGATTGGAATTCGGAGAGTAATCCTGTAATGATGATGTTCGACATTTCAGATTCATATCCTGGGATCATAGAGTCTGAAGATGAGAAAAAAATGGCTTATCTTAGGATGAAGTATAACAAACGATCTAAATAAAAAATATTATTTTTTTATTAACTTTATTTTTTTAATTAATTACTTTATCAATTCTTTCAAGCGCTTCTTCAATTTTTTCAATTGGTTGTGTAAGTGCAAATCGTACGAATCCCTCTCCATACTGACCAAATCCTATTCCTGGGGTTAAAATCACTCCTACATTAATAAGCTTTTTCACAAACTCCATACTATTCTTTTCTCCTTCAGGAATTTTTGACCATACGTAAAATGTTGCTTTAGGTTTTTCAGTTTTCCAGCCAATTTCATTTAATCCCTTAATTAAGATATCTCTTCTTTTCTCATAGACTTTCATGTTTTTATCTACAATTTCAGGTTTCTTTTCTGATGTATATTCATTTAATCCTTTGATTACAGCTCTTTGAATAAACATTGGACATCCTGAATCGATCTGGGATTTAACTTTTCTTATCCCGCTGATAATTTCATTATTTCCAACCGCCCAACCGCATCGGAAACCGGTCATACAAAAAATTTTGGAAGCACTATTAATTTCAATATGATTAGGATTTAATTGTAGTATTGTTGGCGCAATATAATCCTCAAAAGTAAATTCAGAATATGGGTTATCATAAACTATAAAGAATTTATAATCCTCTGCGTAATCTATTGCTTCTTTAAGAAATTTATTTGGTGCAATAGCTCCAGTTGGATTGTTTGGATAATTTAGATACATCATTTTAGCTTTCTTAAGGGTACTGCTCTCTATTTGCTCAAAATCCGGAAGAAATTCATTTTCCTTTAATAAAGGAACTAAATAGGGTTCTCCATCACATAATTTAGTTGCACCATTTTCATATACTGGATAACCTGGATTAGGACATAATACAATATCCCCTGGATTAATAAATGCTCTTGCTATATTAGCAACACCCTCTTTACCTCCGATTAAGTTAGTAATTTCACTTTCAGAATCAAAATCTAGATTAAATCTAACCTTATACCATCTTTGTATACCTTCTCTAAAATCCTGCTCTCCCATACTCGTTGGATAATTATAGTTCTCTGGAATTTGGAGTTGATTGACAATTTCATCAATAATAAGTTGTGGAGTTGCTATATCAGGATCTCCAATACCTAATGGAATTAAATCCACACCCTCTTTTTTCTTTTCAGATTTAAGTTGCTCAATCTCAGCAAAAATGTACGCGGGAAGTCTTTTTATACGATTTGCATATTCAATTTTTATTTTGCTCACCAATATAATTCAATGTTAATTAAAAATGAATCAATTTCTAACTTTATTTATTTAAATACCTAATACTTGGTTTTTCAAGATTATTAATATAATTCATCATAAAGATATAAAAAAGATTTTTATTGTTTCATAATATCACTACAGATTTGATATATTATTTTTAAAATGAATGGCAAAAGAACAAAGAATAACGTAAATGAAAATGCTGCATAATCTAAATTTGGTAATATCTCATATAAATACACCAGAACTACTGTTGTGAAAATAATTTGGTCAATCCCCTGAATGAAGTAGTTTAAAGAGAATATTTCAGTATATAGAAATCAATATTCATTATTTTGTATTTTTAATCTTATAGTCAATTAATTTTATTATAAAAATTCTTATTTTTCTTAATTTTTGATTGTATTCCTTTCTATAATTAAATCTAAAATATTAAAAAAGTGGGAAACCAATACCTAGTCATAATCACATAAAATTTAAGTGATATTTCAAATAACAATGTAAAAGATAGAGATTTATATTATATAACCCAATTATTAAAATGAAGATTTTAAATAATTAATTATAAAATTTTCAAATCATTTCAAAATAATAATAAAAAGAGTGCTTCTTAAAGATGGGTCGCAGAACTAGGATGAGATTTGTTCGACCTCCCCCTAGTAATTTTTATTTTCCAAGAGATATAGACAACTCTTTAAAAGACAAATCGGTGATATTAACTATTGCTGAATTTGAAGCAATGAGATTGAAACATTATAGAAATCTTCCTCAGGGAGAAGGTGAACATGGACAAAAGACCTGTTCTGAAACTATGGGTGTTTCTCAACCAACATTTTCAAGAATTTTAGATAAAGCTCATCAAAAGGTAACTCAAGCTCTTGTTGAAGGTAAGAATATCCTAATTTCTGGAGGAAATATCGAGGTTAAAGAAATTTTTAATGGATATGGGTGTTTGAATTGTGGTGCTGAATGGAAAGATGAACTAGCTTCTAAAAATAGGAAGATTTCTTGCCCAAATTGTAAATCAGAAAAAACTTATCATTTAATAAAAGAACCTCTTTAACTAAGCATCCATTAAGTTTTAATTCTAATAACATTATTTATTTGATTTTAAACATATTAAGAAATAATCTTAATGAAATTTTGATATGCAAAAAAGAGAATAATCATCTCGTAATAAGTTATGTCTGAAGATATTGATAAAGTTTGGTTGAAAGCGGCTCGTACAATCGTTAAAGCCGGGCAAATGCCAATGCCGATAACTGATACCCTCATTACGTTACTTCAAACACTAATGACGGATAGCCAAGCGAAATTTATTCAAATATTTAAAAAACCCTCCTTAAATTTCGATCAAATAAAGGAAAAGTCTAATCTTGATGAAATTTCCTTAACCCAGATGTTAAATGATTTAATGGATAATGGAATTATAGTAGGCGTTCCAAGCAGAAGAACTGGTATGATGGTGTATCGATTAATGGGTCCTTTTCCGGGATTGTTTGAATACACTAATTTAAGAGGGGAAACTGATGAAAAACATAAAAAAATAGCTAAACTTTTTGAAAAATTATTCAAAGAGATGCAGGAGGGTACTCAGACTAATTATGATTTTATCGCTAAGCAATTTCAGAATTTTCCTGCATTGACGAGAATAATACCTGTAGAAGAAGAAATTGAGGAAATACCCGTTGAGAAGGTTATGCCTCTTGAGGAAGCTTCAAAAATTATAGAAAAATATGATGATATCGCAGTAGCTCATTGTTACTGCAGGCATCAACAGGATCTCTTAGAAAAATCTTGTAAAACAACAAATGAAAGGACTAATTGCTTTTTGTTAGGTAAAAGTGCCCAATTTGCGATTAAACATAAA
>Ga0180437_10008826_pt1 | contig 12666 bp, 11 predicted proteins | sample SS_ome_4_FD_132410 | JGI IMG/M metagenome (GOLD analysis project Ga0180437, IMG submission 132410) | Hypersaline lake sediment archaeal communities from the Salton Sea, California, USA - SS_3_D_1 metaG | ecosystem: Environmental > Aquatic > Non-marine Saline and Alkaline > Hypersaline >...
CCACTGCCAACCTGGCTGCCCTGGCCCACGACCTGGCAGCCGTGGTACCCGTCGACGAGAGACTCGCAGTCGCCGAATCGATGGGTATCGAGGTGAGCGCGGCCGATCGAGCCCTGCCCGCTTTGCTCCACGGACCCATCGCCGCCGCGGCCCTAGTCACCAGGCTGGGCATTCAGGACAAAGACCTGCTCAACGCCATCCGCTACCACACCACCCTCCGGGCTGGGGCCAGCCCCCTGGAAAAGGTCATCTTTGTGGCCGACAAGATCGCCTACGATCCTACTTCGCCTCACCAGGGCAGCTACCTCCCATCGCTACGATCCGCCGGCTCCCTCGACGGGGCGGCATTGGTCTACCTGGACTTTCTCCTGGACAACACCTGGCGCTACGGCTGGCACCTGCATCCCAACGCCGTCGCTGCCTATCGAGACCTGCTGGGAAGGGTCAAGCCATGAAGACGAGCCTGCCCCAGGTAGCCGGCGTTGCCAGCGTGACCGACGAGAGCGCCAGGGTCCGTACTCTTGTCCTCGACCTGCGCCTGGAAGCCGCGCCCGGCCAGTTCGTCATGGCCTGGCTGCCTGGACTGGATGAGAAGCCCTTTAGCCTGGTTGGGGCCGATCCTGTCACCTTGACCATCGCCCGCGTCGGCCCTTTTAGCACCGCCATCCATGCCCTGGCCCCCGGTGACCGACTCTGGATCCGCGGTCCTCTGGGCAAGCCTTTCACCCTTCCCCACACCCAACGTCCTGATTCCCCCCTGGCCCCTTCCCTACTCCTGATCGGCGGCGGGTACGGCGTGGCGCCTCTCTACTTCCTGGCTGAGCGTGCCCTGGCTGCAGGCTGGGGCGCGACTATGGTCATCGGCGCGCAGACAGCAGCCGACATCGTCTTTGCCGGCCGCTTTGCGGCCCTGGGAGTCCACCTCGAGATCACCACCGACGATGGCTCTCTGGGATTACAGGGGGTGGCCACCGACGCCGCAGCACGCCTGCTGGACGACGCGCGCCGGCAAGGTGTAGCCCCCTACCAGTCCCTGTACGCCTGTGGCCCTGAGCCCATGCTGGACGCGGTCGAACGGCTGGCCCGCGCCCGCGGAATGCCAGCCCAATTGAGCTACGAGCGTTACATGCGCTGCGGTTTCGGCGTGTGCGGCTCCTGCACCCGCCGCGGCTGGCTTGTCTGCCGTGACGGACCGGTCAAGCGGGTAGGGCCGGATCCGTGATCCCAGATCCGCAAAATGTGCGCCAGGCCAAAAACTCTGCTATAATCAGCCGCATCCTGGCAGCCTGATCCGTTCATTCTGCCAATCTGTTGTTTTCTGGAGGATCCGACGATGAAATTCCCGCGCCGTAGTGGCATTATCATGCATCCCACCTCGTTCCCCGGCCGGTTCGGCATCGGCGACCTGGGCGACGAAGCCTACCGCTTTGTCGATTTCTTGGCCTCTGCTGGCCAGACCTACTGGCAGGTGCTCCCCCTGAGCCCCACTGGATACGGCGACTCACCCTACCAGGGCCTGTCGGCCTTTGCCGGCAACCCCATGCTCCTCAGCCCCCAGAAGCTGGTCGAGACCGGTCACCTGAGCCGCAGCGACCTGGCAGCTCTGCCCCACTTACCCGACGACCGCGTGGACTTTGGGCCGGTCATCTACCACAAGACCCGGCTGCTGGAGCAAGCCTTTGCCAATTTTCGCGCCCATGCTGCTGCTGATCAAGGAGATGCCTTTTCCCAATTCTGCGACGAACATGCCCTCTGGCTGAACGACTTGGCTTTGTTCATGGCCCTCAAGACCGCCCACAATCTCGCCCCCTGGCACGACTGGGAACCTGGTGCAGCCACCCGGCAACCCGACGCACTGGCTCGCTGGCGCGAAACACTGGCGGACGAGATCGAGAAACAAAAGTACCTCCAGTGGCAGTTTTTTGAACAGTGGCTGGCGATCAAAGCCTACGCCAACGAGCGCGGGATCCGCATCATTGGCGACATCCCCATCTTTGTCGCCCTGGACAGCGCCGACGTGTGGGCCAACCCCCACCTCTTCCACTTTGACGAGGACCTGCAACCTACGGTCCAATCCGGCGTGCCGCCCGACTATTTCAGTGAGACGGGCCAGCTCTGGGGCCATCCCTTGTATCGCTGGGACGTCATGGCTCGCAACGGCTATGCCTGGTGGATCGAGCGCTTCCGCATGGCCTTTACCCAGGCAGACGTGGTGCGCATCGACCACTTCCGGGGGTTCTACAACTACTGGGAAGTTCCCGCCGGAGAAAAGACCGCCGTCAAGGGCCGCTGGCTCTATGGCCCTGGCGCCGAACTCTTCCACCACGTCACCGGTGCCCTGGGCGATGTGGCCATCATCGCCGAGGATCTCGGCGACTTTGACGACGAATCGCGCGCTGGCGTAGACGCCCTGCAGGAGGAGTTTGGCTATCCCGGCATGAAAGTGCTCCAGTTCGCCTTCAGCACCGGCCCCACCGACCCGTTCCTGCCCCACAACTTTACCCAGGACTGGGTCGTCTATACCGGCACCCACGACAACGACACCTGTGTGGGCTGGTACCAGGCGACCTCGACCGAGGAGGAGCGGGACTATGCCCGCAAATACCTGGGCCGTGCTGGCGCCGACATCGTCTGGGACCTGATCCGGCTGGCGTGGGCCTCGGTGGCCAACACGGCCATGACTACTACCCAGGACCTCTTGAGTCTGGGGCATGAGGCCCGCATGAATACCCCCAGCACCGTCGGCCCGCCCAATTGGTGCTGGCGCCTATTGCCTGGTGCCTTGACCAGCAAAGTGGCCGAACAACTCCTGTCAGTGACCGCCATCTATGGCCGGTTGCCCCCACCAGACACAGGCGAAGAGCCGGTAACAGAGGCTGCGTGATGGACGACGACGGGTGGATCACCCTCCCGTCGTCTGTTGTCCATCGTCTCTCCACTAGATCTGCAGCCTCTGCCGGCCATTGTTTTTGCCAATTGGCCTCTATTGTGCTAGAATAGGTTTAACCTGCCCCCGTAGCTCAGTGGATAGAGCGGCGGCCTCCGGAGCCGTGCGCGGGCGTTCGAGTCGCCCCGGGGGTACCAACAGAACGGACCGCATGTGGAGGGACACGCGTGTTGTGTGTCCCTCCATCGCGTTTTGATTCAAGCTTTGACACTGATGGAATGCCGGTACGCATAGCCTAGACAGCAATCCTCGTCGAGTGACACCACGTCCTCAGGAGTAGAGGTTCAGGATCACGGCACCAGCGACGATCAGGGCGGCACCCAGCCACACCCGGGACGTGACCCGTTCTGCCTTGCGCCCAACGAGTAATGGCGCCAGGAATATCACTACGGGCACATTGGTCCGCCCCAGCGCCATCACGACTGCTACCGGAGCCATATCCAGTGCTATCCACCGGGCCCACGTTGCCAGACCTACGATGGCGCCTGCCGCCACCTGGAACAGCCACGCGTCCCGGGGAATGGGTCCTTGCTGGATCTGCTTGCGCCGGAAGATGAGAACTAGCCCGTAGACAACGGCCGTGATGATCATGCCAACGGAAACACCCAACAGCGGCGACGGCAGTCCCTCCAAGCCATTGCGGATAAAGATCGCGCTTATGGCGAAACAGATGGCAGTACCGAGGCCAAATAGCGAGTTACGCCAGGTGACGTTAATGGTATCAGAGTCTTGGGACACTGGCGGCACCTGCTCTCTCGACTCAGCCATTGGACACCAGATACACGCCAGACATCACCAGGATTACACCGATGATGACCGGCAAACTCAGCACTTCCCCAAAGAACACCAGACCCACGGCGAACGCGAAAAGCGGTGTGGTGCCGATCAGCGCGCCGGTGCGCGCAGCGCCGACCAGCTTCTGGCTCAGCGTGAGAAAGGTCCAGCCCAGGAAGAAATGGACAAAGCCAGCTACCCCGAAATTGACGTATGCCATCAACGGCGCTTCCCTCAATGGGCACAGGTCTTCTGTCAGAAGCGACACGACTACGAGTACGATAGAGCTCACGACAAGCAGCATGAATGTGGACAGGTAGCTATCGATGCTGCGCCCAGCTCTACGGTTGAAGGATTGGAAGACGCCGAATCCGAGTCCTGCAACGATGGCCCATAAAACCCCTGTCACCTGTCATGACCTCCGCTAATCAATGGTACCTCCAAATTGAATGAACAGGGACCAGCACGAGCCCCTGTCCTCGCTGTCATAGATTGCATTTCGTGCATTCTAGCACAATACCGAACCGGGCACAAGCCCGGCGGAGATTGGATGAGCTTTGGTGCCATAACCCCTTGCAGCTATGATCTCGTTGCGAGTCGATGGGCAAGCTTGCCCGTCGGAGGTCTTTGGTCAAAGAACAAGCCACCCCCAGATCCGCCGTGCCGGCGCCTGCCTTGCCGCTTGCCACAGGCGATGCCAGGCCGGTCACCACGCTATCGGTGTTGCAGGAACACCCGCAGGCTGCATCCCAGCCTGAGCCAGGCTCCCGGCCCGAAGGGACCGGTCCGCAACTGCCAGCCCCATCCAGCCGCTGGCGGGAGCCGACGAAATATGTGGTCGGCGTCGGCTTATTCCTGGCGATGCTGGCGGTACTGTGGACCAGCCGCAGCGTCATCCCCACAGTCATTGTCGCCGCCCTGCTGGCCATGGTCGTCCAGCCCGTTCTGGGCTTTTTGCAGCGGCGGCTCAAGCTGAACCAAGGGCTGTCGATTGCCATCACCTATCTGTTGATCGTGGCCTTGCTCGTGCTGATTCCCCTAGTCGTAATACCCAACCTGATTCAGACTCTTAACGATCTGATCAACGTCGACTTTCATGCCCTGGCAGAGATAGTATCATCGACGCTGGAGGACCTCTCGGCGCAGGTGTCGCAGATTCCGGTGCTGAACGGGCTGTTGACGCCCCTTCTGGACTCGGTGATCGCAGCCTTGCAAGGGATCCCGCCGCCCGGCACGTCGGAGCCAGTCACCTATGAAGAGACCATGGGCACCATCGTCGACCAGTTGGCCGGAACATTGGGTTTCATCGCCGACATCCTGGGGCCGATCATCTCGGCTGTCGTCACTGTGGTGTTCATGCTATTGATCAGCTTTCATCTGAGCCTGTCGGGCCGTCGCATGTTGGAAGGGTATCCCCGGCTGATCCCTCCGGTCTATCTGCAAGAGATTACGGACCTGGTGAACCGTATCGAGGGGGTGTGGCTGTCATTCTTGCGCGGGCAGTTCGCATTGATGGTCATCGTCGGGGTCATCGTCTGGCTGGGCAATGCCCTGCTCGGCAACCGGAATGCGCTGTTATTGGGCTTTATCTCGGGCATGATGGAGATCATTCCCAACCTGGGCCCGGCCCTGGCGCTCATCCCCGGCGTCGGCATGGCCCTTCTCTTTGGCTCCAGCCATTTCGCCATATCTCCGCCCGCCTTTGCCATCATTGTTCTGATCTTCTACCTGCTTGTCCAGGTTGTGGAGAACCAACTAATCGTGCCGTACGTGCTGGGTGGAGAGTTGGAGGTACCGCCGTTGGTGGTCATCATCGGCATCTTGGTCGGTGGCAGCGTGGCTGGCATCCTGGGCGTCCTGCTGGCGGTGCCGATCATTGCCACCGGTCGCGAGATCTTTATGTACCTGTACGAAAAGATCCTGGAACTACCCGAGCCGGACGAGCCTCCGGAGGAGAAGCCTTCCCTCCTGGATGCGGTCCGAGACCGGCTGCGTAGTGTGAAGCTGCCCTTGCGCCGGCGCCATAAGCAGCTGTCGATGCCCGAGCAGTAAGGAGATCATCTTAAACTCAGTCCCTCGGCGCCGATTCCCGACAGTGGGCACCATGGTCGGCGTCCACCACCACGCCTCGATCCGTTTGGTTCTTGACGTGTATCTTGCCCTCCGCGTCCTTGACGACCACGGTCGAATCGTCCAAAAGGACCATGGGAATGTCCAGATGGAGCATTCCCGCGGTCCCTTTTTTGTGCCGGCAGTCCGTACGGACAACGCTGCGCTGGCTGCGAGCTAGCGCAGCATGGTAGGCCAACCCGAGGTGAGTTCGATGAGCGCATAGCACAAAACAGAAGACAGATCGCATCGATGTTTGAAACTCAATCTAGTAGACTTGCTTAACTTTGAATTTCGTGGTAAAATACAGCTATTACTTTGATAATGGGAGAGTACAGTAGCAGGCATCTGGCCATGCAGTACAAGCTAGGAGCAAGCGTTGGGCCATTGGGGAGGTGCCGTGGACGACTTGGACAGACGCATTATTCAGGCCCTGCAGGCGGAGGGGCGGATTCCGTTCACTCAAATCGCAAGGCAGGCCGGTGTATCCGAGACGACGATCCGCACCCGCTACCAGAACTTGGTTGCCGAAGGCATGATTCGCGTAGTGGGGATCATCGAGCCCAGCGCACTGGGCTACGAAGCCACAGCGATGGTCGCCGTCTCCGCTGAACCTGGGATGGCCAACCAGATCGCCAGGACCATCGCAAAAGTGCCGGAAGTGAGCCATCTCGTCACGACGCTGGGATCCTACGATCTGATCCTTGAGGTCTTTTGCCGGGATCTATCCCATCTCACCGATGTGGTCACGGGGCAGATCCAGCAAATACCAGGGGTTCGGGCTACAGAAACACTGGTGATCGCCGAGAGCTACAAACTGGCGTGTGACTGGTCCCCAGATCTCAAGTCAGAGGCGAGAGCCTGAGCAAGCTAGCCTGACGACGGGGCGCCTTAAGGGCAGCGCTGTGCAAGGCACAACCTGGCGTAGGGCAGGAAAGCACATGAACTCACAGAGTCTGCCACTCATCCGGATCAAAGGGAGCCCTCGCGAGCGGGGACAGCAACAGGGAGAAAGTGCCCGCCCACAGATTGTGAGAGCCCTGGACCGCTACCGAACAGTCATCCCCAAGGCCACCAAACTGACCTGGGAAGAGGCACTCCGCGAGACACAAAAGTTCCTGCCCTACAGTGAAGAAGCCTTTCCCCAATTCGTTGAGGAGATCCGTGGCATTGCAGAGGGCGCCAGCGTCCCTTTTCACGAGATCTGGATCCTCAACTGCTATGAGGAGTTGACCGACGTCCAGCACCGGATGTGGGGCTGCACCTCCCTGTCCGTTCGCAGTGACCATACGGCTGACGGCCATGTCTTGCTGGCTCATAATGAGGACTGGAACAGCGTGGACCACGACACCGTATACCTGGTCCATGCCGAGCCGGATGACGGGCCGGCATTCATCGGCATGACCTACGGACCGCTGCTGGCCAACATTGGCCTCAACGCCGAAGGAATCGCCGTGGCCATCAACTCAGTCTATCCCAACGACGGGCGTGTGGGTGTACCTCGCATTCTCTTTTCGCGGGCGGTGCTCAGCGCGTGCACCATTGGGCAGGCGATCCGCGCCTGTGTGCCCAAGCTACGGGCTGGAGGCTACAATTACCTACTGGCCGATGCTCACGGGGAGCTGTACAGCGTCGAGACCTCAGCCACGACCCACGACATCCTGTACGGGCATGGGGGTTGGCTGGCGCACACCAACCACTACCTCGCACCCAAGATGCAGGCTCTGGAGGAGCCTGGCACCTATGCGGGTTCGCACGTGCGGCTCAACCGTGTCCAGCGGCTGCTCAAGGTGCAGTTCGGTGGCGTGACCGTTGAGGGTCTCCAGGACATCCTCCGCGATCACGTCAACTACCCAAACTCGGTCTGTGGGCATCAAGATCTCAAAGAACCACCGCATGAGCGGCAAATGACCATTGTGTCGCTGGTAATGGACCTCAGCGAGCAGGTGATCTGGGCGGCGCCAGGGCCACCCTGTGAAAACCAGTACGCTGCCTACCCACTATAGACGATGCGGGGCATGCCGCAACTGCACAGACGGGCTTTGACCCGAAGGCCAGTCCACTGGAGGCCAAGATGACCAAGGTTCGTTACGACGAGCTGACGTGGCTCGAGATGAGGCAGGCAATCACCCAGCAGCCGGTCGTGCTGTTGCCATTTGGCGCGGTTGAGGATCACGGTCCGCACCTCCCGCTCAACACCGACAACGTTATCGTCGAGGCCATCTGCCTGGAGTCTGCTCGCAGGGCGCCTGGGGAGATGCTGGTCATGCCTCTCATGGCCTATGGCCTCGATGAGCATCACATGGACTTTCCAGGTACGATCTCGGTGGACATGCAAACCCTCCTGGCCTCTGTCGCCGATGTGGCTGCCAGCGTCGCACGCCACGGCTTTACTCACGTTCTCATCGTCAATGGCCACGGTTCCAACGCCGCCATCGCCGACCTGGCCGCTCGCAGAGTTGTGTTGGAAACGGGCATCGTCTGTGGGGCGATGAGCCCTAACGCGGCTGTTGATCCCACTCTGGCTGAGCCCACCCTGTCTCAGATGCGACGCTCTGGGCCAGGCGGCATCGCCCACGCCGGAGAATACGAAACAGCGATGATGCTGCACCTGCGGCCCGACCTGGTGCAGATGGACAAAGCCATCCGGGAGATCGGCCAACTCAAGCTAGAGTACTTTAACTGGGATCACCCCGAGCCCAGCCTCCTTTCCTGGCAGGACTGGTGGTCACGCATGAGCGAGAACGGGGTATGCGGTGATCCGACTGTTGCCACAGCCGACTTCGGACACGCCCTGTTCGAGACGACGGTGGGCAATTTCGTCCGTTTTGTGCGCGAGTTTCGCACCATCCCGATGCGACCGCGCCGCGATCTGCATGGGTTGTAGGCAACACCTCATCTTGCCCTCAAGTTTTGCCCGACGAGGAGAAAGGGGGTGGTGACTACCAGATTGGAAGCGCACCGTACCCGATGTCCCGCTCCATGAGCGGGTAGTCTGCCTCTTGGCACTCTGGGACAAGTAGCGCGTGGGATCGTTGGGCAGTGGCCTGCGGAGGGCCGCTGGTACCCCAGAAACCCAAACCAAAAAGAGAAGGAGGTCAATCATGAGAAAGACCTGGTTTCACGCATTGCTCCTTGTGGCGGTCGCCGGTGCACTGCTGCTGGCTGCTTGTGGTCCTACCGCGGAACCGACAAGTGCCCCTGCCCCGACAGAGGCCCCGGCAGCGACCCAGGCGGTGGAGCCTACAGAGGCACCTGCACCAACTCAGGCAGGGGAGCCTACAGAAGCTGCTCCTGCCGAGGCGGAAGAGCCCGTGACCTTGCGGGTGGGAACTACCTACATCTGGGATACAGCCAACCCGACATTTGGGTGGTACAACTATGCCCTCCGCTACTTGTTGTACGACACATTGGTGGAGGAGACCAAACTGGCGACTCTGGAGCCCGGACTGGCCGAAAGCTGGGAGGTGTCCGAAGACGGGCTGGTGTGGACCTTCAAGATCCGCGAGGGGATGACCTTCAACGACGGCACTCCTCTCACCGCCGAGGAAGTGGCCTGGAGCTTGAACTGGACCATCGAAAATGAGCCCGAGACCTTTGGTTTCTACCTGGCCAACTTTGACGAGGTGGTCGCCCTCGACCCCACGACCCTGCAAGTCACCCTATCAGACCCGGTGGGCAACATGGAGTACCTGCTAATATACGTCTGGATCCTGCCGCAGAGCGTCTGGGAGGGCATGACCTACGACGACATCATGGAGTTTGAGGATCTCTCCGCAGGCTTGGGCAGCGGTCCCTACAAACTGGTGGACTGGGTGGAGGGCGAATACCTGATCCTGGAGGCCAACGAGGACTATTTCCGGGATAAGCCGGCCATCGACCGCGTGGTTTACCAGGAGTATGCCACCGAGGACACCATGGTTCAGGCGCTTCTTGCCGGTGAGGTGGACGCCATTGATACCGTTCCATCCACGGCGATAGAAACCCTGAGGGGGGAGGAGAACGTCGAGCTAGCCATCATGCCGTCCACGACGATCGATGAGCTGATCATCAACTCCCACGAGAATGGCACCCAGCCGGCCAGCCTGAACGATCCGGCGGTGCGGCTGGCCATTGCCCACGCCATTGACAAGCAACAGATCATCAACGTGGCCTATCTGGGCTACGCCGATCCGGCTACTGTGGTGGTTCCCACGTCGCTGGGCGACTGGCACAACAGTGACGTCGTAGACATCCCCTTCAATGTGGAGGAGGGAAACACAATCCTGGAGGACGCTGGCTACGTTGACAGTGACGACGATGGGATCCGCGAGGACCCGGACGGCAACCCGCTAGAGTATCGCCTGTACGCAGAGGACACAGCCAGTAACGCTCGTATTCTGGAGATCATCTCCGACGGGCTGGCCCAGATTGGCATCGCAGCCCCTCCCACTGTCATGGACGAGGACAGCCTGATCGCGCTCTATCCTGACTTTGACTTCGACCTGATCTACTGGGGATGGGGACTGGACCCCGACCCTGACTTTGCCATGCTGATCTTTGGCTGCGATGAACGAGAGGAAGGCGGCTGGAACGACAGCGGCTACTGCGACCAAGAATTCGACGAGATGTACGTCCAACAAGGCATCACGGTGGATCACGAGGCGCGCCGCGAGTTGATCTGGAAGATGCAGGAGAAGCTCTTTGAGGATCGCCCGTACATCATGCTGACCTACCCAAAGACCATCCAGGCCTATCGTAGCGACCGGTTCACCGGGTTTCCCGTCGAGGCTGGCGATATCCTTTGGAAGTGGGCTTTCCTACAGGGCAGGCCTGTAGAATAGCGACGACAGGTTTTCTGGAATAGTCGGTCCAGACGGTTGCTGGACCGACTATTCCCGATCGATGTCTGCAAACCGCGGAGAGAGCCCTTATGGAACGCGGCAATTACATACTCCGCAAGGTAACCTTTGCAGTGGTTACCTTGATCGCGGTGTTGATCTTTAACTTTGTTCTCTTTCGCATCCTGCCCGGAGATCCGGTCAAGCTGATCATCCACAGCCCGCGGATGACGCGCGAGGCCCAAGACCGGATCCGGTCCACCTTCGGCTTGGACAAGCCGATTTGGTTTGACGCCGACCAGCTGCGACAGGGCGACGTCGTGGGTGCTTTCGACAGCCAGTTCACCGCCTACATCCGCAATCTGTTTCAAGGTGAATTGGGCATCTCTTTCGTGAGCCGGCGTGACGTGGCCGACATCCTGAGCGAGCGGGTATGGCGGACGGTGGTTTTGGTATTCACTGGCGACCTGATCGCCATTGTGCTGGGCATGGCGCTTGGCCTGATCGCGGCCTGGCGACGTGGCACCCGCCTGGATGCTGGTATCCTGCTGTGGGCCCTATTCAGTTGGGCGTTGCCCACCTTCTTTCTGGGTATCATCCTGTTGGTCCTGGCTCGTGGCCACCTGCCCGTTGGGGGCATGGTCACCCCAGGTCTCAAACCCGAGGATGGGCTGACCTACTGGCTCGACGTGGGCAAGCACCTGATCCTGCCCACCATTACCATGGCCATCGTCTACACCGGTGAATACATCCTGATCATGCGCAGCGGCGTGATGGAGGTGTTGACCCAGGACTATATCCTGACGGCCAAGGCTAAGGGATTGAGCACCTACCGCACCTTGCGCGACCACGCGCTCAAGAACGCCATGCTGCCCATGGTGACCATGATCGCCCTCACCTTTGGCTACACGGTCGGTGGGGCGATCCAGGTGGAGACGGTCTTCTCCTGGCCCGGACTGGGACGCTTGATGTACGAGGCGGTACAAAAGCGCGACTACCCTGTGCTCCAGGGTAGCTTCTTGCTGCTGGCCGTCAGCGTCATCCTGGCCAACCTGCTGGCCGAAATCCTGTACTCAGTCCTGGATCCGCGCGTGAAGCCAGACTAGAGGGGGGAGGATCAATGGCAGCGGTAAAGCAGTATTTCCGGAGTCCCATGGGTGTGATCGGCCTGCTGATGCTCCTCCTCGTGGTGCTGGTCGCCATCTTGGCCCCGTGGCTGGCCCCCTATAATCCCAGGGAGAGGGTGCAGGTGCAGCCCGAGGACATTCTCGCCCCGCCGGATGCCGAGCACTGGCTCGGCCGGGATGACGCGGGCAAGGACGTGCTGAGCCTGCTGATCTATGGCGCAAGGGTGTCGTTGGTCGTCGGCTTTACTGCCTCATTCATGTCTATGATCATTGGCACCACCGTCGGGCTGACGGCCGGTTACTTTGGCGGGCGGGTTGGCAACCTATCCATGCGCTTTGTCGATTTCTTGATGGTCATTCCCGACCTGCCACTGATGCTCGTCATCATTGCCGTGATGGGGCGTGGATTGCTGAATATCATTTTGGTCATCGGCCTGCTGGGCTGGACCTACACGGCGCGTCTGGTGCGCTCCCAGGTCCTCAGCGTCAAGGAGCGCCAGTTCGTCCTCCGAGCCCGATCTCTCGGTGCCAGTGATTGGCGCATCATTCTGAGCCACGTTCTACCTCTGGTGCTGCCCCTGATCATTGCCCAGGCAGTGCTCGACATCTCGGTGGCCATCCTGGCCGAGTCGTCCTTGGCCTTCCTGGGGTTGGGTGACCCCACACTCATCAGTTGGGGCTCGATGCTCAACTTTGCTTTCGAGCGGGCTGTCAGCCGCCAGGCATGGTGGTTCATCCTGCCTCCTGGCCTTGCCATCGTCTGGATCAGTCTAAGCCTGATTCTCATTGGCAACACGCTGGACCAGATCGTCAACCCCCAGCTGCGCAGCCACCACCTCTTTAACGCCAGGCGAATGGTCGCGCTGGTGGCTGGAGGCTCTGTGCTTCC
>Ga0180437_10008828_pt1 | contig 12664 bp, 7 predicted proteins | sample SS_ome_4_FD_132410 | JGI IMG/M metagenome (GOLD analysis project Ga0180437, IMG submission 132410) | Hypersaline lake sediment archaeal communities from the Salton Sea, California, USA - SS_3_D_1 metaG | ecosystem: Environmental > Aquatic > Non-marine Saline and Alkaline > Hypersaline > Sediment...
CATCTGTGTACACCCAATATAGCAATCTACAGCAGCATTACCATGATATGCTGGTACGTCATTTAACCAGAGATGTTCAAACTTTATTGGAGGGTCAGAATGGCCAAAGTTCAAGAATGCTCCACTCGAACACATAGGACCAAAAGTTCCCGTAGTTACTATATCAACTTCTTCTGCTGCAATTTTCGTTCCATCTTCCTCAACGATTTTAATCATATCCTCAGCATTAAGAACTACAGCATCTCCTGCTTTAATTTTTCGATTTATATCCTCATACGTTTTCACCATTATCAACACCAAATCTTCTTTTATTAAAAATTAAAAAAAATTACTTCATATTATTTACGTTATTTTAATATTAACATTGTAAATATATGTTCCTTAAAAATAATATTGGATATCTTTATGCTTTTTATGCATGAAATATGAATTTAAAGGATAATTTCATTTAAATTTTAAGTTTATAGGAAATCCTTGCATTGGACAATCATGTATACACTATGCAAATTTTCCACAATAATGTATGTATATTACAATACGCTTACAAATTTGTTAAAATATTACCAAATTATTACAAAGTTGTAACTTTTCAATGGATTTATAATATATAACTACTAGGCTTAAAAGAAATTAGACAAAGTTATATAATAAAACGGAAATATATTTAAGGCATCCCAATAAAATTATTACCTATCCAAGATGTCAACTTATAAATGGGGAACACTTGCCCATTTATTAAATGACATTTTAAAAATTTACAACAAATAAAAGGTTAATAAAAATGAGAAATAAAACAATTACTATTAGTATAATAGCTTTTTTAACCATAGGTACTTTCGGACTTCTATTTACCGGATTATTAGGTTCAAGCACTGCTAGTTACACACCAATTGATTTAGCTACCATGCAACCATATGCAATTGATGCAACTCCGGATATGTTAGGAGAGGATGAAATTGCAATACGTAAAGCTGCTGCTGAATTTGGCTCTGCAGTTGCAACGGGAGCTTCCCCTATTGGAGAACCTGCTGAAGTTGGAGATGAATTTACTTTTACTGTAAGTGATAACGGGTTAGGTGTTGATTATGATGAAGAATTTGTTGTTGCATTAGAAGGGGATTATGGATTAATACTTATTACTAAAGATGCTTATGATAGTTTTGATGGTACATATTATCATTTTGCGAATCCGATTGGGGATGATAGCGAACTTTGGCTAAGAAGCGAAGATTTAATTACTCCTGACCAATTAACATACTTATTAAATGAATTTGATAATACTATTTGGCCAACCGTAACCACGGTTTATGGAGAACCTCTTCCACGAGGAGATGAAGGTCAAAAAGTATGGACTTTATTGTTTAATATTAGAGATGAAGCATATTATGATCCTGATGCTACATCTTATATTGCGGGATATTTTTCTGCTAGTGAAAGTGCTGAAAATAACAAAAACATAATGCATATTGATACCTATGATTGGGAAAATCGTGTTGGACCTGATGCAGCCAGACCCTATTTATATGAAGGTACATTTGCCCATGAATTTGAGCATCTTGTTCATTTTGATATCGATCCTGATGAACCCTCGTGGGTTGATGAAGGATTAGCAGATTTATCTGGTTACTTGTGTGGTTATGGTCATAGTCAGAGTCATCTTGCCTACTACATGGTTTATCACCCATTCACAGCCTTAACTTTTTGGGGTGGTGGTTTAGAAGATTATGGTGCCAGTTATTTATTCCAATTTTATCTTTATGAAAAATTTGGAGGCGCTGCTTTCACCTCTGCTTTAGTTCAGGAACAAGCAAACGGAATTGAGGGTATAGAAAAGACTTTAGCTGCGTTTGGTTTTACTGAAAGCTTTAATGAAATCTTTGACGCTTGGACAATTGCTAATTATATAGATGATACTAGAAAAGCAGGTGGTAAATATGGATATGAAGCCCTTGATATAGGAAGTATTGATACCTGGGGTTACACAATCGAATATGTCCTAACTAATTTCTGGTGGGGTTCCCCAGATCTAACACCATTTGCAGTTCCTTCATATTGGTTAGGTGATCCACAACCTTACACTGCTCAATATTATAGATTCACAAATAAAAAGGCAGCTAATTTATGGTTCGATGGTGATGACTTTGCTGGAACTACTGCCAATAGTGGAACTTATGAATGGTATTCTGATGCGGAAGCTTGGGCTTGGCGAAGTTTCTACCAAACTTTTGACATTCCTTTAGGTGGAGCAACTCTTAACTTCATGACATATTTTGAAATCGAAGATGATTGGGATTATGGTTATGTAGAAGTGTATGATCAAAATACAGATGAATGGTACACCTTAGATGCACCTGGTACTGTAAATTATGTAGCTCATGGTCAAGATAATCCAAATACTCCAGATGAGCGTGAACCTACATTATATGAAGCTGCTGGTCGCTGGCATGCATTTACGGGACTTAGTGGTGGATGGATTCCTGTATCAATGGATTTAACTCCCTTTGCGGGGCACTCAATTGATCTCTACTTTACGACATGGCAAGATGGTGCATTTACATTACAAATGATGTATATTGATGATATCTCTATTCCTGAAATCGGATTTTCTGATGATGTTGAATCTGGTAATGATGGATGGATGAGTACTGGGTGGTATGTTACTGACGGTATTTTAGCCAATGGTTTTGGAGTAACGGTTATTGATACCAAATGGGTACCAACGACGCGATACGCTGAACCCTTAACTAATAATCCAATGGAATTACACAGTATAAGTACCATGTATGCTGATCCTTATTACCAAATGGGTACTATGTCGGTCTCAGCAACATCAGCTAATTCTGGAAGAGTGAAAGTAGCTATTATAAGTAACCACGCAAATCATATCTTACCATCATCTTATGAATTTGCAGTTCTATAAAAAATATAATTAACTTCTTCTTTTTTTTTGTTTCATATAAATATTGGATGATCAGTTCATTTTAACATTGAATTTACTTTAAACTAAACCTATAAAACAGTAATATTCTTCTCGTTTAATTTTATAAACATCTTATTTTGAATTGAACTATGGCAATCATCAAAATGAAAAAATCGATTTAAACTTGAATAGAGGTTTTATTTAATTAGAAAAATAAGAACTAAATTTATTTCATTTGAATATTGCAATTAAAAAAATTAAAAATTTATAAAAGAAAAAAAAAAGGTTAATAAAAATGAAGATAGTACATTTTTAATAGTCCTCATATTTTTAAATCTTCGCAAGGATTCACTTTTAATATTTTCAATTATTTGTGTACCTAATAAAGTAAATAAATGCGTGTTCTTAAAATTTTAAAATATTCAATTGGGATTAGATGGAAAATAAATCTCTAACTTCTAATATTTCGAAGAAAAAGGTTTTTGCCAACTTGTTATTAATTTTCACCACAGTACTTTGGGGTACTAGCTTTATAATAACCAAAACATTAACTCAAAGTCTTCCTATTTTTCTTTATATTGGATTGAGATTTTCTATCGCGATTATAGGATTCTTTCCCTATTTCCTGCACTTTAAACGATTAAATTTGAAATTTGTGTTCGCAGGATTTATAACTGGTCTGATTTATTTTGCTTCTATTGTTTTTCAGACAGTTGGTCTTCAATCAACCAGTGCCGGAAAGGCTGCGTTTATCACTGCATTGGGAACCATCATGGTACCCTTTATGGCATGGATTGGCTTTAAAAAACGAGTCAATATAAGAATTTGGATTGCTTTACCTTTTTGTGTTGTAGGGATGGGACTACTCCTTCTTGAAGGGGAGAGTGGTTTTATCATTGGTGATTTCCTCGTGTTAGTATGTGCGGTCTTTTATGCTATTTTCGTTTTGTATAATGATAAATATGTCCATTTATTAGATGTCTACCTTTATTCTATATTTCAATTAATTACAATTAGCATTTTTTCCTTTGCCTCTTCCTTAATTCTAGGGGAATCATTTGATTTTCTCCTAGTTGATAATTCATTCTGGGTAATAATGGTTTACATGGCTATTGCTGTAACCACTTGTACCTTTTTATTTCAGAATTGGAGTCAACAACATCAAGGTCCATCTGAAACTGCTATTATTTTTACATTAGAACCTGTATTTGCAGTCTTATTTGCCTCTTTTATATTAAGTAATGAAACTATGACCCTCTATGGTTGGTTAGGATGTATATTAATTTTCACTGCTTTATTAATAGCGGTTTTAAAAAGAAATAATAAAAAAATAAAAGAATGAATAAAACTTAAGAAATTATTTAAAATTTAACTTATTTAACCTTCATAGGGCCACCACAACAAGAGAATCCTCCTTCAGTGCAGGCTCCACCTTCTTCTTCTCCACAATCACATGCTTTCTTAACTTTTAATTCCAGACCGCATTCTTCACAAACTAAAGTATCTCCCTTTTTAAGATCATGACATGACATTAATTTTTCACCACAATTTTTGATTTATTATTGAATAATGGATATTAAAAGTTTAAAAACATTTTGCATATTATCAATAAATACGCAAGATTATTGCCGTTTTAATAAAAAATTATGATCTCATTGATGGAATAGGAAATTGAATGCTAAAAACTTAGAATTAAAAGAAGTTACAGTAATACCAGAGAAGTTACCTGTGAGAACTTACACTAATCTCTCTATTTCATTTAAGATAGATGCATTCTTGCCTATAAATACTATTATATCATTAAGGGTGAGAGGTGGAAGAAAAAATAAAAATGATTGGTATTACATACAACCATTTGATAGAAGTCAGCGAGGTTATATAGACTTAAATATAAAACCTTCCGCAAAAGTCATACCTATACAAATTACTGGAAAGGAATTAGCTATGAAATATATAATATGTGAAAAAAATGGTATTAAGGAAGGCACTACTTTTCATTTCAAGATATATAATACATTAGTACAATCACTTGTCGAAAGCAATAAAAAGTTTGAAATTCTAATCAAAAAACCTAATAATGAGCTTTTACCAATTAATAATCACCCTAAAGTTGACATAGTAAGTGGGCTTTTTGATCATATTACTGTAATCAGCCCTTCTATTGTAAAAAATAATGAAAAGTTTAACCTTCGTATTAGAATTGAAGATAAATCATGCAATTTGGTTCATGATTTCTCAGATGAATTAGAAATATTTCAAATTTCGAATTCAAGCTCAAAAGAACGTATTAGAATAGTTAAGTTTAGTGAAAATGATTACGGAATAAGATTAGAATCTGATTTTTCTTTACAAAAACCAGAGATATATCATTTTGAAGTTTCCTATAGAAATCAATACTATAAATCGAATCCTATATTGTGTGTAAATGAAAATGAGACCAATAAATTATATTGGGGTTACATTCATGGGCATACTAATAAGAGTGACGGAATTAGAGATCCTATGGTTTACTTTCAGAATTTAGTAAACGCTGGACTAGATTTTGGCACAACTACTGAACATGATCATATATGGGAAACGTCCGATGTAGATTTCGAAGAACTCAGAAGAATTAATGAGCAATTTAATACGCAGCATTTCATAACATTATTTGGTTATGAATGGGGTTATTGGTATACAGGGTATGGTGACATATGTATTTATACATCAGATCCTACATTGCCAATATTACGCTCTGACACCAATAAATATAATTCTACTGAAAAATTGATTAAAAATCTAAGAGCTTATAAGGATAAAGTGCTATTAATAGCGCATCATACTGCTTTACGGCCGGGATATAGAAATTGGGATTATTTTGATAACACAATCGAAAAACTTGTAGAGATATATTCTACCTGGGGTAATCAAGAATACCCCCATAATGAAGGAAACCCAATCCCTCCAAGGTATAAGCTTTTCGGACATGGGATCTTTGCTCCGAAAAAGGGACCAATTATAGAAAAGAAAGGAAGTTTCGTACAAGATGCTTTAAATAGAGGATATAAACTCGGATTTACTGCAGGAGGTGATGATCATTTCGGCATATATCCCTCTGGTCCCTTTAATCCAGATAATGGAATATACCCTTCCGGTGTAATGGCCATCTGGGCTTCAGAACTAAGCAGAGAGTCAATATGGGTGGCATTAAATAATCGTAGGTGTTATGGAACTACTGGACCCAGAGTTATTATTGAATTTGAAGTCGATGAGTTTCTCTCAGGCGAAATAATTGATAGTAATGATTTTCCAACAACATTACAAAACAGGACAATAAAACTAAGGATCATAAGTCCTTTAAATATCGAAAAAGTCGAAATTTTACGCAACAATGATATCTTTAAGTCTCAGATATTAAATTCAAGTATTTTTGAGATAAATTATTTAGATACTGTTCCATTTACTGAAATTTCACAGCTACATCAAGATAAAAATGAAAAGTTTATTTTTTATTACCCTCGGATTTACTTATCTAATAATAATATGGCATGGGCTAGTCCCATTTGGATAATAAAAAAAATATAATTTCTCCCATATTTGTTTTAAATTAAATTTATTAAGCTTAACCCTATTAAAGGTTTATAAGTAGTGTTTTTATGTAAAATAACCGGTTAAGGACTAATAAGAACGTACTTTTTACTAATTAGTGATCTATCAAAATACTTGCTGTGCTATGGCTAGTAGAATGCGCAAAGTTGAGGCCAAAAATTTGAGTATTTGTTCCAAATGTGGCAATGTAATGGTTAATAGAATTCTTAAAAGAGATTCCAACCCCAATTCAAATAAGGTGGATAAAATTCTACAATGTATAGTCTGTAAGCACTGGGTATCCTCCGATTAATTCAAAATATGAGATTTTTTTATATATCCATCATTAAAATTATTTGTTTATTAATTAAATAGAAGTTTTAAATATTTACGAAGAAAATTATTGTTATGGTAAATAATTTAGAACTTCTTAAAGAACATGTTCCTGTAAAGATTAAACTGAATTTTAGTATTGCGGGGCTTGCTCATGGATTGATGAGCGGTTTAGTTTTTGCTAACCTTACCTTCTTTTATCAAAATAAATTAGCTGCAGATCCAATTTTAATATCGGCCGCCTGGTTGATATTTGCCTTTTGGAATACTATTAATGACCCGATAGCATCCTATTTTATTGATAACACTCGCACAAGAATAGGAAGAAGAATACCATTTATTCGATATGGGTCTTTTTTTTATGGTTTAGCATTCATTTTTTGCTGGTTTCCAATATCTCCTTTAGATAGTCAAATTGGATTATTTTTCAACTTCCTTGCCGCTCTATTCATTCTAGATACCATGTATACTATTGTTGGAGCATGTTTTTTTTCGCTACCAAATGAAATTGCTGTTACAGCAAAACAGCGTGCGAGTTTAAGCGTCTATACTACCTTTTTTGGATTTATTAATCTAATCTTAGGATTAGTATTACCTATCATACTTTTAACTGGTCAAGAGGGAATACATCCATTATTTATTCCCACAATTATAGTTATTGGGATTTTAAGCTCTTTAACCTTATTTTTAACATCTTTTGGGATAAAAGAAAATCTTTTTGCTCAGCTACAAGACCATGAGGGTTTTATTGAAGGTATTAAATTAACATTGAAAAATATACCATTTTGGATTTTAATGATTCCCGCGTTTTTTATGCAAATAATATCTCAGGTGACAAGCACGGGCTTACTTTATTATATTGAATACGTGAATCAAACACCCATTTATGTGATTATTACTTTTCTTTTGGGAATTATTCTGGGTACTATTATCAACTTAAAAAAAATTGTCAAATGGCAACCTAAAAAAACGGGGATCTATAATCTTATTATATTAGCAGCTGGAGTCACAGGTTTGTTTTTCTTTGGAACGAATCCAATAATATCTGCAATACCCTTCTTACTTATAGGATTTGGATATATTGGAATCTTTATTACTAATCCTGTACTTATGGGAGATGTAATAGATTATGATGAATTAATTACAGGAAAACGAAGAGAAGCAATATATGGAGGAGTAAATGCCGTTGTAACTAAACCTGCCATTTCCATTGCAAATTCCACATTTTTGGGAATAATTACTTCATTTGGATTTGTAATAAATCAACCACAATCAGATTCGGGCTTAATGGGTATTCTTATTGCCTTTTGTCTCCTTCCCGCGCTCTTATTAATTATCTCTGCTGTGGTTTTATATTGGTACCCCTTGGATGGTACTGAATGGTTAAAGAAAAAACAAAATATTTTGGATTTACATAAAGAAAAAGAAAAAAAATATCTTCAATCGCTTTCTGAAGGCTCAAGGGAATAAATAATAGAAAATATTGATTATAACATACTTATTTTATAAAAATTATAACCTTTTATTTTACTTTTCATATAATTACATAGAGTAAATAGAATTTGTATTTAGGTGCAGTATACATTTGAGTGATATTAAAGAAAAAGTACGACAGAATGACGGTGTAATTAGTGATATAGATATAACGTTAAGAGATGAGGCTAGTGAACGAATAAAAAGACTTAGACGTAGATTTTTAGATGAAAAGCCATACATTTCCATCGAACGTGCTAAATTTTATACTGAAAAGTGGCGAGAGACTGAAAATTGTAATCTCTCTCCTAATATACGAGTCGCTCTTTCAGTGAAAAATGTATATGACAATATGCATCACTATATCGATGGAGATGATCGCATTACAGGGACTTGGACGGAGAATTTCCTCGGCATTCCAATTGATATCGAACGAGGACTCTTTAACAATGTCTTTGAAATTGAACTGAATAAAACACGGATGAGAATTTTTGGATTGAAAAGTAATCTCAGATTCGCTTTATATAAGATGCATAAGGACGGAATAAGAAGTTTTTTAGAAAGCTTGAAATTCAGTAAGAAGATTGGAGCTGCAATGCCTAGCCTTGGCTCAGATACCTTGGAATCAAGAAAAATCAATCCTTATCGTATAAAAAACAAAGATAAAGAAATCCTATTAAAGAAATTACTACCTTTTTGGAAAGAAAAAAATATCGCTCATAAGCTGGGAAAGGCGTTTAAAGAGGCTGGTATATATAAAGGAGAATTCGCAGAATTTATTGAATATTTACCGCGAGGAACTGCTCAGAACGATATGGTAACTTCTTTAGGGGCAGCTTTAGGTGTTTGGCAGGGCCATTTAATCCTGGATCATGAAACTCCACTTAAAAAAGGTTTATTAGGATTACGTGAAGAGGTTCAGCAAGCTACTCGTGATAAAAATAAGATCACAATGGAAGAACTTGACTTTTTAAAATCGATAGATATTGCTCTGGAAGGAATCATAACCTATGCGAAAGGATTATCTAAAAAATTAGCAGAATTTGTTAAAAAATGCGATGATCCTAAAATTAAATCAGTTTTTTCTCAAATGTACGAGATTTGTGAAAAAGTACCTTTATACCCAGCAGAAACATTTAAAGAAGCCGTTCAATCATATTGGACCGTGAAAACTGCGGTTGAATTAGCCCTTCCATTTAATGTCCATGCCCCTGGTAGATTAGACCAGATGTTTTATCCATATTATAAAACAGATAAGAAAGATGGAAGAATAACTGATAACGAGGCTCGTGAATTATTAGAGGAATTATTTTTAAAAATAATGAGCCATAATATGCGTCCCTATTCAAACGCTTCAAGTGACTTTAGCCAAAGATATGAAGGATCTGAGCCTGTTACATTAGGAGGTCTTACGGAGAAAGGTGAGGATGCAACAAACGAACTTACTTATCTTATGTTAGATGCCGCGGATAGATCAAAAGCATCTTTAAATTTTGCGGTAAGAATACATAAAAACACTCCCGAAAAATTATTATTGAAAATCGCTGATCTTCATTATCACGGTGTTTCAAGTGTGTCGTTAATGAATGATGAAATATGTCTTAAAACATTAAAAAATCGAGGTTTTACCCAAGAAGATGCGTTTGGATATGCTATTACTGGCTGTGTTGATATGTGCGCTCCTGGAAAGACTGGGGGTGAAGGATTCTCATCACTTCTATTATGCCGTACCTTAGATATGACGTTACGAAATGGGGATGCTCAAACTTTAGTTGGCTTAGTAAAAGATGTAGGACTTAAAACCGGTGATCCGGATACATTTACTAGTTTTGATCAATTTCTAAACGCGTTCTATGCTCAAGGAGATAATATGATTGAACTAATTGTGGAAGCATCGAAAATTAGAGATGAACTTTATGCTAAATATCTTCCTGCGCCTTACATTTCAGCATTTATGCAGGGTTGTTTTGAAAGCAAAAAAGATATCACTTTAGGTGGTGCACTTTATGACTGTGAGGGAATCTTATTTATGACTAGTATAGCAAATACAGTAGATTCACTCTTCACTATTAAAAAATTAATATTCGAGCAAAAGAGATTCAGCTTTAAAGAATTAATAGATGCCATTGACAATAACTTCGGAAATGGATATGAAAAAATTCATAAGATGATTATGAATTTGACAGGAAAATGGGGTAATGGAAATCCAGAATCAGATGAATTAGCAAAGAAAGTAATGGCACATCTATTTGAAGAAACCTATAAATACAAAACATTTAAAAATGGATTTGTTGCTCCATTCATAAATAGTATGACTACTCATACTTATGATGGGAGAATATCTATAGCGACTCCCGATGGGAGATTCGCTGGAAAACCATTCGCTGCAAGTTGTAATCCGTATAATGTTGAAGAAAGAGGGCCTACAGGAGTTTTACGCTCAGTTTCAGCCCTTGATTATGAACATGTAATGGGATGTGCAGTGAATATTCGAATGCATCCCTCTGGAATTGGAAAAACTGAGGATGCTAAAAAGAAATGGATTGCATTAATAAAAACCTATTTTGCTCTTGGAGGGGAACAATTACAGCCTACTGTTGTATCTACTCATGTGTTAAAAGCAGCCCAACAAAACCCAGAACTTTATAGGAATATAATAGTTAAAGTTGGAGGATATTCGGCGTATTTTACTGATCTTGGAAAAGAAATTCAAGATGAGATCATTTCCAGAACTGAACATACGAGGATTTAAAGTATTTTATGAAAGGTATAATATTTGATATCCAAAATTATGCGATATATGATGGTCCAGGAATTAGAACTACAATTTTTCTTAAAGGATGTCCTTTAAAGTGCATATGGTGTCAAAATCCAGAATCTCAGGAAATGAAACCTCAGCTTTCCTATTTCTATGAAAAATGTGTTGGATGCGGAGCATGTATAACGGTATGCCCTAACAATGCTATCCAACTCATAGATGGAAAAGTGCTTAGAGATAGGGAGCATTGTACTGTATGCGGCAGCTGTGTTAATGCTTGTCCAAATAATGTACGAGAGATAATAGGAAAATATATGACCATTGAAGAATTAGTAGAAATTGTTGTACGAGACAAACCTTTTTATGATAATTCTGGGGGAGGGGTGACTATTTCTGGAGGTGAACCAACAATGCAAGCAGAATTTCTTTTTGAATTACTACGCGCATTAAAGAGTAATAATATTCATACTGCGATTGAAACTTGTGGATACTTTAATGGAGAACTAATCCCAAAATTAATTGATCTCGTCGATCTTTTTCTATTTGATATAAAACATATGGACCCACATAGTCATCTTAATTTTACAGGTGTTTCGAATGAAATAATTTTAACCAATTTTAAAAAAATTTTATCAAAAGTTGGAAATGAAAAAATAATATCACGTATCCCTTTAATCCCTTCTATAAACGTTAATTTGAATGAAATAAATGCTATTGCTGAATTTTTGCGAGATGCCAAATACAATGGTCCCATTCATTTAATGCCTTATAATAAATTAGCGAAAACGAAATATGAAAAAATAGGTAAAGGTGAATTATATAAAGATATGGGGAATTTAACAGAGGTACTGATTAATAAAATTGTCGAAATTTTTGAACTTAAATCTTTTCAAGTAATAATTAATCACTAATTTATCCTTTTTATTACTTAATACAAAATTATTTAATTTAATTCACTCTAGTTTTATTCAATAAATCAAATTTAATCTCCTATTGGTATTATGGAACTAATTGATAATGCTAGTGAGCGGATAAAAAGAATAAGACGAAGATTTCTTGATGATATCCCAATAATCTCTATAGAACGCGCTAAATTGTACACAGAGAAGTGGAAAGAAACAGAAGACCAAAATTTACCTATAATTATACGAGTTGCTCTCTCTATGAAGCATGTACTTGAAAATATTACACTTTACATTGATCCTGATGATCGAATCATCGGTAATTGGACCGAAAATTTCATGGGAATTCCCATTGATATTGAACGAGGATTATGGAACAGGGTGTTTGAAGTAGAATTGGATACTAAAACGATGAAAAGATATTATTCCAAGAGTAATAGAGAGTACATGTCATATATCGCAAATAAAATAGGTCCTGAAGCTTTACTTGAAATGCTTGACCGTAATAAAAAAACTGGGGCTGTTCTTACAACCTTAGGAACTGCAACTTTAGAAGAAAGGAAAGTGAATCCCTACACGATTAATAAGGAAGATAAAAAGCATCTCCTAACCGAACTTATTCCTTATTGGAAAAATGAAACACTTGCGGATATTTTAGAGAAAGAATATGCTAATTCAGATGTTTATACCGGTGAAAGTCTTGAGTTTTTA
>Ga0180437_10008829_pt1 | contig 12664 bp, 12 predicted proteins | sample SS_ome_4_FD_132410 | JGI IMG/M metagenome (GOLD analysis project Ga0180437, IMG submission 132410) | Hypersaline lake sediment archaeal communities from the Salton Sea, California, USA - SS_3_D_1 metaG | ecosystem: Environmental > Aquatic > Non-marine Saline and Alkaline > Hypersaline >...
AAAATTCCCTTTTTACACATCAGTCTAGATGAGCACACGAGTGACGGAGGATTAGTTACTCGTCTGGAGGCTTTTCTCGATATGGTCAAAAGGAGGAAAAGGGTATGCGCATAGGTATACCTCACTGTGGACATGCTTACCTTACGGTAGAAGCGCTGGCTCAAAAACTAGACGGTGGTGGGAACAAGCTAGTAATCCCACCTCCCACCAGTCAACGAACCTTGGATCTTGGAGCCAAATATTCACCAGTGGAAGCTTGTTTGCCCTTCAAGCTTACTTTGGGCAACTTAATCGAGGCCTGTGAGTTGGGAGCCGATACTCTAATTCATGGAAGGGGCGCTGGCATTTGCCGATTAGGCTACTACGTTAAAGGACAAGAGCAAATCATACGTGACTTGGGCTACGATGCTCACTTCTTCACCCTTGATGTATCTCAACATAAATTTAGAAGCATAATGCGCCTCATAAAGGATTTGAGTAACAATGCCCCATGGCCCAAAGTCATTTCAGCCTTTTTCTTTGCCATGGGTAAACTATTTGCTTTAGACAAAATGGATAAAGTAGTTCACAAGATGCGGGCGGTGGAACTTGAGAAGGGAAGGACTAACCAAATCCATCGAGAAGCTATTAAGGCCATCAGTGAGGCGGATACAGACAGGGCGGTCAAGAAAACCACTGGGGAATATATTAAGAGGTTGAGCCAAGTGCCCAAAGACCCGACCGCCGACCCAGTTAAAGTGAATATTGCTGGTGAAATTTTCGTTGTTCTAGACCCATTCGCCAACATGGATATAGAAATGGAATTAGGCAAATTGGGAGTGGAAGTAGAGCGGACTATGAGCCTTTCTAGATGGGCAAAGTACGGCCTCCTCCTTAACCACCTAGGCATAAATGAATGGAAAGAGATTCATGAGGCGGCCATGCCCTATCTTAAGCGTAACGTTGGTGGCGATGGCTGGGAATCGGTGGGTGAGAAAGTGGTTCATGCCCGAGAGGGATATGATGGCATGGTCCACCTGGCGCCTTTCACGTGCATGCCTGAGATAGTGGCTCAGAATATTATGCCCTCGACTAAGGAGGATATCCCTGTGCTTACTATCCTTTGTGATGAACAGATGGCTAGGCCAGGGATGATAACCAGGGTGGAAGCTTTCGTTGATTTACTGAAGTTTAGAAGGAAAAGAAGGAGAAAGTGAAAACCTATCTCGGCGTCGACGTTGGCTCGGTCACTACCAAACTGGCTCTGCTTGATGACCAGGAACAGCTTATAGCCTTCACCTACTTGCGAACTCAAGGCAAACCAATCGGTATCATCCAGAAGGGACTGGAGGAGATAAGGGAGCAAATGCCACCTCAGGCTGAAATTTGTGGGGTAGCTACTACAGGAAGTGCCCGTTATCTTGCTGGCGTTGTTTTGGGTGCCGATTTAATAAAGAATGAAATCACCAGCCATGCTATTGCTGCTATGAACTACATACCTGAAGTACAAACCGTTGTTGAAATCGGGGGGCAGGATAGCAAAATCATCTTAATTCGCGATAGTGTGGTTGTTGATTTTGGTATGAACACGGTGTGTGCTGCTGGTACTGGCAGTTTTATTGACCACCAAGCTGCAAGGTTAAATGTAAACATCGAGGAATTTGGGGGACAAGCTTTAAAAAGTACGGCACCAGTACGCATTGCTGGACGGTGCACCGTTTTTGCTGAATCGGACATGATTCACAAGCAGCAAATAGGGCACAAGCCCGAAGACATCGTTTATGGCCTATGCCAAGCCTTGGTGCGTAACTACCTTAATAACGTTGCTTTAGGGAAGGAAATCTTACCTCAAGTGGTATTCCAAGGCGGCGTTGCCTTCAATCAAGGGATAATCAAGGCTCTCGAAGAAACTCTGGATGTCGAGGTTATTGTTCCGCCTCATCATGAACTAATGGGGGCTATTGGAGCAGCTCTCTTGCTACGCGAAGAGATTGGAAACAATAACTATGAAACAAAGTTTAAAGGATTTGAGGTTAGCCAAACGGATTTCGTAGTTTCTTCTTTTATGTGTAAAGCTTGTCCCAATTTATGCGAGATTGCTCAACTCTCTGTGGAGGGCAAGGTTCTAGCTAGGTGGGGGGGGCGCTGTGATCTCTGGGAAGGAGCATCTACAGATTGAAGCTATGAACAAAAATTACCAAGTAATCATCATTGGCGGTGGACCTGGTGGACTCACTGCCGGGCTATATTGCGCCCGCTCAAGGCTTAGTACTTTGCTTATCGAAAAGGGAATAATTGGCGGGCAAATAACCAACGCCGAGCATGTGGAAAATTACCCTGGCTTTCCCCAAGGTATTTCAGGTATCGAGTTAGGACGGCTTATCCATGACCAGGCCACTAAGCACGGATTGGAAACCCTGCTCGCCGAGGTTATTAAAGCAACGCCCAGCCAGAAGCAGAATCTGGTCAGCACCAGCGAAGGCGATTTTGTGGCTGAGTCGATAATCATTGCCGCTGGCTCACAATTCCGCAAACTAGGAGTGCCCGGCGAAGATGAATTTGTGGGCAGGGGAGTTTCCTACTGTGCTACATGTGACGGCCCTCTGTTCAAAGGTAAAACAGTAGCTGTAGCAGGCGGCGGCGATGCCGCCATCACTGAGGCTCTCTACTTGAGTAAATTTGCTTCCTCAGTCAAAGTCATCCATCGTCGCAGCCAGCTTCGGGCCAGCAAGATACTTCAAGAAAAAGCTGTGGCCGAAGCAAAGATAGAGTTTATTTGGGATACTGTAATAACCCAAATTGAGGGTGATGGTTTGGTTAAGCGACTCAGGCTGAAAAATACCAAAGATGCTAAAATATCAATATTAAAGATAGAAGGTATTTTTGTGGCTATCGGCGCGGAGCCCAATAGCGCTCAGTGGCAAGAATTTTTGCCTTTGGATGAGGGGGGCTACATAATCACCAACGAATTGATGGAAACACAGATTCCAGGAATATTTGCTGCTGGAGATATCCGCCATAATTCAGCCAGGCAGGCGATAACTGCTACTGGGGATGGTGCTACTGCTGCTATTTCGGCAGAGCGATTTCTATCAATTTAAGCGAAGCGGAGGAATATCATGAGAGTCGTTTTATTAGAGGACCTACCTGGAAAAGGAAGGGCTGGGGAGATAAAGGAGGTTAGCAAAGGCTATGCCAAAAATTTCCTTTTTCCTCAGGGCTTGGCTTTAGTAGCCACCCGTATGGTCATGAATCAAGTGGAGTCCAGGCTGCAAAAGGAAAGAAGGGAAGAAATTATTAACCGGGATAAACTAGTTGAACTGGCTCAGCAAATCGAGGGAAGGGAAATTCACCTTAAAGCTCGTGCGGGCACCGGAGAGCGCTTATTTGGCTCTATTACTGCTGCCGACATAGCTGAAGAATTAAGTCAGTCTATAGGTTCTGTTATCGATAAAAAGAAGATAGACATAGAAAAATCTCTACGCGAGGCGGGTAGCCATGAAGTAACCGTTAAGTTGGCCGGGGACCTTAAGCCGCAAATTACAGTGGTCATCGAGGAGGAGAAAGATTAGGCGTGGCAGAGGAAAAATCACCCCCTTATGATATCGAGGCTGAGGAGGCAGTAATCGGGTCCCTGCTTATTGACCCTGACGCAATATTGAAAATTGCCACTTCCCTCAAGCCTGAGGATTTTTTTTCAGAAACAAATCGGGTGATTTACCAGGCTTGTATCTCTCTTTATCAACGTCCTAATGAAGTTGTGAACCAGATTACGGTAGCTCATGAGCTTGCGCGTCAAAATAGGTTAGATGAAATTGGCGGCGCTGCCTATCTATCTCATTTGATATCCATTGTGCCCACGTCGTTGCATATTGAGCATTATGCCCAGATAGTATCCAATGCAGCAGTGATGCGGAGACTTATCGCTGCTGCAGGACAGATTGCAGCCATTGGCTATGAAGCTGGCCCAGATGTGGAAAGTAGCCTCAATGACGCTGAAGACATTTTGTTTCAAGTGCGAATGAGGCAGAGCCCCCGGGATTTCGTTCCAATTCGTGAGCTTTTAGGCCAATATTTTGAAGAGGCTGGCCCCCCTAGTGAACTGAGGGAAGGGGAAGTATCTCATATTCTGACTGGCTTTACTGCTTTAGATGATTGCCTTGGAGGATTACAGAGGTCTGACTTGATTATTCTAGCTGCCAGGACTAGCTTGGGTAAGACTAGTCTAGCCCTAAATATTGCCAGGAATGCTGCTGTTAACCAAAAGGCTTGCGTTGCCTTATTTAGCTTGGAGATGTCCCGGGAGACGATAGTTCAACGGTTTCTATCTAGCGAAGCGGAATTGGATTCTACAAAGGTTCGCTTCTGGCGCTTCACTCAGTGGGAAGAGGAGAAACTCATGGAAGCCAGCGGGATTCTATCCGAGGCAGCTATTTACATTGACGATTCACCCCAAATCAGCTATGTAGATATAAGGAGCAAGGCAAGACGCCTACACTTTGATCGAGGCATTGACCTGGTTGTTATAGATTATCTGCAACTTATACAGGGTGTTGGCAAGAGTGAAACAAGAGTCCAGGAGCTTAGCAAGATAACCCGTGGAATAAAAGCCTTAGCCAGGGAATTGAATGTACCTGTACTGGTATTGTCTCAGCTCAGTCGGGCGGTAGACTGGCGAGCTTCTCATAAACCTCAACTGGCTGATTTACGAGAAAGCGGGAGCATTGAGCAGGATGCCGACGTCGTTATGTTTATTCACCGGGAAGATGCATATTACTCAGAAGAGGAATGGGTTAGGGATCATGATGTGGATAAGGAACCTTATCCTAAAGGCATCGCAGATATCAATATAGCCAAACACCGCAATGGTCCTTTAGCAGAAAGAAAGCTTTATTTCCTAAGTAAAATTGCAAAATTTTATAATAACTATATTGATATTAAGGATAAAAAATTAATATCAGCCACTTGATAGATGGAATATGGCAAAATATGGCAAGTAGACAGTCATCAGATTTCAGGCAAAGGACAGATTCGATTCCATTACCCAGGCCTGTCATTATTCAGGTGCTGCCCGAAATTCGGGACTTATCTGAACTCAAGGCAATTCTGTATATCGTTTATATCATCAACGAAAAGTGTGAACAGCCTAGTTATGTCTCATACAAAGAGCTGTTAGCCCATGAGCTAATGGCTTCTGTGGGCGAAACGGCGCTCCGTCAAGGGTTAAAGTTAGCTTTAGCCCATGGCGTACTGTTCCACTCTAGTGTGGACATAAATGGAGAAAAGGAAGATATTTATTTCACTAAGGAGGATAGCCATACAGCATCTAATCTCAACATATTTGCCCTGTACGAGCAAAATATAGGCATGATAACGCCGATGATTGCCGAGGAGCTTAAAGAGGCTGAGAAGCTTTATGCATCGCAATGGATTGAAGGAGCCTTTAAAGAAGCGGTTATGCTGAATAAACGCAGTTGGAAATATATCGCACGCATACTTGAGAGGTGGGCTAGCGAAGGAAAGGACATTGGAGAGCATAGGGGAAACGTTAAAAAGGGTGGTCCAGACAAATATATCAAAGGCAAATATGGACACCTGGTCAAAAGATAATAATAACACTCTTTCTATAGAAACAAATGGCGATGATGTAAGCTGTCCCATTTGTAAAGGGTTCGGATTCGTTCATCCCCTCTTGGAGTCAGGGAAAGCTGATTTCGACCGGGTGGTGCCCTGTCGCTGCAGAGAAAAGGAACTGAAGCAGAAAAAGGCAAAGCACCTGGAAAAATACAGCAACCTGGGTTCTCTATCACAGCTTACCTTTGATAATTTATCCCCTAAGGGAAGAGAGGCGGATGTCATTTCCCAAGAGCATTTTGCTCAGATTTACCAGGCAGCCAAAGGCTTTTCTAAATATCCCGAGGGTTGGCTAGTATTACTAGGTCCTAGCGGCTCTGGTAAGACACACCTAGTTTGCGCTATCGCTAATCACCGTCTCAGCTTAGGAGAGCCCGTATTTTATACCAGCGCTGCTGACCTCCTGGACCACCTCCGTTCCGCTTTCAGCCCGACAAGCGAAACCGCTTATGATGAGCTGTTTGAGAAAGTGAAGAATGTGCCTCTACTAGTGCTTGATGACTTTACTCTGGAAAGTGCTACTGCCTGGGCTAAAGAGAAGCTAGAGCAGCTCCTGAATCACCGCTTCAATACCAGGCTGGCCACGGTAATCACCACCGACATACCGCTAGAAAAAGTTGATGAACGTTTACGCGGCCATTTTGCCGATAATGAAGTCTGCCAATTATGGGTGATTGAACAGAAACCGTACTTGGAATACCAAAGCGGCTTAGAATTAGAGCTACTACGAAATATGACCTTTGATAATTTTGACCATAAGAGACTGGAACTTCCCCTGGAACAGCGGCAAAATCTGCGCCAGGCTTTTGACCTGGCAGTGGAATTCGCTCGCTCGCCAGAAGGTTGGCTAGTATTTCAAGGCGTTAATGGTTGTGGTAAGACTCACCTGGCAGCAGCTATCGCCAATTATCGGCTGGCGCAAGGAGAACCAGTCTTTTTTGTAGTCGTCCCCGAGCTTCTTGACCATTTACGCTCCACATTCAGTCCAGATAGTAAAATATCCTATGACGAATTTTTTGAGAAGATTAAGGAAACTCCGCTGCTGATACTCGATGACTTTGGGGAGCAATCAGCTACGTCGTGGGCTCAGGAGAAGCTATATCAATTGATCAATTACCGCTATAACGCTAGGTTGCCGATGGTGGTCACCACGTGTCTCTCTTTAGACGAAATTGAAACACGAATCAGTTCACGAATGGTGGATCCAAGATTAAGCTTGGTATTTAACATCATCGCCCCTGATTATCGCGGCGATATAAAGCCTACACGGCAAGTTAAACGCTACTGATTTGGGCATTTCATAATGGCTCTTTGCTTCTGCTCGGCGGAAAACAAAGTATCCTAAACTAGCCCCCAAAGGTAAGAAAATGCCTCCGAGGCCGGAATATGATTTGCCTGACAAGTTCACGATACTCATAGCCTTGTTTTTAAGGTGAGGATTTCGGCTACATAGTAAATAGTCAAGAGGAGTTGGCAGCAAGGATTATTGATTTGTTGACTGACGACACCAAGCGATTGCAACTAGCCAGAAGTGGCTGCGATGTTGTGGAAGAGGAATGGACTTGGGTGAAGTTAGGTGAAAAATATAAGGAACTTATCCAGGCATTTTGACCCTCAATTCAAGTTATTGCACTGGCAAGAAAGGCTTGCTAAAATAGCTAAATCGCTAATAATCAGTTTGTGGTTATGATAGATTCTCCGGTTTTAGTCCTTAATCAGAGTTATGAGCCTCTCAATTTGTGCCGCACGCGTCGGGCTATAGTGCTAGTCTTTCATGGCAAAGCTGAAGTGGTGGAAAATAGCAGAGGCGAACTTCACTCCGTTAACCACGTATTTGAGATACCTTCGGTAATCCGACTCGTCTACATGGTTACGCGTCCCCGTCATCAGAAAAAACTGAGCAGATTCGAGGTATTTAATCGGGACAAATATACTTGTCAGTATTGTGGTCAGCAAACCAGGGAGCTTACCCTAGACCATGTTATTCCGCGGGGGCGAGGTGGGAAACACGTCTGGGATAATGTGGTTAGTGCTTGCATTCCTTGCAACCGGCGCAAAGGCGGACGCACACCTGATGAAGCAAGAATGAAACTGTTGCGTCAGCCACATTCTCCTCATAATGATGGCTTCTACATTCCCTATCACATTGTCCATAGTCACAGTGAATGGCAAAAATACCTACCCTCCTTGAATTAATTGATCCAGAGATAGCTCTTTAATTTCCTCATCTTCCAATTGCACTGTTACCGTTTCCTTTAATAAGTTAGTGCTGATTACCGTGGCTTTACCCCAGCGTGTCGATATTTGCTGCTTCGGCTGAGGCATCTTCTGTCTCATAGCTGCATATTCTTTGTTTTCATATGCCAGGCAGCAAAGGAGTCTTCCACAGATACCAGATATCTTCATAGGATTCAAGGCTAAGTTTTGCTCCTTGGCCATTTTAATGGATACTGACGCAAAGCTGGTGAGGAAATTTTGGCAACATAAAGGATAGCCACATTTGCCTATGCTACCCAGGAGCTTAGCTTCGTCTCTTGTTCCTACTTGCCTTAATTCAACCCGTGTTTCAAGAGCATTGCTCAATTTCCGAACCAACCCTCGGAAGTCTACCCTTTCCTGAGCGCTGAAGAATATAGTTAGTTGCTCGCTATTGAGATCATAGCGGCCCGCTAGGGGCTTCATACTTAAACCAAGTTTGGCTGCCATTTCATTGCACTTATTTAAGGCTTCTTTTTCTAGATTCTGCCGAGCTTCCTCTAAATCCTCCGCTTGGGCCTGGCGTACTACCATCATTAATTGCTCGCCCTCTTCGCTTGGTTGAGATAAGCCTTCAAGACTAATGACTCTAGCCACGTCTAGACCGTGACCAGTATCCACCATTACATAGTCATTCACTTGCAAGGATATCTCACCAGCATCACAGTGGACTAATTTGCCTCTAGAACGGAAACGAACTCCAATTATGTTAGCCATTGAAATATATTATAAATCCTAAATTCCAATTTCTAAACTTTCGTAATGCCATTCTTGTTTAGTTCGGTTTTTCTGGGTAAATTTAGCATCAACGATTCAAACGCTAAACGGGGATTAACATTCTTATAGACTTCTTCCTGTAACAAGCAAAGATTAGCAAGGAATTCCTTAATCTGTCCCAGACTTAATCCCCTAGCTTGTTTTTCCAAAGCTATTTCATAATCTACATTGGTGATGGCCTCTTTGCAGCCACCTTTAATGAGCATCAAATCATGCCACCAGTCACGCCAAATCTCCATTATTTCTGCTCCAGCTCTCCGTTTCCGGCTAAATTGGCTCGCTAGCTCTTGGGCATAGGTAAACCTCTGCTCTAAACTAGCGGTTAGTAAAGAGAATAGCCTAGTTATCCTTTGGGACCGCTGCTCTAATATATCCGCATTTGCCACAGCAGATAATGCCCAGCCGGGGCGACCATGGCACAACTGAGTCAAAAGCTCCGCCTTTTCAGCGTCAACGTTATATGATTTGATGAGCATTTCTTGCACTTGCTTTGATGGCACAATCTTCAATTCCAGCCGCTGGCAACGCGAAATAACTGTAGGCAAAAGGTGCTCCTCCTCGGCAGCCAGTAAAAGCCAAACCACACTTGGTGGTGGCTCTTCCAATATCTTGAGCAAGGCATTAGCTGCCTCAGTGGATAGATATTCAGCGTCATCAATGATAAACACTTTGTACTTACCCTCATAGGGTGGCAAGCTGGCCATCCGTTGAAGCTCCAGCATATCCTTGATACCTATCTCCGTTTTATGCTCTAGACTATTAGAGGTGACGGCAGACTCTATTCTGGAATCCAGACTAATAGAAATAACGTCAGCGTGCTTGCCCGCTAGGATTCGCTGGCAGGAACGACATTGACCACAAGGCAACTCGGCCCCGTCACAATTTAAAGCTTGAGCCAAATTGAAGGCTAAAGTTCCTTTGCCTACGTGTCGTGGCCCTACTAGAAGATAGGCGTGGGCTAAAGTATTGGTTTTAAGGCTGTAATCCAGCAAAGATAAAATTTTATCTTGTCCTATGACTTGCCACATGTTAAATCTGGTCCAGGTTCATCAAGTCCTGATAAGTTTCCCTGCGTCGAATAAGGCGCGCTCTACCTTCTTTCACCATGATTATAGCCGGCTTGGGCATGGCATTATAATGGCTGGACATGGGTATGGAATATGCACCGCAAACTGGGATGGCTATGATGTCACCGGAACACACTGAAGCCAAATTGATATCCCTTATTAAAATATCACCAGACTGGCAGAGCTTACCAGCAATGGTTACCATGTCTCTTTCTGTCTCTAAAGCTTTGTTAGCCACCAAAGCCTCATATTTAGCTCCATAAAGAGCCGGGCGGATATTATCGCTTATGCCGCCATCGACACAGACATATTTCTTTATGCCGGGTATCTCCTTTATCGCTCCGACCTTGTATAATGCCACTCCTGCCTGCCCTACAATTGCCCTTCCTGGCTCGATAATGAGCCGGGGGCGACTCAACCCCAGTCCCGAAATAAGACTATTCAGCTTGCCGGTTAGAGCCTTAGCATAATCAGCTATTCTGGGAACTCTAGAGTCCACTGTGTATGGAATGGCAAACCCGCCACCGATGTCGAATTCGCTGAGGTTAAAGCCAGGTTTTTCGCCCACTTCTTGGACAAAGCGAAGAACAATCTCTATAGCAAGCTCATAAGGCTGAACTTCAGACACAGGGGAGCCGAGATGGAAGTGAAAGCCCAAAAGGTTAAGGTTGGAAGCTGCCAAAGCTTGGTTTACCGCCTCTTTAGCTTGCCCAGTAGCTAGCGGAAAGCCAAATTTGCTCTCTAAGGTTCCCGTGGTAGTGTATTGGTGGGTGTGAGGATCAACCCCTGGAGTGAGACGAAGCAAAATATTCTGGCTAATCCCTCTTTCTTTGGCCAGCTTATTAAGTAGCTCGAGCTCATGAAAATTGTCCACCACGACTCTGCCAATTCCCAAATCCAGGGCAAGATTTAGCTCCTCTGGCGTCTTGTTGTTGCCGTGGAAATAGGCCTTATCTAGGGGAAAACTTACTGAATGAGCAATACTAAGTTCTCCCCCGGAGACGACATCGAGTCCCAGGCCTTCTTCCTGAAAGATAAGAGCTAGAGTTCTGTTCAGAAAGGCCTTAGAGGCATAAATGACTAAGGTATCAGGATGATATTTACGGAACTCATCTTTAAATTCACGGCACTTATGGCGGAGGGTGAATTCATCGAAAAGGTAAAGTGGCGTACCGAATTCCTTGACCAGGTCAACAACATTGCAGCCGCCGATGCAGAGATGGCCTTCTTTACTTATCTCAGAGGTTAAAGGGAAGAGTGGTAACTCAGGCGCAGTTTTTACACTCATTTTGATATGTTAGCTTGTAATCCTCAGGCAAGTCAAAAATTTGAATGAGGTCTTAACGAGTGGCTAAAAAGACCTGTAGCCTTCTATTGTTATAACCCCCCTTAAAGGCTTCTAAATCTCTTGTCAATCTAATATTAGAATTCCTGATAACGTCTGCAGATGAAATAAGTTGCCCAAGGCAATTTGGGGAGACCTTTGATTTCCTTTCTATCCGATGTTATGAGAATGCCTGAGCGCATGCAAATCCAGATCATTATAGAATCTTACTTATAATGTTCTTGAACCGTGTATTGCTGATTGGAGCCTCAGCAACAACTTTTCCGTTATACACTATACAAAAGGTTCCAAACGGGCATGGACTGTTTTGAGCCTCCTGGCAATTTTTTAGCTCGATTATATTTGCTTTTATGCCGTATATCTTATCCGCAGTCTCATTTATTTCTTTAACATTTTTCACTGAGTAGGGACATTGGTCTGCCCTAATTATCGTCAGGCCTTTGCTATATTGATTCAGTCTTCTTTCCCAGTCCCCTTTGAATTTCGGGGATAATGCCTTTTTATTCAATTTTTTCACAAGCAACTCAAAATCAGGAGAGGCTTTATCCACAACCTCAAAACCGTTTTTTACAAACAATTTCTTCCCTGCCATAAATGAACCTTTACGAGTTACCACAGCGACCCCGTGCATATTTTCCTTTATAGCATCTTGTAAGCATTCATCCAGTAAAAGTGATCCATAACCTTTTCCCTTGTAAGCACGTTTAAAACCAACAAAGATACAGTGAATGAACATATATCCGATTGCTTCAACCGGCCTCCAGCAGTATTCACCTGGAATGTATTCAAGCATACCCTGAGTCCCATCCTCATCTGAGTACAATGTCTTGATTTTCATGCCTTCCGGGAAACGGTCTTTCAGCCACTCAACCTTTTCCGGGTATCCTTCTCTCTTAATGTTTTTGTACCCGCAAACCCCGTATTCAAGAATATTGTCTGCATTTGTATCAATTATCTCTATTCTTTCCATATATTCATACCTCTATCCTGTAGCCAAAAACTTCTGGCTTTGTTTATTCAAAAGGTTGCTGCCGGCTGAGCTGGGGGTCCCCAGATATACCCTGCAAATTTGCTCACAGGTTCCAGCTTCTACAGTTCTCTAACTTCGGACTAGCGCCTTGGCTTCAGCTTCTCTATTACAGCATCAGCTACCTGGCTGGTGCCTACCGCGGTGGCGGGGTCGAGCTTCAAATCATAGGTGACATCCTTGCCTTCAGCTATGACCTCAGCTATAGCGCTTTCCAAGTTATCGGCGCTATCCTTCTCTCCCAGATAACGCAGCATCATTACCCCGGAGAGCATCATGGCCATGGGATTGGCCTTATTTTGCCCGGCATATTTAGGGGCGCTTCCGTGGGTAGGTTCAAAGACAGCTATGTCATCCCCGATGTTAGCTCCAGGAGCTACACCCATGCTGCCGACCAGCCCGGCACAGAGTTCGGATATAAAGTCTCCATAGAAATTGGGCAAGACAAGGACATCAAATAGCTGAGGCTTCCTGACCAGCTCCATGCAGGTTGTGTCCAGAAGCATATCGCTAAATTCTATGTCGTTATACTCCTTGGCGACTTCACGGGCAGCATCCAGGAAAAGTCCGTCGGAGAAT